>ERZ764778.3813-NODE-3813-length-11489-cov-26.735701_pt1 | contig 11489 bp, 11 predicted proteins | sample MGYA00374951_ERZ764778 | MGnify/ENA primary metagenome ERZ764778 (study PRJEB28918, sample SAMN05720193) | bioreactor metagenome | isolation source: Anaerobic biogas reactor | place: USA:Washington, USA | collected 2015-08-08 ...
GGTGCGAGGGGCAGGGGTCTCATGGTGTCGTCTTCCGAATACCAAGCAAGCAACTCCGGTTAAGGAAAGGCGCGCGAATATCTACCAAATTAACACCGAATGCTACTAAAATCGATTTTTTTAAAAGAAGGCTATTTATAATAAACGGTGTAAAAAGGTATGGCGGAGGTAGAATTGTGGCAATAACCGCGATAATGAACATAATCGGTGGACTGGTCTTGTGTGCAGGAATTATAGGGGCCCTGCCCGTTCTCGGTGGCTTCCTTGAGAAGACAGGCAAATTCCTGGGCGGTTTCCAGGTCATCATAGGGATCATCATGATGATCCTCGGACTGCTGGGGATCTTCTCACTGCAGGGCATAGTTGCCTTCCTGGTCGGGGTCATCCTCCTGACCGGTGCGTTCCATGTGATTCCAGCTCTCGGTGCGTATCTCGAGAAGTTCGGTACGTGGCTGGGCGGCTTCCAGACGATCATCGGTGTCATCGCGATCATCATCGGTATCCTGGGGCTTCTCTGAACAGATTCACCTACAGGGGTGAAGGTGGCAGAGCGGGAATTCCCGGGGCTAAAAGCCCGGGATGGACGCAAAGCCCCCCTCTTTCTTTCAAGACCGGTATGGTCTTTGACGCTATTTCTCAGTATACACTTATAAGGAGAACCTGGCTCCAAAGAGACGGGAGACAGTACAACATTATCGTGAATATTCACCGCCCGACTTCGACCCGGTCACCGGGAGGGCTCTCCTCGCTCATTCGGTATGCTCGAAGTCGATGAAGCCCCTGTACGGGTCGGTCGCCATCAGCCGGACACGCACCCTCTGGCCGACCCGCAGACCCCCCTCGCCCAGCACGACCCTTCCTTCGGCCGGCGGGTCGATCAGCCTGACGTACGTCCCCTTCTCTGAGGCACCGGTGACGAACGCCGCAAACGAGTCGCCTATCCTATCCCGGAGCAGGACCGCGGCCGCAGCCTTCCTGACGAATCGCTCGACCTTCTGGGACGCCTTCTCGCGGTCGGTCATCCGGAGGGCGAGGTCGTCGAGTTCGGAGGGGGCATAGGGAGGGTAGCGCCCTCCGTCGATGACCGATTTAATCAATCGCTGGATGATGAGGTCGACGTAGCGCCGGTTCGGGGCGGTGCCGTGGGTGTAGTCGGTGACGGCGAGGGCGAAGTGGCCGACCGGCTCGTCGCCCGGCCGGAACGCCACGTACTCACCTGCTCCCATCAGTTTCACCACGGTCAGGGAGAGGTCGGGGAAGCGGTCGGGGTCGGCCGCCTTCTGCCGGATGAGGAACCGGGTGAGCGCCTCCGCGTCCGGTGTAGCGGGCAGGGCCTCGCCGTGTTCCGCCGCCTCTCTCACGATACCATCCCAGTTCTTTGGTGTGCGGACGACCCGGTGGATCATGGGAAGACCGGCGTCACCTAAGAATGCGGTTATGCTGCCGTTGGCCGCGACCATGAACTCCTCGATCAGGCATCGCGCGAGGTTCTGCTGCTGGACGACGAGACCCAGGACCCGGCCGTCCGCCACGACCGGTTCTGCCTCGATCGTCTCGAGGGCAAGCGCTCCCTGTTCTGTCCGGCGCTTCTTCATGCGCATGGCAGCCTCATGTTGGAGGAGAACCTGCTCCGCGAGGCCCGGTGTCTCCCCGACCGTCCTGGGGATGGGGGCGGTCCCCTCCAGCCAGTCGCCGACCTCCTCGTAGACGAGTTTTGCCCGGTTCCTGACGATCGCCCGGTAGATGTCTCCGGGCCTTGTGCTCCCATCCGGGAGGACAGTGTACTCGATGACGATCGCCATGTGGTCCTGGCCGGGCAGGAGCGAGGTGAGGCCCGCAGAGAGGCGGTCGGGGAGCATCGGGAAGGTCTCGACGCCAGTGTAGACCGAGGTCCCGTTATGGCCGGCGTGCCGGTCTGTCTCTGATCCCTTAGGAACGTAGAGGTCGACGTCGGCGATCGCAACCCGAACCCGGATCTCTCCGTTCGGCCTTTCTTCGCAGACCTCGATCTGGTCGAGGTCCCGTGAATCATGGTTATCGATCGACGACCAGAGGAGCGACCGGAGATCGCAGGGGTCGCCTGGGGTGCCCGGGATTACTTTCGCGGCAAGAGCGCCGACTTCCCGAACGACGGGCGCCGGGAATGCCGGGATGAAGCCGTACTGATCCATCGCTGCCCATGCGATGGCGTTCAGGTCGACATGGGGATAGTTCTGCATCTCTGTGAGAGATTTACCTGGGGGCATATAAATAGCCCGGGAACGTGAGGCCCTCCGGGAGAGGCGGTCTGCTGCTTTATGAGCCTCTCCGGCGTCAGGGCTGCGGAGTGCCCCGGAGGTGCAGAGACTGTGGACGGTGGAGCGCTCTCCGGCGCTGATCGCTATCGACCGGCCATCTGTCGTCCTTTTCCCACCAGACCGCTGCAGTCGGCCGTACGGTTGTCTCGACGTACTCCCCGGTTTCGTTCCGGGAGAGCGCCCGGTCGAAGTAGTCCAGGACCGCCGAGAGGTCCGCGAGATCGGGACTGTGCATCGCCGCCCAGGTCCGGGCGGCCTCTTCAGGGGAGTCGTAGAACCCGATGGAGAACGCCGCGACAGCGACGTCGTGTGGCTCGATATCCCTGCCGATCACGGCGTCCTCCCAGCGCAGCCGGACGCAGGAGTAGTTCGTGCACCCCTCCGCCGCCATCCGCTCCCTGAGGACGGAGAGCATGCCCCCCGAGGGGCCGAGGGCCGTGACGTGGGCGGCGGTCCGGGCAATCGGCACAGCAAGCCTTCCCGTCCCCGCACCCACATCGAGCACGGTCTCGCCGGCCGCGAGATCCAGGATCGCAAGTTCCTGTTCCGTCGCGCGCTTCTCGCCGCGGGTGGCCCGCCGGTAGGCGGCGGCGCGTTTGTTCCAGACGGCGGCGGGATCGCGGATTTTCTCGATATGTTCGGGCGAACGTATGTGAATCGCCTTCCAAAGCTCGTTCCAGTCGATGATCCGGTGCATAGGTCTTCCCCTCTTTTCAGTCGTAATATACGGTCTAATCGTTCATGGGATGGACCCCTGGCTCAGTTTCTTCCCTGCCCGGGCAGGCGTTAAGGGTGTGAATCAGCCATTGCCAGGGTCGCCTGTGTAAACCGGCAGGGGAATTTTTCTCTGCGTTCCGGATGGAAGCTTCTTCATTTAAAGTTTCTGCCCGTTCTGCGCTCGTTAAAACCCGGCGATGCCAGATCAGTTCCCGATAATTTTCTATTACGTCAAATCTTGGTTGTCGCAACTATGATATCTCATGAGCGCCGTACTCCCCTATAATGAAAAAGTATGTCGTGACTCTTACCTGCGACGAACGTGACGCACTTTCAGCGATTATCTCAAAAGGCAGACATTCATCGCAGAAAGTGATCAACGCCCTCATTCTCCTTGGGTGCGATGAAGGCGAGTACCAAACATGCTATTCGACGAATGAAGAACTTTCCCGGGTGCTCAACATCAGCATGCGGAAGATCAGCCGGGTTAAGAAACGGTTTATCATGGGAGGTTTTGCAGAGGCTCTGGCCGGGAAAAATCCGGATCGTGACCACAATAAAAAAATTGATGCCGATTTCGAGGCAAAACTCATTGCGTTGTATTGCAGTGAACCTCCTCCGGGTTACTCCCGCTGGTCACTACGTTTATTGGCCGACAAGGTTGTCGAACTTCAGTATATCGATTCTATCTCCCATGAAAGCGTCCGCCAGATTTTGAAAAAAACGAATTCGAGTCCCCGAGAGCCCCGGTTTAAGTGATGTCTCCGGAGCAGAACGGCAATATCGTTGACCGGCCCGTATCAGGTGGCAAATATATCGCTCCGGCAGCGGATAATCTGAACCCCCCTGCAACCAGGGTCTTGCTCGAAGAGTTACTCGTATCGATACAATCCGGGGCAGATAGAAGTGTGGGTGATGTCGGGGAATGGAATGACGGCTCATCTAAATTGATGATTTATGGCAGGCGATGCTCGGGGAGGAAGTGTCATGTTGCTATGCGACGTTTTGTTTTTGACAATGTGCCGAATCTATTGTCCGTATTCTCCCGACCAGTTAATTTATTATATTTAACCCATTTTCCCCGCATATATACCTGCACCCTCTTTTTCCAAACGATCGTAATTTAGCTTTTTTTAGTGTTATACCCATTCTTTATCTCGCGAAGGATCCCGCCAATTCCACCGTTCCGACACCTCGTGCAGAAGAAAAATGGATACCTATATTAGTAATAATGCGTTTAAGTAAAATACAAATATATTACTTGAACAAACCATTAAATTCGGAGGTACATGTTGTGAATAAACATGATTTTTGGCTGAAATCTTTTCTGATCTCCTGCCTGTGTATCATACTGTGTATCGTCCCGGCAGCGGCTGAAGACGTTACCGTGGAACGAACTCTTTCTGCTACAGATATTGCGCAAGGCAACACCCTGGATGTGACGCTCTTCGTCGAAGGAATTCTGGCCGGCGGAGTTGTGGAGACGATCCCTGACGGGTTTGTCTTTGCCGGGACAGATCATCCGGCAGACAGGTACGGCACTTCCGGGCAGAAAGTCTTGTTCTCGGTGATCGGCGAGAACGAGATCGTCTATCGCGTGCAGGCCCGGACGGCTGGCACCGGGACCTTTTCCGGGGCCTGGGATGACATCGTCAACATGACGAACGGCACGATCCCCGAGAGCCAGGTCACGGTCAGCCAGCCAGACTGGAGTGATTCCGGTGATGACGGCGGCAGCTCGTCGGGCGCGGCCACGACGACCGCCTCGGCTGAAGATACAGGGGAGAGACAGGTCATCCTGATCGAAGAACAGGAGATCACAGAGATGGTCGTCTCCGGCACTGAGCTCCCTGATGACCTGAGCGCCTCCTGTCATCAGATCGATCTGCCCGCGACGGTCCCGACGGCGCCCGGAGAGGTCTACAGTTACTACAATATCACCATTCCTGCCGTGAACGGGTCTATCGAGGGCGTGGTGATCCGTTTCAGCGTCCCGGTGGACTGGGTGGAGAACCAGACCTTCAGCGCCGCCGAAGTCTCCCTGTACCGGTATGAGGACAACTGGACCTCCCTCAACACAACCCTGACCGGAACGGTGAACGGTTCATACACCTTTGAGGCCGAATCCCCGGGATGTTCCATCTTTGCAATCTCAGGAAAAGAGATGGATGAGGTCGCGGCCACGTCAGTCCCGACCACGCAGCCGACCACCGCTGCCACGCCGAAGGCGCAGGACACGCTGGCTGCGAGTGCAACGGGAGAGGAGAACGAGCCCGACAAAACTTCGGTCCTTCCTCTTCTCGGCGGCCTTGCAGTAGTTGTGATCGTGATCGGTGCCGGCGCCTGGTATCTCTACCGTGGACGCGACACAAAGAAGGAGGAGTGAACAATGATAGATAGAAGGAAACCAGGCATTATTCTGCTGTGTTGTGCCGTCTTCTTCCTCGCCTGCTGCGTGCCGGCCTCCGCCGCCGTCCCAGGCGACACTGACGGTGACACTCTCGTCTCGGAGGGAGAACTCTCAACGGCGATCCAGGGCTACCTGAACGCCACGTATGCAGGCGGCAGCGGCGGCCTCGATCGGGCCGCTCTCTCTCTTGCCGCCCATAACACCCTGAACATCCCGTACGGCCAGATCGTCGTTGCGGTCAGCGGCGAACGCGATCTCCTGCAACCGGCGTATATCGACGCGAAAGGCGTCCCGGAAGGCTCCCTTATCTATGAAGGGCTCGTAACCAGAACGCGCGACAAGGGCCATATCGGCTGGCTTGCGACATCCTGGGAGTCCTCGGCCGACGGGACGACCTGGACATTCCATATCCCCGAAGGAGCGACCTGGCACGACGGCGAACCGGTCACTGCGAGCGATGTGGTCTTCTCATACGACTACCTCAAGGAAAAAGGTCTCAAGAACAGTGGCGTCCTGAAGCACGTCACCTCGGTAGAACCTCTCGACGACACCACGGTGGTCTATTACTGCGACTGCTGCATGCCCCTTTTCCCCGACATCCTCTCGACCGGGCCGGGCGTTGCGATCTTCCCCGAACATATCTGGTCGGCCATTGAGAACCCGGCCAAGCAATCGGATCCTGAGTACATCGGTTCAGGCCCCTTCAAGTACGTCTCGAGCGTCTCCGGGGATTCCTACAAACTGGAGGCATACCGGAACTATCACGGGACGCTGCCCTACGTCGATAAGGTCGTGCGGAAACTCTACTCCTCTCAGGACACCCAGATCCTCGTCCTGAAGCAAGGCAAAGTCGACTACGTCTACGATCTGGCTCCTGCCACCGCCCGCTCGCTCCAGAGCGAGAAGGGGATCGGCGTGACGCAGATTCCGGCGGGAGGGAAGGCTTACGAAGTCGCTTTCACCTGTGACGTCTATCCGGCAAACATCACGGGGTTCAGGCAGGCCCTCAGCCACGCGGTGAACCGGGACAGAATGTGCGGTCAAATCGACAGCCTTGCGACCGAGCCGACCGATACGGTCTTCCTGGTCCCCTCCCTTGCAGGCGACCAGGTGAACGAGGACACAAACGGCCTGTATGATTACGACCTTGACAAGGCAAAGAAGATGCTTGCCGACGCCGGTTTCACCCTGAAGACCGAAGGCGGGAAGAACGTCCTGTACGGGCCCGACAACACGCCGGTCACAATCACCATCCCACTCGGCGACAAGGCGTCGATCAACAAGGTCGACGAAAAGATTGTCCTGGTCCTGAAGGAAGACTGGGATGCCGAACTCGGTATCCGGATCGAGGTCGAGAACCTCCAGGCCGACTCCTCTGCGTACAAAAAGCGAATCGGCGAGACCGCTGTCCACTTCGACGGTATGCCCGGTTTCTTCCACGACGACATCAGCCGCCTAGATAATTTCCAGAAGAGTCCGCGCGGCCATAACTACTACCACTTCGACAATGCCACCTTCAACGATCTGATCGACGAACTCAGCAATACCATGGACGCCGTAGAGAGGCAGGCGATCGGAGACGAGCTTCAGGTGATCCTCTCCGAGCAGGTTCCCTGTATCCCGGTCTGTTCGATGGATTCCTTCAACGCCTACCGTTCTGACCGGTTTGCCGGCTTCGATGATCTAATCCTCGAAGGCGGCGGCGACATCAACATCCTCTCGCACATCAAGCCGGCAAGTACGGAGGTGAACAGGTAGATTCGCGACGCCAGAGGGTTTGAGAGAGGCTTCATAGGACCTCTCCCCCTCTTTTTGCACATCCCGGACGGGGATGTGCCTGCGTCAGACCGACGACCATGAGAGCGGCATATCTTCTGCGAAGGCTCCTGTACTCAGCGGTGGCCTTCGGCATCAGCGTCACCATCATGTTTGTCATCCTCCGCCTCATGCCGGGGGACTACATCACCCTGTACCTGGAGGGGATCTACGTCATCGCGCCGCCTGAAGTCGTCCAGGCGTACAACCACGCCTATGGCATTGACCGTCCTCTCATCGACCAGTATTTCAGTTATTTTCTCGGGATCCTCCAGGGAGACTGGGGCTATTCCCTGAGTTACAGCCGGCCGGTCCTGGATGTGATCTCTGAGAAACTGGTCTGGACACTCGTGATCCTCCTTCCGGCGACAATCCTCTCCATCATCGCCGGCATTGCGATCGGGGCGTATTCCGGGTGGAGACGCGGTTCAAAGGCCGACGTCGCTCTCCTGAACGGGATGATCTTTCTCCGGGCGATCCCCTCATACTGGCTCGCTCTCATGATCCTCCTCGTCTTCGCCTTTTATCTTGGTCTTTTCCCGCTCGGCGGCTACGTGAGCCTCAGCGCCCTCGACACCGGGATCGACCCCCTCGACGTGCTGAACCATGCTGCCCTGCCAATCTTCACACTCTTCCTCTTCTCGGTGACCGGGACATACTACCTGATGCGGAACTCGATGCTCATGACGGCCGGCGAAGACTACATCGTCACGGCCCGGGCGAAGGGCCTCGATGATATGACGATTCTCCGGAGGCACGCCCTGAAGAACGCCATGCTCCCGATGGTGACGAGGGTCGCCCTCCAGTGTGCCGGGATGCTCACCGGGAGTATCTTTGTCGAGACGATCTTCTCCTGGCCGGGTATCGGAATGCTCACCTTTGAGGCCCTTCAGGTCCGCGACCTCCCCTTGCTCCAGGGGATCCTGCTGATGGACACGCTCATCGTCATTGTGGCGAACATCGGCGCCGACATGATCTACCCGTTCGTCGATCCACGCGTGGAGGTGGGGAACGATGCCCGGGCGTAACACCGCCCTGTACCTCAGCCTCGGCGTCGTCCTCGCGTACTGTGCGGTCGCCCTCTCTGCGCCGGTGATCGCGCCGTTCGATCCCTTCGTGATCTCGGGGCCGCCCCTCGCCCCCCCTGACGCCACGCACCTCCTTGGGACAAACGACCTTTCCCAGGATATCTTCAGCAGGCTGATCTGGGGCACGAGGGCGACCATGGTCCTCGGCTTCCTTGGTGCCGTGGTCTCGGTCGTCATGGGTACGGCCGTTGGTATCGTTGCCGGGTACTATGGCGGCAGGGTCGACGAGGCCGTCATGCGTTTTCTCGACGTGATGATGACCATTCCGTTCTTCCCCCTTCTGCTCGTCCTCACGATCTTCTTCAGACCGGGGATCTACGTGACTGCCGTGATCATGGGGCTCCTCGGCGGTCTCGGCAGCGTGCGGATCATCAGGTCTCAGGTGCTCTCTCTTGCCGTTGCTGATTTTGTCGTCGGAACAAAGGCGCTCGGTGCCCGGGACGGTTATATCATGGCGCGGCATATCCTCCCAAACGTCCTCCCTCTTGTCGGCGTGAAGTTCGTCACGTCAGCTCAGCATTTCATGCTTGTCGGGATAGGTCTTGGTTTTCTCGGGATGGGGGACCCGAATGTCGTGGACTGGGGGCAGATGATCGAGAGGGCAAGCAAGAACGGGGGCATCGTCCTGGGTCTCTGGTGGTGGCTGATCCCGCCGGGCCTGGCGGTGACGGTCATCTCCCTTGCCCTTGCGTGGTTTGCCTATGCCTGTGAGGAGCGAATCAATCCACGTTTCCAGGTGATGCGGGTATGAGGATGGATGATCCGCTTCTTTGTGTGCGCGGGCTGAAAGTCGGGTTTCCGACAGCCGATGGCGTGGTAAAGGCGTCTAATATCGTCGATCTCACGATCCGGGCAGGAGAGACCCTCGCCCTTCTCGGCGAGACGGGTTCGGGGAAGACCGTGCTCGGGATGGCGATCCTGCGCCTTCTCCAGCCGAACACCCGGATCGAGGGGGAGATCCTCTACCGCGGCAGAGACCTCCTTTCTCTTCCACAAGAGGAGATGCAGAAGGTTCGGGGGCGTGAGATCGCCGTTGTTCTCCAGAATTCAGGGACCTCACTCAACCCGGTCCTCAGGGTCGGCGACCAGATTGCTGAAGCGATCACCCTTCACCGCGGGCTGAAAGGGGCGGAGGCAGAGGCGGCGGCCGTGGAGCTCCTCGACCAGGTCAGGATAACCGATCCTGCCAGGATGGCCCGGGAGTACCCTCATCGTTTCAGCGGCGGGATGCGCGAACGGGCTCTCATTGCTCTTGCCCTCGCCTGCAACCCGTCTTTCCTGATCGCGGACGAGCCGACGAGGGGCCTGGACGCCGTGACGAAACGCGAGATCCTCAACCTTTTTTCAGAGGTCAACCGGGGGCGCTCGGTCCTCTTCATCACCCACGACATCGAAGCCGCCGCGAGCCTCGCCGCGCGCGTTGCGGTGATGTATGCCGGGGAGATTATCGAGATCGGGCCGGTCGATGCGGTCCTCTCCTCACCTGCGCATCCCTACACCCGGGGTCTCCTGGAGTCCCTGCCTGCAAAGGGCATGCGACCGATCCCGGGATCGGCTCCATCGTTGATCGCCCCGCCGCCCGGGTGCCGGTTCTTCCCCCGGTGCTCCTGTGGGGCCGGGCGGTGTGAAATTGAACATCCGGGGCTCGTAGAAGTCGGGCCCGGCCATTATGCACGGTGTATGCTGTATGATTGACGTTTGTGACCTGAAGACCTATTATTCGAGGGGCTTTCTCCACCGGACCTCGGTCCGGGCGGTTGACGGGGTATCGTTCGGGATCGAAAAGGGCGAGACGCTCGGGCTCGTCGGTGAGAGCGGGTGCGGGAAGACAACGCTTGGCCGTTCTCTCCTCCGCCTCATCGAACCTACCAGCGGCCGCGTCATCTTCGACGGCACCGATATCATGGCTCTTTCTCGAAGGGATCTTCGACGATTCAGGCCGCGGATGCAGATGATCTTCCAGGATGCCTATGCCTCGCTCAACCCGAGGATGCGCATCCGTGAGAGTATTGCCGAGCCACTCAGGATTCACGGGCTCGAAAACCGTGCAGGTATCGGCCGCCGGGTGAGAGACCTGATCGAGATGGTGGGGCTCAATGAGGAACACCTAAACCGCAGGCCGTACGAACTCTCCGGAGGGCAGAATCAGCGGGTGGTCCTGGCCCGCGTTCTTGCCATGGAACCCGAATTCATCGTGGCCGACGAACCCACGGCGGGCCTTGATGTCTCGGTCCAGGCCCAGATCCTCACGCTCTTCCGCGATCTGGGCCGGGACTATCATACGGCCTGCCTCTACATCTCCCACGACCTCGGGGTCGTCAGGGCGATGAGCGACCGGGTTGCCATCATGCTGAAGGGAAGAATTGTCGAGCTCGGACCGACTACTGATGTCCTTGATCACCCCTGCCACTCGTATACACGCCGGCTCGTCGCCGCACCGGGCGCCGACAGAGGGTTTTCCCGGCCTGCGCCGTGTCCGGCCCCTTCCGGGTCGCCGGCCATGGTTGAGGTGCAGTCAGGCCACTGGGTGGAGGCGGCGGCATGGTGAACGTTCGCGGGGTATCTGTCGGCCGGCAACCGCCATTGTATATCCTCTCAGGTGAGCGTGAGGTGGAGGTGCCCGTCTCTCAAAGCCTGTTGCAGCCGGTCCGGTCCCGCCCGTCGGGGGCGGCAGGGGAGTACTGGTTCGGCAGGTTCCGGCATGGTCGATGAGAAGGCGGGGCATGCCGGTGGTCCAGGGTTTGGTGGAGACCGGCGTGCCTGCCGCCGGAATCCGGAAAAAAGAAGAACCTCCCCGGCACTCAGTTCTTGAAACTGTGAATCGGTGCGGGAATCCGCCCGCCGCGGTTTATGAAGTCAGCGCAGCCGAACCTGTTTATCCTCTGGACCGGTGCATGCCCGAGCAGCCCGCCGAACTCGACGGTGTCGCCGACATCCTTTCCTATCACCGGGATCAGCCGGACAGCGGTCGTCTTCTGGTTGATCATCCCGATTGCGGCCTCGTCCGCGATGATACCGGATATTGTCGAGGCGGGTGTGTCGCCTGGAATTGCGATCATATCGAGGCCGACTGAGCATACGCAGGTCATCGCCTCGAGTTTTTCGAGCGTGAGGGCGCCGCGGTTCACCGCATCGATCATCCCCTGGTCCTCGCTGACCGGG
>ERZ764778.3820-NODE-3820-length-11479-cov-7.820291_pt1 | contig 11479 bp, 12 predicted proteins | sample MGYA00374951_ERZ764778 | MGnify/ENA primary metagenome ERZ764778 (study PRJEB28918, sample SAMN05720193) | bioreactor metagenome | isolation source: Anaerobic biogas reactor | place: USA:Washington, USA | collected 2015-08-08 ...
TTCATCTTTTCGTTAAGTTGTTATTGACGAGATTATTCTGCCTAAATAGATTATCAATAAAATAAGTAAACAAAACAGTTTTATGATATTGCAAACTTGTCCATGTCACACAGTAGTATCCGAAGAGCTGAAAATGTTCGTATTATTGCCACTGCCAATAAAGATCTGCAGGCTAAAATACCACGAAAAAACAAGGGCAAATTGTCTAATCAAAGCCGCATAACAAAAATCAAATTATGAAAATATTCCTTTTGCCGTTCATGGTTGTGTCCAAGTATGATTGGTAGTCATTAATGGGGTCAAAAAATGTTTCACGTGAAACATTTTCCGGCTTCCGTTTTGACATGGAAGCCGAAAAAATGGGATTTGCAAAGCTGCAGATGATGGTTTAGTTGAATGGAAAGATGAAATGATACAACGGAAAAAAAAAGCAACTATTTCCCGATGCAACAGAACGAATGATAAAGCACTCAGATTTTACATACCATAGTTGGAGCGCATAACAAGCTCATATTTGCCCTTGGCGTTCATAGCATAAGCCAGATAAAAACCGTATTCCCATCCGCTTTTTTTAACCACGATTTCATAAACTCCGTCATCATTTAAATCTGCAATTGTCAGCGAACTAAGATATATACAATGACTCGGAACCGTCAGTTCCATATTATTATTTTCATCTGGTTGAAAAACACCATTGTGGGGCCGTAGGTCACTGTATAGCGTTTGTATACTGCCGTCATCATCCTGGTAAAACAGAGCGCTAAAGATGCCTAAATGATCTGTCTTGCCATTGCTGCAAAGTAGCGGGTATCCCATTTCCGACTTGGGATTATTGGCAAATATTAAATACTCCGGCTTCCCGTCATTATCGAAATCACTTTCTATGCAGTCGGAAAAATTGGGTAATGTATTTTCCATTTTTTCCCGCCTGAATAAGCGAGCCAATGCCCGCTCTCCTGCTTCGGTAGCCTCTAGGCCGTCAGCCGTTTCTCTTGGAAAAAGATTGCTTTCCCGATTGGTAACCAATTTATATTCAGATTGAGCTTGGCTGTCAATTACAAATTCGGTGAAAAAAGAGTAGTCTGGTATCTTTAAATCCAAATCCTGTCCGGCTTTCACCGGCAGTTTAAATATACGGGGCCGGCTGATGTCTCCTTCAACAGGATTATATAATTCGCCGTATGCGGCCAGCTTTTGCTCGGCACTGCTATCTTCAAAACTCCCCAGTCCACCTGTCCCGGTTGACCAAATAATCTGCTTGGCCACACCCAATAGTTTCTTGTTTTTGCCATCATAAACATAGTAGGCATCCTGCGCAAGTAAGTCTTTGGCCCAAAATGCCTGTCCATTTTCGCCAGCCTGATCATCAATAACGGGCTTACAGAGGCTCTTCCATCCCTCCCGGTCATAGCTTCCCAGCAGAGATCCATTAATAAAAAAGTACTGTACTGGGATGCCAGCCTTCTCTGCGGTTTTATTTTTGATAGTGGCAACCTTGCTATTAGTCTGCCCGGTCTCATCAGCGGTATTTGTACAACCGGTCAGCGTGCTCCCCAGCAAAAAGCTGACCATTAGCATGATAATTAATTTTTCAATTCTTTTTATAGGATACATTCTTTTTCTTTTCAATAAATTAGTTTCTTGTCCTCCCCGGTAAACCTGTATCAACTTTTCCGCCCCCGCATTCATTTTAATCCTATCTTTAAATACGGAATAAAATCCAGTTGCTTGCAGCACCGGCATCCAATTTATAGAAATCGCATGCCATAAACTGCGTTTTAAACATAAAAAACCCGGTAAATAAATACCGGGTCCGTTTAGTATTTTAAATGGTCGGGATGACAGGATTTGAACCTGCGACCTTCTGGTCCCGAACCAGACGCGCTACCAAGCTGCGCTACATCCCGACACAAGCGTTATTATAGCATTAAAACAATGTTTTAGGCAAGGTTTATATCATGCTAATTTTTTATGCCGGGATTATACGAATTATTTCTGATTTTCGAATGTGTCGTACGAGTTTTTACCACCAAATGGTTTTAACCGCGGGGTTCGATCCTTGTAACGTTGTTTTATGTCATCGATTTTTTCTGACCAGTACTGGATTCTTTCCATGGCGTTATCTTCGGTGGCTGATCCTACTTTGACCACTTCGGTATCGTTGATCTGGATTCCGATGTTATAAAATCCATTTTCATCGGAGCGGAACAGCAAGCCAGGTACGGAATCTTTATCTAGCAGTCCGATTTTGAATTCATCCAGACTCATGATCGGGGTTTCATAACTTTGAATATCACCCATGCCGTTCCCTCCTTAATGAATATAGTTCTGGGGATCGGTGCCGGCCTGATAGCGGCGCTGGACATCAGCTATCTGTGAGGACCACCATAATACTTTATCCTGTATCTGTTGTTCATTGGAGAAGTCTACTACCAGCACCTGGTTCTCATCCAGCTGTACACCGATATTGTAACGACCTTGCTCGATATCAGAACCTACCAGCAATCCCTCGTATTCTTCCTTGGCATATTGGCCGTTTTTGAGGAACTCTTTTTTGTTTAAGATCTGGCCTTTTTGCATTGTCATCCCAGAAAACCTCCTTACTCAGTTATCTGGGCTTATTTTTCTCCGATTATTCAGCTTTTATGTAAATTTTGATATGATTGGGCTTTAAATATTGAGTCTAATATCTACATTGGCGGATCACACTTGCTGCTATTTACGAGTTTCATCTTGTCTATTCTCTTTAGCTGTTTGATCTGGTGCTCTCTTTGCATGGCCCGGCTTTTGCTCTCCCATTCCTCCCAGTAAACCAGTTCAACCGGTAATCGTCCACGGGTGTATTTGCAGCCGATGCCCTGCTGATGCTCCTGCATTCGTTTGTTGAGATCGATGGCATAACCGGTATAATATGTTTGATCACTGCATTGCAGTATATAGACAAATGGCATTGGAATCTCCTTTCTGCCGGCTCAGGTTGTTTTTTACCAGAAAAATAATCAGGCGGGAAAGTTCCCTCTCCCGCCCGGAATTCTTTTATTTATTTAAAACGATGATGGGATACTCTTAGGGGCAGATTAAATTTATGGGTAATGGTATTGGCTACTTCTTCGATATCATTGAGGGTTACATCGATTACGAGACACTTCAGCTTGGCATAGATGCGGTAGGCGTTGTCCAGTTCCTCCGCCACCAGGTCATCCAGGCTGTCAATGTCTTCCGGCATCTCGAAACTGCGTGCCCTTTCTTTTCTTAATTCCAGCAGGGTATCAATATCTATTGTCAGACCTGCCATGGGTATTTTACCGCGGAGCTCCATAATTTCTCCGGGAATCTCTGTTTCCAGAGTGATCGGGAAATTGGCCACCTTGATACCTAAATTGGCCAGATGCATCGACAGCGGCGTTTTCGAAGTCCGCGGCAGACCGAGAATGAGCAGATCGGCTTCTTTTAAGGTGTCCATATTTTGGCCGTCATCATGATCGATGGTATATTCGATCGCTTTGACTCGATTGAAATATTCGTCGTCCATTTTATGGGTCAATCCTCTTATTTGGGAAGGCCGGTGGCCGGTTTTGAACTCGATTGCATGAAACAATGGCTCCAATACATTGATCGCCATTACTCCGCGGAAACGGGCCTGATCATCCAGATACCGGGACAGTTCAGGTTTTACAATGGTGTAAATAATAATGGCATCTTCTTCAACGGCCTGGTTAAGGATGAGATTCACCTGTTCCTCTTTCGTTACTCTGGAAAACCGGGTAATCGTCCGCTCAATGTCAAACTGCAATACCGAGGCGACTGCTATTTTTTCAGCCGTTTCACCAACTGAGTCTGATACTGCGAATATGTGTAATTTGTCAGGCACTAGCACCATCCCCCTTCTCTGCATGCACTATTATGTATGTGCCACGAAACAATTCTATACTTTATATTTATTCGACTCCGCTATGCATATTTCCTTTTAATTCAGAAAGATTATTTTTGTTTTTGGCAAACCTGTTTATTTTTCACAAACCAACGAGCCGCAATAAATAAAATATTTACCAAATATTTTCGAAATATTTTCACATCACTAAATCGCTACATATTGCTTTATTTTGCCGTTTAATATGCTATTATAAAAATAGTGAGTACTTATCGAATGCAGGTGAAGCAAATGGATGAGGTTGGAGTTTTTATTACGATTCTACTCATCATTATGGGTATTGGCATAGTATTCGCAGTACTGGCCGTAATTTTAGTCAACAATTCTTCCAACTGGTGGAATAAAATGTAAGCACGCTTAAAATTTTTAAATGTGCTTAATGGGATAGTATGCGCCTAACGACAACTATCATCTTAGCTTATAATCCTCTCATCTTCTCACTTCGCAAATAGCGGCTGTCACGTGACTCCAGTACCTTGTTTACGGTGTCCACCATCTGTTGTTTATCCTTCTGCAGCGTTCCCTTTATGGGAAGATAATTGGAAGCATGACTACCGACAAAATGCAGGTTGTCTATGGTTATGTTCTCAAAGATTATTTTCATTTCCTCCAATGTCTCAAACGGATCCAACAATTCAAATTTGCCTTCCTGTACCTGCCGGAATAGTTTGGTACCGGGTACGGGGGTAACGGTCAGAGCAGCCAGATACTGGGGGTTCATCTCATTGGTTATTCGGGCAGTGGCCAGGGCATGTTCGCGGGAGCGTGGACCCTTTCCGGCCAGTCCTAAAAGCACCATGCTGGATAGATTAATGCCACAGTTGACCAGATTTTTCCCTGCCTGCAGCATCTCATCATAAGTTACCCCTTTTTTGACTTCCTGTAGCAGCTGTTCGTCGCCGGTCTCAACCCCCAGATAGGCTTTGGTGAGGCCTGCGGCCCGCAGGGCGGAAAGTTCGGTGATGCTTTTGCTGAGGGTACTCTGCGGACCCACATAGGAACCGACATGGCGGAGACTGGGAAAAGTTTGATAAAGTTCTGCCAGTATTTCCAGCAGCATATCGTTTTCAATCGCTATGGCATCTCCGTCGCAGAGAAATACTTTTTCCACATCTCCATAATGGGCTTTGGCCATTTTAATATCAGTTTTAATCTCCTCCAGACTGCGCACCCGGTACTTTTTATCTTTGTACATCCCGCAGAATGTACAGCGGTTGTGTGAGCAGCCGATGGTGCACTGCAGCAGATAGCTGTTGGCTTCGCTGAAAGGCCTGAATATGTTGCCTTCATATCTCATTATTATTTGTCTCCTTGATTATTGTTTTATAAATTTAAGGTATCTCCAAAACTTCGATATCGTCCCTGGCATGCGGTGCCGTATCGGTGCCGGGCAGCTGTAACTGATCCGGCTCGTTGATTACTTCAGGATTTTGCGGATTCGGTTTTTGGGACTCTCCACCCGGTATTGTCGGTTCAGTTATCTCTTCTCCAGGGGCAGTTTCTTCTGCCGGTAATTCTTCATCCGGGGTTTCTTCTGCCGGTGCCTGTTCAAGCGGTTCCTGACTGCCAGGTACAGCCAGAACCCCCTGGGCAATCAGGCGGTTCATGTAATCGCGCCACACCAGCGCTGACGTACCGCCGCCGCTGACCCGACTGCCCCCCACCGGTTTATTGTCGCTGTTGCCTACCCAGACCGCAGTGGATAGTTGGGATGTATAGCCCATAAACCAAAGATCGCGGCTTTGAGTTGTAGTTCCGGTTTTGCCGCCGCTGCGGATGGCTATCTGGGCATTGGTGCCAGTCCCATAAGCAACTACTGACTTCAGTATGCTATCCATGGTAGCCGCGGTGCTGCTGTCAATGACCTTTTTGGTACTGCCCCGGCCTTCAAAAATAACTTTGTTATTGTTGTCAACGATACGTTCAATGCTGTAATAACTGCTGTACTTACCCCCTGCCGGAAATATGGTGTATGCTGAAGCCATTTGTAAAGGTGAAATTCCCTGGGTCATTCCGCCCAATCCCAGGGCCAAATTATGGTCCTCCTTGGTTATAGTGCTGATCCCGAATTTCTCCAGATATTTGATCGCAGTATTTACGCCCATTTGATCAAGGACTTCAACCGAAGCTACATTATATGAACTGACAATTGCCTGCCGTACGGTAGTCTCTTCCGGACTGACCGCATAATTGTTAGGGGTATAGCCATTAAAGCTGCGCGGCTTGTTGTTTAATTCAGTATCGGCATTGATTACCCCTTCATTTATCGCGGCAGCATAATACAACGGTTTTATAGCTGAACCTGGTTGGCGGGGGGCCACTGCCATATTAATCTGGTTTTTATCCCATTCAACTCCGCCTACCATGGCTTTAATTGCACCGGTTTGGGGTTCGATTGATACCAGCGCCACATCCTTGGCGGTAATTCCGCGGGAGGCAAATGTTGCTGCCTGCTTTACAACCGCATATTCAGCTGCTTTTTGCATACGGCTGTCCAGGGTGGTATATATTTTCAGGCCTCCCTGATAGAGTCGCTGAGCTCCCACCTGTTTTTCCAGTTGTCGGGCCAGATAGGCCATGTAATACGGATGTGCGCTCAGATTCTGATGAAAAGGTTCAAACTTCAGTTCTTCTTTGACAATGGTCTGTCCTTCCTGCGCACTTAATAATCCCTGTTGCAACAGAACATTTACTACCGTTTGCTGACGTTTTTTTAATGCCTCCAGATTGTTGCTCGGCGAATAATATTCCGGAGACTGAATGATACCAACCAACGCCGTAATCTCCGCCTTGCTCAGATCGAATACATCTTTACCGAAGTAAGCCCGGGCGGCAATCCCCATCCCGGTACAACCGCGGCCCATATAAATTTCATTAAGATACATATTAAGTATTGCATCTTTGGTATACTTGTCCTCAATAGCGCTGGCAATGAATACTTCTTTAATCTTGCGTAAGTACGTCTTTTCCTGACCGAGGAAAAGGGTTCGAGCCAACTGCTGGGTAATGGTGCTGCCGCCCTCAGCCTTGCTGCCGGCTTTGATATTTACATAGATGGCGCGGCCGATACTGCGGGAATCGAAGCCGGAATGCTCATAAAAGCGCTTATCCTCAACCGCAACCACAGCATCTTTCATGAATTTGGGGAAATCTTCGCTGTACTCGCGCTGGTAACCTAAATTGCCCATTTTTTTACCATCGTTGTAATAAACTGCAGTTTGTCCCTGTACCTCGTATTCCCAGTTGTTGATACCGGTTATAAATTTGGCTACTTTGGGAGTGGTCTGGGTTAATGAAACCCCGGTGTAAAAAAATAAAAGGAATAATATGATTGCGCCCAATGCCAGACCCAGTTTGGATATGAACTTCATTATATCAATACCTTTCTGTCAAATAGAGCCTTGCTCACCTAGTATCCAGGCGACTCGGACTTGGAAGAGATAAATCCTTTGTCATTTTACTTTCCTCTAATTATATATATACAGTTTATACGCTCATAACTCAAATTTAATTATAGTCTTGAGCAAAAATTCAACAATTTTTTTCATAAACAATTGTGACTAAATTGGCTTTTATTTTTTATTTCTTTCTTAAAATTATGTTTTAAATCATAAACTTTCTGACTATTACCAGAAATAGAAGTTTATTCAGCAGGAAATTTGCTATAAAATGATGAAGATAGTAACTGCTCAATAAATTATTTTGAGGATATATATTCTGCCAGCTGGCAATAAACGATCAATATGAGGAGGGCCACATAATGGGCAATATTTTGGAGGAATGTCAGGTATATGTCGTAACCTCTGGTAAAGGCGGAGTGGGCAAAACCACCACCGTAGCCAATCTGAGCACCGGTCTGGCCAAACTGGGTTACAAAGTAGTGGTTATGGATCTGGATATCGGTTTAAAAAAGCTGGATTTGATCATGGGATTGGAGAATCGTGTAATTTACGATATTGTACAGGTAGCGGACGGAGAATGTACGCTAAAACAAGCACTGGTAAAAGACAAACGTTTTCCTGATTTGTTTATGTTGCCCGCTGCCCAGACCAGAAATAAAGATGACATCACGTCCGAACAGGTGAAAGTGATCTGCGATGAACTGCGCCAGGAATTTGATTTTATATTTATCGACAGTCCAGCCGGTATTGAGCAGGGTTTTAAAAATTCGATCGCTGCCGCAGACAAAGCCATCGTGGTTACCAACCCCGAGGTATCAGCCGTACGTGATGCAGATCGCATCATCGGTATGCTGGAGTCGGCCGGTTTCAAGGAGATAAAACTACTGATTAATCGTTTGCGTCCGGAAATGGTCAAAAAAGGAGATATGCTAAGTATTGATGATCTAATTGAGCATCTTTGCATAGATCCCCTGGGGGTGGTTCCGGAAGATAAAAGCGTCGTTATTTCTACCAATCGCGGGGAACCGATCGTCCTGACCAATACTCCGGCAGCCAATGCTTTCAGCAATATTGTTCAGCGTTTGACCGGTGAGGATATTGAAACCATGACGCTCCCGGAAGATACTCTTTGGACCAGAATCAAACGTAATCTGTTTGTACGTAACTAAAGGGGGAGGTTTTATCGTGCTGGAATTACTGAAAAAACTGTTCGCCGGAGAGCAAAACTCCAGTCGCAAACAGGCCAATGACCGTCTGCGGGTCGTACTGACCCATGACCGTCTGACTTTGAATGCTGATATCATGGAGACCATCAAAGAAGAAATCCTTCAAGTCATCGCCCGGCATATTGATATAGAAGGAAATCCGGAAGTCAACCTTATTACTGAGGGACGCCATGCAGCTCTGGACATAAGCATCCCACTAAAAGGCAGGTAGATTTGATTTGGCAAAACTTGATGTGAAGGGTAAAAACAACAACCTGATATTCATCTTCGGATCAGGCAGTTTTGAAGAATTGACCGAACTTGTTAAATCCCGCGTTGAGAATAATAAACAGCTTTTCAGCGGTTCATCGGTTCTTTTTCAGGGAGATGGTTTAAAAAACCTCAGCCCTGAGGAATTAATCGCTTTGCAAAAAATATGCCTGGATTATGGCATGATTTTAAATAATATGACGATTGCATCTGCTCCTGCTGTACGGTCGGAAAGAAAGTCCCCTACCCCCAGCCGGGATTTGATGATCTACAAAACGCTGCGCAGCGGACAGAAGGTGCATAGTGATGGTTCCATAATTGTCTGGGGTAACGTACATGAGAGCGCTGAGATTACAGCGGCCCGGGACGTAGTTGTGCTCGGCCGTCTGGAAGGACTGGCCCACGCCGGCTGTTTCGGCGACCTCAGCAGCACCATCTTCGCGCTTACGCTGACGCCGCGTCAGTTGCGTATCGGCGATCGCATATCACGCTCCTCCGGGAAAATTATCAAAAATCCTTACCCCGAAATCGCCTATGTGGAAGGCGATAGCATATGTATTCGGGAATATTCCAACCGCGATAATCTAAACAAATAGACAAATATTGAGGTTTTCAATTTTTTGTCGTCGTCCGGATAAAGATTCGCCTTTTCCTAATTATGCAGCCGGGAGGGTGAAGTGATGTTAAATAAATCAGTTCTTTCCAACGCTAGTAATAATGAAACCAATTCCAGCCATCCAAATAAGGGGTGGAGTGAGTGGCGATTGCCGCTTTTTATTGTGCTTTTGCTGCAGCTCATTGTTTTGCTGGGTATTATGGAAAGACCAGAGATGTCTCTGTATGATGCCTGGTTTCGTCTGCAGGGAGCGACCGATCCTGGCCAGCAAGTCGTTGTGGTGGCCATGGATGAAAGCTCAATTGAAAGAATCGGACCGCCTGCCTGGCCCCGCACCATACATGCCCAATTGCTGGACAAACTTGCCTCGGCTAAAATCGTTGCCTTCGACTTAACTTTCGGCGCCGCCAAAGACCCGCAACAAGATCAAGCTTTTGCAGATGCCATCGCCGCCCACGGTAACGTTATTTTAATCAGCAAATTTTATTTTGAAAAAGATGAAAATGGCGACATTATTCAGATCCCGGAACTTCCCCTGGAGGAATTTGCCGCCCATGCAGCCGGAATGGGTTTTGCCAATATGCCTACCGATCCCGATCAGGTAGTACGTCATACTACCCTCATCGATACCAACAGTTTTGATATCCCCTATCCCTCCTTTGCCACCGCTATTATTCTGGCCAGTCAGGATCTGAGCTACGAGGATCTGACGGTGGATGACGGTTATCTGCAGGCCGGGGATTATAAAGCCCCGCTTGATGCCAGGCACCAAGCCATGCCTACCTTCTGGGGAGCGCGGGGAACCTTTAAAACGATAAGCTACGCTGACATTCTGGAAGGAAAGATAACTCCTGATTATTTCCAGGACAAGATCGTGCTGGTGGGCAGCACCACCCAGGATGAGCATGACTACTTTTCTACCCCCTACACCACCAGCAACATGGTGAAAAGCGGTGCACTGGAAACCCCCGGGGTGGAAGTTCATGCTGCCGTGGTACAAAGTTATCTCAGCCATAGCTGGTACCAGCGGGTGGGGAAAGTTTTAAATTTTCTCTTCCTGCTCCTGCTCACCCTGCTGACCGTCAAATTGGTCGCCGGTCGGGGCCCCTGGGCTGGTTTGCTGGGTGTGCTGGGAATCTCCCTGCTGACGTTACTGACCGTCTATCTGCTCTGGAAAAATCACTGGTGGCTCAATCTGGCCGCTCCTTTGCTGTTGATCTTCCTGCTGTATGTAATCGTAACTGCCAGTGACTTCGTGCGGGCGGAGATGCAGCGGCGCAAGACCAAAGCGCTGTTTTCCCGTTATGTATCGGCCGATATTGTAGAACAGCTGATGGCTGATCCTGCCCAGATGGCGCTGGGAGGGAAGAAACAACTAGTCACCATTATGTTTTCAGATATTCGCGGTTTTACAGCCTTCAGCGAAAACAAGGATCCGGTCGATGTAATTCAGCGTCTGAACGAATATCTAACCGCCATGACCGAATCGATTTTAAAACATGGCGGTACGCTGGATAAATACCTTGGCGATGGGCTGATGGCCTTTTTCGGCGCGCCCATCTTCTATCCCGACCATGTGGAAAGAGCTGTCGCCGTAGCCCGGGAAATTCAGCAGAAGGTATCCGAACTAAACCGCAAGTGGGAAGCTGAAGGTGAGGTTCCCCTGCTGGTTGCCGTGGGAATCAATACCGGTCCGGCGGTAGTTGGAAACGTCGGCAGTCCCGAACGCATGGATTACACTCTGATTGGTGAAGACGTCAATCTGGCCTCCCGGGTGGAAGCCCTGACCAAACTTTTCTCCACCCTGGTTCTGGTCTCAGAACGCTCCTATAATTTGCTGCCCGAAGGTCCGGTCAAGGATTCGCTTGCCTATGCAGGTGAAGAATTGGTAAAGGGGTTTACCCATCCAATCAAGGTCTACGCTTTTGCCGATATGGATCTGCATTTTGAAAAATCCCGCGACCAGGGATTCAAATAAAGTATTACTTGAATAAACGGTAGTGTTTACCGGGGGTTTGCCGATTCTATGTCATAAAGACAGGACCATGCAGCGTTT
>ERZ764778.3830-NODE-3830-length-11455-cov-6.323596_pt1 | contig 11455 bp, 8 predicted proteins | sample MGYA00374951_ERZ764778 | MGnify/ENA primary metagenome ERZ764778 (study PRJEB28918, sample SAMN05720193) | bioreactor metagenome | isolation source: Anaerobic biogas reactor | place: USA:Washington, USA | collected 2015-08-08 ...
CGGCGGTAGCCCCCAGGAAACAGGAAAGCCTGAACAGTTCAGCCGTCTTCAGCTCAATCGCCCGGTAGTATTTATCCAATCCCAGGTGAATATCATTCTTCTCAAAAGTCTGGTGAATCTCCCCGGCCACCACCTTGCGCGAACTCGCGGCGACCTGACGGCAGATATCGGTGGATGAAAACTCAGCGGCAAGCACCAAAGCATGCGCAAACACTGCATCTCCGAGCAAAACCGCAACCGATGGCCCGTAGACCTCCTTCACGGAAGGCCGCCCATGGCGAATCGCGGCATCATCCAGAATATCATCGTGGACCAGTGTTGCCATGTGAACGAGCTCAATGACCGCCCCCATTCTCACCATCTCCGGATCAGGAGCTCCTCCATCGCGGTAGCCTGAAAAATGGACCAGGACCGGACGGATCCGCTTTCCCCCTTTTTCCATACAGTAGCGCGCCATGTCCCGGATCTCGGGCTCAAAAGCATCCACCTGCTGCATCAGGTTTTCCTGAACCGCACGTATGTAGCTCTCAGCACGAGCCTGAATCGGGGCGAATCCTTTAACCGCCCCATCCTTCAACGCAGGTTCTTGCTTACTGATCATTGCCGGAACATAAAGCATCCGCCTTCCAATGCAAGACCGGGATGCGGGTCTACCAGCCGATTTCAAGCCACCCGGGAAAATCCCCCGGCAGGCTTGCAATCTCGCTTTCCCGGACTACAGCGTTTGGGGTATCACACCATGCGTCTTCCCGAAAACATCCACGCGCTAGTCAGCAAATACAACCGTCCCGGTCCGCGCTACACCTCGTATCCGACCGCACCACATTTCCGCGACGATATCGCACGCGACAGCCTCATGGACGCCGTCCGCACCGGATCCGGCCCAATCTCTCTCTACCTGCACATCCCATTCTGCGAGAAAAACTGCTGGTTCTGTGGTTGCAATACGATCATCACCACAAGGCACTCCAGGGCCGACACCTACCTTGACCTGATTGAACAGGAGATCCGGATCTTCAACTCCCGCAATGGTTCACGCAAGTCCGTGACCCAGATGCATTGGGGCGGCGGAACCCCAAACTTTCTGAGTCCGGATCAAATCCAACGTCTCATTGGCATCCTGCATGAAGGATTCGATTTCCTCCCGGGATTCGAATTCAGCGTGGAACTTGCCCCGAGCCACCTGAAACAGGAGCAGATCGATGCCCTGATCGCCGGTGGCCTCACCCGGGCATCTTTCGGGATTCAGGACTGTCAACCCGAGGTGCAGCGCGCCATCAACCGCATCCAGCCCATGGAGACCAACCGATGGGTCATGGATGCCCTCCGCAAAGGGGGAATAACCTCGGTAAACGTCGACCTGATATACGGGCTGCCACTGCAGACACCCGAGTCCTATCGCGATACCCTGCAACAGGTCCTGACGCTTAACCCCGACCGTTTCGCAATCTTCAGCTACGCGCATCTGCCCTCGCTTAAACCCGCCCAGCGCAAGCTTGAGGCGTTCGGGTTACCGGATCCCGACACCAAAATCCGCCTTCTGCTCGAAGCGATCCAGACCCTCACTGCATCCGGCTACGACTATATCGGGATGGATCATTTTGCCAAACCCGGCGACGAACTCAACATCGCCCGGACCGCAGGCAGGCTCCACCGCAATTTCCAAGGCTACACCGTTCAGGAGGCGACCGAGCTGGTTTCCCTCGGAATCTCCTCCATTTCGGAAACAGCGCGCACGTACCGCCAAAATGCAAAGGATTGGCGCACCTACGCCGACCTGGTGCAAAAGGGCGAGTGGCCCATCGCCAGGGGCATCGTGCTTTCCGACGAGGATGAGGCACGCAGATGGGCGATCCAATCGATCATGTGCCGGCTGCGCCTCGACCGGAATGAACTCGTCCGGAGGTATCCCGCTCACGCCGATGGGATCCTGAATGCCTCCACCATCCAAGCCCTCGCGCCTATGGAAGATGACGGGTTCCTCACGATCTCGGACAACGGCCTTCAGGTAACGGACCTCGGGAGACTATTCCTGAGGAACATAGCCATGACCTTCGACGCATGGCTGGACCCGCAGGCTCATCGCCATTCCTCCACCGTCTGACAGCATCCGATCACATTGCATGCCCCACCAATCGCAGGACGAACCAACGGCGGATGTGATGATTATGATCCGTATCAACACTGGCCGATAGCCGACTGCGAAAACGGAGCCCTACTCAATCAATACCAACGAGCCGCCGGGCACTTGGTCATACAGGCGGATCATTTCCACATTTGCCAAGACCACACAGCCCCCGCTCGCAGGTCGTCCGATGCGGTCCTCGTGATTGGTCCCATGGATGTAGATGTAGCGCTGAAAGGTATCCACACCCTCACCGGAATTCACACCCGCTTCCAATCCGCGCAACCACAGGATGCGCGAGGTGATCAGGTTACGCTCCTGAATATCGTCGTCGAAATCCCAGAAAGGCCTGCCCGTGGACACGCGGCTGAAAAACACCACACCCGGCTTCTCCCCATCGCCGATCCGCTGTTCGACCCGATGCAGCCCAGTCGGAGTGCCTGCCGAATCCAACACACACGAAGGCGGCTTCACCGAAGTGGACACCGGATAGGATGCGAGCGGTTTCCCGTTCTCAAATACCCATAGTTTCTGCTGCTCAATCGACACCCCGATGCAAATTCGGGAGCAGGGGATTGACAGCCTCTCACTCTTATCAATGATTCTCCGGACAATATCGTCCATATGATGAACTCCAAACAGTATAGTGTTGGCATTGTGGGTGCGACCGGAGCAGTCGGTCAAGAACTCATTGAGCTCCTTTACAAACGCCAGTTCCCGCTCAAGGAACTCCGTTTGTTTGCATCTTCCCGTTCCGCGGGCAAAACGATCACCTGGGAGGGCAAATCATGGACGGTGGAAAACAGTGATGGTCAGGATTTCAAGGGAATTGACATCGTTTTCTTCAGCGCAGGAGCCAGCATCTCCAAGGCACTTGCACCGGTCGCTGTAAAAGGCGGGGCTGTCGTGGTGGACAATAGTTCGGCGTTCCGGATGGATCCCGATGTTCCGCTTGTGATCCCGGAAATCAATCCGCACGCGATCCGGCAGCATAAGGGGATCATTGCCAACCCGAACTGCTCGACGGCCATCACCCTCATGGGACTATATCCGCTGCACAAGGCATTCGGGCTCAAGCGCTTCTTTGCGAGCACCTATCAGGCCGTCTCGGGAACCGGAGCTGCGGCGATCCGCGAGCTGGAGGATCAGATCCATGCGTGGGCTGACAACAAACCCGTCGAGCACTCGGTTTATCCGTATCAGATCGCCTTCAACCTGATTCCCCAGGTGGACAGCTTCCTTCCCAGTGGCTACACCAAGGAAGAAATGAAGATGCTCAACGAAGCCCGCAAGATCATGGAAATCGGCGAGCTCAAGGTTTCGACGACCTGCGTGCGTGTTCCGGTGATCCGGGCTCACTCCATCGCGGTCAATGCCGAGTTTGAGCGCCCGGTCTCGGTGGAAGCCGCCCGTGCAGCGATTCAGGCCTTTGAAGGTGCTGACCTCTGCGATGATCCGGAGAACAAGCGTTATCCGATGCCACTCGACTACGCCGGTAAGGTGAAGTGCGGAGTGGGCCGCATCCGCAAAGATGAAGCGTTCGACAACGGGCTCTCCCTCTTTGTGAGTGGAGACCAACTTTGGAAAGGCGCAGCCCTCAATGCCGTACAAATCGCGGAAGCACTGATCCGCAGCTGAATCCGGGATTCATTTCATCCCTGTCACGCCAGCCGGTTAGCCCACGGGGCCATCGGCTCGTGACCCGAAGCCGGAGTTTCATCCGTTAAGGATTGGAACTCCGGTTTTTTGTTGCTCGGGAAAACCCCTGGAGTTTCAGGACCAGCTCCAACGCGGACTCCTTCCAAGTCGGAAGCGATCTCGACAACAGCTCGCTGGCAAGCGCAGCGCGGAACGCTCCGTCTTCCTGATAGCGGCGGATCTCCTCTGCCAAACGCATCGCATGCATAGGCTCAATCAGGCGTATTCCTCCCATATCAGCATGCTCCCGATGGCAAGGCAACGGACTGCACAAGCAGGGTATTCCCTGCCACATCGATTCGATAACCGGCAGACCGTTCCCCTCCGCGAGTGACGGAAACAAGGTCAGGTGAGTCTCCTGATACAGCGCCCTCAAAGCGAGGTCGCTCACCTGTCCATGATACCGTAACGGAGCACCATCGCGGATCCATGCCTTGATCCGTTGCAGGATCGGTTTACCGAAATGTGGATTCACCCGGCCAACAAGATCCAATTCCCATGGCACGTTCCACTTCGAAAGCAAAGCGCAGGCATCGAGCACCAACGCATGGTTCTTACGGGGCTCCAATATACCAGTCATCAGCAGTCGCACCGGCCGGCACAGTTCCGGCGATGCCGCCACAACCCGCGAGTCACCCGAAAAATCCGCTCCCAATGGGATCGCCTCGACCGGAGGCATCCGCCCGATTCCGGCCCATTCCCAATACGCCAGCAACTCGCTGCGACTCGCCTCCGAATTGGCAAGCACTCCGTCACAGCACGCCAACAGCTTCATGTAAAATGGATGGCGCGCCACACTCTTGGGCCAGGTGAACTCCGGATGGCGCAGTGGAATCGCATCATGATACAGGGCAACCGTTGTTGCGGCAGTTTCACCCAACCAACGCTCCAACCCCGGATTCTCCTCCTCTGAAAACAATTCCGGGGTGATCCAGCAATCCCCCTTTCCGGGGACCGATCCATCCGCCGCCATCGGCTGCCCACGCTTGGCTGACCATCTGCAACTCTGAACCTGCACCCCTTCGGCATTCAAGGCTTCCAGGAGGCGACGGGACACACGGGTGAGCCCCGAATACGCCTTGGCTTTTACAGTCTTGGTGATGTCCCAGAAGATCATGATCCGCTTGTCTCCGCAAAGTCAGGCAGGCTTCATCGCCAGCCCTGGTGCTGTTCATGCATCCTGAAACCACAACACTCCCAAGACAATGCAAAAACCTAAGGGTTTTCAGCGACGTTTCCGACTGTAGGGCGATCCCTTGCGTTCCTTGCCCACGGCGGTGATTCCTTTGCCGGACTTCAAGGCCAGAATCTGGTCGCGCAAAATGGCCGCGCGCTCGAACTCCAATGCCCTCGATGCCTCGACCATCTCATTCTCCAACTCCGCGATCACCTTGGCCACATCATCCGAGCCACCCAACTCAGCCACCACAAGTCCAACCTCGTCCTCATCAGATGGACGCTGCAAGCTGGTCTGATCCCCCCTGCGCACTCCAGTGGGCGTAATCCCGTGCAGCTCATTGAATGCCATCTGCTTTTCGCGGCGCATCCGCGTGATCTCAAGGGTTGCCCGCAGCGAATCAGTGAGCTTTTCAGCATACAGGATCACCCGCCCCTTTTCATGGCGGGCTGCCCGACCGGATGTCTGGATCAGGCTGGTCGTGTTGCGCAGGAATCCCTCCTTATCCGCATCCAGAATCGCCACCAATGCGACTTCCGGCAAGTCCAGTCCCTCGCGCAGCAGATTCACCCCAACCAGCACATCAAAATCCCCAGCCCTGAGCTTGCGCAGGATCTCCACCCGCTCAATCGCATCAATATCGCTGTGAAGATACTCCACCCGGATCCCTGCCTCCCTCAAAAACGCGGAAATATCCTCCGACATCCGCTTGGTCAGGGTGGTCACCAGCACCCGCTGCCCGGCTTCAGCCGCCTGATTTATTTCGCCGATCAAATCCTCGACCTGTCCATCCGTCGGCCGAACCTCCATCACGGGATCCAGCAAACCGGTCGGCCGGATCACCTGCTCCGCGACCACAGCCGACACCCCGATCTCATACCTGGCCGGCGTCGCAGACACAAACAGCGTCTGCCCACACACCTCCCGGAATTCCTCCGGCTTGAGCGGCCGGTTGTCCATCGCACTGGGCAAGCGGAACCCGTATTGCACAAGCTTCTCCTTCCGGGAGCGGTCCCCGAAATACATTCCCTCAAACTGCGGAATCGTAACATGGCTCTCATCCACAAAGAGCATGAAATCCTTCGGAAAGAAATCGATCAAGCACCACGGCCGCTGCCCCGGACCGCGGCCCGCCAAGTGCCGTGAATAGTTTTCAATCCCGCTGCAAAACCCGATCTCCTGCAACATCTCAAGGTCATACTCGGTGCGCATCCGGATCCGCTGCGCCTCCAAATAGAGCTTCTGCTGTTCAAACCATGCCACACGCTCCTCCATTTCGCCCCGAATCGCTTTCAGGGCGGACTCCACCTTGTGGCGTGGGGTGATGAACTGATTCGCCGGAAACAGCGCAAAAGCCTCCATCTTCTTACCGGCCCGGCCCGTCACCGCATCCAGCTCGCGGATCGAGTCCACCTGATCCCCCCAGAACTCAACCCGGATCGGTGTCTCCATGTACGCGGGAAAGATATCCACGACCTCGCCCCTCACCCGGAAAGTGCCCCGCTTGAACTCGATATCATTGCGGTCGTAGAGAATCTCGACCAAACGCTCCAGAAACCGGTCCCGGCTGATCTCCATCCCGACTTCTAGCGGAATCATCATCTCCTCGAAATCCTCCGGCGACCCCAAACCGTAAATGCAGGACACACTCGCCACCACAATCGCATCCCGCCGGCTGATCAAAGCGCTGCTCGCCGCAATCCGCAGTCGCTCAATCTCCTCATTGATCGACGAATCCTTTTCAATGAAGGTATCCGTCTGCGGAACATAAGCCTCCGGCTGATAGTAGTCGTAGTAGCTCACAAAGTATTCAACCGCGTTGTCCGGGAAAAATGCCTTGAACTCCGAGTACAACTGGGCCGCAAGCGTCTTGTTGTGCGAAATCACCAAGGTCGGACGCTGCACCTCCTGAATGATGTTCGCCATCGTGTATGTCTTCCCTGAGCCCGTCACCCCAAGCAGAGTCTGGTAGCGGTTTCCACTCCGGATCGAGTCCACGATCGTGCGGATCGCCTCCGGCTGATCGCCCATCGGCTCATAATCCGCCTTCAGCTCAAAACGCCGCACCATCCCTCGCGTGAACCGACCGCCTCCTGCAAGCTCCTCCAGACTCATATTCCCCAGTCTGTCCACCATCCCGCACGGATGCAACCCCGCGTGGGATGAATAGCCAGGTATTTCAGGACAAAAGCCCCCCTCAAAAACGGAATCGCCTCCTTTACCGGACCCGATCCACGAAGCCCACCTTGCGGTAAACCTTGCTCAGAACCTTGTAAGCACGCGCCTGAGCCTTCTCCGCCCCGGCCTTCAAAATCTGCTCAAGACCGGCCTTGTCAGCCATCAATTCCTCGTATCGCGCCTGCACCGGAGCCAGAGACGCCACCACCAACTCAGCCAGATCCTTCTTGAAGACCGCATAGCTGCTGCCCGCGTAGGACTTCTCAATCTCCGGGATGCTCTTGCCCGAGAAAACGCTGAACAGCGACAATAGATTCGAAACCCCGGGTTTTTCCGGAGACGCCACGATCTCGCTTCCGGAATCGGTCACCGCGCTATTGATCTTCTTGGCCAAGCGCTCGGGCGGATCCAACAGATACAGCACCGCGTTCTGATTGTCGTCACTCTTCGACATCTTCTTGGTCGGCTCCTGCAACGACATGATCCGTGCCCCCACTTTCGGAATGTAGGCATCGGGGATATTGAAGGTCGGAGAAAAGGTGCTGTTGAACCGTTGCGCCACGTCCCGACACAGCTCCAGGTGCTGGCGCTGATCTTCTCCCACCGGCACCGCATGGGCATTGTAGAGCAGGATATCGGCCGCCATCAGCACAGGGTAATACAGCAAACCGGAGTTCACCGATGCCTGAGCCTTCGCACCTTCATGCGAAAAGCGAAGCTCTCCATCCGCATCATCCTTCACCGCAAATCCCAAACGGGCCGCCTTTTCCTTGAACTGCGTCATCCGTTGCAGCTCCCCGATCGGAGTCAAACAACCCAATACCCAGGCCAACTCGGCATGCCCCACCACATGCGACTGCACAAACAGTGCGCTCTTCGCAGGGTCCAACCCACATGCTATATACTGCGCGAGGCACGAATACGTGGCCTTCCTCAAGTCGGCCGGCTCACGCCGGATCGTGATCGCGTGCATATCCACGATGCCGAAGTAGCACTCGTAGTCATCCTGCATCGTCGCCCAATTCTTCACCGCGCCGATGTAATTACCGAGGGACAACACCCCGGTAGGTTGCGCACAAGTCAGAATGACACGTTTTTCTTCGCTCACGATGAATGAATTTTTGAATGGTTCGACGATCTGCCGCCCGGAGCCGAGCTCCCCTGCCTGCGGCATGCTATCCCCCATCCATCCCGCATCCGGCCCTCCTGACAAGCCTTTTTTGCAACCGTCCCACACAGCTTTGTCGCATTCTCTGTCAAAATGCCTTGCATCTGGCGCGTCGAGAGAGAAAAATACTGAACCTAATCCAAGCACTGAAGCGTACAGATCACCCATCCGGCTCAGGTCGGGGCTTGCGGTCATCCGTTTTTTGCTTCAACATTTCAAGTCATACCATCAGAACCATCGTGGCCACGCAGAATTTATCCCCGGAAGAAATCGAAGCAATCAAGGAATCCATGCGCCGGTGTTCACCACAGACCATCGACTCCGCGATCCAATATCGCTCGACCAAAGATGCCAGCCTGGTTCCTGCCATCGTTACCGGGATCATTGAACGTTTTCTCGAGCCGGAAGCGCGCACCCTCCTCAAGGAGAAAGGGGATGATGTTCGCATTTTTGATGACCTCGGAGTGGATTCCCTGACCATGCTCGAAATCGTGATGTTGGTTGAAGACATCATTCAGATCACCATGGACAATGATGACCTGAAAGACCTCCGCACCATCAACGACATCCGCTCTTATATCAGTCGCAAACTTCCCGCCTGATGCCTCTTCTACCCTGTTGACCCGCGCATTGAGGCAACCCTCAATAGCAACGATTTTTCCCGCGGGATGAGCAGGCAAGGGCCAATGCCATCGCTGGCTGAGAACAGCCAGCCCTACCCGTTGCACCTCTTTTGCTTAAGCGGGTTTCCCAACCCCCAATCTACTCCAACGTCCCAAGCCCTCGCAAGAAATCACCGTAACCGGCATTGCAAATTATCCTCACTGGGCCGCCTCTTTTTCATAACCCCGAGCGTGTAACCCCTTTCCAAAAACCCTCTTCCGGAGGGGGCGGCTTCAGAGTATCCTCTATTCCCCTACTCCACCCAAGCCATACGCATGGCGGATGAGCGGGACGCTCATCCCTACCAACAAAAGTCTAATTTCATGCGAGCGGATTATCCCACGCCCGGAAAGCCCCGAACCCGGTAGGGCGAATTGTCCTCAATGAGCCGCTCTCCCCAAAGCCCTAACATGCCTCTGCGTGAGACAGATCTTCTTCAATCCTGTAGATCCTGTCCAAAAAGAGAAGAGGAACAGACAGGATAAACAAGATTAGCAAGATGGGTTTCATTTCAACATCGCTCGCAAAGCTCGCTATAAGCCCTTCGGGCCACAGCCGTTTTGCTCCCGCAAAACAACAAATTCCTCCTCATCCAGTATGTTGCCGAAGCGAAGCTGAGGAGTATGTGCCCGGAGCCGCAGGCGACGGGCGTAAGCCCGTCAGGGCGATGTTAGTTTTCCCCTTTCGTGGTTTCTGTGTTTTATACCCTTCTTCTCTTCACCTTCGCGCTCTTCGTGCGCTCTGTGGTGAAAATTCCCCTTCCCCAACCCGAAACATCCGGAAGACGGAACGCTCACGCGTCCCGCTACGGAAGCACATTGAGTAAGAGCAAAGCCAGCAGCATTACCGTTTATTGAAAGGCCCTTGAGAAGTTTACCACCTCATAGCCATCGGTCACGAATTCGGTCTCTCCCGCGTAGATAATCCTACCGGATTGCATCGAACCGGTCAGCTCTTGGAAGTATCGAATTCCACTTTCAAAGTCAGCGTGAAAGGTCATGGCAGATTTGATCTCAATCGGAATGACCGAAGCACCAAAGGGGTAGAGAAGATCCACTTCTCTGCCATTGCTATCCCGGAAGAAGTGTAGATTGGGTAGCAACCCCGAATGCAGTCTCGATTTGAGCGCCTCCAAAACAACAAGGTTCTCAAAAAGCCCGCCTACGAGAGGATCACGCTCCACCTGATCGGCCGACTCAATACCGAGGAGAAACGCTGCCAATCCCGGGTCGGTGAAATAGAGCTTCGGGGATTTGGTCAGGCGTTTTCCGAAGTTCTTATGATAGGGCAAAAGCCGGAATACCAAAAATGAGGCTTCAAGGACGCTCATCCACTTGGCGAGCGTGGATTGCGCCACCCCGACTTCGCCCGCCATGGAATTGAGATTGAGCAATTGCCCCACCCGACCTGCCAGCAGCCGAAGAAACCGTTCAAATCCCGTTTGGTTCTCGAGTTGGATGAGCAACCGCACATCGCGCTCCACGTAGGTTTGATAGTAATCGCGCCAAGCGCTCAGCGGTCGTATCCCCTGGTCATGGATGCGGGGAAGAAACCCTGTGTGAATCCACTCGGAGAAGGATCTGTGGGCGGATGCACCGGCACCGGCCAATTCACCTATGGAGAAGGGTAAAAGGGTCAGCAGCGCCGTCCTTCCCGCCAGAGATTGCGCAACGGACTCCCGTAGCCTGAGTTGATTTGAACCTGTCAGTATCCACTGCCCCTTCCCGGATGGGCGTTCATCCACTTTGACCTGGATATACGACAGCATAGAGGGAACTCTCTGAATCTCGTCAAAAATCACAGGAGGCGGGAACCGGTGCAGGAAAGCCTTGGGATCACGTTCGGCAAGTGATCGCAACTCAGGATCCTCCAGATTCGCATATCCGTGGTTTGAGAAAAGTGATCGAACCAAGGTCGTCTTTCCGGATTGACGGGGTCCAATCAAAGTCACCACCGGGTACTCCGTCGAAGAGCGGAGTATCTCAGAGGAAAGCTTTCGGGGTACAATACTATGCATATTCTGTTTCTCACACTGAAATTACATAATTATAGGCTGATGGCAACTCTCTTCTTCAATTGGATCGTTCGGTCCGGGAACACACGTTGCCGGAGCAACCCATCGCTCATTCCAGTTCCACCAGCAGTATCATGGCTGAAGCCACCGGCTCCGGGACCCCCCCCCTTTCGTGGTTGGGATTCTTCCCCCCTCCGCGTCCCCGCATCCCCGCGCGAGGACATCTTCCACCGCGAAGCGATCCCCAAAGTAGCGGGAGCATCCCTGCTCGCAGGCGTTTTGCCGCGGGCCAATATGTAAGAAAAGCAGCCACGAAAACAAAAGGATTCATCCAGCCACACAGATCACAAAAACCACAAAGGAAACGCGTATCTTATCCCCTCTGTGCGCTCTGTGGCCAATAAAAACTCATTCTCCAACCCAACGTCCCAT
>ERZ764778.3844-NODE-3844-length-11415-cov-120.703169_pt1 | contig 11415 bp, 10 predicted proteins | sample MGYA00374951_ERZ764778 | MGnify/ENA primary metagenome ERZ764778 (study PRJEB28918, sample SAMN05720193) | bioreactor metagenome | isolation source: Anaerobic biogas reactor | place: USA:Washington, USA | collected 2015-08-08 ...
GCCTCGTATCGCTCGTAATAGTAAGATGCAAGAGGGGACGGTTCTTTCTTGCATCCGAATTCTTGGATATTTTAATAAGTGGCTTTGATTTTACAGAGTAATAACATGATGCAAGAAAGAACCGTCCCCTCTTGCATCAGAAAATGGGGGGAACTAGATGATTGCCTCAGCAATGGAAAAAGCGGAAGTATTGGTGGAGGCCCTGCCTTATATCAAGGATTTCTACGGCAAAAAAGTAGTGATAAAGTATGGCGGTGCCGCTATGACCGACTGTAACCTCAAACAAAAGGTCATGCAGGATATCGTCCTCATGCATTATGTGGGGATGCACCCTATCGTAGTTCATGGTGGAGGCCCGGAAATCAACCACCTGTTGAATCGTTTGCATATACCCAGCGAGTTCGTGGATGGTCTGCGCGTTACTGATGCCGATACCATGGAAGTAGTGGAAATGGTATTGGGCGGCAAAGTGAACAAGGAGATCGTAGCCGGCTTGAATGCCAGTGGCGGCCGGGCAGTGGGGTTATCCGGCAAGGACGGCAACCTCATCGAAGCAGGCCCCATGGATTATAGCGGCAAAATGGGGTTTGTGGGCGAAGTGCGACGCATAAATCCGCAAATCATAGAAACAGTAATAGAAAATGGCTACATACCAGTTATCGCTCCTATTGGTATCGATGCACAGCAGCAAACCTATAATATAAATGCCGACCTGGTAGCAGCCGCAGTAGCCGTGCACATGCAGGCCGACAAACTGGTGCTCTTGACCGATGTACCCGGCCTTCTGCAGGATCCTGCTGACAGCAGCAGCTTGATCTCGATCCTGAAAGTGAGCGATGTGGAAAGGCTGGTTGCCGAAGGGGTAATTGCCGGGGGGATGACTCCCAAAGTGCGCTGTTGCGTTGAAGCAGTTACTGGAGGAGTAGGACGTACTCATATCATCGATGGGCGAGTACCTCATTCCATCCTTCTGGAAGTATTCACCCGCGAAGGAATCGGCACCATGGTGGTAAATGGGTAGTGCGAGCAGATTCGCACCGCATTTTTTTTAACGCAGATTTACGCTGATTTTTATGATCCATATGATTCGTTTAATATGACTCTTATTACGAGCGTTTTCCATAATTAGTTCTTTTAGATATGGAACAGGGGATGGTTCTCTGCTCTACCTTCAGGAACTGAAACGTCCCCTGTCTCTTGGTAATCTTATTGCATTTTGATTTATCATCTGCGTTATCTTAAGAAATCAGCGTCCATCTGCGTCAATAGGTAATAATACCCGGAGCACGAGTAAGTGCGAAATGGAGGAGAGATCTATGACCAATCAGGAATGGAATGGCAGAGGGCAGGCTGCTCTGATGAATAATTACGGACGCTTTCCTATAGCCCTGGTTAAAGGCAAAGGCAGTTATGTCTGGGACGCCAATAATAAACAGTACCTGGACATGGTAGGCGGGATCGCCACCTGTTCACTGGGACATTGTCCCGAAGCAGTTCTGACCGTTCTGAAAGAACAAGCGCAAACCCTGTGGCATGTTTCCAATCTGTACTGGATACCGCCCCAAATCCAACTGGCCGAAAACCTGCTGGCGGGATCCGGTCTGGATAAGGCGTACTTTTGCAACAGCGGTGCGGAAGCTAATGAAGCTGCTCTAAAACTGGCCCGCAAGTATTTTTATCGTAAGAAACAGGCCAATAAAACGGAAGTCATAGCCTTCGAACATTCTTTCCATGGCAGAACCATGGGCGCTCTGACTGCCACCGGACAGAGCAAATACCATGAAGGTTTCGGCCCGCTGGTACCAGGGTTCAAATATGTGCCTTACAACCAGTTACCGGCTGTGGAACAGGCCATCACCGAAAACACCTGTGCCATTATTGTTGAACCTATTCAGGGTGAGGGAGGGATCCGCCCGGCTGATCTGACCTTTCTACGCAGCTTGAAACATATATGTGATCAAGCCGAGGTATTGCTGATCTTTGATGAGGTGCAGTGTGGCATCGGGCGTACCGGCACCCTGTTCGCTTATCAACATTATGGAGTAACACCGCATATCGTTACCCTGGCCAAGGGACTAGGGAGCGGTTTTCCCATCGGGGCCATGCTGACCACTGATCAAGTGGCTACTGGCTTTGCGCCCGGCGATCATGCCGCTACCTTCGGGGGCAATCCCCTGGCAACTGCTGTAGCCGGAAAGGTCATGGATATTATTAACCAGCCTGATTTCTTGGCCGATGTACAAGAAAAGGGACGACTGCTACGGGAAGGCATTCAAAAAATCGGCGATCCGCGGGTAAAAGAGATGCGCGGGCGCGGTCTGCTGATCGGAGTGGAATTCTCCGCTGAGGTCAAGGATTTGATCAGCATCTGTATGAAAAAAGGACTCCTCCTGGTAGGAGCCGGAACTAATGTGGTACGCTTCGTGCCGCCATTGACCATAAATAAAACTGAGATCAATCAGGCTCTGGCTCTATTCAAAGAAGCCTTAAAAGAATGGGATGCCTGATATAAAGGAGCGTAGGAAATGCAGGAGATCAATAATTCTCTAAAAGGTCGGGACTTTATAAGTATCCATGATTTCAGCCCGGCGGAGATCGCCTATATGCTCGAGGTAGGAGCAGTGTTAAAACAGGAGAACAAGCAGGGTATCGTTCATCATCATCTGGCTGGCAAGACTCTGGGTATGATCTTTCAGAAGGCTTCCACCCGCACCCGGGTAGCCTTCGAAGTAGGTATGTATCAGCTGGGCGGTCACGCTCTTTTCCTCAGTCCCCGTGATATACAGTTGGGCCGCGGCGAGACCATTCAGGATACGGCCCAGGTCTTATCCCGTATGTTGGACGGCATCATGATCCGTACCTTCGATCATGAAGAAGTCCTGGAGTTGGCTAAATGGGCCGATATTCCCATTATCAACGGATTAACTGACCTGCTGCATCCCACTCAGGTTATCGGTGATCTGATGACCATCCAGGAACACAAAGGACGCCTACAGGGCCTCAAGCTGGCCTTTATAGGTGATGGCAATAATGTAGTTCATTCCTTGCTGTTTGGTGGTGCCAAGGTAGGAATGGATGTAGTGGTGGCGACGCCGCCCGGTTTCGAACCTGATCCCCACATACTTAGTCTGGCTCAGCAGGATGCCCAGGCTACCGGAGCGAAATTATGGATAGTGAATGACCCGGCTGAGGCCGCCCAGGGAGCTGATGTTCTCTACACTGATGTCTGGGCCAGTATGGGGCAGGAGGATGAAGCCGCTACCAAGGAACAGAAGTTTCTAAAATACCAGATAAACCAGTCCCTATTGTCTCTGGCCCACCCGGAGGCCATTGTCATGCACTGCCTGCCCGCCAAACGCGGCAAAGAGATAACTGATGAGGTCATGGACGGATCTCAGTCAGTGGTGTTTGACGAGGCCGAAAACCGTTTGCATGCCCACAAAGCCATCATGGCTTTGACCATGTAACAACGCTATGGAAAACTTAAGGATCGTATTAGCGCAGGAGACCGATATATCTTCCATGCTGGAATTGTGGAGAAATACTCCCGGTATAGGAGTGGGAGCTGGGGATGACCACACATCTATAGCAGCCTTTATCCAAAGAAATCCCAGCACCTGTCTGCTGATGAAATCCGGGGATACTATAATCGGCACGGTTTTAGGAGGTTTCGACGGCCGACGCGGCTATATCTACCATCTAGCCGTGCACAGTGATCATCGACGCCGGGGTCATGGAAGAAAACTACTTCAGGAAGTTGTAGCAAAACTGGAGGCATTAGGAGCAGGAAAAATTCATCTTTTCGTGCTTAAGAGCAATGAACAAGCTATACTATTTTATGAAAAACAGGATTGGATCAAACGGCAAGATATCGAGGTATTTTCATTTAACACCCCCAAATAAACAGCAAAGGAGTCTTTCACTTGAAAAAAGAACGCGTAATCATTATGGGAGCTGCCGGCCGGGATTTTCACAACTTCAACACCTACTTTCGCAACAATAACGACTATGAGGTGGTAGCCTTTACCGCCACGCAGATACCGGATATCGAAGGCCGAGTTTACCCGGCCAGTATCGCTGGGGAGCTTTATCCGGAAGGGATCCCCATTTATCCGGAAGAAGAACTGTCAACCTTGATCAAAAAACATAATGTTGACCAGGTGATCTTTGCCTACAGTGATGTATCCCATGAAACCGTGATGCACAAGGCTTCCCAGGTATTAGCCTGTGGTGCTGATTTTCGCCTGATGGGGCCGGATAATACCATGATCAAGTCCAAGGCTCCAGTGATCGCCGTCACCGCCGTCAGAACCGGCAGCGGCAAAAGCCAGACTACTCGTTATGTAGCCCAAACCCTCACCGAAAGAGGCAAGAAGGTGGCCATCATCCGCCATCCCATGCCCTACGGCAATCTGGAAGAACAAGTGGTACAGAGATTTGCCAGTTATGCTGATCTGGATAAACACAAATGTACCATCGAGGAACGTGAAGAGTATGAGCCCCATATTGACCTGGGCTTGGTCGTCTATGCCGGTGTGGACTATGAAAAGATCCTGCACCAGGCCGAAGCCGAAGCCGATGTGATCCTGTGGGATGGCGGCAACAACGATCTGCCCTTTTATAATACTGATCTGCATATTGTGGTGGTAGATCCGCATCGCGCCGGGCATGAGACTGCCTATCATCCTGGAGAGGCCAATCTGCGCAAGGCTGATATTGCCTTGATCAACAAGGTGGATTCTGCCGATCCCACAGACGTAGAAAAAGTAAAAGCTACCATTGCGGCCGTCAATCCCCAAGCCAAAATAATCATGGCCAATTCTCCCATAACCGTTGATGATCCAGAGACGGTGGTCGGCAAAAAAGTGCTGGTAATAGAGGACGGGCCTACTCTTACCCATGGAGAAATGGCTTATGGAGCCGGTGTGATCGCCGCCGAAAAACTGGGCGCTGCTGAACTGATCGATCCCCGGCCTTTTGCAGTCGGCAGTATCAAAGACACCTTTGCCAAGTACAACCACTTATCTCGGCTGTTGCCCGCCATGGGTTATGGCCAAACTCAGATTGAGGAACTGGAAAGAACCATCAATGATTCCCCGGCAGAACTGGTCTTGATAGGCACCCCCATTGATTTGCGCAGGATCATGAAGTTGGATAAACCAGCCCTGAGAGTAAGATATGATCTGGAAGAAATCGGAGACCAAGAATTAGCCAAAACTCTAGCGAGTTTTTAGACTTTATTGAGGGGGAAAAACTTTGGAAAAAGCGGTTCTAGCCTATTCAGGTGGCCTGGATACCTCCATAATCATTCCCTGGTTAAAAGAAAACTATGGCTGTGAAGTTATTGCCTTTTGTGCAGACCTGGGTCAGGGAGAGGAACTGGATCCGGTCAAGGAAAAAGCCATTAAATCAGGTGCCTCCAAGATATATGTGGAGGATTTGGTGGAAGAGTTTGTGACTCAGTACTGCTGGCCGGTATTAAAGGCCGGTGCAGTTTATGAGAAAAAGTATCTGTTAGGGACTTCCTTTGCCCGTCCCTTGATTGCCAAAAAGCTGGTGGAGATAGCCGAAAAAGAAGGAGCCAGCGCCATTTGCCACGGAGCCACCGGCAAGGGGAATGATCAGGTGCGCTTTGAATTGGGCATCAAAGCCCTGAACCCCCGATTGAAAGTTATCGCCCCCTGGCGGGAATGGAACATCCGCTCCCGGGAGGATGCCATCGAATATGCAGCCGCCCATGACATTGAGGTACCAGTTACCAGAGAAAAGATTTACAGCCGAGACCGCAACCTGTGGCATATTTCCCATGAAGGCGGGCTTTTGGAGGATCCGGCCAATGAACGTCCTGATGACTTGCTGATGCTGACCGTTCCACCGGAAAAAGCCCCTGACCAGCCCACCTATGTGGAAGTCGGATTCGAGCAGGGTACCCCAGTCTCTCTTAATGGGCAACCATATGGACCAGTGCAGCTGCTGACTGAGTTGAATCGCCTGGGTGGCGCCAACGGGGTAGGCATCGTCAGTATTGTAGAAAACCGCCTGGTAGGTATGAAGTCACGGGGCATATATGAAACCCCCGGAGGTACCATCCTGTATGCGGCTCATGAGGAACTGGAGCGTCTCACCCTGGATCGCCGCACCTTGCAGTTTAAGGAACAGATGGCAGTAAAGTATGCCGAACTGGTTTATGACGGCAACTGGTTCAGCCCCTTGAAAAAGGCCATGGATGCGTTTGTTGAAGAGACCCAGAAAAATGTTACCGGCACCGTACGGGTTAAACTATACAAGGGCAACTGTGAAGCGGTGGCTTCCACCTCCCCTTATTCACTCCATAGTGAGGAGCTGGCTACTTTCAGCGCTGATGAGATATACAGCCACAGGGATGCGGAAGGTTTTATCAATTTATTTGGTCTGCCCTTGCAGGTACAGGCGCTCATGGAGCATAGAACAGGTCTGAAGCAGCCAAAAGCTGAAGCTTAAAAAGAAAAAACTGCCCCCACTATGGGGCTCGATAGCCGGGATAATCATTGTCCCGGTTTTTTTGTGACCAAAGTTCGAAGGAATGCTGATCTCCTGCAGCGAAAAAACTTATTAACAGACAGCTTTAGACAGCAGCCCTCTATTATTCAACATTAAAACCGGGCAGCAAATAAATTACCCTCAATAATCTAAATATTCATAGAATTCTTTCAAAAAGGTCGTGCTAAGTGCAAAATAAACTCGCATATTACTCCAAATACTATTTTTAGGTTTGACCCGAACAACCCGATTCACTATAATGAACTATACAGAATATAGTACTGAGTGACGATATACCCTACTATATATTGTGGTTCATAAGAGGAGGATGATTGAGTGGACATTACTAAGATTAAGAAACGCGATGGACGCATAGTACCCTTCGAAAAAGAAAAAATCACGAAAGCAATTTGGAAGGCAGCTCAAGCCGTAGGAGGTAAGGATTACCAGACAGCGGTGGATCTGACTGACAAAGTTGTGGAGATAGCCCAGTATGTAGATGATGACGAAATTGCCACCGTCGAAGCTCTGCAGGACTTAGTGGAGCGCGTTCTAGTCAAAAATGGTCACTACAAGACCGCCAAAGCTTATATCCTATACCGCAAACAGCATCAGGATATCCGCGAAACCAGCCAGCTCTTTTTTAACAATAAGATCATTGCGGATTACATTGAGAAAAGCGACTGGCGCATCAAGGAAAATTCCAACATGACCTTCTCACTGCAAGGCATGAATTTTCATATATCCTCCTTAATAGTTTCTCAGTACTGGCTTAATCAGGTTTATCCACCCGAAGTCAGAGAAGCCCATGTAAAAGGCGACTTTCACATTCATGATCTGGGTATTCTGGGTGCTTACTGCGTGGGCTGGGATATTCAAGACTTGCTCTTGGAAGGATTCAAAGGTGTGCGTGGCAAGGTAGCCAGTGCCCCCGCCAAACACTTTCGTTCCATCCTGGGTCAAATAGTCAACTTTTTCTTTACCCTGCAGGGAGAAGCTGCTGGTGCCCAGGCATTTTCCAACTTTGATACCCTATTGGCTCCCTTCATTCGCTATGACAGATTGGATTATAAGCAGGTCAAACAGTGTTTGCAGGAGTTTGTTTTCAATATGAACGTTCCTACCCGGGTAGGTTTCCAGACTCCTTTTACCAATGTAACTATGGATCTGAAAGTGCCCGAGTTTATGAAGGATCAGCCCGTGGTAATCGGCGGCAAATTGATGGATGAGACTTACGGTGACTTCCAAGCGGAAATGGATATGTTCAACCAGGCCTTTGCCGAAGTCATGATGGAAGGTGACGCAGAGGAACGGGTATTTACCTTCCCCATTCCCACTTACAATATCACCGAAGACTTTGACTGGGATAACCCCAACTATGAGAAGATCTGGGAGATGACCTCTCGTTATGGCATCCCCTATTTCTCCAACTTCATCAACAGCGATATGAATCCAGAGGATGCCCGCAGTATGTGCTGTCGTCTTCGTTTGGACAACCGTGAACTGAGAAAGCGGGGCGGCGGCCTGTTCGGTGCCAATCCTCTCACCGGATCCATTGGCGTAGTTACCATCAATATGAGCCGCATAGGTTATCTGGCCAAGGATAAAGATGATTTCTACAAGCGTCTGCTGCGCAACATGGAATTGGCCCGCGACAGTCTGGAGATCAAACGCAAAGCCTTGGAGAACTTGACCGAATCCGGATTATATCCCTATTCCCAGTTCTACCTGCGCAACATAAAGGAAGGCTTTGGCAGCTATTGGAAGAACCACTTTGCCACCATCGGCTTGATCGGCATGAACGAAGCCTGCTTGAATTTCCTGGGCAGCGACATTGCCAGTGAAGAAGGGATCGCCTTTACACTGGAAGTTATGGACTTCATGCGCGACAAACTAATGGAGTTCCAGGACGAAACCGGCAACATATATAATCTGGAAGCAACTCCGGCTGAGGGCGTGACCTACAGCGTAGCCCGCAAGGACAAAGCCGAATTCCCCGATATCATAGTGGCTAACGAAGCCGAATATCGGCGGGGTGCTGAGCCCTACTACACCAATTCCACCCAACTGCCGGTCACCTATACCGATGATTTGTTCAAGGCCCTGACCTTGCAGGATGATATGCAGACCCGCTATACGGGCGGAACCGTATTTCACATATTCCTGGGCGAATCAGTGCCATCCATTGAATCGTCCAAGAAACTGGTGAACAAAGTCTGCCAGCAGTTTAGACTGCCGTATTTCACCCTGACACCGACTTTCAGTATTTGTACCAGCCACGGTTATCTGAGCGGCAAGCATCATACTTGTCCAATATGTGAAGCCGACGGCCGAGAGACCGCTTGTGAAGTATATTCTAGAGTAGTAGGCTATCTGCGTCCTGTCGATCAATGGAATGCTGGCAAACAAGCTGAGTTTTCCGGACGGAAAACCTACGATAAGGCCGTTAAATAAATGAAGTTTGCCGGTTTAGTAAAGCAGAGTCTGGTGGACTACCCGGGGGAAGTCACAGCCGTGCTCTTCACCCGGGGATGCAATATCCGCTGTCCCTATTGCCAGAACACCCATCTGCTGCTGCGCTCCCCGCGGGTGAGCGAGCCGGTGATCACTATGGAAGAAGCGGCGGAGTTCTTGAAGGAGAGACTTGGTTTTCTGGATGCGGTGACGGTCACCGGAGGAGAACCCACTCTATATGAAGAGCTTCCGGCCGCTTTGGCCGCTTTTAAGGAACTAGGCTATCTGGTCAAACTGGATACCAATGGAACTAATCCAACCATGTTGCAGCAGCTCATCAACAGCGGCAGTTTAGATTATGTAGCTATGGATATCAAAGCTCCTCTGGATTATCGCAAATATACGCGAGCCTGCGGCAAACTCACCACCGAAGAGTTCTTCAATGTGCGCAGCTCTATCCGCATGCTGATGGAAGCGTCTATCCAGGTGGAGTTTCGTACCACAGTGGTACCGCTCTTACATCCACCTGAAGATATTGAAGAAATCGCCCGCTATATCCAGGGAGCATCACTATATTCCCTGCAACAGTTCAACCCCTCAGTCACACTGGACACCGACTATGGAGCGGTGGTGCCCTACACCCGCCAGGAGATGCAGGAGCTAGCCGAACGCTGCTCCCCCTATGTGCAAAACGTCCGGGTGGTGAACATTTAAATAAGCATTATACCCGGCCCTCTGGTAACCAGAGGGCTTTTTTGTTATTCCTCCTCGCCGTAACGCAGGGAACGATGCCCACATCGTCCACCTTTCTTTGAGCCCGTTCTATACAATCCCCGCCTAATAACGCTATAATATTGATGAAATCTAGCAGCAAAGGAATCGAACAGGTATGAAAATGTGGAGCGGCCGGTTTACCAAAAAGAGTGACCGCCTGACTGAGGAGTTCAACGCGTCCATAGGAATAGACAGCCGTATGTACCGGCAGGACATCGCCGGCAGCATCGCCCATGCCACCATGTTAGCCCAACAGGGCATAATAACACCCCAGGAAGGCGAACAGATAATCAAAGGCCTGCAGGAAGTGCTGGAGGATATAGAAGCCGGCAGGCTGGAATTCACCATCGAAGCCGAAGATGTGCATATGAATGTGGAGACCTTCCTGACCAACAAGATTGGGGATGTAGGTAAGAAACTGCATACTGCCCGTAGCCGTAACGATCAAGTAGCCCTGGATGTGCGTCTCTACCTGCGGGATGAAATAGGAGAAATCAGAAAGTTGCTCCTGGAGATGATTGCAGTTTTGACTGATCTGGCTGCCCAGCACATCGATACGATCATGCCCGGTTATACCCATTTACAAAGGGCCCAGCCCATTAATTTGGCCCATCATCTGCTGGCCTATGTGGAAATGCTGCGCCGGGATACCGAAAGACTCGACGACTGCTTCAAGCGAGTAGATGTCATGCCCCTGGGATCTGGCGCCCTGGCCGGCACCGGCTTTCCCCTGGATCGGGAAATGGTAGCCCGGCAGTTAGGTTTCAGCCGCATTACCCGCAACAGTTTGGATGGGGTCAGCGACCGGGACTACGCCATTGAGTTTGCCAGCTTTGCCAGCATACTGATGATGCACCTGTCCCGCTTGGCTGAGGAACTGATCCTCTGGTCCAGCAGCGAGTTCAGCTTTGTGGAATTGGATGATGCCTTCTCCACTGGTTCCAGCATCATGCCCCAGAAGAAGAACCCTGATCTGGCCGAACTGGTACGCGGCAAAACCGGTCGGGTCTATGGTGATTTGATTACCCTGCTTACCATAATGAAATCCCTGCCCTTAGCCTACAACAAAGACATGCAGGAAGACAAAGAACCATTATTCGACGCCGTCGATACAGTGAAAAACTCCCTGATGGTATTTGCCCCCATGCTGGATACAGCTCGCTTCAATCCCCAGCGCATGGCCCAGGCTGCTCAGGGCGGGTTTACCAATGCCACTGATCTGGCTGATTACCTGGCCGCCAAGGGGATGCCTTTTCGGGATGCCCATGAAGTAGTGGGCAAGGCCGTACTGTACTGCCTTGAAAAGGGTATCAGCCTGCAGGATATCGACCTGGCAATTTACCAGAACTTTTCGTCTTTGATAGAGCATGATATATATCAATTCATAGATGTTGCCCGCTGTGTGGCGCGGCGCCGCATTCCAGGAGGACCAGCACCGGAAATGGTCAGTAAAGCCATCAGTGAGGTTCAAGAGTGGCTAAGGAGGATGGGATATGATGCATATCAGTAAGTTCGAACATGTAGATGGCCAACCAGTTGAAGAACAGGTAGAAGAATGGGCCGAAACCTATTTCTTCAATATGATGAACATATTAAATCCCTTCCTGTCTCATGTGGATGTTGCCGAGGCAGTGGAGCGATTAAAAAGTATTCCCTTTGATCAGTTGG
>ERZ764778.3845-NODE-3845-length-11415-cov-5.860563_pt1 | contig 11415 bp, 3 predicted proteins | sample MGYA00374951_ERZ764778 | MGnify/ENA primary metagenome ERZ764778 (study PRJEB28918, sample SAMN05720193) | bioreactor metagenome | isolation source: Anaerobic biogas reactor | place: USA:Washington, USA | collected 2015-08-08 ...
AGCCATCTGCCGGGGGCTCCAAAGTCGGTTCAGCCGACTGCTCCGCTGCAGGCTCGGGCGTATCGGAAGGCTCGGGCGTATCTGCAGGCCCGGGTGTTGTTTCGCCCGCCGGGTCGGTCGGTTCGGCGATAGCCATGCCTGAAGCGCCGAAAAGCGACCATATCAGCATGGCAGACAGTATTACCGGCCAAAGTCTTACTTTCTTCATCATAAATCTCCTCCAACGTATGAGTTATAAACAAATTTCAGCAAATAAAAAACCCGACAAAACCTTACTTGCAGCCGGACTGCCATATCAGAAATCTGATTTAGGCTCCAAAGCTTTGCGTCGCCGGTTTTCATCGGGATTGCCAAAATATCTATTGAATTGTTAATTAATACAATTAATTATAGCTTTTTTATATGTAAAGTCAATGTTATTAACATTATACAATATATCGAAAGATACATATTTATATTGAATTCCCGGCACCTCCTATTGGCGATTTGCCGAATGCTGAATATCCGGCAAATTACTATAAAAAAAGCCCCCGAGAGGGGGCAAAGGGGCACATTTATCTACGTAAGATGATTCTCCTTCTGATGATCAGCAGCACTGCTCCCAGCAGCAGCAGCACCACTGCGGCTATGATCAGCCCGGTGCCTTCACCGGTGGCCGGGCCATAGGGCGGCTCGGTGACCGGAATGGTGATGACGGGCTCCGAGGGTATCGGTGTAGGCGAGGCTGTCGGTGTGGGCCTCGGGGTCGGGGTCGGGTTGCGGGGCGGCGGTGTCGGCGTCACGACGGGGACGCGCGGGTCGGCGATCCTGATCGTCAGCATATCCCCGGGATTCAGCGTAAAGCTTGTATTGGCGACGGGCCTGTAGCCGGCCGGCGCGGCCTCCTCGACCAGTATGTAGCTGCCGGGCATAAGGTTCGGGAACACGATGTTGCCGTTCGCGTCGGTCGTGCCGCGCGCGATGAAGCCGGCGGTCGTTACGCTGTCCTTGTACAGCGCGAACCTGGCGTTCGCGAGCCGCGCGCCGGTGTCCGCGGACACTTTAAGCACGATGGCGGTCGCTGTGTTCGGCGTGTTTACGACCAGGAATTCCTGGGCCTTGCCGGACTCAAAGGTGACCTGGACGCCGCCGGAGGCATCCGCACCCATCGTGTACCCGGTGGGCGCGCTGACTTCGATCAGCGTATAGGTGCCCGGGTAGATGTCGGTCAGCTCCGCAAAGCCCATGGAGTTGGTCGTCATCATGCGGTAAGGCGCTTCGCCGGGCTCGATGGTTCCTTCATAGAGATGGAACACCGCGCCGGACAGGGGCAGGTTCAGGTCGTGCGAGGAGACCTTGAATATCCTCAGAACACCGGGCTGGCGGTCATTGAAGATCGGGCCCGTCAGCTTGTTTTCGCCGAGTCCGACCGTTACATCGATTCCTGCGGCGGCTTGCGCGCCGACAAGGTAGCCGGGGGCCGCTGCGGTTTCCCTGAGCCTGTAGTTGCCGGGCCAGAGGCCTGTGAACTCGACCCTGCCGGAGGAATCGGTCTCGGCATTTGCTACGAATGTTTCGCTGCCGTCGCTGCCCACCCGGTACAGGTCGAACCTGGCGCCCACAAGGGGTATCGTCGTGTTTGTTTCATATTTATAGGCGGCGATCGAAACCTTCCGGGGTTCATTTGCGACGGTATAGCTGACGGTCGTGTTTGTCGTCACCGTAACGGGCTTGCCGTCGCGGTACTCGGTGCCGGATTCAAAGAACACGGACTCGTAGTCGCTGTCGGGCTGATCGGTCTCCCTGAGTATATAGTCGCCGGTCGGTATGTTTGTAAAGTAGGCATAGCCTTCGGCATTGGTGGTGGCGCTGTAGAGCGCATCCGGGGTGCCGGGCTTGAAGAGCCTGAACACGACGCCTGCCATCGGCATGCCGGGATTCGGGTCGTGGGCTCCGGTCAGCTTGCGCAGCGAAAGGCTGCCGATCGATGTGTTGGTGAACGATGCCTCGGCGGTTCCGCCCGATGTGACGGTCACGCCGACATTGTTCGAGCTGGTCAGCACGAAGCCCGCCGGTATGCTCGCCGAGAGTTCCTCGACGGTGTAGCTGCCCGGCTTCAGGTCGCCGATCGTGACGCTGCCTTCGCCTGTGATCTGTATGTTATCCCGTACGGTCGCGCCCGTGCTGTCCTTGATGTGGAACGTGAACACGGCAGCGGTGCCGGAATCGCCGACGATGTCCTTTTTGATCGTCAGGCTGCCCTTCGGGACCTCCGGGTCCTCGAAGGTGAATGTCAGCGCGTCGCCGGGGCCCAGCACGGCTTCCTGGTTCGGGGCGGTCACATAGCCCTCGGGGGCCTGCTCCTCGACCAGTATGTAATAGCCGGGAACGAGGCCGGTGAACTTGACTTCGCCGTTCGCGTCGGTAACGCCCCTGCCCTTCAGGTTCGCTTCGGCAACGCTGTCCTTGTAGATCGCGAAGGTCGCGCCGGAGAGCCTGAGGGTCGTGTCGGCCGCGGAAACCTTCCGTATGATGGCGGTCGCGTCGTGCGGCTCGTTTTCAACCGTCAGCGGCGTCTGCAGGCCGCCCTGGATGGTCACCTCGATGCCTGCGGAGGCCTCGGCGGTCATGCTGTATTTGGAAGGCGGGCTTGTCTCCGCCAGCGTATAGGTTCCGGGGTAGAGGCCTGTAAACTCCAGATATCCGGTCGAGTCGGTCGTGCCTGTACGGTACGGCGTGCTGCCGGGCACATAGGCGCCCTGGTACAGCTCGAACACAGCGCCCGAAAGCGAAAGGCCGCCGTCGATCGAGGATACCTTGTGCACCAGCAGGGAGCCGAGCTGTCTGCTGTTGGCGACGTCGATGTGCTTGTGCCCGCCGGCTTCGATCGTGACTTCGACGCCCGCGGTGCTCACGATGTCATAGCCGGACGGGGCCGAGATTTCAACCGCCTTGTACCGGCCGACCGGCAGGTCGAGCCACTCGATAAAGCCTTCCGCGTCGGTTGTTCTGGGGGCTCCGACCGCGGTGTTCGCGGGCAACTCGTAGAGCTGGAATACCGCGCCCTGCAGCCACCCGGCTGAATTTGCGGGATCAAAGCCTTCCTCATATTTGCGCAGCGTGATGCTGCCGGGCTTCGAGTCATTGTCGACGGTGACATTTTTGACCGTCGGATTGGCCTGCGTGCCGGGCAGTATTTCGACATCGCGCGGCGCTTCGAGATTGTACGCCGCGTTTGCAGTGCCCGCAAGCTCGGTCAGCGTATAGAGGCCGGGGTACAGGTTTTCAAATACCGCGGTTCCGCCCGCAACGGTCTTTGTGACCGTGGAAGGCGCGACATGGCCGACGTTCGTCGGGCCGTAGAGCGAGAACTCGACGCCGTTGAGCGTCCGTCCCGGGTCGCCGTCGACGGTCTTTGTGACGATGAGCGAGCCGAGCACCCTGTTGTTTTCGAATACTGCGTCGGCCGCGGCGTTGGCAAAATTGTCCGTGCCGCCGTAGGGCAGCGAAACATCGATGTACGGCGCGCCCTCGAGCATGTATCCGGCGGGCGCTTCGGTTTCACGCAGCCTGTAGTCGCCGGGCCAGAGGCCGGTGAACTCCGCCATGCCGCTGCTGTCGGTGATGGCATATTGGTTTTGCGGTATCTCGACGCCGCCCACCAGGCGGAACAGTTCGATCTTGGCGCCCTGCAGCGGAATCGTGGTCGCTATGCCGCCTTCAACCTTGTAGGCGCGGATGGCGACCTTTTTGGGCTCGTTGGACAGCGTGAAGTAATACGATGTATTGTTGCGGTCGAGCGTGATCTCCATGCCGTCTGCATACAATTGGCCGTTGCAGGTGAACGCAGGCTCGTAACGGCTGTCCGGCTGCACGATTTCTTTCAAGATATAGGTTCCGGGCGCGATGTTCTCAAATACCGCCTCGCCGTTTGCGCCGGTCGCAGCTTGCGCGACCGGGGTCGTCGATGTTGCGTCGGCAAAGATGCCGAACACGACGCCGGGCATGACCGCGCCGGGGGATAAATCATGTTCTCCGGTGATCTTTTTGACGGTAAATCCGGCGCTGCCGGGCTCGTTGACAAAGCTCTTTGTCTCCGAAACGCCGGGCGCAAGCACGATCGATACGCCGGAAGAAAGTTCGGCCGATATGATGTAGCCCTCGGGCGCATCGGTCTCGGTCAGCACATAGGTTCCGGGCGGCAGATCGGTGAACTCCGCCACGCCCAGGTCATTGGTTGTCGCGGTGTAGGTCTTGTCCGCGGGGCCGGTCTTGGGCATGTATTCGGACGGGCCGACCAATGTAAACTGCGCGCCCTTCAGGGGGCCGAAGGTGTCGGACGCGGTCTTTTGTATCGTAAGCTGTGCGCGCTTTTTGAAATTCTCGACCCTGACAGGTTTTTCCCCGCCCGGCTCGACCGTGACCGGAATATCGCCGGAAACCAGCACATAGTCCGCGCTCGGGGGCGTGACCTCGACGACGACATAGTCGCCCATCACGAGATCCTTGGACTTGGCATAGCCGTATTCATTGGTAACCAGCGTATCGACGACATGAACCCTGTCGCCGGCCTTGTAGATCTCAAACACCGCGCCTGCCAGATCGGTCGCCGCGCAGCCGTCGTAATGCTCCGGGTCGGCCTTCTGTATCACAATGTGGCCGGGGAGCGACGCGTTGCTGACATCCTGCGCGACCTGGTCGCCGCCTGCCCTGACATCGACGGTCACCGTGATGTCCGGGGAGCCGGTGTAGCCGAACGGTATGGAGGTTTCATCCTCGTGCAGCGTATAGCTTCCGGGGATCAGATCCGTGAATGTGACGGTGCCGCCGGAGAGCACCAATGTCCGTGAGGTGCTGTAGGCCGGAAGCTCGGAGGGGCCGGTCAGCGTGAATTTGACGCCGTCCATGACGCCGGTGTCCGCGACGCCGTCGACCAGCTTACGGACGGTCAGCGAGCCCAGATCCGGGTAATTCTTCAATACTGCCGTGCCCTGGGCGCCGTCCGAGGCCACATAGACTTCGGCGCCGTCGCTCGAGGCATCGAGGTGGTAGCCCGACGGGGCCGATTTTTCCCTGACGGTGTAGGTGCCGGGCAGCAGGTTCAGATCCGTGCCGAATACCGCCGCGCCGTCGGAGCCCGTGGTGCGGTCGGCAATATGGGCGCCGGGATTGTCCGGTGTGCCGTGGTAGAGGCTGATGACGGCCCCGGGCAGAGGCGTATCATAGTAGAAGTCGCGCTTTTCGACGCGTATCGAGATCGGCGACGGTATATTGAGCACATAGGGATTGTCCGACGTGCGCAGGTCGAGGTTCTGGCCGCGCGTAAGGTGTACATCATATCCGGCGGTATTTTCCCTGTAGCCGTCCGGCGCGCCGGTTTCGACGATCACATAGTCGGCGCCGTCGCCCGGGTACAGGTTTTCAAAGCGGAACACGCCGTCGCTGCCCGAAACCGCGGCCGCGACCGGGTTGGAAAGCGATGTGTCGCTCTTTAAATACAGCTTGAACTGCGCGCCCTGTAATGCGAACGGCGTCTGGCCCTGATAATTGCGGGCCATCTTGGCCCAAGTGATCGAGGCCGGCCGGGCTGCATTTTCAACATTCTGCGCGGTATCAAAGAACGGAAGCACGAACTGCAGCGTGACATCATCGGCCAAACTGAACTGCACCGGGTCGATGCTGCCGGAATCCTCGGACAGCGTGTAGCTGCCCGCCGGAAGTTTTGTGAACACCGCGCGGCCGTCGGCGCCGGTCGTTGCATTGTACTTCTTGCCCGTTCCATCGTGCGTCAGCGTAAAGCCTATGCCCGGCATGAACTGGTCGGTGTCGCTGGCCGTCTTGACGACCACGACCTCGGCCTCGTTCGGATCCTTGAACGAATAGGCGACGGAGGCCGACTTTTCCTTTTCGAGTTTTACTTTGGTGATCAGCGACTGGCTGAACGATGTGCCGTTTTCGGGAATCAGCGCGAATACGTCGGTTTTTGAGTTGTAGGCTTTGACGCTCAGACTAAAACCGACGGTGTTTGTTGTAAAATAGTTTGCCGCGGGCACCCTGACCAGTACTGCGGAATTCGAGTAGCTCTCGATCGAAGCGCCGATCGAGTTGTTCGAAAGATTCGCTTCGATGATATCGCCGCCCGAGACATTGACCGCAAAGGATAGCAGTACATCCGAGCCCGAGAGCGTGTAGGAAGGCTCATCCGCCAGCGAAAGCGCGATTTCGGGCATCGGCCCCGGGAGGCCGACATTGCCGTCGAGGCCGATCAGGTACCGGTAGGCGTTCGCTTCGGCGCTGGAGTCGTTGTTATAATAGTTGGTGCCCTCAACGACATGCCACAGCGCTTTTTGCACCGCGCGCCACAGCGCATTGCCGGTCGCGCCCTGGACTTCCTCCACGCCGGAAAGCGGAGAGTGAAGCACGATGTTCTTGACCCTGCCCTGCTGGGAAGCGCTCAGACCCCCGCCGGGTATATCGTCGAGCGTGTGCGGATAGTATCTGGCGCTCTTGATCGTGACATCGTCATCCACGCAAAGCGCTTTGGCGGTGCCGCCCGTGCTCTTATTCAGCGTAAAGACGGCGACATTGTCGCCGACGCCGCTTGAGCTTGCGTAATCAAAGTACGTGCTGTCCGTCACCCTTTGCGCAAACGCATTGCCAAACAGGCTCCAAAGCAGCATCATGGTAAGAAGAACTGAACAAAGCTTATGGATTTTTTTCATTTTCTCGCCCCTCCGTTTTATGAAACGGTCTTATCTATCTGGAAAATTGATTTGAGCCCGCCTAGCGGATGCCTGATTTGTCCCTGTAAATCTACAAATAAAAAAACCCGAAAAAACCTTAAAGTGCAGCCGGACTGCCATATCAGTTGCCTGAGTTAGGCTCCAAAGCTTTGCGCTCACCGGTTTTCATCGGGATTGCCAATTAATGCATTATTCTGCTTTTTTCACCAATGTAAATTTATTATAACCTTTGTATATTCCAAGTCAATAGTTATATTATAATTGGTATATTTGAATACTGATATATATAATATTTATATATTAATATATTATATAGATAACGACAGATATCTTCAGCTCATGCAAGTGCTTTTTTCAGCCGATATACAATATGGAAACGGGCGGTATGCCGTATAAAACGCCGCAGGGGCAGTAAAATATGCATGTAGAGATTTGACCACCCCATGCGGCATACGCCGCATTTCCCGAGTTTAACCCTCTCTCCTGACCTCTCTCCCAAAATTGGGAGAGAGGAAGTAATGTAATAGCGCCGATTGCACGGCGCACGCTGCGCGTGCTGCTCGGCCCTCACCCTGACCCTCTCCCATGGAATGGGCGATGGGATGGTTGTAAATTCCGGCGCGCCGAGGCTGGTCGCAGGCGAGGACTGCGGCTCGACCAAGCAATCCGGGCGTCGCGCCTTACGATAGCGGCGCTATGCGCCGCTGACGGGGTGCGGGCGAAGCCCGCAGTCATGCCCCCTCGTATGCGGCATGAATTCTGAATCAGTTCCGGCTTCGTGCATAAGAGGGGGATTGGGGGAGATATCCGCCCAAACATCGCATTGTGCCCCACCCGGTGTAAACGGCGCGAAGCATATGGAGGGGATAAAAAAGAGGAAAGCGATCGATAAGAACTTTTGTAGGATTTATTGGCTTTTCATGTCATATCGGTTGACAAACACAGGGTTAATGTGTAAAATCTTCGTGATTGGTTGAAATCTTATTTGCTTGTTATCAAACTACAACAAAACAATACATCATAAGATCATTTGCGAAGCAGGATACTTTATAAATTTCTGTCTAGAAAAATAAAACTTAACCATATCTGGAAGGAGTCCCTTGATGAAGGAAACAAATCTTTCGGCCATGACGGTGGTCGAGCTTCGGCGTTTGGCCGCCGAATCCGGTATTGAAATACCGGCACGTGCAAAGAAAGAGGATATTATCAAACTGATTGAGGATAAGATCATCGAGGTCAAGGCCCAATTGCAGGCCGAAGGCATCGATCTGGACGCCGAAGACTTTTCGGACGCGGATAGCGCTCCCGGCGGCGCTGACCATAAAGCGGCCGGCGAAGGGCAGCGTATCCCCGATATCATGGAAGGGCCCGGCGCGGGGGAGATGGGCGATTCGGACGAAGAGGACGAAGGCGCCGAGGACGCCGACGAGGAAGGCGGGGAAGACGACGAGGACAAACGGGAGAGCGGCTACCGCAACAACAGGAAATACGGCCGCCAGCAGCCCGTACGCAAAAACCGCAGTTATCAGAAGGACAACCAGTCGGCCGTCAACGAGATCATCGACACCGGCGAATGCGGCGAGGCCGAGGGCATACTCGATATCCAAAACGACGGCTACGGCTTTTTGCGCTCGATCGAACGCGGGCGCAAGGACGTGTACATATCCATCAACCAGATACGGCGCTTCCGTTTGCGCCAGGGAGACAACGTCAAGGGTTTGACGCGCCCCGAAAAGGAAAACGAGCGGTACCTGGCGATGCTGTACATCACCGAAATCAACGGGCGCACGCCGGGCGAGAGCTACAACCGCAAGAATTTCGACGACCTGATACCGATTTTCCCGGATCAAAGGCTGACGCTCGAGCGCAAGGACAGGCCGCAGGACCTGGCGATCCGCCTGATCGACCTGGTGGCCCCGATCGGAAAGGGCCAGAGGGGCATGATCGTGTCGCCGCCCAAGGCCGGTAAAACGACGCTGCTCAAAAACATCGCAAACTCGATCACCTCCAATTACCCGGACATGCATTTGATCGTGCTTCTGATCGACGAACGCCCCGAGGAAGTCACAGACATGCAGCGCACCACGCAGGGCGAGGTCATCTATTCGACATTTGACGAGCACCCGGAGAACCACTGCCGCGTGGCCGAGATGGTCATCGAGCGCGCAAAGAGGCTGGTCGAGCAGGACAAGGACGTCGTGATACTGCTGGACTCGATCACGCGCCTGGCCCGTGCGTACAACCTGACCGTGCCGCCTTCGGGCAGGACGCTTTCCGGCGGACTTGACCCGAGCGCGCTGTTTAAGCCCAAGCGTTTCTTCGGCGCGGCCCGCAACACCGAAAACGGCGGCAGCCTGACGATACTTGCGACCGCACTGATCGACACCGGCAGCCGTATGGACGATATGGTCTACGAGGAGTTCAAGGGCACCGGCAACATGGAGCTGCACCTGGACCGCAAGCTGCAGGAGCGCAGGGTGTTCCCGGCCATCGACCTGTACCGCTCCGGCACAAGGCGCGAGGAAGTGCTCTTAACCGAGGAGGAGCTCGAGGCGATCTGGCAGGTCAGGAAGCTGCTGTCCGGCAATCAGGACGACGCGACGGAGCTCTTAATTGACATGACGCAGAAGACCGCGACGAACAAGGACTTCATACAGCGGCTGAACCAGTGGGTCAAGCTGATGGAGAAGGAAGGGTACAGGCAGCCGGGGAGGCAATAAATATGCCCTCACCCTCGATCCCTCTCCCGTGGAACGGTAGAGGGAAGCTACAGATCACGGCGCCAAGATTAACAATTTTCGCTTTGAGAGTGCATTAAATAAGTTGTTTAGTAAAACCCACTGGTTGAACCAGTGGGTTTCTTGCATAGTCAGGCTCTTTGTCGGTCCTCTCCCTGACCCTCTCGTGGCTGGTCGTGCGCCAAAGGCGCACTGCTCGCCCCTGCATCCTGCAAATCGTGGAGAGGGAAGCTAAAAAACAATGACATCATATGCATTTTGTTTATGCTCCTAAACAATTTTCCCAAAACGCCGCATTAAAAAGGACGGGTTTTCCGTCCTTTTTGCTAATCCGTTTTTTTCTGCACGATCGTCACATGCGGGTACGGTATCGAAATCTTATGGCTGTCGAGCGCCTTTTTGATCATCTCATTCAGATCCAGCAGCGTCTCATACCAGTCGGGCGTGCGTACCCATGCACGCACCGCAAAATCCATCGAGCTTTGGCCGAGCTTTGCAAGGCGCGCAAGCGGCGCGGGCTCCGGCAGCACCTTCGGGTGGCTTGTGATGACCTGCATCAGCACCCTCTTGACGAGCTCGATGTCGCTTTGGTAGTCGACCGCCACATCGATTTCGATGCGACGGGTCTCGTTGCCCGAATAATTGATCAGCGAATCCCCGGTCAGCTTCGAGTTCGGTATGACGACCTTCTTGTTGTCGTGCATGTTTAAAATCGTGCTGAAGATATTCATGTCGACGACCTTGCCGGCGATGCCGTTAAGCTCGATGTAGTCGTTGACGCGGAACGGGCGGAAGATCAGCAGCATGACGCCCGCGGCGAAATTCGAAAGGCTGCCCTGCAGCGCGATGCCGATCGACAGCGACGCCGCGCCGAGCACCGCGACGATCGACGAAGTCTCGATGCCGAGCGTCGAGACGATGCCGATCATCAAAAGCACCTTCAGCGATATGTCGATGGTCGACAAAAGAAACGAAGCCGCGTTGGCCTCGAGCTTTTTGGAGTGCGACAGCGCGCGCTTTAAGACTCTTTTTATAAGCGCGATCGCAATCAGCCCGATGACCAGGTAAAGTATCGCAAGCCCCACGCCCTTCAGGTAGGGGAATACGGTATTCCAGAGTATCGTCGTTTCGTTGGCCAAGGCCTCAACCGCCCTGCTGATTGCGGGCTTGTCGGCCGCCTGCACCGCCGCTTCGTGCACCGGAATCATCCTCATCCACATTGTAGGTTTCATCGACCAGATACAGGGGCCTGTTGCGCGTCTCATCGTAGATCCTGGCGATATAGCCTCCGACCACGCCGAGCGACAGCAGCTGCACGCCCGAAAGCATGGTCACGACGATCATCGTCGAGGCCCAGCCGGGGGTCAGCGCATGGCCCGTGAATTTGCTCACCAATACATATATGATGATGCCGAGCCCGAATATGATTGTCAGCGCCCCGAGCTGCGAAACGAGCTTGATCGGTTTTACCGAGAACGACATGATGCCGTCGGAAGCGAACTTCAGCATTTTCTTTAGGGGATACTTGGTCTCCCCGGCGTAGCGCTCATCGCGCACGTATTCGATCGGCGTCTGCTTAAAGCCGAGCCACGCGACCATGCCTCGTATGAAGCGGCTGTGCTCGCCCATCGACTTGAACGCTTCGGCGACCTTCCGGTCGATCAGCCGGAAATCGCCGGTGTCGGTCGGTATCTGCGTGTCGGTCAGCATCGCGAGCGTGCGGTAGAAGACCTTGGCGGTCAGCTTCTTGAAGGCGGATTCGCCCTTTCTTTTGCTGCGCTTGGCGTAGACGACGTCGTAGCCCTGCTTCCAGAGTTCGATCATGTCCGGTATCAGCTCCGGCGGGTCCTGCAGATCCGCGTCGATGATGACGATGCAGTCGCCGCACGCGTAGTTGACGCCCGCGGTTACCGCCGCCTGGTGCCCGAAATTGCGCGAGAAGCTGACGACCCTGG
>ERZ764778.3861-NODE-3861-length-11378-cov-5.430716_pt1 | contig 11378 bp, 10 predicted proteins | sample MGYA00374951_ERZ764778 | MGnify/ENA primary metagenome ERZ764778 (study PRJEB28918, sample SAMN05720193) | bioreactor metagenome | isolation source: Anaerobic biogas reactor | place: USA:Washington, USA | collected 2015-08-08 ...
GCGGCGTACGGGGCCGTGGCGCTCCCGGACGGCGGATATGCCTGGATTGAGATGAGTGAGCCGTCCGAGGGATGGGTTGGTACTACTTGGACCCCTCCGCCCCAGTACTGGAGGGTCGTCCGGGCGTCTCCAGAGGGGGAGATCATCTGGAGGTCGGACGAGTACACCTGGCAGAGATCATCAATGTCCTACGATGGCGGCTCCCCGGTCTTTAAAAGCACGGAGGAGTGGTATTCTCCGAAAATAGCCGTTTTAAACGACGGGAACATCCTCGCCTACGACTCTGTCCAGCACGCTCTGATCATGCGGGTGGGGCCGGCGGCGACCTCCCCGGGCCGGTCCTGGGTCAGGGAGGTCGATATCGATACTGGAGCGACGATCTGGGAGAGCGAGATCTCTGGATGGGCGGTCACGGGCGTCGTAGAGCGGGCGGATGGGGGATTTTGGGCCGTTGCGGCGAGGGATACGACCTGGACGAAACGCAGCACCACCTGGCGGGCTTCCCCAGCTGAATGTACCTATATCCTGGATATAAATGATACTGGGGTCGTTCAGTCCTCTTGGAGGGTACATACCGAGGCGTCACGCTACTATAGTTCCTCGTATCCCTTCGCAATGACCGCCGTTGCCGAATCTGACGGCGAATATTGGATTTATGGTTGGAAGAGCCAACCACAACTTGGTGTGAGAGATCCTGCGTACCTCGCGCGCCTTCGCCCGCAACTCGACCGCGTGGATCCAATAGCCAAAACAGATGCACAGTATAATCCTGAAAGTTTAGACCCCAACGGGCTGGGCTGGATCCCCTACGAGGTCACTGGCTTCGGGGCCGGCTCGGTCGTTTCGGGGTACGGTTTTGGGAGGCCCGATTACCCCATGAGCCTATCTGCGGCCGGCGATGGGGGGGCGCTAATAACGTACCAACTCATATCTCCGGCGGGGTACTACCTCGCGAAGATCGATCCGAACGGGAGCAAGGTCTGGTCTCAAACCTACCTCTCCCCGATATCTGGGGCTCAGATGCCCGTCATCGAGGCCGTAGAAGCCGCCGATGGCTCGATCCTCGCGCTCATGCAGGACGGGGATCTGATCCGGCTCAGCCGGCTCGACGCGGCGACCGGGGAGATCATCCAGAGCGTCCTCATAGGCGACCCCTCCGGCACGACCGAGGGCAAGCGCCTCCTCGCCGCCCCGACCCCCGGCCACCCCTACGCCTGCGTCGTCACGGGCTCGACATCCGGCTTTGGGGCCGAGGGGGAGGAGGCGCTGGTCGTCTACATGGAGGACTTGGAGGACCAGATCTGGCTCGGCTCGGGCACCATCTCTCTCCCCTCAAATGTCGCGTACGCTGCCGAGGAGATTGAGGTGACCGCGGCTCTGGCCGGGGCCGCCCGGGGGAACGCGACGTATTGGATATCCGTAACGGACGATATCGGGACGCTCTATGAGACCTGGGATCTGACAGCAAACGAGACCTCTCACACCCTCGCCCCCGTCCCACCGGGCAACTACACACTCACTCTCCGGACGTATTGCGAGGATTACGGGATCTCGCAGGTCCTCGCCACGGCCCACCTCCAGCGCCTCGATGTGGGCTCCGTCGACTGGGATCGTCCCATCGCGTACCTCGGGGAGTTGCCTTACCTCGGGTACTCTTATATCCCCTATGATGATCGCTACTCCTACTGGGCCGAGGTGCGGGCTCCATCCGGCGAGGCCGTCCTCCTGCGCCGTCTCCCCACCCTCGGATCGATCCGGATGCCCCCCGAGAACCTGACAGAGTTCGGGGCGTATGTTGCGGAAATATTCCCGATCCGCCTGGCCGATAACCACCGGATCGCCGGAAACACCTCTACGATGCTCCTCTCCGACGAGACCTGGCTAACCGGGACGATCACCGATATCCACCTCGTCCCGGTCCCCGGGGCGCGGATCGAGGTCCGGCAGCCGAGCCACCCGTCCCCGGAGATCGCGGCCCGGGTCCTCTCCGGGATCGCGGATGCCGCCGGGGAGTATACGGTCTCCGGGCTCGTACCGAGGTACCCCGCCGAGGTCACGGTCTCCGCGACCGGCTACTACGACCACGTGGAAACTATCCAGATCAATGTCTCCGGAGCAATCCACTACCCGGCCCGCCTAACCCCGATCCCGCCGCCGCCGCTGCCTGAAATCGGGGGGACGGCCGTTTATCCGCCTCGGAACCACCCTGCCGTGGGGCTGGCAATCGTCCTGGAAAACAGTACGACCACGCTCATCGAGGTCTCGGATGCCGAGGGCCACTACCGCTTCCCGCCGCTCGCGCCGGATATCCAGTACTCGGTATATGCTCGCAACGCGACCGGGGCGACGGTCAGTCCGGTCCACACCTACGCCCTATCCCGCGGTCAGACGGTCGATCTCATGCTCCTGATCCGTGACGAGTCCTTGCTCCCGCGCGGCGTCTCGTTTTCGGCCGATCCTGTCTCCGGCGGGGCTCCGCTCCGAGTCTCATTCCAAGCGACCGGGGAGGACGTGGACTCCTGGCACTGGGACTTCGGGGACCGGAGCACTGGGGCCGGGCAGAGCGTTTCCCACGCCTACGGCCCGGGGCTCTGGACGGTCACCCTCACGGCCGAGAACTATTATGGGGTCAGGGAAGTCGTTAAAGAACGCCTCATCTCCGTTTCCGGCTCCGGGGGCGTCCCGGCCGTGGCCCCGACCCGGTTCGTGGTCCAGTCCTACACCGGGCAGCCGCTCGAGAACATCAATGTCACCGCGACTCCGCTCGAGAGCACCGGCCCCCTGTCGTGGCTCCTCGACCTCTTCGGGATCAGCGGTGATGCCGACATCAACGGCACCGTCCTGACCGGGACGACCGATTCCGGCGGCGGGATCGTCCTCCCCCTCATCCGGTCGGTCAAGTACCGGATCGATGTCGTGGATCTCACCCGGGGGATCGATACCTCGATCACCATCTACCCGCAGGAGGATGAGGTCCTCCTCTCCGTCTGGCCGCAGGAGACCCCCAGCCCCGCCGGGGACTTCCAACTCTATGCCGAGGAGGAGGCCGGTGACATGAGAGTGGGCGTCCGCTACGCCACGGTCGATCTCGCCCGGCTCACGTTCACGGTGACGACCGAGGCGGGGGAGGTGGTCGCGCGGAAGGTCTCCACGGCGCAGGAGGATGATCTCTCCCATGTCATCGACGGCGACCCCGGGGAGGTCTATCTCTACGGCTATGTGGGCGAGCTCAAGACGGGCGAGGTCGTACGGCAGGACCAGTACGTCCGGTTCGCGGCGGAGAGCCGCCCCTGGATCGACCTCGCGCCCTGGATCCCGCGAGGGGTCTACAACTGGGCGGCCATCTTCCTCCTCATGGGGTTCAGCTGGACTTTCGGTCGAGGCGAGATCCGGGGGGCGCTCCTCACGATCCCGATCCTCGCGGGGGTCTTGTGGCTCATAGGATGGCTCGAGGTCTCGTGGCTGCTGATTGGAGCAATCCTCACGCTTGGGATCTTGGTCTACATGCGTCTCTCCGAAGATGATTTGAGGTATTAAAGAGGTTAGAATTATGAACCGAACTGTATTAATCGGAATCGGCATCGGGGCGGCGATCTGCGCCGCCGGCATCGCTTACGGACCAACCATCCCCCTCGGCCCCGAGGCGGCTGCCCTCTTCGCAGGCGGCCTGGGGGCGCTCGCCCTCATGACGGTTGCTGGGAGGCACCACCCTGCCTCGGTCGGGCTCGGGGCGACGGCGCTCTTGGCCATCGGGGGCTACGCCCTCGCAGCCCGGGTCCTCGTCGGCCCCGCCGCCCTGGGGGCCTTGGCACTCATGGCCGGGGCCGCCATCCTCCTCGGGAGGACCCTCCTCCGGGGCTGGGCACCAGGACAGAGGCTTCCGGGGGGAGATTCGACCTAAATCTCCCTTTTCTGAGTAATCGGGCAAAACATAGGCATTATTTTTATACCCTCCCCACGACCCTATCAGCGTGTGGGAGGTGAGATTTAGTTGCAGCAGGCTACAGCAATCGTCGGAGTCCTGATCGGGTTCCTGATCTTGACGCAGATCGGGCTTTTCGTGTGCGACGCCATGATCGGTGCCGCGTCGATCGACAACGAGAGCCAGCTCCACGAGGCTCAGACTGAGGCCATCGATACCTTCGTCCAGTGCCTGTCGATCGTGAGGATCCTCCTGATCGTCGCCATCGTCGCCGTCGTGTTCCAGTACCTCCAGGGTGCGGGGTTGATCCCGGGCTTTGGCGGACAGCGCCAGTATTAACGGCAAAACACCTCCTCTATGGAGCCATGAAGGGGCGCGCGCCTCCTCCACAAAAGGCAGCGCCCCTCCACCATGTGGTTTGACGATCTCCATGCCGGGGTTTGCCCCCATCCCCGGCTATCCCTCATAAGTCCAGTGGTGTAGCGGCAATCATGCCGGAGTTTGGATCCGGCGACAGCGGTTCGAGTCCGCTCTGGACCAATCCTAAAATGCGCCGTAAAATGAGTCTAATAATGCCTATCTTGCTCGTGGTAGGCATCTTTTTCTTCCTGATACTCGGCATCACGATCCTCAGCAAGGCCCCGGCCCCCGATGTGAACCAGACCCCCGGCCTGGCCGCGAGCGCGAACGAGACCGAGGCGTTCCGGCAGCCGGTCCAACTTGGCTGGCAGGGCGCAGGGCTCGCGATCACCGCCTGCGGGGTCCTCGCGGTAGCAGGGATGCTCGTTCGGTCGCTTAGAGGCAGGAGGCGGCGATGGTAAGGCGAGTCCTATCTCTGCTCCTGGTCCTGCTCCTCGTCGCCCCGGCCGCGGCTCAGGTTACGGCAGATGTCGGGGAGACCTGGATCCGGTGGGAGTGGCCCACGACCTACGGCAACGATACCCTTGTTCTCGTGGACGGGGTCGAGCAGGGCACGGCTGCGGCGGGGATATATTATCAGACCGACCTCAACCCCAACGAGGAGCACCAGCTTACCCTGGTCAACGCCACGTCCGGGGCTCCGGCCGACAGCCTCCGGGTCAAGACCCTGACCCCGCTCTCCACGATCCTCTTCTTCCTCGGGATAGAACTGATCCTTGCCCTCCTCTGCGTCCTCCTCCAGGACCCCGCCCGGACGATCCTGACCGGGGCGCTGGGGAGCGCGATCGGCTTTTACCTCTTCGGCCTGACGCTTGGCCACGGGGGCCTCTGGCTCGTAGTCTTGGCCCTCACCGGGTTCCAGGCCCTTTTCGTGGGCCTTGCTCTGTATTCCATGCTGGAGGATGCCTTGAGATGGTGGTGACCGAGGCACTCGTCACGCACCCACACATCATCGATGTGGCGGGGGATCTTATCACGAGAGGTATCCTAAGACCCTCCCAAAATACCTAGCCTTAAATCGCTTCTAAATTGATCCTTTGAAAAGAGAGGGTTTTGAGGGATTTAACCGGAAAATAAGGTCATTTCTTCTTCTTTGTCGCCTTCCCCCTCTTCCCCCTCTTCTTCCGCATCTCACCTGCATGTGCAGGTTTCTTCGCGAGGGTCTTCGCGGGGGTGCGGGACCCCCCGGTGATCCCGACCGAGGGGGGGCCGAACGAGGGGATCACCGGCGGGCGGGCGGGAGCCCGGGCCGCGAACCCGAACGAGGGGGCTGGGCCGCCGGCGCGGGGGGCGGCGCCGAGGTTCAGGACCGAGGTGCCGAAGATCATAGAGCTCATCTCCTCGATGCCCGGGGCCGGGCCGAGTTCCCAGTGGGCCCGTTCCTGCGCCTCGCGGAGCCGGCGGCGGCGCTCAGCTTCGTCCTCGTCGCTCTTCAGGGCCCGGGCCCGGGGGCGGGGCTTGGCCTTTGGCGCGGTTGGGAGCCTGGGGCGAGCATACCTGGGCTTCTGTTTCTGCTTCTGCTTCTGCCGCTGCCGGAGGCGGGGGGACTGCATCATACCCTGTAGGAGGTCAGAGGCGAGGAGGACGGCCTGGCGCTGCCCCTGCTCCTGGGCCTGCACAGAGATGACCCCCTGCCTGCCGAGGAGGTCCAGGCCAGATCGCGAGAGTATGGAGGATCCCAGACCGAGGTCGAGGATCGAGGTATTCCGCGGCCCTATGACAGAGAGCGAGTCTGTGACCGGGGAGACCACCTGGGCCGGGGAGAGGGCCGTGACCGCGACCTCTCCGAGCGCGCTATCCCCCCAGCCTCCAAGCAGCAGCGGTGACGCCTGCCCCGACGAGAGATCTGTCGGGACCGTCCGGGTGGTTGGCCGGATCCGGGGAGTCCTTCCAGAGGAGGAGGCCGGTGACTTACGGGATGGGAACCGCTGCCGCGGCACCTGCCGGGACCGGCCCATCGGGGCGCCAGCGTAAAACGCTTCAGGAGCTCCCCCGCCCCACTTCGCCCGGTATTCGGGCGGGACACGATCGAGGAGGGGGTCCCCACGGGTGCCGAACTTATACGCCTCCGCAACGTCTTCGGCGGCGAGGTACTCTTCGGGGATCGGCTTGCGCCAAGCAGCAGGCTCGATCTCGAACCGCCGGAGGTAATTGTCGAGCTCGCCTTTGGGAACCCGCCTCCCCGGGGAAACCTCAACCATCTCGACTCTGCTCTTCGGGTACCGGGATGACCCCCGCACTGTCGTGACCGGGGAGGACATCTCCCGCATACGTAGCCCCTCCATGATCTGCCAGTTCTCCGGATACCACCCCCCTTTCATGGTGGGGGCCGGGTCACCGGGGAGGGATACTCCTCCTCGTCCTCCGAATTTGTATGCCTGGGCAATGTCCTCTCTTGCCAGATACTCTTCTGGGATCGGCCGCCTCCATGCTGGGGTCTCGACCTCGAACCGCCGGAGGTAATTGTCGAGCTCGCCTTTGGGAACCCGCCTCCCCGGGGAAACCTCAACCATCTCGACTCTGCTCTTCGGGTACCGGGAACTGTGGACCACCTTGGCGGACGACGAGGGAGAGAGAGCTCGCAGCCGCAGACCCTCCATGATCTGCCAGTTCTCGGGGTACCATCCCCCCATCACATCGGCCGGAGGAGCCGACCGGCCCCGGAACGATGATACCATCCTCTGAGGTGCGGCGGCGGCTCTCCGGACGAGAGCGGGGGCGCGGGAGACCGCTGCGGCACCGGCCCCCATAGGAAGGGCTTCCGTCGCGGTTATCCGCCCCAGTTCCCGCGCCTGCTGCAGGGGGGGGCGGATATAGCCGTTCTCATCGATGATGCTCCGATATCCTACGTCAGCACCATATGCCACGCCCACCCCCTTCCAGAGGAGATCGGTTCCGCGGGCGACCAACGGTTTGGCGGGGGCGAGGATCCGACTCAGACCCGTAGCCCGCGCCACTGGTGCCAGGGACCGGGATGCGGCCCCTGCACCCTTACTGACCGCGCCAATGCCCCCGCCCAGAGCAACTCCTACCCCGGTCCAGGCCAGCGTGGTCGCGGGTTGGTAGACTACCCCCTCAACAAAGCCCTCGGTCAACGCCCGCTGATACTCCCCCGAGGTCGGCATCTCTTCGGCCGTCCTCCCCATGAGCTGGCGCGCGATCCTCCCCCCTACCTCCTGCGCTTGGGTCCCGGGGCTCATCCAGGTTGAGAAGGTTTTGAGTTGCCCGGCCGCCTGGGGGGCCCCTTTGAGTTGGGGGACGTACCGGAGGGCGGTGCTGGATATGTTCCGATCCTGCTCGGAGAGCCATTCCCCGACCCCCCGCGCTGCCGCAGGGATCCCGAAGAGTTCCCGCTGGGCCGATGTCTCGTATGCCTGCCCGGTTCGTTCAACCTTATTTCCGGCACTCTGGAGGCGCTGATATGCGGCCATATCCTGAGCGTTTCGTGCGACAAAGGTATCCCCCTCAAAGTTGCCCGCGTACTGCTTTCTCAGTTGCTCATAATCCGCATACGCGGCAGTGTGGGCCTTATACCGGGCATCGGTATCCCCCGGAAGGACCACGCCATGCCGGGCGACGTCCCGGACGAGATTGGCCCCGGCCCCCGCCACGGCCCATGCAGGGGCATTGAATGGGATTCGTTTCACCTCCTGGATGTCCTGGGGACTGATTCGGACCGACCGCGCCACGGTGCCCGCATCCCTCCGGATGCCCTGAGCGACCGGAGCGTGGGCCCGGGCGATCTGCTGTGCGGCCGCCTGGACTGCCCGGGGAGCAGACTGGATGGCTGCCGGGGCCGATCGGACAGCACGGGAGGCGTCCCTCTGGATGCCCTGGACGATCGGGGCATGGGCAGCGGAAATCTGCCGGGCTGCCTGCTGAGCCGCGGCGGGGGCGTTTTGGATTACCCCCGGGGCGGCCTGAATTGCCCGGGAGACGTCCCGCTGGACCCCCTGGACGATGGGGGCGTGGGCCCGAACGATCTGCTGGGCCGCCTGCTGTGCTCCCCGGACCCCGCCCTGGATGGTTCGCGCCGCTCCCCCGATGAAATCGACCGAGGTGGTGGTTCTCGCGGTGTAAGGGGCCTGGGTTGACCCCTGCCGTGACGTAGATCGCGTCTGCTGCTGGAACGGCCGAGTAACCGCCTGTTGAGCTGCTGAGAGGGCGGTTACGGTCTGCTGCTGCAGGGTTGCCCCGTAGTTTTGGGCCGCTCGAAGGGCGGCTGTTGCCGTACTCTGCGCGCCCCGGAGCCAACTGGAGAAGGCGGCGTTGATGCCCATGTTAGCGACCCCCGATCCTTACTCGATATCGTTCCAGCTTCGCTTTCTCCCGGGGGACTGCGGGGGCGTGGATCGCCTGCCATACTGCTCGCTTTGAGATCTCGAAGGCCCCGGCGATCTGGGACTGAGAGTAGCCGAGCTTTGTAAGATACAGGTATTGCCCCCGCCGGGTGTCAAACCGCTGTTCTGCCGCTTTAAGGTCTTTTTTAAGGATATGCTTCATTCCCGACTGTCCTCCGCGACGGGCACCTATTGTTGATCCCGTTGCCGATGGATAGTCAGAGTATTAAGGGATAAGACTAACCTATGGTTAGTCATGCGAAAAATCTGCATGTGCAGGTTTGTTAGTATTACTTGTCGCGTCGTGCAGGATGACAGGGGGCTACCCATCCGGCACCCATCTCCATGCTCGGATCTCCTCCGAGGCGGCTCCATCGTACTACCATACCTGTCATCTTAGGATAAGACGACAACGTAGACATTGTTTATTTGGTCTCTCCTCGACCATTCTCCATGCCTCCAGAACCTATCCTGAAGCAACAGACAAGGATCCTCTATCCTAGCGAGTATCGGGCAATCCGTTCACATCTATCGTTCAGAGACCAACTTCGCCTCGACGGCTTGCTCTTTTCCGGTATGAGGGGGGTTGAGTTTGACCGGTTCTTAGAGCACCCCGACTGGTATAAGGCATCCCGCCATGCTATTGACCTTCCGAAGGGATCCATGCTCAAGAAGCGAGCCAAACAGGCGGAACGGACAGTGCTCCTCTCAAATGCCGGGGTTCAGGCCGTGGAGACTCTGTTATCATACAAGCGGCAGAACCCCGACGATCTCCGACCTATCAGCCGGCAGGCGTGGGCCGAGAGCCTGCTTCGGGCGGCGGGGAAGGCCAAGGATGAGGGGCAGATCGCGAGCCTTGAAGGGGTAGCTCCGAAGATGAGCCGAAAAACATGGGCCTCTTGGCTGATAGCGACTCATTCCCACAGGGAAGGTTCGATCAGCTTATCCCTTGGTCACGATATCCGGACGATGCTCCGGCACTACGCGGGGCTCGGGTGGCCTCCGCAGGCGATACAGGAGATCCGGCAGTACACGGCCGGGTGGGGAGGAGAGTGAGGTACAGTATTTAATTATGCCCGCGCGCCCCCGGATTGATGTGGGATCTAACAGTTGACAGTGCCTTATGGAAAATATCGCCATAGTGTGATGCTCCATAGGTTATGTATATATATTCTCACCTCGAATCTAAAATCGTCCCAGGAGGGATCAACACGAGCGATAAGGACAACACAACGCTCCCAGCAATCGTCATCTGCAGACCACTGCTCGACGCCCACGACGTGGCCGCAGTCGCGGCGCTCCCCTACGAGCGGGTTCTGGCCGAAATTCGATCAGGGCGCCTGCGGGCCGGGCGGGTCGGCTGCCAATACAGAATCGATCCTGCCGAGTTGGACCGTTATTTGACTGAACGGGGCCTCCCCGGCGTAGTACAGATTTTAGAACAGATTTGATAGATCAGGAGGATTAAATGAGTATGATTGGAAAAGGGCCTGCCCCCGCCCCGGGGCAGGACGACAACAACACCAGGCCCCCTCAGGATCTGGTAACTATATCTGGTACCGCAATTGTATTAAATGTTCCTTCGGCCGCGCCGGTCCACGTCGACGCCCGGATTCGGGATCGGTACGTCCGCTACACGAGCGACCCGCGACCCGGCCCGGGCGCCGGGCTCTGGAGGACTGGCGGCGACGGGGTGCGCGAGTGGGTCAGCCCATTTGCCCTCCAGAGAATATCGGTGGGTCGCCACGGGATCGAGGCCGAACTCGTCCACCCCCAGAACGGGAGCGTCTGGTCGTTCGAGGGGCCACTCGACAACGTCGCAACCCTCCTCAGGCGAGCCGGGCAGCGGTACGGTTGCCAGGCGGAGCGACAGGTGGTTTACTGGGCACTCTACGAATTTACCGAGGGTGCCCGGCGGCAGGCGGCGGCGCGGGGGTGCTCCCTGTGACCCCGGAGGTAACAGGGGGATACACCCCCCTCCCCGAATCCTCGGCGCGGGGCTGCACCCACTGCGGGGCCCCGGCACGGTTTATCAGAGCCCCTACGACGCTGGAGGAGGCCACGAGTGATCGTGAGCGTCTCTGCGCACGATGTTACAATGAGCGGGTACATCCAGCGACCGAAACCTCGCTCCTGGACGACCCCGCGGTCTGGAACCCCCCGGAGGGCGACGACCAGACCGCCGAACCCGAACCCATCCCGGCGACCTACATTACCTCACCGGAACCGGACCTCCCGGACCTACCAGATCCCGACGCGGTGCCCGGGCTAGATGAGGCCGGAGTCCGAACCTGGATCGATCGCCTCTGCGCGGCCGAGTGTGTTAGGAGCCCTGGGACCCGGTACGCAGTAGGGCTACCCCCGGCGGCGCTCCGAGCCGAACTCAGGACCGACCTCGGGGACCAGCGGGTCCGGCAGGCGTATGACCAGCATTGCGCCGCCCGACGGCAGGCGTGGGAGCGGGAGTGTGCTCTGCCCCGGTATGAGGAGGGACACCGCCGCCCGGCGCTGGAGGCGGAGGCGCGACGGTTGGCGGCCGAGGGGTATGACGCTATAGGCGTCTACCACGGGCTGCTAACGTTTAACCAGGACCGATGCCTGCCGCCGCTCTACGAGGTCCCGCTAGGACCGGATGGGGATGTTGAGGAGCTCCGAGATCTCGCAGAGGAAACCTACCAGAGCCTTCCACTGTCGGC
>ERZ764778.3863-NODE-3863-length-11375-cov-6.296113_pt1 | contig 11375 bp, 9 predicted proteins | sample MGYA00374951_ERZ764778 | MGnify/ENA primary metagenome ERZ764778 (study PRJEB28918, sample SAMN05720193) | bioreactor metagenome | isolation source: Anaerobic biogas reactor | place: USA:Washington, USA | collected 2015-08-08 ...
CGTCAACCGACGCCAGGATGTGGTCACGCGAAAAATCGAAATAGCCTTTGCAGATACCGCACTTGGTCTGGATCCGGACCTGCTCGCGCCGGTCCGCGTTCAAGCCGGCCGCACGGGCGAAGACTTCCTCAGAGCGCCCGCCGCCATATATGTCGGCGTGGTCAAAAAAGTCGATCCCCTCATCCAGAGCCGTGCGGATCAAATGTTCCGCGTCCTTGTCGTTCAGGGAGCTGATGCGCATGCAGCCCAGGGCAATCGACGATGCCTGGAACCAGCCGGGTCCGATCGTTATCTTTTTCATCTAGGTCACCTCCAGCTTCAGATCAGGGCCTGACGGACGTGCCGTCCGGCAGGCGGGCCAGCGTCCACTGCGGCAGGCGGTTGTCACAAGGGTAACGGGCCGCCTGCTTTTCGTCCAGGTCAATGCCGAGTCCGGGTGCATCGTTGGGGTAGACAAAGCCGTCCCGAACCTGGGGACAGCCCGGGAACACCTCCTGCAGCCGCTCGGAGAGCCCGCTCCATTCCTGGATGCCGAAATTGTGGCTGGCGACATCCAGGTGCACGTTGGCGGCGTGCCCGACCGGCGAGACGTCGCCGGGTCCATGCCAGGCGGTCCGGACACCGAAGGCCTCGCACAGGATCGCCAGCTTCCTGGCCGGTGTAATACCGCCGATCTGGCTGATATGCACCCGGATAAAATCGATCAGGCGCTCCTGGATCAGGGGCAGCCATTCACGCGGGTTATTGAACAGCTCGCCCATCGCGATCGGGGTGGCGCACTGGCCGCGCAGCATGCGGAACCAGTCGATCTGCTCGGGCGGCAGGACATCTTCCAGGAAGAACAAGCGGAACGGCTCGAGATCCTTGGCCAGGCGCACGGCGTCGATCGGAGACAACCGTTCGTGCGTGTCGTGCAGCAGTTCCAGCTCAGGCCCGAGGTGCGTGCGCAAAAATTCGAACAGGCGGACCACGCTGTGCGCATAGGCCGCCGGGTCGAAATAGGCGCCGGGCAGCGGCTGCTCAGGCGTGTGGAGCGTATGGCCCCGTCCGCCATAGCCGCCGATCTGGCAGCGGATCGTGCGGTAGCCCTGCTCGCGCAGCGCCATCACATGCTCCAGGACCTCCTGGCGGTCGCGCCCGTCAGCATGGCGGTAGACGGCGGCGGCTTCGCGGCATTTGCCCCCCAGGAGCTGGTAAAGCGGCAACCCGGCCAGCTTGCCCTTGATGTCCCACAGGGCCATGTCGACACCGGACACAGCGTTGCTAAGCACCGGACCGTTGCGCCAGTAGGCGCTGACCATGGCGGATTGCCAGATGTCCTCGATCCGCTGCGGATCCTTGCCGAGTAAAAACGGCTTCATGTAGTCGTCGACCGCGCTTTTCACGGCCAGGCAGCGCTGCGTGAACGTGGCGCAGCCCAGCCCGTACAGGCCCGGCTCACTGGTTTCAATCTTGACGACGACCAGCCCGATCCCCTCGGGTGCCGTTAAAATGGTGCGAACGTCTCGAATCGTTATGTTTTCCATGTTCTCCTCCTGGTTTGGTTCGATCAGAAAAAGGCTCGGGTTTCAGGCGGCCGGATATCGGTCAGGGCGCCGGTGTAGTGGCGCAGGCTGTGCGGCTGATAGGGATGGCGGGCACAGGCAGCCTCGTCGACGCGAATGCCCAGACCCGGCTTGTCCGGGATCAAGAGGCAGCCGTCTTGCAGCTGGAGCTGTTCGTCGCAGATCTCGCGGCGCCAAACGACATCGCTGACCATGATTTCCAAAAGCGAAAACTGCGGCACACAGGCCGCCAGCTGCAGTGTCGCGGCGTTTGCGACCGGTCCGCTGGGGTTATGGGGGGCAAAGGGCAGGCAAGCGGTGTCCGCCATTGCCGCGATTTTCTTGAGCTCGGTCAAGCCGCCCGCGTGGCTGATGTCCGGCTGCAGGTAGTCTGCGGCTTTGAGCTCGATCAGGCGATAGAAATCCTGGCGGGTGTAGAGCCGCTCGCCGGCGGCGATGGCGACGGGTGACTGGGCGCGGACCTCGGCCAGGGCTTCGAGGTTGTCCGGCGGCACCGGTTCTTCGAAAAAGAGCGGTTTGAAAGCGGCCAGCTCGCGGGCGATGCGGATCGCGGTCGGCACGTTGAACCGCCCGTGCCCTTCGATCAGCAGATCGACTTCGTCGCCGACGGCGTCGCGGACCGCGGCGACACAGGAGAGCGCCTGGTTCAGCTCGCGGGGTGTCAGATCCAGGTAAGCCTTGCCGAAGGGGTCCCATTTCATGGCCGTGATGCCGCGATCTGCCGTCTCCTTGGCCTTGGCGGCAAACTCACCAGACGTACGGGCGCCGGCGAACCAGCCGTTGACATAGATCCGCACCCGATCCCGGCATTTGCCGCCCAGCAGCTGGTAGACCGGGACGCCAAGCGACTGGCCGAGCAGGTCCCACAGCGCCATATCGACCGCCGAAACAGCCGACATCAGGACCGGGCCGCCGCGCCAGTAGGCGTCGCGATACAGGTCGTGGCGGTGTTTTTCAATCGTGAACGGATCCTGTCCGACGAGGGCCGCACGGACGTGCGCGACGGCTCCGGCCAGCGCCTGTTCCTTGTACTCAAGCGTCCCTTCGCCGACACCGGTCAGGCCGGCGTCAGTCTCCACGAAGACAAAAACCCAGTTGGTGCGAAAGCAGTCGACGATTTGTGTCCGGATATCCGTGATGCGCACAGCCATTCCTCCCGCCGTATCCTGCTTCCATGATAGCACAAGAAAATAGATTCTAGGCAGCAACCGTCGAAAAGGCTATACTGGCGCTGTCAGCCCCTATCATCTTGAGGAGGATTCAGCATGAAAATTGGTTTGATCGTCCATTCCCGGACCGGGCATACCTGGTCTGTCGCCGAAGCCGTTGGCCAAGCCCTGCGCAATCAAGGACACGACGTGACATTGGAGCGGATCGCGGCCGCGGACGATGCGGCCGCGAAACCGGAACAGGTGACCTTTACGTCCTGTCCGGATATCCGACGCTACGACGCCCTGGTCATCGGCGCGCCGGTACGCGGCTTCAACATCAACCCGGTGATCCGGGCATATCTCAGCCAGCTGCCGGCTGTCGGAACCAAACCGGCCGCCTGCTTTGTCACCATGCATTTGAAAAAGCCCTGGATGGGCGGCAACCGCGCCCTCGCCCGCATGAGCGGCCTGTGCCGGGACAAGGGACTCGAGACGCGCGGCCAGGCGATCGTCAGCTGGTCCAGCCCGCAGCGCGAGCAGCAGATCGAACGCTGCGTCAAATCGATCGAAACGCTGTTCGCATCAAAGGAAAAGGCCTGATCGGATCAACCCTCTTCCCGGATCGCGTCGACGATGCTGTCGCGGCGCACGCGCCGGATTGGCAGGATGCCGGCCAGCAGGGACAGCAACAGGGCACCGGCCAGCGTCCAGAGAACCAGGAGCCAGGGGACGCCCCGCAGCCCGCTGCCGGCGAGCAGCTGGTCTGTCTGCCGGGACAGGGCCGCCAGCAGCGCCAGGCCCGCCGCGCTGCCCCACAGGGCGCCGGTCAGCCCGTACAGGGCGCTCTCGGCCAACAGCATGGCGGTTTGCTGTGCGCCGCTCATGCCGATCGCCCGCAGCATCGCCAGTTCACGCCGCCGCAGCACGATCTGCGTCGTGACGATGTTGATGATGTTCATGGCACAGATCAAGATGATCACGACTGTGAACCCGTAAAGGAAAACATCCATGACAAATACTAAATCGCGGGCCATCTGCAAGTTGGCGTAGTTGTCTTCCAGGCTCAGGGCCTCGCCTTCCCGGCCGGTCAGCTGCCCGGCCAGCATGATCTGCAGCGCTTTTTCCTGGCCCGGTTGCGCGTCCAGCAACAGCTGCCAGGCGATGCCCTGATCAAAGGATGGCAAAACCGCGAAATGTCGGCTGGCATAACCTTGCGACACGATCAAGCGGACGGTCGGCACGCCGGAAAAGGCACCGGCTACGAACCAGGGCTGGTCTTCGATCTCCGAGGCGATCTGCAGGTGATCCGGCAAATCCAGTATGACCGTCTTGTGTCCATCTTGATCGTCACGGGTCGTATCCCTAAGCGGGAACGCGTCCCCAGGGCCCAGTGTGGTCAGGGGAACTGTGGCGCCGCCGACAGGCCCGATCCGCAGGCTGCCGGTTTGGCTGAGCAGCGCCTGCCCGTTTTTCATCGCCTGCCAGGCCTGGTTGGGGTTTGAAACGCCCAGTTCGTCGAGCAGGGAGCGGTCGGCCAGCACGATTTCGACCGTCAGCAGGCCGTTGTAAAGCATGTCGGCTGCCGCCTGCTCCGGCGTCAGTTCCCGACCATAGATCGAGGATTGTTGCCGGTAAGCTTCGACCCAGCCCGCATCCAGCTGGCCCGGATCCAGGGGCGCGCTGGCATAAAAGCGCCCGAGCAGCGCCGAACGGGCAACCTCCGGCTGGGTTGAGAGGGTTTCATGAAGATGAACCAGCTCTGGAGCGCAGTCAAATTGGTCTGACCGGGCGGCATGGACGGTGAAATCGGTCTGTTCGCTGTTGAATGCCGCCAATGACGCGCGCATTTGCAGCGATAACCCTCCGGCAGCCAGGAAAAGGATGGCGCTGACGGCTACCGATAATGCGGTCGTCCGGAAACGGCGCCGATCGCGGCGCACATTGCGGCTGGCCAGCGCACCAGGAGCCCCCAGGAGCCATTGTCCGAGGCGTCCCCGATGGATCCGGCGGCTGCTGGATTTGACCCGGAAAGTTCCCGAATGGCGGATCGCCTCGACCGGAGCCTGGCGGGAAGATCGCAGCGCGGGACTGAACGCGGCCAGGAATATCGTCACCAGGGACATCCCGGCGGCCAGCAGCAGTGCGGCCGGGCTCATGACGAGCCTCATGTTGCGGACGACCGGCAGGTCAACCTTGGCCACCGCCCCGATCGTGACGGCCATCGCGCCCAGGCCGGCCAGCAGCCCGAGCGGGATGCCGGCCAGGGCCAGCTGCCAGGCGTCCTGCAGCACCAGGCGGCGGATCTGGCCTGGTGTCGCGCCGACAACACGCAGCAGGCCGAACTCGCTCAGCCGCTCGGTGACAGACATGGAAAAACTGTTGCGGATCACGAAGACCACCGAAACCATGATGATCGCACTCAACAGGGCGAAGACACCCAGCATGACGCGGTTGGTTGCATCGTGCGAGGTCTGGACGTAGTAGCGCAGCAGGCCCTCGTGCGTCCGGACATGCAAGCGGCCGGTTTCCGGGGCTTCGTACTTGCTTTGCCATCGTCTGTCCGGTTGGTCCGCACCGGGGATAGTGTCAGACAGGGCGGCAAACAGCTGATCCTCGTAGCGGGACGATGGCCGCACCGTCAGGTACAGCTCACCAGCCTGCTGCTCGTCAGGAGGCACAACGGTGAGCGCGTGATAGACATCGGCCGGCAGGGCGCTATCCATCCAGGCAAACAGGCCGACCACCGTGAAGGTGCGTTCCAGGGGTTGTGCGGACGTGTCGGGGAACCGTTGCTCGAGCTCAAGCGTAACCGAATCGCCTGGCTCCACGCCGCCCAGCAGCGCAGCCGCCAGCGGATCGAGCGCCAGTTCCCCTTCTTGCCCCGGGAAACGCCCGGACATCAGCCGGTACGGGGTCAGGCCGTCCGGCAGACTGGAGGCATCGCGCATAATCAGCCAGCGCGGCTGGCTTTCTGGTCCGTCGTCTGCCTGTTCCGGCATTCGGGCGAAACGCCCGCTGACCATAACCAGTCCCGACGCTTCGATGCGGATATTGGCCTGGATCTGGCGTGCCTGCTCAAGCGTCAGTCCGCTGACATGGTAATGCCAGAAACCGGATTCTTGCGCTTCGGTTACGATGAAGGACTCGATCAGGCTGGTGAACAGCAGCCCGACGCCGGCAAAGAGGGCGGTGGCCATCACGATGCTGACAGCCGTCAGGATGGTTCGTTTCCATTGCCGCTTCAGGAAACGGCGGCTCAGCTGGGCTAACGACTGCATCGGCTCAACCTCCCGCCTGAACGCCGGTCTGTTCGGTCAGACGGCCGTCTTCGATCAGGATGACGCGATCGGCCTGGCTGGCGATCGCCGGATCGTGGGTGATCACAACCAATGTCTGGCCCAGGCGGCGGACCGCGTCGCGCAGCAGGCTCATGATCTCGCGGCTGTTGCGCGAGTCAAGATTGCCGGTCGGTTCGTCAGCGAGCACAATCGCCGGCCGGTGCAGCAAGGCGCGGGCGATGGCCGTGCGCTGCTGCTGGCCGCCAGACAGCTGGTTGGGCAGGCTGTCACGCCGGTCAGACAGGCCTAAACGCTCCAGCAGCTCGTCCAGCCAGATCTTGTCAGGCTTCAGGTTGTCCAGCATCAGGGGCAAGGTGACGTTCTCCGCGACGGTGAGCACCGGGACCAGATTGTAAAACTGGAAAACAAAGCCCACCTGGCGGCGCCGGTAGAGCGACAGCTTCTTTTCGTTCAGTCCGGCAAGGTTCAGGCCGCGGACCGTGACCGTCCCCGAAGACGGCCGGTCAACCCCGCCGACCAGGTGCAGCAGGGTCGACTTGCCGCTTCCCGACGGCCCGATCACGGCGACAAACTCGCCTTCCTGCACATCCAGGCTGGCGTCGCGCAGCGCATGGACGGCGGTTTCCCCCTGACCGTAGCATTTACCCAGACTCCTGATTTCGATGATGCTCATGGTGACCTCCCGGCAGCTTTTGTTCCAGCCTACACCAGGAAGCTTAAGACCAGGTGAAGAAATTATTTAGTTTGCATAGCTTCGCCGCGCCAAAGGAAGGTTGCCGTAAACACGGAGCCCTGTCCGGGCATGCCGGCCGCGGACAGGTCGGCGCCGTTACGCTCGAGGATGGTCCTGGCCAGGGACAGGCCGATACCGACGGCATTGGGCTTGACGGACTGCGATCCGCGGTAAAAGCGCTCGAAGATAAAAGGGATCTCTGAACTGGCCAGACCGCAGCCCGTATCGCGGACCCGAATCTGGATGCTCATCGGCCCGGCTTCACCCTCGACGGTCACGCAGCCGCCGGACGGCGTATGCTCCAGCGCGTTCTTGACCAGGTTGCTGAACGCCTCCGCTACCCAGTCGGGGTCATGCTCGATCAGGAGCGGTTCCGATAACTGGCAGGTTAGCGAGACCTGCTGCTTCGCGGCCTGCCGGGCAAAGGGGGCGGCTGCGGCGCGCACGGTTTCCGCCAGATCGGTCAGTCGGAAATCCATCGGGACCGCGCGGGCCTCAAGCCGTGCCATCTTGAGCAGCCCCTGGACCAGCCAGTCGATCCGCTCCAGCTGCGCCATCCCCTGCTCCAGAAACGACCTTCGCTGGTCGTCCGGCATGGCGTCGTCGGACAGCATCAGCTCGTGGTAGAGGCGCAGCGAGGCCAGCGGCGTCTTGACCTGGTGGGACACGTCCGACAGGAACGCTTGCAGAAACGACCGGTCCGCCGCCATGTCCCGGATGCGGGCGGCCGACCGTTCGGCCAGCACGGCCAGCATACGCCACAGGGCGGCCAGGTCGCCTTCCTGATCGTCGGCTTTTGCCCATCCCGCGTTCATCTGGTTGTGTTCGATAACTGAGGACGCTGCTTCAGATATTTGCCTGATTTGCCTGAACAACCGGGACAGGCTGGACCAGGCCGCGGCAAAAACAAGCAGCAGGACCAGCAAAGCCTGGCCGAAAAGGCTCCAGAACCAGGTTCGGCGTACCGGCAGATAGCGACTGAAGAGGCTGTAGCTGGCCTCATCCGTCATGCCCAGTCCATCGAGGAGCGCCTGTCCGGCCGAAACAGCCGCGGGATCGGCCTGCCCGTCCAGCACAGCGGCCAGTCTGCCAACATCCAGGTTCTCAGCGCTCTGTTCAGCCAGGAGGCCGATTAAGGCAGTGTCCTGCTCCAGCTGCGCTGCGATGAAACGGCCGGCACCCGTTTTTGCTGTCAAATGGCTGCCGAGGATAAGGACCGGCAACAACGCCAGCACCAGCAGGATCAGCTGTTTTTGTGCTCGGTTCGGGATGGATTGCAGCATGGTCAAATACCTCGAGTCGGGATCGCCATCTGGTAGCCGATGCCCCGTACGGTCAGAATCCGTTCCGGCCGGGCCGGGTCGTCTTCCAGCTTTTCGCGCAGATGGCGGATGTGGACCGACAGCGTGTTGTCGTCGACATACACATCACGCTCGTCCCAAAGCGAGTCCAGGATCTGCGCGCGCGACAAGATTTGCCCGGGATGGCGCATCAGGAAATGGAGCAGCCTGAATTCGGTCCCTGTCAAGCAGACATGACTGCCCGCCAGACTGACCGTGTGCCGCGGCGGATCGAGCCGGATGGGGCCCGACTCCAACACGGCTTCGGCGTTCTTTGACCCATCCGCCTCTCTCCGGCGCAAGACGGCGTGGATGCGGGCGATCAGCTCGCGGACGCGGAATGGTTTGGTCAGATAATCGTCGGCGCCGCCGTTCAGCCCTGCCACGATCTGCGCCTCGCTGTCACAGGCTGTCAGGAAAATCACCGGGAGCGGCTTGAGTTCAGATCCGAACGCGCCCTGGCGAACAGCCTGGCAAAGCGTGTCGCCCGATCCGTCCGGCAAGAGCACGTCAAGCAGCAGCAGGTCCGGCATCTCACCGGAATGCAAAGCGCCGCAAGCCCCGGCCAGGTTAGCCGTCAGTTGGATGTCGAAGCCCTCGCGCCGCAAGGCGTAGACCAGCCCGGCGCCCAGGGCCTGGTCGTCTTCCACCAGTAGAATCCGTGTCACAACGGCACCTCCCATCTTATCCGATCATAGCCCGGTGACAGCGACTTGGCAATGTGTGCTAAAATGAACATGAAACAGAATCCTAACCCGCAATCATGGAGGTGTCCGATGGAACAGACGAAACTGGCCTTAGCAGATATCAGCATCAGCCCCCTGACCATCGGCTGCTGGAGTTTTGGCGGCGAAGACGGCAGCTATTGGGGAGCCCAGAGCCAGCAGGCGGTCAACGAGCTGGTCGCCGAAGCCCTGGACAACGGGATCAACACGTTCGACACGGCCTTTGGCTACAACGACGGCCGGAGCGAGCAGTCCCTGGGCGAGGCCCTGGGAAGACGCCGCCGGGAGGCCGTGATCATCAACAAGATCCCGCTCCAGACCGCCGAACAGCTGCCCGGGTACCGGCATGCTGTCGAAGACAGCCTGAAGCGGCTTAAGACCGACCAGATCGATTTGATGCTGATCCACTGGCCGACCCGCGACCAGGATTTGCTGCGTGCCAACCTGGAAGCTCTGCAGTCGGTCCAGGCAAACGGGCTTGTCCGCGCGGTGGGGGTGAGCAATTTCGGCCCTGGCGCGCTGCGTGTCGCCCGCGAAATGGGATTTCCCGTGGTGCTCAACGAGCTGGCCTACAACCTGATGACACGCGCGATCGAGTCCGAAGTCTTGCCGATCTGCCTGGAAAACCAGATCGGGATCGCCGCTTACATGCCCCTGATGCAGGGCATCCTGACCGGTAAATATGAGAGCCTGGCGGATATTCCGCCACAGCGGCGCCGCTCCATCCAGTTCGACAGCCGTCTCAACCCGGACGCCCGCCATGGCGGAACCGGCGCCGAAGCTGAGGTTCTGGTTCTGCTGGATGCCATGCGCCAGATCAGCGATTCAAGCGGCATCCCCCAGAGCATCCTGGCAACGGCCTGGATCCTGGCCAAGCCAGGCGTTAGCACCGTCGTCGCCGGCTGCCGGTCGGTCAACCAGCTGCGCGAGAACGCCAGGGCTGTCGAGACCCGGCTGCCGGCCGATGTCCTGTCCGCCCTCGACCGGGCCAGCCAGCCCCTGCTGGAAAAAATGGACGGCGAACTCGACTTGTGGCAGTCCGGCTCAGCGTCCAGAATCTGGTAAAGGCGGTCAGTCCGCTCCCATGGCCAGGATCTGGTCCATCGCCGTCGCGGCATGGCGCACCATCAGGCCGGGCGCGAAGCGGTATGTCGGACACATCTCGGCGTTAGCCCAGCCCGCATAGCCAATGCCGGCCAGGGCGTGCATGACAGATGGCCAGTCGACATCGCCGGCGAGCAGGTCGACAAATCCTGAAAGGCTGCCGACGGCCCGCCTGTAATCCTTGAGGTGCAACGTGCAGATCCGCCGGCCCAGTATGCGGATCCATTGCTCAGGATACCCGTTTGCAACGGCGTTGCCGACGTCGAAAAAGACCCCGACCCGCTCGGAACCGACCGCGTCGATAAAATCGCGCAACTCCAGCGGCGAGAGCAGAAACTTGTTCCAGATGTTCTCAATCCCGATCGTGACGCCGGTCCGCTCCGCCTCCGGCGCCAATTCACGCAGCGCTTCCAGCGACCGCTGGTAGGCCGCCTCATAATCAATGATCTCGGAACCGGCAAAAAAATCACCCGGGGCCGCGTCCGGCACCACATCCTCAGGCCGAAAGTCGACGCCGACCGTTCCAGGGACAACCAGGATGCAATCGGCTCCGAGCAAGGCGCCGGCACGCAGCTGGCGCCGGACGATGGCGCGGGCCTGTTCCCGGATGTCTGCCCGTTCGCTGGTCAGAGAATATTGCCAGTACAGGCCGGTCGCCAAGCTGGGGATCGTCAGCTGGTAACGCTCGGCCAGGCGGCGGATGGCCAGCAGGTCTTGATCCGTTGTAGTCAAACTGACCGGTCCGCCGGCCGCGAGGGCCAGCTCGATGCCGGCAAATCCGGCGTCCCGGGCCAGCCGGAAGCAATCCTCAAGGCCAAGATCGGGATCGAAAGACCAGATGTTGATCCCCTTTTTGATGCGGCTTGTCATGGTACACCTCCATGCAGCGGACGATCCGCCTTTACGGTTTGGCAAACAACACGCGATTCAACGGGTAGAGCTGCGCATATGTCCGATCCAGATGGTCGAAGCAGTCGGACCAGTCCTTGTCGGGCAAATCCCGCGATTCCTGGCGGACGACGCGCACGGCTGCGGACAGGTCCGGGTACAGGCCGACACCTACCCCGGCGGTCAGCGCGGCACCCAAGGCCGTGGCGTCGCCGGCGGGCGTCGCCATGCGGATCAGCTCGAGGCGGCAGGCCGCTGCGATCATGGCGCGCCACAGGTCGGAGCGGGCCCCGCCCCCGATCAGGCGCATCTGCCCGATCTCGCCCTGTTCGCGCAAGACGGCGGTGATGCTGCGCAAGGCCAGCGCCACCCCTTCCAGGACGGCCCGCCGGAAATGGCAAGGCCCGTGGCGGCTGCTGATGCCAAAAAAGATGCCGCGGGCCGCCGTGTCGAAAATCGGGGTGCGCTCCCCGTCCAGGTAGGGCAGGAAGACCAGGTTATCGCTGCCTGGCGGGGCCAAAAGCGCCTGGGCGTCAAAATCGCGTTCCGACGCGTCACCAAACAGCGACA
>ERZ764778.3864-NODE-3864-length-11375-cov-4.659011_pt1 | contig 11375 bp, 12 predicted proteins | sample MGYA00374951_ERZ764778 | MGnify/ENA primary metagenome ERZ764778 (study PRJEB28918, sample SAMN05720193) | bioreactor metagenome | isolation source: Anaerobic biogas reactor | place: USA:Washington, USA | collected 2015-08-08 ...
CAGAGGGCAGCAAGCCGCCCGTATCCTTCAGCCCCGACGAGTTCCTCAGGCACATACTCGACAAGGGAAAAGAAGGCGTGAACATCCAGAGGTACAAAGGTCTCGGCGAGATGAACGCCGAACAGCTTTGGGAGACCACCATGGACCCGGAGAAGAGGAAGGTCGTGAAGGTTACCATCGAGGATGCCGTAGCCGCGGATCAGGTCTTCTCGGTGCTCATGGGGAACAACATCGAGACCCGCAGGACCTTCATCGAGGAGAACGCCCTGAGCGTGAGAAACCTCGACATATGATAACCATCGGCATAACGGGGATCATCGGCAGCGGCAAGACGACAGCCTGTGCGGCCCTCAAGGCCCGAGGCATGCCCGTCATAGACCTCGATGCCCTGGCGAAGAGAATGCTCACCCTCGCGGAGGTCCACGAGGAGATACAGCGGGAGTTCGGCAACGGCCTTGTCGTCGACGGGGAGATAGTGGTCGAGAGACTGAGGGACATCGTCTTTGCCGATAAGGAAAAGTTGAGGAGACTCGAGAGGATCACCCACCCGCGGGTGAGGGCCGAGCTCTGGCGGCAGGTCGACGAGCTTGGCCGGGCGGGCGAAAGGGCGGTCGTCGTCGACGGGCCCCTTCTTTTCGAAACGGGTCTTTACAGGGAGCTCGACAGAACCGTCGTCGTCAGCGCCGACATGGACGTCGTGCGGGAAAGGTTAAAAGTACGGGGCATGGCCCCCGACGACATAGAGAAGCGGATACTGAACCAGATACCGCTCAAGAAAAAGGAAGAGGCGGCAGACTATGTGCTATTCAACAATGGAACGAGAGAGGACCTCGAGAGGAACATCGAGGCCCTTCTGGAAAGGATCAATGAATGGGAGGTAAGAACTCGATGCACCTTAACGACCTAAAAAGCAAGAAAATCGGCGAATTAACACAGATCGCGCGGGACCTCAACATCGAGAACGCCTCGGGGCTGAGAAAACAGGAGCTCATCTTCTCCATCCTGCAGGCATACGTCGACAAGAACGAGAACGTGTACGGAGAAGGGGTCCTCGAGATACTCTCCGAGGGGTTCGGGTTCCTGCGGTCCACGGACTCCAATTATCTTCCCGGCCCCGACGACATTTACGTTTCCCCCTCGCAGATAAAGAAGTTCGGCTTGAGAACGGGGGACACGACGTCGGGCCAGATACGGCCGCCAAAGGACAACGAGAAGTATTTTGCCCTCCTCAAGGTGGAGTCGATAAACTTCGACGACCCCAGTGTGGTGCGCGACAAGATCATCTTCGACAACCTTACGCCCATCTACCCTAACGAGAGGGCGAAGCTCGAAACGGTGCACGACAGCCTCTCGACGAGGGTCATGGATCTCTTCACACCCATAGGCAAGGGACAACGCGGGCTCATCGTCGCGCCCCCGAGAACGGGCAAGACGATGCTCCTCCAGTCCATCGCGAACAGCCTGACGAAGAACCACAAGGAGATATACCTCATCGTCCTTCTCATCGACGAGCGGCCGGAAGAGGTGACGGACATGATGCGTTCCGTCAAGGGCGAGGTCATAAGCTCCACCTTCGACGAACCGGCGACACGGCACGTGCAGGTTGCCGAGATCGTTATCGAAAAGGCCAAGAGGCTTGTCGAACACAAGAAGGACGTGGTCATCCTTCTCGACAGTATCACACGTCTCGCCCGTGCCTATAACACGGTGGTGCCCTCGAGCGGCAAGATACTCTCCGGCGGCATCGACGCGTCGGCCATGCAGAAGCCGAGACGCTTCTTCGGCGCCGCGAAGAACATCGAAGAAGGGGGAAGCCTCACCATCATCGCCACCGCCCTCATCGACACGGGTTCCCGCATGGACGAGGTCATCTTCGAGGAGTTCAAGGGGACAGGCAACTGCGAGATATACCTCGACAGGAAGCTGGCGGAGAAGAGGATATTCCCCGCCATAGACATCAACAAATCGGGCACCCGCAAGGAAGAGCTCCTCCTCGAGTCGAGCGATCTGCAGCGCATCTGGCTCCTGAGGAAAGTACTCCAGCCAATGAACACAGTGGAGGCCATGGAATTTCTCCTTGAAAAATTGGCCGATACGGATTCTAATAAAGACTTTCTCTATTCGATGAGCAAAGGAGGATAAGAGACATGAAAAAGGGCATCCACCCGGAACTGAAGACCGCGACGGTGAAGTGCGCCTGCGGCCACACCTTTGAGACCCTCTCCGTTAAAGACAAGATCACCGTCGAGATATGCGCCAAGTGCCACCCCATCTTCACGGGCAAGGAAAAACGCCTTGATTCCGCCGGTCAGGTCGAGAAGTTCGAAAGGAAATACGGAAAGAAACAGAAGTAATGTTCGGGAAACTCATTGAGCTTGAAAAACGCTTCGAGGAAATAGAGGCGGAGATGGCAAAGCCCGAGGTGCTCTCCAACATGGAGGAGTACAAGAAGCTTGCCAAGGAGCGCACCGACCTCAAGGAGGTCGTCGACCCCTACCGCGAATGGAAGGCCGCGAAGGCGGAGCAGGAGAAAACATCGGAGCTCTTGAAAGAGGAATCCGACGAGGAGATGAAGTCCCTTGCCCGCGAGGAACTTGCAGACCTTGAGAAGGAGATGGAACGGATCGAGGGGGTCCTCACCGACAGCCTCCTGAGGAAGACGGAGAAGCAGGCGAAGAGCATGTTTCTCGAGATACGGGCCGGCACGGGGGGAGAGGAAGCCGCCCTCTTCGCGCGGGACCTTTTCGCCTCCTACATGAAGTTTGCCGAGCGCATGAAATGGAAGACGGAGATCATGAGCTCGAGCCCCTCCGACCTCGGGGGGTTCAAAGAGGTGATCGTCGTCATCGAGGGGAAGGACGCCTTCAATGCCCTAAGGTACGAGAGCGGCGTCCATCGCGTTCAGAGGGTCCCCGAAACGGAGGCCCAGGGAAGGATCCACACCTCCACGATCACCGTTGCCGTGCTCCCCGAGCCGGAGGAACTGGAGATCGCCATCAATCCCGACGAGATACGCGTCGACCTCTTCCGTTCCAGCGGCCCCGGCGGCCAGCATGTGAACACCACCGACTCGGCGGTGAGGCTTACCCACATACCGACAGGCATGGTCGTCACATGCCAGGACGAGAAGTCTCAGCACAAGAACAAGGCAAAGGCCATGCGCGTGCTCAGGGCTCGGCTCAAGGAAAAGATGGAAGGGGAGAAGGAGCAGGAGATATCCGACGAACGTCGAAAACAGGTAGGCACCGGGGAGCGCAGCGAGCGCATCAGGACCTACAACTTCCCCCAGGGACGCGTCACCGACCACAGGATCGGCCTCACCCTGTACAAGCTTCAGGACATCCTCAACGGGAACATAGAAGAGATAACGGGTCCCGTGACCGCGCATTTCCGCTCAGAGGCGCTCAAAAAAGGATAAAGGGCATTGAGGATCAGGCAGATCATCACCGGCGAGAAGCGTCTATTGAGGACGGACGTCGTGGCGGTCCTCTGTCACGCCTTGAGCCTCACGAAGGAACAGGTCTTCTCCGATATGGACCGCGAAGTGGCCGGAGATGACCTCGACACCCTGCGGAGGGTCCTCGAGGAGCGCGCCGCGGGCAGGCCGCTCGCATACATGACGGGGACGCGGGAGTTCTTTTCCGAAACCTTTTCCGTGAATGAGGCGGTGCTGATCCCGCGCCCGGAGACGGAGGTCCTCGTGGAAGAGGCCATCGCCCTCATCGGAGGCAGGCAGGACCTCGCGGTCCTCGACATGGGCACCGGTTCCGGAGTGATCGGTATTATCGTCGCGAAACACACGGGCAACAGGGTCGTCTGCGTCGACATATCCGAGGCGGCCCTTGCGGTGGCCCGCGGGAACGCCCGGTGCATGGGGGTCGGGGAGAGGACGCGCTTTGTGTGCAGCGACCTCTTCGCCGCACTCGGTGACGGAGCGCGGTTCGACATGATCCTGTCGAATCCTCCCTACGTGGCCGACGAGGAGTGGGACGGTCTCATGACGGACGTAAGGGATTTCGAGCCGCCCCGCGCCCTCAAGGGCGGCGCGGAGGGCCTCGAGGTATACCGCCGGATAGCCGCGGAGCTTCCCCGGCGCCTCACCCCGGGCGGATGGGTCCTCCTCGAGGTGGGCTCGGCCGCTCAGGTCCGGGTTGTCGGCGCCCTGCTCGAGGGGGCGGGTCTGACGGTGAGCGTGAAGAAAGACTATTCAGGCAGGGAAAGGGTGCTCGCGGGACATGGATAAGTTCATTATTGAAGGCGGAGAGAGACTGAAAGGGAAGGTCCGGATAAGCGGCTCCAAGAACGCCGTTCTGCCCGTCCTTGCCGCCACGCTGCTCGAGAAGGGCAGGTACAGCATAGGGAACGTGCCCCGTCTCATGGATGTCACCACGATGATGCGGCTTATCGACCTCCTCGGCGCCAGGTGCGCCTGGCGGGACGAGCACACCATCGACATCGACACCACGGCGGTGGACAACCACGTGGCGCCCTACGAACTGGTGAAGAAGATGCGGGCCTCCGTCCTCGTCCTCGGGTCCCTCATCGGCGGCCTCAGGAAGGCGACGGTGTCCTATCCCGGTGGGTGCGCCATCGGGGAGCGGCCGATCGACCTCCACCTGAAGGGCCTCTCCGCGCTGGGGTGCGAAGTCGCCATCCGTGAGGGTTACGTCGATGTCACGGCAAAGAGGCTCAAAGGGGCGCGCATCGTCTTCGACAACGTCACCGTCGGCGGGACGGAAAACCTCCTCATGGCGGCGGTGTTCGCAAAAGGCGAAACGCTCATAGAGAACGCCGCGCGGGAACCGGAGGTGGTCGATCTCGCGCGGATGCTCAAGAAGATGGGGGCGCGCATCGAAGGGGAAGGGACGGCGGTCATACGCATAGTAGGCGTGGGCGAGCTTACACCCTGCTCCTGGGACGTCATAGAGGACAGGATCGAGGCGGGGACGTTCCTTGCCGCCTGCGGCATGACGCGGGGAAACATTGTTCTCGAGAACTGCGTTCCCGAACACATCAAGGCGGTCATCGACAAACTGACGGAGACGGGCATGGAGATACACTGCGACGGGCGGACGATCAGGGCGTCCATGTCGAAGAGAAGACCCCTGGCCGTGGATATCAGGACCGTGCCGTACCCGGGGTTCCCGACGGACATGCAGGCCCAGCTCATGGCCAGCATGACGACCTCCAAGGGGGTGAGCGCCATAACGGAGACCATCTTCGAGAACAGGATGATGCACGCGGCGGAGCTTCGGCGGATGGGCGCCGACATCAGGGTCGTGGGCAACACGGCCATCGTCCACGGGGTCGAATCGATATCGGGGGCGAAGGTGATGGCCACGGACTTACGGGCCAGCGCGTCGCTCATCATCGCGGGCCTTGCCGCCTACGGTAAAACGGAGGTCTCGCGCATATACCACATCGACCGGGGCTATGAGCGCATCGAAGATAAGCTGAAGAACCTCGGGGCCAGGATCGAAAGGGTGAAAGATGAAAGTATGGGAGCTTGACCGGGAATTCGACGGCCTCATGTCCTTCGTGAAGACCGGCAGGGAAGGCAAGAAGCGCGACGTCCGCGAGGCGGTCCTGAAGATACGCGAGGCCGTGCTCTCCCGCGGGGACAGCGCTCTCGTAGACTTCTCCATTGCCTGGGACGGCTGGGAGAGGCCGCACCCTCTCAAACTGACGCCCGAGGAGATCGACGAGGCGGCATCGAGGGTCCCGGCAAGGGACCTTTCGGTTCTCAAGGGGATGATCCGGAACGTCGTTTCCTACCACAGGGGACAGAAAATGCCGAAGAGGGCCTTCCGGAAGAAGGGCCTCGTCGTGGAGGAAGCCCCGGTGCCCGTGGAAAGCGTCATGGTCTACGTCCCCGGGGGAACGGCGTCGTATCCGTCGTCGCTGATCATGGGAGTGGTGCCGGCACAGATAGCGGGGGTCAGGAGGATCTGTGCGGCCACGCCCGGCCGGGGGGGCGCCATAAATGGCCACGTGGCGGCCGCGGCGAAGCTCCTCGGCATCGGTGAGATCTACCGCGTCGGCGGCGCACAGGCCGTCTACGCCTTCGCGTTCGGCACGGGCTCGGTGCCGAAGGTGGACATGATCGTCGGACCGGGGAACGCCTACGTGGAAGAGGCCAAGAGAGACGTCTACGGGTCCGTCGGCATCGACATGCTCGCGGGGCCGACGGAGCTCGTCATTCTCTGTACCCGGGCCCATTCGCCGGAGCACGTGGCCCTCGATATGTTCTCCCAGGCGGAGCACGACGAACTCGCATCGGTGGGGCTCTTCTCCTCTTCGCGGGAGCACCTCGAGGCCGTCGTCAGGACGATGGAAGGTCTTCTCGCTGCCGCCCCGCGCAGGGAGACCATCAGGAAGGCCCTCGATGACAACGGGTATATGGTGCACTACACCGACATCGGCCGCGCCGTCGAGGCGATAAACAGGATCGCGCCGGAGCATATGGAACTCATCGGCGATGAAAGCTGCCTGCCTTCCATCCTGTATCCCGGCGTCATCTATGTCGGCCCCCACACGCCCGTTGCCATGGGCGACTACTATATCGGGACGAACCACGTCCTGCCCACGGCGGGCGCGGGACGGTTCACGGGGGGACTTTCCGTCGACCGGTTTACAAAGCGGAAGGTTGTTGTTACAATAGACCGGACCTTCATCGAAAGATATGGCGACAGGGCGGAGAGGCTCGCGAGGATAGAGGGTCTGCCTGCCCACGGCGACGCAATAAAGGCGCGAAAGGAGTCCCCGAAATGAAACTGAAGATCGGCCTGCCCAAGGGCAGCCTGCAGGAATCGACATTCCGGCTTTTCAAGAACGCCGGTTACACCATCAAACTCCGGGAGCGTTCCTACGTCCCCGTCATCGACGACAACGAGATGGAAGGGCTCGTCATCCGGGCGCAGGAAATGGCACGCTACGTGGAGGACGGCATCCTCGATATGGGCATAACGGGGGCCGACTGGGTCCTGGAGCAGGACGCGAAGGTTGTGGAGCTTGTCCGCCTGCGCTACGGCAAGGTGGGCTTCCGGGGCGTCAAGTGGGTGGTGGCCGTTCCGAACAATTCGCCCATCAAGAAGGTGAAGGACCTCGAGGGGAAGAAGATCGCCACCGAGCTCGTGGCCTTTACAAAACGATATTTGAGGAAGCAGGGCATCGAGGCCTCGGTGGAGTTCTCCTGGGGTGCCACGGAGGTGAAGCCGCCCCTTCTAGCCGACGCCATCGTGGAGGTGACGGAGACGGGGGCATCGCTCGTGGCCAACAACCTGCGGATAGTGGAGACCATCCTCGAGTCCGAAACGGTCATGATCGCGAACAGGAGCGCCTGGAAAGACCCCTGGAAAAGGCGGAAGATGGAGAACCTGATCATTCTCCTGAAGGGGGCGCTCCTTGCCGAGGAGAAGGTCGGGCTCAAGATGAACATTCCGAGGAACAAGCTCGGCAGGGTGACGGAGATCCTTCCCTCACTGCACACGCCGACGGTATCGAACCTTTCCGATGAAAAATGGGTGGCCATCGAGGTCATCATCGACCAGAAGGTCGTCCGGGACATAATCCCCGACCTGAAAAGGGCCGGGGCCCAGGGGATAGTGGAATACCCGCTGAACAAGGTCATCATGTAGGGGGGAACATGGCGAGAAAGGCCGAAGTGGAAAGGACCACGAAAGAAACGTCCATCTCTGTATCCTGGAACCTCGACGGCTCGGGTGAGTACAGCATCTCCACGGGGATACCCTTCTTCGATCACATGCTCGATCTCTTCGCGAAGCATGGCCTCTTCGATCTTGGCGTAACGGCGGAGGGAGATACCGAGGTGGATAACCACCACACCGTCGAAGACGTGGGGATCGCCATGGGGAAGGCCCTGAGGGATGCCCTGGGCGGCATGGAGGGGATAAAGCGGTACGGCAGCGCCCTCGTCCCCATGGACGAGACGCTCTGCATGACGGCCGTCGACATATCGGGGCGTTCGTCTTTCGTCTTCCGGGGGCGTCTCCAGGGAAGGACGGGAGGGTTCGACGTCGACGTGGTGAAGGAATTCCTCCAGGCCTTTGTGAACGAGGCGAGGCTGACCCTTCACGTCAACCTCCTCTATGGAAGCAACCTCCACCACAAGGTGGAGGCGGTGTTCAAATCCTTCGCCCGGGCCTTAAGGGCCGCGGTGGAGAAGGACGACCGCATAAAGGGCGTGCTCAGCACGAAGGGCGTGCTTTAGATGATCGTCGTTGTCGATTACGGGATGGGTAACCTGAAGAGCGTCCTTAACGCCTTCACGAAGCTCGGGGCCCGGGTGACCGTGTCCGGGGATCCGCGGGCAGTCGAGGAGGCCTCCGCCATAGTCGTGCCCGGGGTGGGAGCCTTCGGCAGGTGCATGGAGAACCTCGAGGGGAGGGGTTTGGCCTCTGCCATCAGGGAGCACATCCGCAGGGACAAACGGTACCTCGGCATATGCCTGGGGATGCAGGTGCTCTTCGAATCAAGCGAAGAAGCGCCGGGGGTCACCGGTCTCGGTGTCATGAAGGGGAGCGTGCCGCGTTTCAAGGGTTCCATGAAGGTGCCCCACATGGGCTGGAACAGCGTCACCATCCGCAAGGAGAGCCCCATCCTCAAAGGGGTAGGCTCGGGCGATTTCTTCTACTTCGTGCACTCCTATTACTGTGCCCCCGAGGACGGATCCGTCATTTCCACGACCACGGACTACGAGGGCCCCTTCACCTCATCCATCGAGACGGGCCCCCTCTTCGCCTGCCAATTTCACCCCGAAAAGAGCCAGCAAGTGGGCCTCACGCTCCTCAAGAACTTCCTCGCCCTGGCCGGGTGTTAGAAGCGTCACAAGTCCCAGGTTTCAGGTCACAGGTCTCACGTCTAAAAACCAAAAAAGATCAATGCTGTTGACAGCCAATATCTGCTTTTGTCTTTAACCTGTGACTTGAGACCTGCGACCTGCGACAAAAAAAGGGCTCCGAGATCGGAGCCCTTTTTTGGCTATTTCTTGTTCTCTTAGTTCTTTTTCAGGTAATCAACGGCAAACTTGACCGCCTCGTCGCCGGGGAGGCCTTTGCCCTTGAGGGCCTTCGCGTGGTCGTCAAGAAGGGGCTTAACAGCCTTTGCCCACTTGGCGTCTTCGTCCTTGGAGAGGGTGATGACCTGGTTGCCCCTCTTCTTGGCGAAGTCGTAGCCTTCCTTATCGATCTCGTCCCAGACCTTACCCTGTTTCACGACCCATTCCTTGCTGACCGCTTCAAAGACCTTCTGGACGTCGGGAGGCAGGGCGTTCCATTTCGCCTTGTTCATGACGACGAACATACCGGTTGTGTAAGCGGAGCCGAAGTTCTGGGTTATGTACTTGACGACCTCGCCCCATTTCCAGCCCTGTGCCGCCTCGACGGGAGCCATGGCGCCATCGGCCACGCCGGTGCGGAGCGCATCATAGGTTTCCGGCATCGTCGTACCCACGGGCGCCCCACCGAGCGCCTGGACGACCTTCGCCGCGAGACCGGTCGCGCGGACCTTCATACCCTTCATGTCGGCCATTGTCTTCACGGGCTTCTTGGAAAGAAGGACTCCGGGGCCATGGGCGTGAAGCCAGAGCACCTTGACGTCGGCAAGCTCTTTGGGATTGAACTTGGCATAGTAGGCGTTGATGAGGTTCGTTGCGGAAACGCCGTTCTTGTAGCCGAGAGGAAGGTCGATGACCTCCATCATGGGGAATTTGCCCCTGGTGTAGGCGAAGCAGCTCTCGCCGATGTCCGCGATACCCTTCACGACGTTGTCATAGGTCTGCGCCGCGGGGGTGAGGGTGCCGCCCGGGAAGTAGGTTATCTTGACCTTGCCTCCCGACCTCTTCTCGACCTCTTTGCACCACTGCTGCGCGATGATGCTGTTCTTGTGCGGCGCCGGGAAGAAGTTGGAGTAGTTAAGCGTGATGACCTTCTGGGCCGATGCCATTACGGGAAAGAAGGCAAGACAGGTTGCAGCGAAGAAAACGAAAAGCAAACACTTTACCCCGAAAAACCGTTTCATAAAACCCCTCCTGAAATGTGATTTTATCTCTTTATAGTAAACGGGGGACCGTTTGTCAACACAATTGCAAAAAAAACCAGGGCTGAGGAGCCCTGCGTTCGTTATAGTGAACAAAGATCATCTCACAAAACCCTGCAATATTATGGGATACAGACATATGTTCATTATGACAAAAAAATTAGCTTGACTTTTGAACAAGAATCCGCAATAATTTTGGCCTATAATGCTTTTCAGGCATTACCAAAAATCTTTCCCAGAGGTGTTGCCTATGGCCAAACACAAAATAGTATGTCCATTTTCCGGAAGAGCTTGCGTTGAGTGTGCCGTCTACCGTGGCCGGCACTACTATCTCTGTTACTCGGCTGCGTACAAGGGCAGTTCGTTTGATCCCGAACGGATCAAGGAGTTGAAGAAAGCAGAGACGAAAGAGGATAGCGGGAAGAACTTCGGCATGCCGGAATCCGTCGAGCTTGGCTCTCAGTGCATAAAGAATGTGGAGGAGTTCACGATCGAAATAGAGTTTTCCAACTGACGGAACAGGCCGAAGCGCCCCATGCGTTGTGTGAAAGAGAAGAACCAATAGAAAGGAGAGGATTATGATCAACGATTTTCATTATCTGAAACCTGCAAGCGTCAAGGAAGCGCTTGCCATGTATGCCGAACATGATGATTGCAAGATCATCTGCGGCGGCCAGTCCTTGCTCATCGTCTTGAGGCAGGGCATGCTTGCCCCCGAATACCTTATCGACATCAAACGCCTGGACGAGCTGAAGTACATCAAGTTCGACGATAAGGACGGGCTGAGACTGGGCGCTACAACAACCCACCGCGAGATCGAGAAGTCGGATGTCATAGCGAAGAAATATCCCGCTCTCGTTGCGATGGAGCAGAAGCTTGCATCGATCCAGACCCGCAACTGGGGAACCATAGGCGGGAACCTTGCTCATGCCGATCCCGCGGGCGACCCCGGACCCGTGCTCATCGCCCTCAAGGCGGAGATAAAGTTCGGCAATGCCAAGGGTGAAACGACCGTCCCGCTGGACGAGTTTTTCGTTGACTATTTCGAAACGAAGATGGAACATGGCGATCTCGTTCTCGAAGTGCATGTGCCCGCGCCGGATTCGAAGTCCGGTTGCGCGTATCAGAAATTCAACCTCCTTGACAGCGAAATGGGTATCGTCGCGGCCGCCGCCTCGGTGGCGCTCAATGCCGACGGCACCTGCAAGGACGCCCGGGTCGTTCTCGGCAATGCAGGGCCAACACCGCTCAGGGTGACGAAGGCCGAGGACCTCTTGAAAGGCAAGAAGCTTAACGACAAGCTTTTCGAAGAGGCGGGA
>ERZ764778.3871-NODE-3871-length-11361-cov-4.807978_pt1 | contig 11361 bp, 12 predicted proteins | sample MGYA00374951_ERZ764778 | MGnify/ENA primary metagenome ERZ764778 (study PRJEB28918, sample SAMN05720193) | bioreactor metagenome | isolation source: Anaerobic biogas reactor | place: USA:Washington, USA | collected 2015-08-08 ...
TTGTCACGGGTGTGATCAAGACCGTTGTCGGTCCCGTCCCCCGGGTATCGAAGGTCTTCAGCGCAATGGATCGCATCGGGGCCTTCAAGGCGCGGTGGGGGATCGGGCGGATGCAATACAGGGTCGACGCGGGCCTTTACGCGATAGGGGAGCCGACCGCGCAATCCCCGGTCTTCGTCACCTCCAACTACAAACTCACATTCGATCTGCTCAGACGGGCCATCGCGTCGATAGACGGGTGGATCCTCGTGCTCGATACGCTGGGGATCAACGTGTGGTGTGCCGCAGGGAAAGGCACCTTCGGGACCGACGAACTGGTAGAGCGCATCGAAGCGAGCCATCTTGCCGGTATCGTGAGCCACCGGAGACTCATACTTCCCCAGCTAGGGGGGCCGGGCGTTGCGGGCCACGAGGTGAAGAAGCGCTCCGGCTTTCAGGTTATCTACGGACCCGTTGAGGCTGAAGACATACCTCTATTCCTTGAAAAAGACCTCAAGGCGAACGAGCGGATGAGGACGAAGGGCTTCGGCTTCACGGAAAGGCTGGCGCTTGTCCCGATGGAGGTCGTGCCGGCCGTGAGGTCAGGGCTTCCTGCCGCGGCGGGCCTCTTTGTTCTGTGCTTCCTTCTCGGCGGGTTTTCGCTATCGAGGGCCCTCGAATGGCTTGTGGTCCCTGCCGTGTCCATAGGAGTTTCCATACTCGCGGGCGCGGTGTTCACCCCTGTCTTGCTTCCCTGGCTTCCGGGCCGGGCCTTTTCGGTCAAAGGGCTTGCGATGGGCATCCTGTCGGCCCTTTCCGTCGTAGCTCTTTTTCGCGGCATAAGCATACTGGAAATAATGGCTTTGCTTGTCTCGATCCCCGCCATGTCCTCTTATCTCGCGATGAATTTCACCGGTTCCTCCACGTTCACTTCGCTTTCCGGCGTGAGAAAGGAGATGCGCTTCGCCCTTCCCCTCGAGATCGGGGGCGCGGGGGCAGGCCTCCTGATGTGGATCATCGCCCTTTTGGGAGGATAGAGGGACAAAAATGCAACCCATGGTCTACCTCAAAAACGTTGTGACGCTTACCCACACACCGGAGTTGTGCAATGGCTGCGGCATCTGTCTTTCCGTGTGCCCCCGCCAGGTGCTTGAGCGTCTCAACGGGAAGGTCGGGATCACTAGGCGCGACGCCTGCATCGAGTGCGGCGCCTGCCAGCGCAACTGCCCTCGAGGGGCGGTGACCGTCAAAGCGGGCGTCGGCTGCGCCTCGGCCCTCATCAACCAGATGCTCGGCAGAAAGAAAGCCTGCTGTACTGTCGGCGATTAACGGCCGGCCGCTTCCTCTTTTCGGCGGGCGCTGATGATGGAGGCTGCCGTCACTGCGAGGATGATGATGCGGCTGACGCTCGGATATTCTACGATTTGTTGGATACTATGTACTTTGAGATGATGGGTGTCAAGAACAATGGTTGCGGTATGCACGGTCCCAATCCGACACAATCCTGATCGCGCCCTCCCCCCGGTGGGCGATGTCCGTTACTTCATGGCCCGGACCGCGGGCAGGAACCAGGCGCCCGCCGCCTTCATGTCCGCTATCGCCTGTGCCGCGGTGTCCGGAGCCACGCCCCGGATCAGGTCCTCGATGACGACAACGGAGTAACCGAGGTCAAGGGCGTCCATCACCGTGGCCTTGACACAATAGTCGGTGGCTATGCCGTATACAATGAGGTGCGTCACTCCCAGGGCCTTGAGGATCCCGTCGAGCTCGGTGTTTGCCCCGCCGTCGTCCCGGAAAGCGGAGTAGCTGTCGTAGCTCGGGTCCTGACCCTTCTTGACGAGTTCGTAGAACAGGTTGTTGTCCACCAGCGCGCGGGAGTCCCCGGCCGTCTGGACGCAGTGAGGCGGCCAGAGGACCTGCATCCTGCCGTCGGGCAGCTCGATCACATCGTAGGGCTGAGACCCCGGGTGGTTGGTGTAGAATGAGATGTGGTCGGCCGGATGGTAGTCACGGCTCCCCAGCACCTTGATACCCATGTAGCGGAACCACCGTGTCGCCCACTGCGCGTCGCGCACATAGGCCGCGTCGGCATCGGCGACGGCCAGGGCCCCGCCCTCGACAAAGCAGGGCTGAACATCTATCACGAGCACAGCCCAGTGGGCTCTCGAAGGCAGGTCGTTCCCGTGAGCCCAGAACGGGAAGACCGTCGTCAGGAGAAACAACGAGATCATGAAAAGCTTAGCCATAAACCCCTCCTTGGTTTGTTGTGATAGTGGACCTTATCGTTTCAATTGCGCCGGACGAGGATGCCACCCTCTTTCAAGGGCAAGCGGTGCAGTGCGCCTGGTCAGTTCCGGCAGATGCGTGCCTTGGGAGGTGCAACTGAATGACGGATGCTTCCGGACCGTCGCGGGGATGCAGCGTGATGTCAGGATACCTCTCTCCCGAATGCCAGCCTGCTACCTGCTCATCTAGCAGATGAAGCCGTTCCTGTCAAGGCAGCCATGGGTCGTATGCACTTGAGATCATAAGCGTTATTGAAGTGACGGGGGTGTCCGTGTCGCCTTCGCAGCAGCTTCTCCCGGTCAGGCCGTGGTTACCCCCGCATCGGATCTTTGGTAGAATAGAGATATGCCGGGAGGTGGAATCATGTCTACCAGGTCATTGAGAATATTGTTGGGGATCGCTGCCCTGGTGTCTATCGCGGCCTGCGCCTCGATAGACTGCGCGTATGATGTCAAGGCGCGTCCGGAACCCATTTACCTCGCCGCCGAGGAAGGCGTCTTCTACGGGCAGAACTACACGGCCTGTTTCGTGATAGACGGCGTCGTCCACAAGGAATACATACCCGAATGCGCGTACCGGTATTATTACGACAGGCAAAACCGGCGACGGCCCGCCGCGCCTGCCACCACGTGGCAGTAGGAACGGTGATCCAGGGTACGTTTCCCGCGTCTTTCTCATTCAGTTGCTTCTCATGGCCGCTTGGGGGCCGGAAAAACGCTCTGATCATTTTCGGAAACATTTCAGAATTGACAATGATGCTGCCTGTGGTAACATCGTTTATACCTTTGCGCCAGTGTATCGTCGGCCCCGCAAAATGGGACACATGAAAGACACGTCGAGAACGACCCGCGAATTGCTCGAAGAGATAGCCTCTTTGAAGGAGAGGATCAGGGAACTCGAGCGCCCGCAAGACAGCGACGCGGGCAGGGAGAAGTCTCCGCCGGAGGGCACCGCCGGGCGCAAAGAGTCCGTGGCATCTCCGCAGTCGAACACCGCTCTCGGCGAGGATGGATACCACTGCGGCAGGATCTGGACGTCCCGGGGTATAACGGAGCGCAGGCGCACCGAGGAGGCGCTCAGGGAACCGGAACGCAAGTTTCGGGACCTTGCCGAGAAGTCCATCGTCGGCATCTACGTCCTGAGGCCGGACGGGGTGGTGCGGTACGTCAACGCGCGATGTGCCGAGATATTCGGATACACCGTCGAGGAGGCCATCGACAAACTGAGCATACGTGACGTCATATTCTCCGAAGACCTTCCCCTGGTGAGTGCCAGCATCGGCAAGAGGACCTCGGGAGAGCAGCCGTCACACCATTACGAATTCAGGATAATCACCAGGACCGGGGACATCAGGTACGTCGAGGTCTACAGCTCCTACACCGTGCACGAAGGAAAACCATCCATCATCGGGACCATGCTTGACATCTCGGAGCGCAAGCATGCCGAGAACGCGCTGCTGGCAAGCGAGGAACGGTTCCGCACCTTCTTCAACCTTCCCATCGTGGGTTTCGCGATAACCGGGGCCGACAGCCGGTGGATCCACTTCAACGACAAGCTCTGCGAGATGCTGGGGTATTCCCGCGAAGAACTCGAAAGGACGACCTGGATGCGAATCACACCGCCCGAGGACCTCGCCAGGGAAAGGCCGATTTTCGAAGACGTGGTGAGGGGCGCAAGGAATGTCGCCGGTTTTGATAAAAGATATATAAGAAAGAACGGCGCCCTCGTCGACGCCTCCGTTTCCACCCAGGTGGTCCGGACCCCTGACGGCTCCGTCGCCTATTTTGCCTCCATCATCCAGGACATCACGGCCCAGAAGAAGGCCGAGGGGGAGATCATCAGGGAAAGGGAGAAACTGAGGACGCTCTCGGACAATGCCCCCTTCGGAATGGTCCTCATCGACGAAGACGGCCGTTTCACATACGTCAACGCGAAATTCACGGAACTCTTCGGGTACGGTCTGCCGGACATCCCCGACGGCAGGACCTGGTTCAGGAAGGCCTATCCTGATGCCGAATACCGGCACGCGGTCATCTCGACCTGGCTCGAGGACTTCCGCAATACCGGGCCGACCGAACGGAAACCGAGGGTGTTCACCGTTACGTGCAAGAGCGGGACAAAGAAGATCATCGAGTTCATACCTTCCAGGCTCGCTTCCGGGGATTATCTCATGACCTGCGAGGACATCACCGAACTGGTACGGCTGGAATCCCAACTGCGCCAGGCCCAGAAGATGGAATCCATCGGGACCCTCGCGGGAGGCATCGCCCACGATTTCAACAACATTCTCACAACGCTCATCGGATACGCCTCTCTCATACAGGCGAAAATGGACAGGGGCAATCCCCTGCGGGCCTACGTGGACCAGATTCTCTCGGCGTCCACAAAAGGCGCCGACCTTACCCGGAGTCTCCTGACCTTCAGCAGGCAGCAACCCGTCACGCTTCTCCCCGTGGATATCAATGATGCGATAAGAGAGACGGGGCCATTGCTCAAAAGGCTCCTCACCGAGGATATCCACCTCGGCGTATCGCTCACGCATGAGGATACGGTGGTCATGGCCGACAAGTCACAAATGGACCAGATCCTCTTCAATCTCATCACCAACGCCCGGGATGCCATGCCCGAGGGCGGGACTCTCACCGTGGAAACCGACATAGCCAATGTGGACAGCTGGTTCATCGAGGCCCACGGTTTCGGAGAGCCCGGCCGGTACGTGTTGATAACCGTTTGCGATACGGGAGAGGGCATGAACGAGGCGACACGGGAGAAGATCTTCGATCCCTTCTTCACCACGAAGGATACGGGCAAAGGGACGGGGCTCGGCCTCGCGACCGTCTACGGCATCGTCAAGCAGCACAACGGGTATATCACGGTGTACAGCGAACCCGGAAAGGGAACTGCCTTTCACATCTACATCCCGGCGGCGATGATGAAGGTCGAAACCGTGGTCGACACGGCGGTGCGCACGGAAGGAGGGAAGGAGACGGTCCTCATAGCGGAGGATGATGAAGGAGTGCGGCAGATCATGCGGGAGGCCATCGAGGATCATGGCTACATGACCATAGAGGCGGTGGACGGCCAGGACGCGATAGAGAAGTTCGAGTTGCACCACGACATAGACCTCATCATCCTCGACTCCGTCATGCCAAGAAAGAACGGAAGGGAGGCCTTTGAGAAGATACGCGCCATAAACCCCCGCATCAAGGTCCTTTTCATCAGCGGATACACCAGGGATATCGTCCTCGACAAGGGGATCAAGGACAGGGAGTTCGACTTCATCCCCAAACCGCTCATGCTCGACAGGTTCCTGCAAAAGATCCGCGAGATACTGGACAGAGAGGAGAACGGATGAGACTGCTTGTGATGCTGTTCCTGGCTTCGCTCTTCGCTCTTTCCCCGTTGCTGGCGGCCGAGGTCACGCGGGAGATCCCGGGATCGAACGCGAAGCCCTCGTTCATGCCGGCGGAGAGGGCGAAAGCCATGTTCGAGGACGGGAGCGTCAGGGCCTTCATGTCCGCGGTGGCGAAAGACTTCGGCGGGAAGTGCTCCATTCCGGACCACACAAAGACCGAGGCGGTGATAACACAGCGCGGCAGCGGCGATTTTTCGTCCACCTTCTATGAAGTGACGATCCCCTGCCCGGGGGACAACGGCCTGACTGTGGTGGTGATCACCGCGGAGTTCTCCCCTCCCCTCGGAACCCCCCTCGACCTCATCCTGTCACTGAGATACAGGCGATGATGACGCCGGGATGATCGCCTCACCCGGGTCTTGAAACGTGAAACCTTGACCTTGAAACCTTCTTACTTTCCCAATGCCTTCGCGTAGGCGAACACGGCCTTCACGTAGCTGTCGCAGTGATTGTAGGCATAGACGGCCTGACGGTTCTCTTCAGGTTTGCCCTTTTCCCATCCGTGGCTCCTGAGGTAGTTGGCGACGCTGGCCACGGCATCGCTCATTGTGAAGAGATCGATAGTGCCGTCGGAGTTGCCGTCCACGGCAAACCTCATATACGAAGAGGGGATGAACTGGGAGATGCCGAAGGCGCCGGCCCAGGAACCGCGTATCGAGAAAGGGTCCTTGTTCTGCTCCCTGCACAGGGCAAGGAGTTCGGCAAGCTCCCCGCGCGCCCACTCGGACCGCCGATTCTCGATGACGGCCATCGTCGCGAGGCTGTTGAGGACCGGATAGACACCTGTCGCGGAACCAAAATTCGTTTCCACCCGAAGGATCGCCACTATGATCTCCTTGTCAACGCCGTACTCCTTCTCGGCGCCCATCAACGCGTCCCGGTATGTTGCCAGTATGCTCCTGCCCCGCTTGATCGACCGCTTCGTCAGAAGGCCGAACCTGCGGCTCATATAGTTCATGCCCTTTCCCGTTCGACCAACTATGTGCGGATACAGTTCGAAACGGCTGTCCGAGAATATCTCCTTCAGTTCCTCGCTCGTAAACCCCTGCTTCTCAAGGTCGCCAAAGAGCCTGTTGAGGCCATCCTGGTAGACAGGATCGACCCCGGCGTGAACCGGAAAGGAGACGAGGAGAATAAGACCCGTCAGGGCAGCAAATAACGCTATCCGTGACCCTGTTCTCATTATCGACCCCCCGCAGCGTGTACGCGGGACCAGGGGGATGGCACGGAAAGGACGGCGCGCGTTAATGCTTCCCCCCCGCGATCTTCGTGACCATCGACCTCAGACCCGCGGCATTGTCGCTCTTCACGGACCTCGCGATCAGGATATCCGAGGGGCTGACGGCCCTTCCGTAGTAGGCCCTGTTCAATCCTTCCCTCACCGCCACAACGGCGCCTTCGAGGGAGACACCCCCGTAGAGACCCTTGGACCGGGAAAAACTGATGATATCGGCACTCAGGTTGGCCGTTGCCGCATCGGCACCGGCACCGACGGGTCCGACGGCTATGCCGATGTCGGCGCCGAGCTTTACACTGCTCGACAGAAGGGCCATCACCCCCCGTTGCGTCATCGCGAGAAGGACCACCTCGGACGCATCCCCGCCTATCTGGAGACCAAAGCTTGCCTCGCCGACGGTATAAAAGGCCGGTCCCGTCCAGTCGCCCTTGTTCTTGTCACGGACCAGGAAAACACCGCTGCCGCCGGACGCGCCGAGAATGAAAGCCCCCCTGAGCACCTGGGGCGAAACGAAGATGCCCTGAGCGTCCTTCATGAGACTCCGGAAACCTTCCATTTCCTTCGCTCCCGCGAAGGATTCCAGCGTCATCCGAGCCCTCTCCACAAGCTGCCTGGCCTGCACGCCGTCATCGCAACATCCGGGTAAGGGCCCCGGAAGGAACGAACCGAACGGCGCAAACAAAAAGATACAAAGGACCGCGACACAACAAACCGATAAACGAGAGATCATTTTCCCCACGCAACATCCTCCCCGGCGTCTTCCCGCGACCTTCCGTTGAGCCGCGCCTGACCGCCTTTGCATAAAATGGTAAAGGAATACTTTTTCCTTGTCAATGCCGGGCAAAGCGTTTTATGATTGCCTTATAAATCGGATTCCCGGAAGGGAACGGGTCAATTTCTGCTTCCTGGTATTTGTCTCTTTCTCCTCCCATGTTTCACGGGATAGTCCGTTCGGGACACGCTATCTCGCTTGAAATATGAAACACAGTCCAACCCGAAGGGAGGTATCGGCCATGAACGGCAGCAAGCTGTATGTTGGCAACCTGAACTATTCCGTGACAGGTGAAAGATTGCGGGAGCTGTTCTCAGGGTACGGAGAAGTGGGAGAAGTACGGGTCATTGAGGGAAAGGGTTTCGGATTCGTCGAAATGGCCACGAAGGAAGACGCGGAAAAGGCGAAACAGGCTTTGAACGGGATGGATTTCGAGGGCAGGACATTGAGGATCGACGATGCCCGGCCGCAGAAGGAAAAACCGAGGGGAAGGGGGCCGCGCCGCTATTAGCCGGCGCGTATTGCGGGGACGCGACACAGGGCGGTGAAGGGATATACACGACATACATACGGAGGCTGCAATGTCATCAGCAAAAACAGGCGATACTGTCAGGGTCCATTACACGGGAACCCTTTCGGATGGGACCGTGTTTGATTCGTCGCGGGACCGTGAACCCCTCGAATTCACTATCGGCCAGAGCATGGTCATACCCGGATTCGAGAACGGCATCGTCGGCATGAACGAAGGGGAGTCGAAGGAGATATCCATCCCCGCCGCTGAAGCTTACGGCACGTACAACGAGGACCTCGTCGCCGCGGTGCCCCGCTCGCAGGTACCCCCCGAAATGGAGCTCGCCGTGGGAATGATCCTCCAGGTCCGGTCTCCCGAGGGCGCCCTGGCGCGGGCGATGGTGAGGGAGATCACCGACGCGGAGGTCACCCTCGACCTCAACCACCCCCTGGCCGGCCAGGACCTCATCTTCGCGGTGGAACTGGCAAAAATCGTATAAAACAACTGCGTTAGAACCGTTGGAACCGTTGGAACCGGTCGAAAATTTGGCAGTGAAGAGAAAGTCGTTAACGTTCTAACGGCTCCAACCATTCCAACGGTTCTAACGGTTTCATCTGTCTTCCTTGACTTGCCGGGTAAAATCGGGTTACAAGAACTAAACCGATCACGATGACGACCACGGGGTATGGAGGCTTCGACGATGCGGGCTAAGACCAACGACAGGGTGAAGGTCCACTACAAGGGCTTTCTGAGAGACGGCACCGTCTTCGATTCTTCTCTCGGCAAGGAACCCTTCGTCTTTGTCATAGGCGAAGGTTCCGTCATACCGGGATTCGAAAGGGGCATCGTGGGCATGTGCGCGGGGGATACGAAAACCATCACTCTTCCGCCGGAAGAAGGCTACGGCCCCCACAGGGAGGAACTCTGCGCCGTTGTGGCCAGGTCCCGTATCCCCTCCACGATCAATCTCCGGCAGGGAATGAAGCTCGAGGTCCAGTCATCGAGCGGGACCTCCGCCCAGGCCATCGTTCTCGAGGTGACCGATTCCGATGTCACGCTTGACCTCAACCACCCTCTGGCGGGCAAAGAGCTCCTCTTCGAACTTGAGCTGCTGGAGATAGTGCAGAGCACCAACCAGTGACGGGGTCCCGGCGGGTTGGGAAGTCCTGTCGTTCTCCTTTTGTTCTCCGGGATCCATTCCGTTTGACTGTCATCCGAAGATGTGAGGCATTCCCGGGAGAGATGCAGGAATGACAGCAAAGGCCGTTCGTTTCTTTCAGGCCACAATATGGGACATGAGGCTCGCGGGCCTTCCCTTTCCGAAGGCTGTGCTGGTGCGCGGGGCCCGCATCGTCGTCATGGCCGTGGAGAAGTTCAGGGCCGATCATTGCCAGCGCAACGCCTCGGTCCTCACCTACTACTCGCTGCTCAACATCGTGCCCCTCTTTGCCGTGGTCTTCGCGATCGCCAAGGGATTCGGACTGGAGAAGCTGGTGGTCAGGCAGATCGTCCAGCTTGCCAGGGATGCGAACTGGCAGGTCGATGCAACCGCGAGAATGATCCAGTTCTCCCGTTCACTGCTCTCCCACGCAAAGGGTGAGGTGATCGTCGGCGTGGGCATCGTCATCCTTTTCTGGACCGTCATATCCATACTCAGCAGGATCGAGGACAGCTTCAACACCATATGGGAGGCCAGGCAGTCGCGTACGATCGCGCGCAAGCTTACCGATTACCTGTCCATGATGGTCCTCGGCCCCATCCTCTTCGCTGTCTGGAGCAGCATGAACGTGCTCGTCGTGGGAGAGGCGAGGGGTTTCATGAGCGACGTGAGTTTTATCGGTCCCATCACCCTCTTCCTGATCAAGGTTCTGCCTTATCTTTCCATATGGATGCTCCTCCTCATCCTCTACCTCGTCATGCCCAATACGAGGGTGCCCCTGAGGTCGGCCGTTACCGCCGCCTTCGTTTCCGGCGCCTTCATACAGGCAGCCCAGTGGATCTATATCAGGTTCCAGATCGGCGTATCCACACAGAGCGCAATTTACGGCAGTTTCGCCGCCATCCCCCTCTTTCTCGCATGGCTGCAGGTCAGCTGGATCATCGTCCTTCTCGGGGCGGAAATAGCCAACGCGGCTGAGAACCAGGAGACCTACGGGTTTCATCCCGATTATTCCCGCATCGGTAAGGCCGGGCGCCGCCTGCTCATGCTCAGGATATTCCACCTTCTCGTGAAGCAGTTCGAAGCGGGACAGAAACCCCTCACCACCTGGCAGATCAGTAAGGCGCTCAGGATCCCCGAACGTTTCGCAAGGAGGATCCTTGCGGACCTCGTAGGAGTGGATCTCGTTTCAGAAATAACGAGGGGGCCGCGGAAGGAATCCCATTTTCAGCCGGCACGGGCCATCGCCGACATGACCATCACGCAGGTCTTGAACGCTTACGAAAAGAACGACACCGGGGAACCCGTCCGTGAAGACGACAAACTTGCCCTCTCCCTGAAGACCCTCCTCGAAAGCATGGAAAACTCTCCGGCCAATGTGAAGCTGAAGGAGATATGAAGCGCACACGGGTCTGCCCGAAGGGCAGACCCGTTAGACGCTTTAGCGTCGACCCCTACCCCATCCTTGACAGCTTCAGGGCTGGCACGTAGTATCTAGGTATTGAAGGGTGAACCTCGATGATCGACGAAACTGCCCTTGCGGTGCTAAGGAAAAGGTATCTCATCCGGGATGACGCGGGCAATCCTCTGGAGAACCCGGAAGGTATGTTCCGCCGCGTGGCGGAACACGTCGTTTCCGCCGACAGGGGCCTCGACAGGCAGTCCCGTCAAAGGATCGCCGATGCTTATTTTCACGTGATGAACAACCTGGAGTTCCTGCCCAACTCACCCACCCTCATGAACGCGGGACGGGAACTGGGCCAACTGGCAGCCTGTTTCGTTCTGCCGGTAGAGGATTCCCTGGACTCCATCTTCGAATCCATCAAGGAGACCGCCAGGATCCACCAGAGCGGGGGAGGTACGGGCTTCTCCTTTTCCAAGCTCAGACCCGCGGGCGACGTCGTGAGATCGACGATGGGAGCCGCCAGCGGACCCGTCTCGTTCATCAGGGTCTTCAACATGGCCACGGAGGTCATCAAGCAGGGCGGCACCAGGCGGGGCA
>ERZ764778.3872-NODE-3872-length-11360-cov-3.593366_pt1 | contig 11360 bp, 11 predicted proteins | sample MGYA00374951_ERZ764778 | MGnify/ENA primary metagenome ERZ764778 (study PRJEB28918, sample SAMN05720193) | bioreactor metagenome | isolation source: Anaerobic biogas reactor | place: USA:Washington, USA | collected 2015-08-08 ...
TTGATCGAACTGCTGGTGTCCGTCACCATTATTGGGATTCTGGCGGCCATCGTTCTCGGTGCGTTGTCGTCCGGGCGGGAATGGGGCATAGCGTCGGCAACGAAGATGCGGATCACCAGGATCGCAAACGCCGTGCAAGCGATGGTCCAGGGCTACCAGACTCGAAGGCTTCCGGAACCGCCGCTTGCCGTGCTTCCGCAAAACAACGGAGGAAACACGCAACCACTGATGCTTTGGAAACTCAACGCACGACGTGACTTGATGCGGATGGAAATGCCGGACAGGTGGAGCGATGTTACAAACGACCCGCTTGTCCCGGTCTACAGTCCGAGCAATCCGGTGGGCGTCTTGCCGGGTCCGACTACGTTGCGACGAGTCTACCGCTCCCGATACGCCAAGGCGGTTGCTGACTACGGGCAGGCTGCTGTTGACGCCAACGCCTCTGCGGAATGTCTCTATCTGATTATCATGAATAGCGCCAACAGCGATAATTTCCGGGGTAGCGACAGAGGAGACGTGGACGGCGACGGATTGCGGGAGTTTCACGACAACTGGGGCAACCCGATTCAGTTTGTTCGCTGGCCTGCCGGGTTCACCGTTGATCATGGCGGGGCCATCCACACCGACATGCCAGACCACCACGACTGGCTGAAACTGTCCGGCGACTACGAATTGCATCCGCTCGTCTACTCGGCTGGTCCGGATGGGGTCTTCGACGTCAATCCTGGGCTCGACACAAGCGGCAATCCGATGGCGTATGTTCTGACGGCAGGAATCTTGCGAACGTGCGAACCAGACCCGACAGGCAATCTGGTTGGCAAACCGCTTGATCTCGGAGGCGATGGCAACTTGGGACATTTTGACAACATTCATAGTCACGCCCTTTGTCGCTGAGCGTCTTTTTCTGTCCGTCTGATTGCCAGCAGAACCAACTGCCGGCAGGTCCACCGCTGCACTCCCTCGGGCGCAAGCCGAGCCAACGAACCGATGCCGGGCACGCGAAGCTTCCATCCATGCTTCTCGGCCTGCTTCACCAGCCAGTCTGTAATCTCGTCGAGGTGCTCGCGGCAACCGTCAACGCCCCATGCGTTCATTTTCGTGATGCGATCCCGACACCCGCAGCCCCGCTCCGGTAGATTGCCGGTTAGCTTTTCGATCAGCCGGTGTAGTTGCCAGCCGGGCCGAAGCAAAAGATGTTCGCTGCTAAACACGGCTTGATGTGCGCAAACACACCGCACGTTTTCGGGTGGATGCACAGTCAATAGACGCAATCCGCATGCATCGCATTGCAGCATTGGCTTCCCACATGATTCTCCAACAACGACGAACATTGTCAAAAAAACTCCAGCGACACTGATGCCCCGGACGCATCGCAACCATAGTTATCGCATCCTGGATTGAATGGGTCGTCCGTCTCAACTGTACTTGACAACGACATACTCACTGTATCACCGACATCGATCTGTTGTGTCAAAATTGCAGTGAAATAATACCGTATATTGGCATAGCAAAACGGACTGTCAGCCGATTTAATGCTAAACTCCAGAACCAGTCGATCCCATTTGTTTGTTAATGGATTTTGTTGAACCGCCATAAATAAAGTAGTATAGTCTGCTGAGCAATACGGTCCTGCCATCGCCAACCATGTACACGGTGAAGCAACAACAAACGGCAACGCATGTGAGGCATTCAAATTATCGCAGTGTTGAGGTGGCGTGCATCCCGTTGTCCGCACACCATTTATGGTAGCAACAGCGTACAAAAGTTGTCCACCAACAAACACACCTGTGCAATCGTCGGCACCGAGCCAAGTGCAGCAGCATCTTCTTCTACTCATGCGGGGCAGTCCAAATCAAGGATTTCAATAACCCGACCATACGTGTCGCTCGGTCGCCAGTGTCCAACCCCCGTCGCATCATCGTCGGCATCTGGAACATTCTGCCGCCTGTCGATACACTTTGCCGCTGCTCCGGTGTATCCATAGTTGTGTGTTGACGAATTCCAGACTCCGAGCGTGCAGTCGAGAACGGTTGCGTTTGTGTACTCCCCATCGATCTGAAACGCCACAATTGCAGCAGCGTAATCTCGCACTACGAGGATCGTTGACGCAATCGGCCCTGAACTGACTACGCGAAACCCAGCGCCACCGCTGGCCATGCTCCACGAAGATGCAACAGGACCAACCGTTTCGCCAGCCGACCCGCTTCCAAGCACGATTGTGGGGTACCCCTCACCCAATGTTGCTCGCCCAGTGTTGCCATTGGCAACGTCGGTCGGGCCGTTAATCGCAACCACTCCCGCTGCGGATCCCGTCGTGTACTGAGCTGCCGTAAGAATTACGTTCCCATTTGACACTTCGCTGCCTGTTATAGCAAAAACGCCAAACGCCGGTACGTCGGCATTCGGTTTGAACGGCAGCCAAAGTCTCGATTCCAGCGGCCCGACAAGCTTCCCGATCATGCCCGTTTCTCCGTAATCCTCTGCACCGCCTTAGCAAACCGCTCCATCGACCGATTGAACTCCTGCCGCCTTCGCTCCTTGTACGGCAACACGCGATTCGCTTGCTCGGTGCTCCGGGACACAACAGTTGTGGCCCCAGACTTGCCGATTGCCAACGTCAACTGCTGCACGGCCCCGTCAAGATTGATCGCACGCAGGCCCGCGTATCGCATCGTGAGTGGCCCTTGCGGCAGATACTCGGCCTGGATTGCGTCGAGGTAGTAATCGCACTCGGCATCCACGTCGGCGTCGTTCTTCGTTATGGCAGTCACATTGTAGGAAGCATCGTAGGTCGGGACGTGCGTCAGGATGATTTCGTCGTGTCGATCGTACCGCGTCGGCGTCAGGAACGTGCCGCCTGTCGCCCGTTTTTTGGCGTACCGCACAGGGCCCCTGGTGTTCACGTCCAGGATCGTGCAGGCTGTTCGGAGCCGCACCGTCGGCTCTGTGATCGTCAACTTAGTCGGCGTGCCGATCTCCGCATTGGCGTATAGCGGCTGGCCGAACTTAACGATTCGTTGCTCCTTGTCGATCGAAAACGAGCGATGCGTCTTAGTGTCTTCGTCAGTAGCGGTGTCCTTCTGAGCTTCCAATGGATCGATCGTGTCCGTGACGTTTGCCAGGTCTTCAACGCCGTTGTACCAGACACCGTAGACAATCGCTGGGCGCCGTCGCTTCCTGCCGTTCTCTGTGACAGTCTCGACCTGCTCGGCTTCCAGTTCGATCAACTCCCGGTCTTTGATTTCCGGGTCACCGGTCTCGGGTGTGTAGCCGGGAATGGTCACGGGGTAGGTATCGCTGCACTTCACCCGGGCCCATCGATACACCGTCTCCTGGGCCAGTCGCCGGGCTTTTTTGCTCGCCGTGACTGCTGCGAACTCGGGAAAGTCAACAGCACTCCACCCGGCCGCCGGCTTGTAGCTCAAGTCGTCCAGCAGCTTGACGGTGTTGTCGGTGTCCATTCCCACCATCTCAAGTTCAAAATCCACCTGGAACAGACTCTTGCCACACAGAATGGCGATTTCGTCCGGATACTCGGGGGCGTCGATGACGGCTTCGCCTTCCATTACGCCATCGGTCGGCAGGAGTGCCCCGGTTCCGGCAACGCGAATGGCGACGGTGTTGTCGAGTTGAAGCACAACACGACATCCCAGATCATCGCAAAGCCGAGCCAATGCCTCCGCCGGAACCTCCCCATCCCACAGGATCTCGGGCCGCGTGTCGTTCGGCAGGTCGTTGACGTCGTACCCCGTCTCGCCCATCGCGTCGAGGCACAGTTCGGCTAGTTCCCGCGGTGTCTTTTCGGTGTCAGTTACGAGAGTGTATTCCGTCCGCCGGACGTTGTATCGTCCGCTGATCGCACCCCACGCCCAACGCCACCGCCGATCAAAAATCTGCAAGCTCCAAATGTTGCCGCTGCGGTCCCGCCGAAACGATCCGCGGTCCACCTTGCAGCCATGGAACAACAGCGATGCTCCATCGTACATGAACGCCAGCGTGCCGCCGGTTGAGATGAGATTGGTTTGCGGAGCAATGGTCAAGGAACACACCGAAGGGCTGATGCCGTGCGTGAACGACATGGACGCACCAACAACATAGTTGACGCCTGGAAATGTTGCGAGCCCCTGCGGTCCCGGCATGAATTATGACCTTTGCAAGTTGAACGTGTGCCCCAGGTCAAGCGAGATATCCTTCAAAGCACACTGCAAGGCGGCCGGATTCGTCCAGGTGACTCGCTCGTGCGGATCGCTGTAGACCGCTCCCGCCTTGATGGTGCAGTTCGTGACTGTCACGGCTCGCAAGTCACGGGAGAAGTCCACCTCGCCCGGGCCTACGGTCAACGTCGTGCATGTGCCGGAGGTGCGGTAGCGGACTGACCCGCCTGTAACGGTGATCGTGCCGGGCGTGCCAGCCACGATATCTGTCTCGCCGCCGGAGTTAGTCAGTGTCGTCAGGTTGGAGTTGATTTCCAGATCGCCACCCGACTTCGTGATTGTGGTCAACGTGCAACCCGGTCCGAGAACAACGGCAGTGTCGCCGTTGACGTTCGTTTCATATCCCTGTCGCAATGTGGCAACCGTGGCCGTCTCGCCCTCGAAAAACGCCACGCCGACGTCGCCCTTGAGCACGTTGAGAACGTTACTGGCATGGGTGCCTTTGAGCAGGGTCGCGGGGATGGATCGCTCGAAACGAGAACCGGACTGGTAGACCGTGCAGGTAGTCTGCGCGGTCCCGAAGTTGATCTTGCACCGGCCGCTTCCGGTCCCTTCACCCTCACCAATCGTGCATGTCGTGGCACCGATCGCCAGATATGAGTCACGGTATTCGACGTAGCCGCGGGAGTTGGTTCGCGGCACTCCAATCTTGCCGGTAAACGACGACTTGATCGTCAGGCTGGTGAGTGTGACTGCGGACTGATCCAGCCCATACAGGATGTCTGCCGCTGAATTTTCCACGATCACGTCGTCGGAATTGACCGGCACGGCTCCGGTGTCCCAGTTCGTGGCCGTGCTCCACGCATTCGGCCCCGCGTTCGCGGTAACCTCCGTCATGTTGTTGTCGGTCGTCGGGTCCATGGTGCCCGTGCCGCCGCTGGTGTAGCTCTTGGCAACAAACGGAACCCCCGCTGTGTCCGCCGTTCCCTTGACGTGCGTGCTCGTGCTGCCTTCCGCCCAAGTGATCTCAGTGAACTCGGGATACGTGCTCGCGTTCAAGGCAACAATCAAGGCCGCTACAGTCGTGGCCGCGTCTGTCGTTCCGGCAACCGATACTGTTCTGCCGTTGATTGTGATGCCGTAGGTGGTCGAGGCATCGTAGCCGTCGATCTCCGCCTCCCAGACCTGAGCGACAGCGGATGAGTCGCCTTTCCATATAACGGTTCCCATGATTTAATCCTTGCAGTCCTTTTGTCTTACGATATCCTATGACGGCGGATTGTTCGGTAGTTGCGTGGTCGGGTGCACGTTCATCAGGAACACGTAGTGCCATGACACGCGACGCTCAGGCGAGCCGATCGACGGCCTGGCGTAGTTGATGTTTCGGCTGGGCCCGTGCTCATTCGCTGGCCAGATCGGGCCCGGCGGAACGTGGTAGCCGCCATAACTGACCGCCTCACCGCTCTGTGTAATCGTGACCGTGGTGAATTGCTGGAACGTCTGCTGTTGCGGCAGGCTATTCAGCGTGTCGAGGTAGCCCCAGTTCGGCCCGCCAGTCCCGCGATAGTTGATCGACTCAGACCAGCCAAGCAGCCCGGCTCCGGCTTCCGGTATCTCGCCCTCGACCGTCAGGCTGTAGGTCCGATGGGTCGAGTATTGGGCGCCGCCGCCATCTTGGTATGACGGCTGTCGCGTGACTCGCGTGCCGTCAACGGTCTGGGAACTGAGTAGCTGGTGAGCGGTCGCGGTGCCATCCGGCAGGTACAGTCCGATGTCCAGCTTGTCTGCCGCATAAGCCGCTTCCAACGCCTGAATAAGCGGAGTCATCGCCGTTGCGTCGGCAGCTACGAGCATCCCGGACACCTCCCACCGGTGCATGATGCCGCGGCGGCGAGTCTCTTGCGGTCGGATTGGTTCGCGTGTGATCACCACGCTGCACTCGCCGGATGCGTGGGCATAGCTGCCATATTGAAGATACATTCGCTACCCCCTTGCCGCCGCTGAACCTGATGCGTTACGCATATCGATTTCGTCCAACTCCATGCGGATTGGGTCAAGTTCCCGCTGCACATCTTCCATGATGCGTCGGTACTGCTGGCTCTGCTGCTCGCGGATCTGCTCCGTGATGTCGCGGACCAGGGCCGTACGATCCATTTCGAGCTTGACCTTGACTTCGGTCTGCTGCTTGATCCTCGCTTCGACCTCCGCCATCGTCCGGCCGGCAAACTCCCGCGTCTGGTCGCCGGTCTGGCCTCGCTCGATGCGACGGATTTCCTCATCCTCTCGATCAAGCAAACCCGTACGGCCCAGCACGCCGGCCGATCGCCGCTCCCGCTGTTCATCGCGGATACTCGCCACCTCTCGAACCCCAGACCACGACTGGGCGAATCGGTACTCTTCCGCTGTGAGCGTTTCGCCGGCCGCCTGCTTCTCACGGATGGCCGTAATCTGTTGCTCAAACTGCGATTGCTCCTCTGCTGTCATTGCGGCGATGCGATCGGCTGCCGTCATCTTGGCCTGCTTCTCTCGCTCGATGGCGGCCTCTCGCATGGCAATTTCTTCGCGGCCTTTCGCGATCAATTCGTCAGCACCACGCATTTTCTCTTGCGTGATCGCTTGTTCTGCGGCCAGACGTTGCTTGGACGATTCCACAGCTTGTTGCTCGGCTACTGATTGTCGCTCGCGAGCGGCTGCGATCTGGGCTTCCAGTTCCTTCGCCGCTTTGGAGTCTGCGACTCTGCCGTCGATTCGCCCGGTCCCTCGGAACTCCGCCTGCCGACGTTCCAACTCCGCCGCTTCCGCTCGAGCCTGATCCAGTGCGGCAATGTCCCTGCCCTGCACCGATCGGGCACGGTATGCGTCGGCCTCCGCACCCTTCAGACCACGCTCATCGGCCCGCCGGTCGATCGCGAGCAGGTCCAGGCCACGGGCTGCCTGTTCGCCGCGGGCCCGGGCGGTCGCCTCGTTGCGGATCCGCTCGGCCGCTGCTGCCGACTCTTCGCGTTGCCGGTCGCGTTCTTCCTCCATGCGTTTGGTTTTCTCCGCGGCTTGCAGCGCTCGCTCCCGTAGCTCCACACCACTGACGCCGGTGCCGTAGCCGTACCCCGTCGACAATGCCCATCCGGCTGTGGTGTTCGGACCGAAAAATCCTTCCTTGGGCATCCTCGTTTGTTCGTCGAAGCCGTACGCTTCCGCCGGGTTTCGACTTTCTCGCGCAGCTCGATAGGCCGTGTAACCAGCCACACCGACCATGGCGGCACCCAGCCCGATCGTTCCGCCCAGCCCAACTCCTCCGATGCCGGGGCGAACCGGAGGAATCGCCGCATTCTTCGCACGAGCTAGAGCAAGAGCTTCCTCGGCCACGGTCGCGGAAACCACCCACGCCCTGTATGCCTTAACGGCGTCCGACAAACCGCGGTACAGTTCAATCCCGCCCCGCGTCAGATCGAACACCGCTTGAATCTTCGCGAGCGACTTCATCCATTTTTGGAGATCCTCTTCGCCTGCGATTCCCAAGATGGCAATGCCGCGGCCCATCTTCATGGCGCCCTCGGTCACACGGGCATATGCCTCTTGCATGCCACGGGCTGCGGCCTCGGTTCGTGCGAGGGCCTGTTGCTGGGCCTGCTCTGCTGCACGGATCGCTTTTTCCTCGTCTCGCTGCTGCTTCTCGCGGGCCTTTCGGTCGGCCTCCACCGCCTTTTCGCGGTTCTTTTCCTCCGCGGCCCATCGCTTCTTTTCTTCTTTCGCGGTTCTCTCGAGGGCGACGACTTCCGCCTTGAACTTGCGATCGGCTTCCTTTTCCGCTGCGATTCTCGCCCGCTCAGCCGCCTTCTCCTCTCGCTGCCGGGCCCGCTCGGCTTCCTTCGCCGCCCGCTCCATGGCCTTGCTCTCGGTCGCCGCTGCCTTCTCGGCTTCCTTCTGCTGCTTGTCGTACGACTTCCACGCGGCGGCTTCCTCGCGGGCTCGTTGCTTTTCGGCTTCCTTCGCTGCTTGCTCGTACGTACGAACTTCCTGTTGAGCCCGTTTTTCGGCGGCCTTCGAGATGGTGTCGTAGGCTTTCGATTGGCCATTCACTCGCTTCTCGGCAGCGGATGTCTCGGCCTGAGCCAATGATTCCGCCATCGCCTTGCCGTTGCCGTTGGTCTTCTCCTGCTGCTGCCGGACCGCCTCGTATGCCTTTTCGGTTGCCGAGGTGTCGGGTGCGGGGAGAGACAATCGCGAAGCTGTTTGGGGCAGTTTCGCTTGCTGAAACGCCTTGCCCCACGACTCAGCGGCGAGTTGAGCAGCGGCTTGGGCTCCCGCGGCGATCCGCTCGTTTGCGTCGTCGCCCATTGCAGCAAAGCGGTTGAACGCCTGCTGGGCGTCTTGAGCGACTTCCGCCGCCAGACGAAACACGACTTCGCGATCAGCTTGAGCTACCATTTTCCCGCCTCACCTTGCCGCTTCACCACCTCACCGCCTCATCAAGTACGGCAACACCTGCTGCCCAATCGCTGATACCAGTTCCTGCTGCTGGGCCCTCCGCCATATCGCATCCACAATCGCGAGATTCGCCAGCAACACCTCGTCCTCTCGTTCCGCATCATTCAGACAAACTCCGCGGGTCGCCTGCACCTCCCAGTACAACTGCACCGTCTGCCAGTTCTTCGTCGACAACCGGAACTCATGCTCGCGATCCGGCGATTTCTTCGGGCAGGTGTGGCACGGTGGAGGCGGTTCGCCCGGCCTCCGCTCCATCGGCAGTTCTTTCTTTTCCGGGCCACTTCGGTAAGTCTCCCGCTTTCCGGTCTTGAGGTTGTAGTGCCACTTTTTGCAGTCCGAACAGGCAACGCTCGCGGCTCCTGGGTGAAACAGCAGCAGCGTCAACCCGCTGCGGAGTTTTTTTCGTCGGCCTCTTCCGCGATTCGCCCGGGTGCCTTGCCGGTTTCGTGCGATTCCGTCAGGCACCGCAGGTATTCGTCTTGTTCTTCGTCGGTCGCGTCGGTTGGTAAATCGCCCGGGTCGAAGCCACTCACGATGTCGAACAATCGAGTCAACATCGCCGGCGGCAGCAGTGCGATCTCGGACGCCTTGATCGGCACCGGCGCCCCATCGTCTGCCACTTCGTCCCATTCGACCAGTTGCTTTTCCATGGCACGGGCCACGACAAGCCGTGCCTCCTGGTACTGGCCGCGGTCCCGACACTTTCGGACGCTATCGGTAACCGCGTCGACCTGATGGGCCAGCATCGGGCGAAACCGAAACGAAAGCCCGTCATGCAAGCCCGGTCGCGGTTCGAGCTTGGCTGTGCGGGTGTAGCCGTCGCGGATGATGTTTTTTGGCACGCATATCTCCTTGTTGTTGTTGAGCAGCGATGTCTCTTACGGCGTCACGTCGGTGCCGAGAACAATCGTCACCAGTGCCGCTGAGCCGCTCTGGTTGTTGACGTCGATCGAAGTAAAGTCGTCCGTGAATGGCTTGAGTGCCGCCGGCTCGTTGTTGGTCCACTCGACAGCAGCGTTCGCCGCCAAGGCAACAGACTGATTGGCAGAACTGGTGAGCGTGACTGCCTGGTCGCTCTTGAGAAAAATGGCCTGTGCGGCGCTGGCGTCCAGCGAGACTATGATGGTCGTCGTCGCTCCGTTGGCACAACTCTCCTCCTTGATCTTTTGGAGGTTGCCGACGGAGATGCTTTCGACCGTGGAAATAACCTCGCCGCCCACGTCGAAAGATTTTGTGACGGTAATTGTAGATGCCATAACAAAAAACTCCTGTTCGCAATTGTTTTGGTGCTCAGAAAACCTCAGTTGTTGGTCGAGGTCACGACAAGCTCGCGGGTGATCGTGGCTCCGCTCTGGGTCGCAAACGCCTGCAATTCCAGCGGCTGCATAATCTCTTGGGTCTTGCCAGCAATGCCAACCGGCCGCGTCGGCTTTTTCAGGTTGGCGAACGTGAACGTCAGAGTGTCCGTTCCGTCCGTGAACACAAGCGTCCCGGTGATTCCCGCAATGGCCAGGTCGTACAGGGCGATTTCGTCAGACGTGAACGGCGATTGGACGGTGAGGATGATCCGGCGGTTGCCCTCGGGGATCTGCGTGCGTGTCGCACTGTTCATCGTGCGATCCAACAGCAGGGCGTTGTCGATCAGCAGGTTGAACTGGTTGAACTCGCGAGCGACTGAATCGAGCGTCAGCGTTCCCTGGTGGAAGATGTATGGACGCTTGACCGATAAGGTACCGCTGATCGCCGGGAACGTGCCAGCGTTACCCTCGGTCTCCGTCTTGCCTTGCAGGTCGAGAGCGAGTTGCAGCTTCTGCCCGCTGTTGCCGCTGAAGTTCGCCGTGTTGACCTTCATGTCGGCGTAGGTGTAGACCTTGACTTCCTTGTCCACGGTCCAGTCCGACTCGGGCAACGTCTCGGCGAGCGGAAAACTGCCTGCCGTCTCGGTCCCGCCCAGAATCAGCGGCAGCAGAGTGTCGAGGTCGTCGGGCCGGACGTCCATTGTCACCACGCCGCCGACCACGTACGGCCCGAATACCGCCTGTTGATCCAGGTAGCTACGCGTGCCGCGTACGCCATCGCTGACGATCAGTTCCTTTGTCTTGCCGATCTGGCAGGTGAGAAAGTCGTATTCGCGAGTCGCGGCCCCGGAGGCGGATGATCCGATTCGCGTTGCATGTCCCATCGAGGGAGTGCCCATTGTTCATGCTCCTGTGTTTTGGTGTCGGAAAATCAGAAGACGAAGAACACGGAATACGCTCCGTTCGCTATCGTCTCCTGGCAACTATCCAAAGTGTCTTCGGTGGCGTAGAGCCACTCCCGTTGCGGCAGATTGCCCGGCGGCCAGCCCCAGTTGTGTGCAGCGGCTCCCGGTAGCCCGCCTTGATCAACGCCCTTGTCGACTCCCACCGCAACAGACCGATCCTCGACGTGTTCCACCGTGCCGGCCCCGCCGCCCCTTGCAGCCGCCCATAACGTGCCCGTCTCAGTCAGGATCGGATGCGTCAACGGGACTTTCATCGGGCTTGACGCCTGCTCGTTGCGTCCCGGGTGCGGCGGGTCGATCTTCCGCGGCGGCCACGGTGATCCCTCGGACCCTTCCTTGCGGTCGAAGTTATCGCCGAAGCCAGACTGCAACGTGTCGGCTACCGACGCCATCGGCTCTGCGAGGGATGCGTTCACGAAACGGTCGGCCATCTCGGCAAGTTCCGCGGCGAGTTGTTC
>ERZ764778.3879-NODE-3879-length-11348-cov-14.955282_pt1 | contig 11348 bp, 9 predicted proteins | sample MGYA00374951_ERZ764778 | MGnify/ENA primary metagenome ERZ764778 (study PRJEB28918, sample SAMN05720193) | bioreactor metagenome | isolation source: Anaerobic biogas reactor | place: USA:Washington, USA | collected 2015-08-08 ...
GATAATGAATTTGTAAGGTCAAAGCCCAAACCGAACCGTGGGTGTTTATCTCCCTGCGCAGATTTTGCTTGGAACATCTATAGCGGAAGGGGTCAAGCCCCTTCCCTACGAAGATGATCCGTACGGAGGGGGTTCATCTCCCTCCGCAACCTGAACCGACAAAATTACTAGCTATTCCTCCAGCATCACTGGCAAATCAGCATCCACCACCGTCAGTTCGCCCCAGTTGTCGCCGATGCGGGCTTCGGTCAATAGTGGTACCGAAAGCGTAAAAGCGCCTTCCATCACTTCTTTTACCAGCCTTGTGGCTCTCTCAAGTTCTTCCTCTGGCACCTCGAAGATCAGTTCGTCATGTACCTGCAGGATCATGCGGGTCTTGAGTCCGGCTTTGGACAGGTCTTCCGGCAGGCGGATCATTGCCAGTTTGATGATATCGGCAGCTGTGCCCTGGACAGGGGCGTTGATGGCTTCGCGCTCTTCACGCTGGCGGATGGTGTAGTTGGTTCCGGCAGCCAACGCCGGGAAGTAACGGCGGCGTCCGAGCAGCGTTTCCACGTAGCCCTGACGGCTGGCTTGAAGACGGGTGTTATCGAGCCATTTTTTGACCCCCGGGAATTCCCTGAAATATTCCTTGACGAAATTCTCGGCTTCAGCCAGGGTCAGATCAGTGGTACGGGTGAGACCGAAGGGGCTCATGCCGTAGATCAGACCAAAGTTGATCGCCTTGGCATGCCGGCGCTGCTGCTTGGTAACTTCGTTCAAGGGCACGTCTTCTATGGCGGCTGCGGTGGCAGCATGAATATCCTGGGCTTCGTGGAAAGCTTTCATCATGGCTTCGTCTTGTGCCAGGTGGGCAACGATGCGTAGTTCGATCTGAGAGTAATCGACAGCCAGCAGTTTGTGACCCGGTGCAGCGATGAAACCCTGCCGCACCCGACGCCCAAGTTCAGTTCGAATGGGGATGTTCTGCAGATTGGGATTTTGCGAAGCAATACGCCCGGTGACTGTGCCGGTCTGGTTGAAGGTGGTGTGCACGCGTCCGGTTTTTGGGTTCACCTGGAGGGGCAAGGCATCCACGTAGGTGGATTGCAGCTTCGAGAGCTCCCGATACTCCAGGATGGTATCGACCAGCGGGTGCATGCCGCGCATCGATTCAAGGACATCTGCGGAAGTCGAATACTTGCCGCTGCTTGTCTTGCGGGATCGGTCGGGTGGTTCCAGGGCAAGCTTCTTGAAAAGCACGTCAGAGAGCTGTTGGGTGGAGTTGAGGTTGAATTCCTCTCCTGCCAACGAGTAAGCTTGTTGAGTGAGCCGATCGACATCGCTCTTGAGTTCTTTTGAGAAGGCTTCGAAGAGGGTATCATCAAGCAAGATGCCAGCCTCTTCCATACCGGCAAGGATTGGGATCAGGGGATTTTCCAGGTCCAGGTAGAGTTTTTCGGAGGCGTGACTGCGCAGATCTTCGCTCATGGGTTTGACCAGGCGCAGGGTCATAACGGCATCGGCGGCAGCATAAGGAGCGGCTTTCTCGATAGACACCTCAGCCATGCTGATCTGGCTTTTGCCTTTGCCGATCAGTTCTTCGATCTCGGTCATCTGAACGCCCAGACGCTCACTTGCCTGCGCTTTCAGCCCCAGGCTGCGAGAAGTGGGGTTGATCACCCACTCGGCGATCATGGTGTCAAAAGTGATGGGAGCGACGTCGAGACCTGCTTGCTGGAGAACGACCAGGTCAAATTTGGCATTGTGAGCGACTTTTTCAATTTTCGGGTCAGTCAGGATAGGCAGAAGAGAGTTCTTGATCGCCTTCAGCTCAAGTTGTATCCCTTTTTTGTGTCCGACCGGGATGTAATAGCCCTTGGCAGGACCAGCAGCCAGCGAGATACCCACCAAATCCGAGAGCATCGGATCCAATCCGCTGGTTTCGGTATCAAAGGCGATCCGTTTGGCATTTTTCAGCTCATCCACACAGGTTTCCAGAGTCTGAGCATCGTCTACGATAACAGTTTCGAATGAAGCGTCTTGAGGCAGCTCTTCGACTGTCTTCGCTTTTTCCTCTTCTGGAAACAGGCTGGATTGGAAACCGTTTCGTCCCTGTAAAGAGGGCTGCAGCCGGGCATTCATTTTCTTGAGACGTTGAGTGAGGGTGCGAAATTCCAGTTCTTCGAAAAGATGCTCCACATCCAACGGGTCGAACTTTACCGGTTCAGCTTGCTCAAGGTCAAGAATGACCGGCAAATCAGTACGGATGCGCGCCAGGTCCTGGCTCAGGTAGGCAGCTTCCCGCCCTTGGCTGAGTGGTTTATTGGCTCTGCCCTTGATCTCATCCAGGTGGTCAAAGATGTTGTCTAGCGTGTCATATTTCCCTAAGAGTTCAATGGCGGTCTTCTCGCCAACGCCGCGCACACCAGGGATGTTATCGGACACATCGCCCACCAGGGCTTTGTAATCCACGATCTGGTCGGGTCTGACGCCCATGCGTTTGACCACATCCTCCGGGAAGTAGTCTTGATCCTGCCCGCTCTTGCGGTCTGGCAGCGAGACAACGATGGTGTTGGTGACCAGTTGGAGCATATCACGGTCGCCTGTAATAATTTTCACCGCCAGCCCTTTTTCCTGGTTAGCCCAGCGAGCCAAGCTGCCGATGACATCATCTGCTTCGTAATTGTCGATTTCGATGCGGGGAATGTTGAAGCAATCCACCATTTGGCGGATTCGTTCAATTTGCACCCTCAGGTCGTCGGGCATCTTGGCTCGGGTGCCTTTGTATTCAGCGAACATCTCATGCCTAAAAGTGCGACCAGTGTCAAAACTGACAGCGACATAGTCGGGTTCTTCCTGCTCAAACAAGCGGATCAGTCGATTGGCAAAGCCGTAAACGCCGGCTGTGGGTTCACCTTTACTGTTCGTCCAATAGGTGGAACTGCCAGAGGTGAGGGCAAAATAAGCCCGGTAAGCGATGGCGTGACCATCGAGTAAATAGAGGATTTTTGGCATGATCAGCTCCTTTTGAGAGGTTTGTCTTTAGTATACCTTCAAGGTTTGGCTTAACCCACGGGTGGTGTCAGGTTTGGGGAAATCAGAGGGATATGGGCTGCGTGTCACCCTCGTTGAGGGTTTTGTGACTGATTTTCGCTACCGACTTTTCCAGATCGCTGAAAATGGAAAGGAAACCATCCTGGTCAGGCAGGTGGGCATGCCTGATCTTAAGGTCGTCAGCAGTCAATTCCAGAGCAATGTCAGCGCTTTGATCAGCAGTTCGATTGTTCAGGGCATCCTTGAGCAAAACCAATTTTTCTTCCAGTTCACGGATGCGCGTAGTTGAAGGGAACGTGAGATACATAGCCTGATCCTGGTCAATCGGACATGAAAGCACGAATACAGGCGCATCATCGATCTTTGCCAAATGCAGCCAGGATGAAGGAGGAAGTTGGAAGAATACTACTCTGTTGTTTGGTAGACTCGGAATACGATTGTCTTCTGTTGCGACTGAGTAGACTCTCAGTTTATGGTCAAAAATCGAGATGCTATCTGGTGACAGGAGGGAGGTAATTTTATATACAGGGATACCAGGAAAACCGACGGAATTACACATTGGTATTAAGTATAAACGAAAGTAATTCACCGAACATTCTTCCAGATTCATAAGGGAATTTTTACTGAAGAAGTTTATAATAACCAATATACAATTTTGCCCAATCAGGAGGTGGATATGGATTTATTGGCAGGCAGTGTAACTCCAGCAGAAGGAGAGGCAACGGTACGAACGTACCACTGTACATATTATCGGGAAAAATCTTTAGGTCTCAAAGCGGGAGGATTCTTGGGAATCACGAATAAAAGAGTGATCTTCCAGGCAGCTGGAGAGACAACCGCAGGACGGACTCTGATTCAAAGCGAAGTTCCAATTGCAGATGTTTCGGGCATTAATAGCTTTAAGGGCAATTATTTTAATGTTCTCGAGTTTATCGGGACACTCTTATTGGCTACTCTAGCAATCGTTATCATACCTGTTCTTTTGACTGGGCTGGGCTATTTAGTTGAGTCTTACACCTTTTTTAAGGTGTTTGGATGGCTAATAGCACTTGGAGCTTTTGCCGGCTCATTTTTCGTCTCTGTCAAATCCACATGGCGAACTTTTTTGGTTGGAGCATCGGCAGGGGCACTGCTGGGTCTGGCTGGCATCGGCATTATGGATGCCCTTTCAGCTCTTTCAGGTCAAGGCGGTGATTTCTGGATTCTCTTGCTTTTACTAGCAGTCTTAATTTACATGTTGGTGTGCGCGGCATGGTTTGCACGTCGACCTACATTTTCTCTTGAGATCAATTCAAGCGGCGGATCAAGCACCCCCATCCGAATTGCTAGTACCGGTGGCTTTATGAACATGTCAACTATCCCAAATGCGCTCCCAGGTAGAGATTCGGAAGCCATGTTGCATGAAATTGGGGCCCTGATCACGGATATTCAGACACTTGGCGATTACGGTATTGCCAAGTGGAAGCAGCATTGATGATGGAGCACGCAATGGAACGAAAAATTGTTGAACTTTCAGAAGGAGAATTCGTTATACGCAGCTATCAATGCTCTGTTCAAAAATCGGCTTTTTCACAAGCTAGTGACGGCTATCTTCAGGTAACGAACAAACGCGTCATTTACGCCAACAGCACCAAATCGAGCGGATCCAGTAATCTCCTGGTGTCTGAGGTTCCCCTTGAAGACGTGGGATCAATTACTTCATATGTTGGCAGATCGCTTAACATCCTTCTGCTGCTTCCGTTTGTAATCCTTCTGACATTGATCGCATCAACAACTGGTAATGCCTTGCCCGAATTTATGACCCACTGGTTGTTTGGCTTTTTCTTGATGCTGCCTTTCATCGTCATTTGGTTGATGGAAAAAAACATCCTGAACCAAGATTTATTTGATCGGATCATGAACAACCTTGAAATGGGCAATGATAAACATAGGACAATTGGTCCACCGGGGCAGACCCTGCGTAAAGTTCTGCGGACAATTTTCATTATTGGTTTGGTGCTGTTTGTTGGTAGTATCCTGAATAACTATGAATTGTCCGGAACCTTAGGAGTTCTTAGATTTTTATTACCACTGGTCGTTTTTAGTTATATCTATATTTCTCTCATTGGTTTTCAGGATGAATTTGGGCTTTCTGTCTCAGCCCGCTCTGCTTCTGGGTCTGGCTTAACTATCAGTTCGAATAGTTTTCTGTCTTTGATTGGAAAGGACCCTGCCACACCTGGAAAAATTGTGCCCACGGCTGATTCCTATACTGTGGCTAAGGAGCTGGGAGCGCTCGTGTTGGATTTGCAGCAAGCGGGTGATCTTGCCGTTGAGAAATGGTCAGAGCGGCCTGCTCCTGCCGCTCCTGCTGAATATTGAGGTGCCTGATGGCTGACGAATCATTCGAACAAAAGAAAAAGAGCATTCTGGAGAGTTACGAGCGGGAATCGACTTATTTTCAAAAGTCCTTCGAAGAGAACGCAAACCTTCTAGCAAAGTTCCAAGCTGAAAACAACTTACCTGGAGTTGAACGGGCAAAACAGAACATGGCTGAAGCCAATCAAATTCTGGGAGATCTAATGAAGAATAGAGATGGCGCTTTAGAGGAACTTATATCTGCAGAAAAGCTAGCTCAGGCAACCGAAAATTCAGGGCTTGAACAGGCTGTGAAGGGGAGTGCTCTGGAAGATTTGTCTCAAAGTAACAACCAAACCTCAAATGATGAGTTGGATAAAAAGCACGAAGAATCTGAAGATGAAGATTACTACTATGGTGCCAGTATGTGAGGATCACTTTGGGATACTACAGTAGAAAACGGGGCATGATTGAGATCCAGGGTCGCCTGCAGGAAGATGCAGCAGTTCGAAAAATAGGTGGTGATGCAATTAATGTCAATGATCTGGCTGGAGAAAATTTTCAAACTTACGATTTGATATCCTCAGATGGGATTTATAGTGTGAAATCTCATATGAGTATCGAAGGCGAGTTCACAGATTCAGCAAAAAAGGCTTACCTCAACAATTTCAGCCGCATGATTGGTCGTAGTGGGTCAATAGATTCTGTGGAGAACGACGCAAAAGCATTAATCGACAAGTTACCAGCAGGTTCCTCTATGCCAAAGGAAATTGCGAATGCAAATTTGCAACAAACTACAGAGTATTTAAAAAACAAATCGGTTTTGTGCATTCCTGAAGACCATGTTGCTGAAATGAGAGAACTTCTTAAAGAACGTGCCAAACAATTCCCTGAGAACTATTATTTACCTGAAAACCCGACGGAAGTACAACTGAACGCATTGACCGAACGAATTCAAGGCACCGGTCTGACCGGGATAGAGACTGCTTCACAAGCACAAGAAGTTTATCAGAGGCAAGAAGAAGAATTCCAGCGAGCATCTATTCAGGAAAAAGAAAACCTGACAAGCGACCCACAAGTTGCCGGTGAGGAAAGAGACAGAGATTTGGACGACGATTACTGTTACGGAATCGGTATGTAAATGTTGGAGAAGCCATGCAGCCTGCAAACACGATGTCAAAGACCACCGTTTTCGAGGGGAACCAGTTAAATCGACAGGCGCCTGCTGTCCTTTCGGATAACGCCCGTTGTGCTATTCGTGGTACAGACGCGGAAAGCAGACGCGTATCCTTTCCCCTTAGTGACGACCTCTTGAGTAAACATTTACTTTTTATCGGCGGGATTGGAATGGGGAAAACCAATGGCATTTTTCAAATCCTGTCCCAGTTGCGCAATCACATGACAAGCAATGATGTCATGCTGATCTTTGATACGAAGGGCGATTTCTACGAGTCTTTCTACCAACCAGGCGATATTGTCATCAGTAATGATGAGAAGGCGACCGGTCCTAACGGTAAAGATTTTTGGAACATTTTTGAGGAGATCAGCGCAGGAGCCAACACCGAAGAGGAGATAGTTGAAATTGCCAGGGCATTGTTTTTTGAGCGAAGCAATAAATCCAGTCAGCCTTTCTTTCCAAACGCTGCCCGAGACCTTTTTACAGGGATCATGCTGCATTTTCATCGAATGGGAGGAATTAAGAACAACGCGGTGTTGCGCGACTTCTTAGATCAAACACCTTCAGCTGAAATCCGGGCAATCCTCCAGCAGCATCAGGATCTCAAAGCAATGACATCCTACATTTCTGATGATCGTTCTCCACAAACCCAGGGTGTGATCTCAGAGCTGCAACAGCATTTACGCGAGATCTTTATTGGAAACTTCAGGAAAGAAGGCTCACTTTCAATTCGTAAGTCAATCAGAGCAAAACAAGGACGATTGGTGTTTGTTGAGTACGACCTGGGGATAGGCGGTATGCTCACCCCTATTTACCAACTCATGCTGGATATGGCTATCAAAGAAGCTCTGAGTCGAAAGAAAAGTGAAGGGAATGTCTGGTTTATCATCGACGAATTTCGTCTGATTCCGAATCTGCAACATATAGATGATGGCATCAACTTTGGCAGAAGTATGGGCGCCAAATTTATCATTGGAGTCCAGAATATTGAGCAGGTGTTTCATGCCTACGGCGAAGCACAGGCACACTCAATCCTTTCGGGCTTGTTGACTACTGTGGCTTTCAGGGTCAACGATGCGGCTACACGGAAGTTTATCCAGGAATTACTTGGTAAAAACAGGAAAAAAGAAGTCTTTATGTCTTCAGTGTCTGCGAGGGGTATTGTGGAGCAGATTCGTGATGCGAATGTTGTTGAGGATTGGGAGATTGCCAACATGCAGGTCGGAGAGGCAATCATCAATACGCCGGGGTTCGAACCCTTCTTATTCCGTTTCGAAAAAGTGAAATAAATCATGGTAAATTGGTGGAAAATATTGATATGAACAAAAAAAAAGCCCTCGGCATTGTTCTGATGCTCATAATAATTTGCACTTTTTTGATCGGTTGTGGTTCCAGTCCACAGGATAGCCTGGAGGGTTCCTGGGCACTGAACTGGTTCTCAAGCAGCAGCACCTACCTGGCAGGCGATTTAGTGTTTGGAGAAGCGAAATCCCTAGCATTAACTGACGCCCTCACTGGAGCCAATCAGAATCTGCGTTATGCTGTCATAGGACCCGGAAAGATGAAACTTACGATCGACGAGGTTCCAATCGTTGCAGATTTCACGATTGAAGAAAATGTGCTTTCGATCCAATTTGACGATGGAACCAATAGGTATCAACGAGTAGAAGTAGAACCAGCAGATGATGACCTTACCGTTTTTTCTGAACAAGAGGATGACCTGCTGGAAGAAACTGCCACCCAGCCCAACATGAACCTGATATTCCCTCCAACTTCCACATCGATCCCGTTGGTTTCTTCAACCCCCAGCCCAACAGACACCTCTATCCCTGTGGTGGTTCAACAACCTTCACCAACCAGGACACCCAACAATACGCCAACACCCCAGATTTATTCACCGCTCTCCCGCTGCGCAGCGTCAAGACTGCATGTGGGAGATTCAGCTTACGTTAATTACGAAACTGGCAGGATCGGCATGCGTTCTGAACCAGTCGCAACCATTGGCGACAAACTTGTGCGAAAGTTGGAGGAAGGCGAGATACTTCACATCATTGATGGACCCAAATGCGACCTTGGTTGGGTTTTCTGGAAAGTACGGACGGTTTACAGCGAAACAGGCTGGATCCCGGAGGGTGATGGAATTGAATTTTGGGTTGTACCGATTACCACATACGATGTGTGTTCCGGGGCAAAACCCACTCGCCTGAGGGTCGGTGACAGGGCGTTTGTTGAACCAGAACCAGAAGACTTCAACCGCATTTATCCGGAACCAGCAATTGATTCTACGAAACTGCTGTATCGTATGGAACCCGGAAGCTACATGGAGGTTTTGGAAGGCCCCTCTTGCGGCAGCGGTAAGACAGGCGTGTGGTGGTATGTTCGATCTGAAGATTCTGATATCGAAGGATGGACGCGGGAAAGTGATTATTCGAAGAGTTATTACTTTATCGCACCGGTAATTCCAAGACCTTAGGCTATAAAAGATTTCAGCTAGCTGATTGTCAGCCGATCAGCTGGCTTTTTTTCACTTGATTTTGCTACACATTGTTCAATCGTTTGTGGGGCATTGATAATGCAAATGTAATTATTCTTCGGAATTTTTTTATGGAGTGTTATCATATCAATCACTCAAGAATGGAGGTTTTTTATGCTTCAGGATCACTTGCATGATTATGTTCTAAAACACGGATTCACAGGCTACACTGAGCTGCGGGCGCAGCAGAATAGCAACCGCTCTGTGGTGATGCTCAACGGCAGCCTGGTGTCCAATTCCAGCGGGATCAGCCGGGGTGTATCTGCCCGGGTGGTCAAAGGCGGAGCTTATGGTTTTGCTTCTGCCACCGGCTATGGTGATGACATTGATTCGATCGCCCAGATCGTTCGGGCAGCCAGCGACAACGCCGCTTTCCTCGACCGACATGTTCAACGCGGTATGCCCGATTTTGCTCCAGTTCAGCCTTTTTCACGCACAGACGGACTTGAGCAAGATGTGCCTGTTGAGCAAAGTTATCTTTTAGGTATCGTGGACGACCTGGACAGCTACCTCGCTGAGCGCTTTCCCAGGCTGCTCAGCCGGCGGGTGTTCGCACGCGTTCTCAACATGGAAAAATTGCTCTATACCAGTGATGGTGTGGTTTCGCATTCGTTTGTCCCCCGATCCAATGTCTATATATCCATGACCATGCAGGACGTAGATGGTCAGCCCGTGGAACTCTATAAGGTGTTGGGCGGCTATGGCAACTTTGCGGACAAATTTTCAAATGCTGAAGATTATTTTGAAAAGCTTGAAAAGCAGTACGAGCTTCTCATGAAAAAGGCAGAAGGTGTCTACGCCAAACCGGGCATCCAGACGGTCATTCTCGACTCTGACCTGGCGGGTATCCTGGCTCACGAAGCGGTTGGTCACACTGTGGAAGCTGACTTTGTGCAGACCGGCTCAGTGGGTGGTCCGATGTTTGGCAAACAGGTGGCGAGTGAGAAAGTCAGTCTGGTTGATATCGCCCATACGGCTTTCGGCAAGCTGGCACCAGTTCCTGTATTCGTGGATGATGAAGGCACGCCCGCGCAGGACCAGATGCTGATTGAAAACGGCATCCTGACCGGCTATATGCACAACAAAGAATCGGCGCATAAGTTTGGGCACGAAGCCAATGGCAATGCCCGCGCTTACGATTTTTCTGACGAACCCCTGATCCGCATGCGCAATACCTGCATCCTGCCCGGAACGGACAAGCTGGAAGATATGATCGCGTCTGTGGAGGATGGTTATTTTTTGACCGACATGAATAACGGTCAGGCGGATTCGACCGGCGAATTCATGTTTGGCGTACCCATGGGTTACGAGATCAAGAACGGCAAACTCGGACGGGCTATCAAGGACACAACCGTCTCAGGCGTGGCTTTTGATATCTTGAAAACCGCCGACATGGTAAGCGACACAGTCACCTGGACCAATTCGGGTATGTGCGGCAAGAAGCAGATGATCCCGGTGGGGATGGGCGGACCGGCAATCAAGGTGAAGATCAACGTGGGAGGTAGGGCGTGAAGAAGGCATTTGCAGTAAAAGACCAGGCGATCCTGGCTGCAGCCGAACTCGTGTTGGCTGAAATCAAAGCAATCGGCGCTGACGAAGGCGAAACCTGGGTCAGCCGGAATGTGTTGACCGAACTTTACTATGAGCTGGGCAAAATCAGTATGGTGCGCACTGTTTTTTCAGATAAAGTGAGCATCAAACTACTCATGGACAAACGTAAAGGCACCATCAACCTGAACAGCTTTGCTCCGGCAGATATCAAGCAAGCGGTTGTGGACGCATGGCAGGCTGCCCAGTCGGCTGCGCCGGATGAGGCAGAAGGCATAGCCGAAATGCAGGAAAACCTGAGCTTTAGCTCCGGGGAAGAGAAACCCGACCTGGATCTGATGTACAAACAACTGACAGACCTGCTTGCTGATGCCAAACAGGATTTCCCAAAGATCAGTTTTGACTCGATTGGCGTTGAACATAATTACAGCGAAAAGGTTTATGCCAACACTAATGGCGTGCGACTTTCTGACGCCCAGGGTGTCTACCAGTTAAGCAACATGTTCATGGCGAAGGATGGTGATCTGACTTCTTCTTTTAATTACTTTGGATCAGTTTACAACGATCCAGCTGAACGTGTGACCGAATCTGGCAGAGTAAGACGGCTTTTGGACGAAACTCAACAGCAAATTGTGACTGAACAGATTGAAGGTAGTTTTACAGGCGATGTAGTGATCACACCCGGTTGTCTTGAAAATATTCTCTGGTTTGTGGGTG
>ERZ764778.3880-NODE-3880-length-11342-cov-4.247541_pt1 | contig 11342 bp, 8 predicted proteins | sample MGYA00374951_ERZ764778 | MGnify/ENA primary metagenome ERZ764778 (study PRJEB28918, sample SAMN05720193) | bioreactor metagenome | isolation source: Anaerobic biogas reactor | place: USA:Washington, USA | collected 2015-08-08 ...
GACGGCAGGTTCGACGAGTCCCTGCTAGACAGGGGCGGTTCCCTTCTCCTGGTATCGCAGTTCACCCTCTATGGCGACTGCGCGAGGGGTCGACGCCCGTCTTTTTCCGATGCCATGCCGTCGGATGAGGCAAAGGTCCTTTTCGAGACCTTCCTGGAGAGGGCTAGGCTCCGCGTTCCCGACGTTAAGACCGGGGTGTTCCAGTCTCACATGGAGGTGACCCTCACGAACGATGGCCCCGTCACCCTGATCATAGACTCCCGGAAACAGCCATGACAACGTCTCCGTACTACGTAGTATGACGGCAAGGCAACAAAAGTTATACATATCCTCACATTTATCTTGACAACCCTTTCACTACCCTAGTATAAGTATATTTCATCTTAAAGACATACGTTGCATTACGGTTTTGTCGGGGACGGTCGACACATCACAGACGGAGTCATCATCTGATTCCCCGGAATGATCGCTGGCCCATTGTGGACTGGCGACGCTTGGGTACTTATGGGTGCGAAGCTCGATGATGGGACTGTTTGAGCACAAGGAACGCGAGACCGGAGTCTACGGAAAGCGTCCCGAAAGGTGTGCGTGCGTCCCTCCAGCAGGGACCCGGTGTGGGAAGGGTCGGTGCCTGTGAACAACATTCATGACAAAGAGGCCCTCAGGGAAGACGGCGGCCGGGGGAACCGCGGTGTTTCGGACGATGAAGCTGTAAGCGCCGCGCTTCGCTATCTCTTCGGTCTCCAGAGGGACGACGGCGGTTGGGGGACGTCGCAGGACGGACCCAGTTCCATACACATGACCGCGATGGTCGTAATGCTCCTGAGGCGTTTTCCCCCCGACGAAGACAGGCGTGTCGCCCTGGAAAAGGCTACGGGATACCTCCTGGCGAGACAATACGGGGACGGAGGTTTTGGAGACGCTTTCTCCACCGTGCACGAGACGGCCCTCGCGAGCCATGCCCTTGAAGGTCTGCTCGATGGCCCGGAAGCAGTCGTCAAGGCGAAACAATACCTCGTTCGGGCACAATCGGAAAATGGTTCGTGGAACGACGACCTGTACTCCACGGTCCTTGCCCTTGAGGCCTGTGTGCCTACCGGGGAAGGTCTTGCGGTCACCGGGGCCGGGGAGGGAGAAACGTGGATAGAGGAGGAGGGACACAGGGGTGCAGGGCCGGGCGACGCGGAGGATGGGTATCCGGGAGCCGACGGAACGCCGTCGGGCAGCCGCTATAGGGCGGCATCGGACGAGAGCGGTGATGGAGGTACGGCCGCGAAGGGTCAGATCCGGGGATCGAATGAGCGAACGAAGATCTCCCTCGTTTCGCGCCGGAAGGCCAGCGCCGTTTCCATTCAGGATGCCGTCCAGGATGCCCCTCTCTCGGTCAGGAGCGTTATTGTGCGGTCTGTCGGGACGGACAGAAAGGAGTACGGTCCGAACGAGACGGTGCGCATATGCTCCACCATCGAGAATCGATCGGAGGCCGACTTCAGCATCGTTGTCAATGCCCAGCTCGCTGATGCCCGAGGCCATATAGTGGACGTGGCGGCCCATGAAACAGGACCCGCGGTGAAGCTCGGCGCGGGGGCCTCCGAGCCCGTGATGCTCCTGTGGAACACGGGCATGAGCCAGCCTGGCGCCTACAGCGTTCGTTTCCATGTCGCCGACGCTGCCAGCGGGAGCGTTGTCGATGAAAGAAAGCTGGCATTCGTTATCGTTCCCTCTGTCGCCCTCGAGGACCTCGATCTCGTCGTCACCCCCTCGAGCCTCGATCAGTACGAGACGAAAACGGTGGAGATGCGGCTCACCTTGCAGAACAGGTCCAACACGGACGCTGTCATGAACGTGGAGGTCCTCATGAAGGACCCGGAGGGAACCCGGGTACATGAGGGACGGGTCGCTGTCGACGTGCCGTCGTCGGTACCGGAGAGGATCCTGGAACTGCCTGCCCTGACGCATGTCTTCGACCGCTGCGGGCAGTACCTGGTGGAGGTCTCGGTCCGTTCGGGGGAGGTTTTGTGCGGACAGGTGAGGAGTGCCATCCGCGTTGCCCCGGCGACGAGGATCGAGGTCGTCAAGACCGTGGATCCCGCGACTGTAACCCCCGACGGGGACAAGGAGGTGAGGGTGAGCATCCGCCTCGAAGGCGTGGGTGCGACGGTCAACCCCTCGCTCCTCTCGGCGGTGACGAATAGCGGCGGCGACAGGATCCTCCTCAGCTTCGATAAGGCGATGGCACAGCCCGCCGTTGGGGTCCCGATGTTCACGGTCACGGCTGACGGGGTTCCCTGTGCCGTCCTTAAAGTGCGCCTCAGGGAATCGGACATTACCAGGATCGATCTCGTTCTCGCGGCGCCGGCGGCAAAGGGACAAGAGATCCGTGTGGGCTATGCCGGCTCAAGCCTCACGTGCATTGAGGGCAAACCCCTCATGCCCTTTGACGACGAAGAGGTTGCAAACAGGGTTTCGCCGCCCATATTCAACCAGGACGGATATGGCTTCAGTGGCCCCATCCCGCCGAACCCGCTCACCGTAAGGACGGTGATGACGGGATACGGCGAGTGGCCCCGGGGTTTTTACAAAAACGTCCTCGCCTTTGCGGGCGCCGTGTTCGACGGCAAGGCCATCTGGATGGTCCCGGCCAATGCCGACAGCGTCGTGAGACTCGAAACGGATACGGGTGAGATGACCGCATTCAACCACTGGCCGGAGGGGTTTCGCAAGGGCAACCTCGCCTTTGCGGGCGCCGTGTTCGACGGCAAGGCCATCTGGATGGTCCCGGCCAATGCCGACAGCGTCGTGAGACTCGAAACGGATACGGGTGAGATGACCGCATTCAACCACTGGCCGGAGGGATTCTCGAAAGGCGGCCACGCCTTCGCCGGAGGTGTTTTCGACGGTGAATGCCTGTGGATGGTCCCCTCCTATGCCGACAGCGTCGTGAAACTGGATACCGGCACCGGTGAGATGACAAGATACAATGGCTGGCCGAAGGGGTTTTCAAAGGGCGGATATGCCTTCGCGGGAGGCATCTATGACGGCCGCTTCATCTGGATGGTCCCGGCCAATGCCGACAGTGTTGTGAGGATGGACACGCATACGGGCGAAATGAGCGCCTGCGGCGGGTGGCCCGAGGGTCTCGGCAAGGTCGAATACGCCTTCGCCGGAGGTGTTTTCGATGGTCGCTACATCTGGCTCGTGCCTTATTATGCCGACCGGGTCGTGAGGGTGGATACCCAGACGGGCGAGATGACCGGTCATCACCAGAGGCCCGAGGGTCTCGGCAAGGTCGAATACGCCTTCGCCGGTGCCGTTTTCGACGGGCAGGGTGTCTGGATGGTGCCCTTGAACGCCGACCGGATCGTCAGGATAGACAAGGATACGGCAGAAGCGACGGAGTACCCGGAGTGGCCGCAGGGTTTCATCAAAGGGGTGAACGCCTTCGCCGGGGGTGTCTTCGACGGAGAGTGCATCTGGATGGTACCCTCTTACGCGGACAGGGTGGTGCGCATCTCTTCCTTTTCATCCCTGTCCCTTTCGGCCTCCGTTACCGCGAGCGACGCCTTCTCGGCGTACATCAGTCAGGACGAGTCCGGGGAAGGCAGGCTGGCCGGCCAGGGAAAGGGGTGGTCCTCCGTCCATACCCTCCACGCCCCCCTTGTCCCCGGTCTCACGAACTACCTGCATGTGAAGTGCGTCGATACCGCGGGCCCCGTGGCGGCGTTCATGGCGGACATCTTCCTCAATGACGAGAGCTTCCATTTTGCCGACGGGTCGAGACACCTTGTGACCTCGGAGGGCGGCTGGCGGGTCTACACCGACAGGTTCGGAGGCACCGAAGGGCCGGTCACGGCTGTGTGCAAGAACGGTGAAGGCTCTTGGTCGACGCGCTTCGGCATCGACCTCGACGCGAAGTGGATATGGACCGGAAGGGGCGTGGACAGGGGCACGCGGTTCTTTTCCACCCCCATATACTATTCACCCGTCCCCATCGCTCCCATGGAGGACGTGGTCATCACCGAAACGGTGGCCGGGGGGAAGGTGACCGTGGATGAACGTTCCTTTACGCGGGAACCCTCGCGGGTCGAACGGGGAGAGGACGGAACGATCGTTGAATGGCGCCTCGAAGAGTTCAGAGTGGGCCAGCGTGAGGATTTCTCTTTCAACGTGATGCTCAGGGATACGGTTCCCGGTGAGGAGCGTCTCGTCAACCGTTCTCTCAAGGTGGCTTACAGGGACGTCCGGGGGGCGATGGCCGAGAGGGAATTGGGCTCTTCTCACGTTCGTGTGCTTTCCTCCCCTTTTGCCGGTTCCATCGGCACACAGCGGCAGGTGTACGGGGTTGGAGAAGATGTGGATATTCTTTGTTCCGTCAGGAATCTGAGCGATCTTCCCCGGACCCTCGATGTCAGGGTGACGATGGAGGACGCGCAGGGAGTGCTCATCGAGGAGAGTCTTGTAAAAGACGTGCGCTGTGAGCCGGGAGAAGAGAGGGACATCGACGGACTCGCCTTCAAGCTTGTCGCGACCAATGCCGGGCTTCACAGGCTTCGCCTGCTACTGCATGAAGGTCAGGAAGAAAGAGTTCTGGCCGCAACCGGTTTCACGGTGGAAGACGTGCCCGCCACGGGGGTCTCCCTGCGCGGTAGCGGCCCGGCAGGTGGGCAGGCAGATACCCCTGACGGGGAGGTTGACAGCGAGGCCGGAGGGGACGGCAGCGATGGCGGCCTTCCGTCGGAAGGCGTCGGCGGGCAGGCTTCGGAAGAGGGTCTGCCCGAGGGTCTGCCGGAGGGTCTGGAAGGGACGGTCAACGCACAGCCGAGCCCCATATTCCAGGGGTTATCGGAAACCATCTACTACACGGTGTCACACGGTGCGGGAGGGGACCTCACGGGACTCAGCGTGAACGTGGTGATAGCGGAGGGAGAAACGGGAAAGGCCAGGCAGTCGTTCCTGGCGCCTCGCGCCCACTTAAAAGGCGGGTCCTTTGCCGGGAGCTTCACCTTTTCGACGGGTGCACTGGAGCCAGGCGAGTACATGGTGAAACTGGTGATCTCGCCTGGTTCCGGAAGTGAGGGGCGGGAGATAGCGGCCACGAGCTTTGTGATCCGCAGGATCGAGATGGTGGTGACCTGACGCGGGGAGGCAACACACCGTCAGGGATAGAACGAGCGTAAAAGGAGGCACTTATGCCGAACGATTTCATTGGGGATCTTTCAAAAACAAGGCTTCTCGATCTGATATCGCCCCTGCTGAGCAAAAAGAGATCGGGCATGATACAGATCAAGGGAGGCGAGGTCGGCGAGATCTACATAGAGGGATCGAACATAATCCATGCCAGGACGGGAGACCTGACGGGTGAAGAGGCAGTGCTCGCCATGATGGAATGGAACGCGGGACGGGCCACCTTCGACTGGGAGGCGGCGACAGACGAGCAGACGGTCTACATGCCGACGGAACAGCTCCTCATGATCTGGACCAACCGCGAGGCGGAGTGGGGGAGGATCAGGGAACTCATCCCGTCCCCGAACGTGGTGTTCCGCATCCCCGTCAACGGATGCCCGGACAACAGGAGCGTTCAGGCGAACCAGTGGAAGGTGCTGGCCCTCTGCAACGGAATGAGATCGGTCTCGGACATCGCCGACGCGCTGGGCTGGCAGCTTTTCGAGACGTCACAGACGTTGCACGGCATGGTCCGGGACGGCCTCCTGGAGAAGGCTGCCGAAAAGAGGGTGGAACAGACCGAGCGGGTCCGCAGAACTGTGAACGGTAACTTCTTTCCTCTCATCGAGAACGAGCTGCGCAAGGCCATGGGTCCCATCGCTCCCATAGTCATCGAGGATAAGCTCGCCGAGTTTGGGGAGTCGAGAGAGGCCTTCCCCGAGGACAGGCTCTCGCCATTCATTCAGTCCGTCGGCGAAGAGATCTCCGATGGATCGAAGAGGGCCCTGTTCACGCGTCTCATGGCGGAACACCTTGCGCGAAAACAAAAATAACTAAATCCTAAAATCTCAGGAGGGGGTTTGCATGTCTACAGAGAATAAAGTCACATCAGGGTTGCTTTTCAGGCTCATCGCGGGAATTTTCGTCCCCATCCTGCTGGCTTTCGCGTTTTTGGGGTGCGTGTTGTTCCTGAACATCGATCTCGGAGGCTTCCAGTTCTTGAGCATCCGTGGCATCTGGACGAAGAGCATGAGTGAACTCGGCGCCGCGAGCCTGAAGGAGTCGACGGCATCACTCAACAGGCTCGGCGAGCAGATCATCCAGCAGAAGGCCGAGGACGTCGCCAGGGAGATGGAGATCGCCCTGGGGACGGCGAAGAAGAGACCATCCATGGAGACGCTGCGGAACGACGGGTCCCTGAAGCAGATCGCCGTTCAGAAGGTCGGCGTGACGGGTTACACCGCGATCCATGACACCCAGGCGATAAACCACTTTCATTCCAACCCCAAGCTCGTGGGATCGGATCTGCACGACCTTTCCGGAAAGCTTCCGCAGTTCTGGAAGCTCCTTGAAAAGGGACTCGCGGGACCCGCTGGAGGGTATTACAACTGGAGGGACCCTGACGGCAGCATCCGCCCGAAGTACATGTACATTGCCCCCGTGAAGGGTTTGGGTCTCTTTGTCGCGGCGACGACATACATAGACGAGTTCTCGAAACCGGCCCAGGCGATAACGGCAAAGATGGGTCAGATGCAGAAGACATACGCCGCGCAATACAACAGGCGGTTCGGCCTTATCCTTATCATCCTTGCCGTCGTTCTTCTCGTATTGCTTGGTGTCATCTACCTGTATTCCTTCTCCGTGGTCCGTCCCATCCGTCACCTCTCGGAGGTGGCCGACAAGATAAGCATGGGCGATCTCAAGGCTACCGTGGATGTTAAGGCGAAGGGCGAGATAGCCGTTCTGGCCGAGTCGATAGAGAGGATGCAGGCAAGCGTGCGGGCAGCCATCGAGAGGCTCCAGAAGAGAAGATAGCGGGACTGACCGCGCGCCCTGGGAAATAGGGGCTGGCGGTCCAACGAAAGAGCAGAGGTCGATATGATATATCCACAGGGAAAAACGATCCATCAGAACTTGTCCGCGGAATACACGGACGTTCCACGGCTCCTGTCGACCCTTACGGGCAACGGTTTCTCGGGAGTGGTGGAGATAGAGGGAGGAGGCACGAAGGGCGCCTTTTTCATCGCAAGGGGCCGGATGATAGACGCGGTGGTTGGTGTCGATGCGGACCCGCCCTCAATGACGGGAGATACGGCGGTGCCGGAGCTTTTTGCCCTGGCGAGGCAGCCACAGGGGCTTCTCCACGTGCACGAGCTCACGGCGGCCCAGGTCGAGGTCGCCACGGGTTCCTTGAGGTCGGAGCTTGTCTTCAAGGACCTCAGCACCGATTTCATCCGCGTGGAGCAATTCGTCGGCAAGCTGGGCGAGGAGAAACACACGGGTTACATCGAGATATCCGGGAAGGACGGCAAACGCATCGGAACCCTTTCCCTCAGGGCGGGGGAGCCTGTGGCTCTGCAGGTTCTTTCGGAATCCGGTCAGGCAACCCTTTTTGAAGGTGAAGCGATCCCTTCGGTCCTCGACAATGCCGTGAGGCATGGCGCCCTGTTCAATGTCTACCGCAGCTCAGGCGTTACGGAGGGGACCCCGAAGGCTGCCGATGCGGGTCCTGAGGGACCTGATGGAATTTCACGGAAGACCACAGTCTCCCAGACCCGGGCGAAGAGGGAATTGAAACAAGTGAGCGATCCCGCAGTCGAACCGGAGAAAAAGGACGATGTTCCGGCGGGACCGGTCCCGGCGGAGGAGCGGGTGGAAGCGCCGAAGGAGCCACCGGCGCCGGCGCCGGCGCCGGTGGATGCGAGGGCGGGGGAACAGGAGGCGGACGACGTCTCGGCGAGCGGCCGGAAGGAGTTCATTTCCGCCCTCCAGCGGGTGTTGTCCAAGATAGAGTCCTTCGTCGACCACATATCGAAGAAGGGCGATTTCCAGAGGGTCTTCAGGCGGGTCTGTGTCGATGCATCGGACCTGTTCCATTTCCTTGATCCCTTCGAAGGACAGTTCGAGTACGATTCCGGCAGGATACGGGTTGACGACACGATCGGCCCCGACGATCTTGCCGTCGCCACCGCATATTGTCTCAATCTCGTGCTGGCTGACCTCAACAAGGAATACCTGAAGGGCGCCGCCCTGCCGCCGGGCCTTAAAGGGGAGATAGAGTCGGCGTTCAGGCATTACAAGGACGCCATCAAGAACTCGGGGATGAACTTCGTGGTTCCCACCAACATGAGATGACCCCGGGGAGGCACACTCTTGCCCGATGGCATGTTCCTTCGGGAAAGGGCTTGACAAGGATACGGGTTCATTCTACTGTGTAATTGTCACTTTGCTAATGGCTGAACCGCGCAGGAAGAAAGCAGCTCCAAAGGTCGATATCTACAAGGCCTGGTGCAAGGCGTGTGGTATCTGTGTCGCTTTTTGTCCCACCGGATCCCTGGCCCGCGACGAGGCAGGGTACCCCTATGTCAAATACCCCGACAAGTGCACCAACTGTGGTTGGTGCGAGATACGGTGTCCCGATTTTGCCATCACGGTGCAGCAGAAGAGGGACGAAGCGAGAAAGATGAGGGAATCATTTGAAGAAGAAGCCCCTGAAGGAACGGCTGCTCCAGGGGAATGAAGCCGTTGTCGAGGGAGCCCTTCGCGCGGGGTGCCGGTTCTTCGCCGGGTATCCCATAACCCCGGCGACAGAGATCTCGGAGCAGCTCTCCGTTCGGCTGCCACAGGTCGACGGCACATTCATCCAGATGGAGGATGAGATCGCGAGCCTGGGGGCGGTGATCGGCGCCTCGCTCGCGGGCGTGAAATCGATGACCGCGACGAGCGGCCCCGGTTTCTCGCTTATGCAGGAGAATCTCGGGTTCGCCATCATCGCCGAGGTGCCCTGTGTCGTGGTGAACGCCATGAGAGGCGGGCCGAGCACCGGTCTTCCCACATCCCCCGCGCAGAGCGACGTTATGCAGGCCCGTTGGGGGACCCACGGTGACCACCCCATCATCGTCCTGTGCCCGTCGACGGTCCGCGAATGCTTCGACCTTACCGTCAGGGCATTCAATTATTCCGAGAAATACAGGATACCCGTGATCCTTCTCATCGATGAGGTGGTGGCCCACATGCGCGAGAAGGTCATGATCTCCGATGAGGAAGACATTGAGGTATTCAACAGGGTGAGACCCACGATGCCGCCGGAATGGTATATCCCTTACGAGGATACGCCCCAGGGGGTGCCCGCGATGGCCGATTTCGGGGAAGGGTATCGCTACCACGTGACAGGGCTCACCCACGATGTGCGGGGGTTTCCCACCTCCCGGCCCGATGAGGTCGATCCCTTCATACGCAGGCTTTTCAGAAAGGTGAGTCAGAACTTCGCGGACCTGCAGATGGGCGAGCACTTCCATATCGATGATGCCGACGTTGCCATCATCGCCTACGGATGCGTCGCCCGTTCCGCGAAACGCGCCGTCTCGGACTGCCGGGAGAGGGGCATAAAGGCGGGCATGCTCAAACTGAACACGTTGTGGCCCTTCATGAGGACCGACGTGGAGAAGGTGCTCAGGCAGGCGAAGGTGGTTATCGTGCCTGAGATGAACATGGGACAGATATCACGGGAAGTGAAGCGCGTGAACAAGGGCGAAGCGAAGGTCTTCACCATCAACAGGGTGGACGGCACCATCATAACGCCGCAGGAGATAATGGCCCGGATCAAGGAGGTGTTCTGATGGGTGACGTTACCAAGCTGATCCACCACTATTTGCGCCACGACAAGAAGTTTCCCCACGTATGGTGCCCCGGCTGCGGGATAGGCATCATTTTGGGGGCACTCATCAGGGCCATCGATCACAGGGGCTACGAAAAGGACGACATCGTCCTTGTATCCGGCATCGGGTGCACCGGCAGGCTCCCCGTATACGTGGACTTTAACACCCTCCATACAACACATGGCAGGGCGCTTACCTTCGCAACGGGGATAAAGCTGGCAAAACCACGCCTCAAGGTGATCGTCGTCATGGGAGACGGCGACGCCGTGGCCATTGGCGGCAACCACTTTATCCATGCGGCGCGCCGCAACATCGATCTCACCGCCGTCATCGTCAACAACAGCGTTTACGGCATGACGGGCGGGCAGTATTCTCCGACGACGCCCTACGGCATGAAGACGGCGACGAGCGTTTACTCCAACGTGGAGCACTCCTTCAGCATATCGGAGCTTGCCGTGACGGCGGGGGCCGTCTTTGTCGGGCGGGGGACGGTCTATCACGCCAAGCTGCTCGAAAGCCTCATGGAGAAGGCCTTTCAGAAGGTTGGGTTCTCCGTTGTGGAGATCATATCTCATTGCCACACTCAGTACGGGCGCATGAACCGGATGGGAAGCGCCGTGGAGATGATGCAATGGCAGAGAGACCACGCGGTGACCATGGAAAAGGCCGCGCAGATGAACGAGGAGGACCTGAAGGACATGTTCAGGATAGGTGTCCTTGTCGACAGGGACCTGCCCCCGTACCAGGATGAATACGAAAGGGTGCGGAGGTGGTCGAAGGGCGTGGAGGGGAAATAGCGTGGCCTTCCGGTACGATATCAGGCTCAGCGGTTCCGGGGGTCAGGGCATCATCCTCATGGGCATCATCCTCGCCGAGGCCATAGGCATCTACGACGGCAGGTTCGTGGCGCAGACTCAGAGCTACGGCCCCGAGGCACGGGGTGGCTCGAGCAAGGCCGAGGTCGTCGTCAGCGACAGAGAGATCGATTACCCCAAGGCGCTCCAGCTAGACCTTCTCGTGGCCATGAACCAGAGGTCCTGCGACGAGTATTACATGGACCTCAAACCCGACGGTATCCTTGTCGTCGATTCGACACTGGTCAAGCAGGTGCCTCTGTCGAGGGCCTACCGGATACCTTTTACGCGCATAGCACGGGAGGAACTGAACAGGGAGATGGTCGCGAATATCGTCGCCCTGGGGGCCCTGTCGCGGCTTACCCCCATTGTCTCCGCCCGGGCTGTCGAAAGCGCCGTCCTCGGCCGCGTGCCCAAAGGGACAGAAAAGCTCAACAGGGAGGCTCTTCAGGCGGGGATGAGGGCGGCCCGAAAGACGAAGAAGATCAGATTTCCCGAGGCGATCTCGGAGCTTGTCGATGAAGATACATGAATTTCAGGCCAAGAGACTTCTTGCGGAGTACGGCGTCCCCGTTCCCCGGGGGCAGATAGCGAGAACAGACGAAGAGGCATTGCACGTGGCGCGGCAGCTCGGGGAGGGGCCGTTTGTCCTTAAGGCGCAGGTCCA
>ERZ764778.3889-NODE-3889-length-11324-cov-4.547697_pt1 | contig 11324 bp, 11 predicted proteins | sample MGYA00374951_ERZ764778 | MGnify/ENA primary metagenome ERZ764778 (study PRJEB28918, sample SAMN05720193) | bioreactor metagenome | isolation source: Anaerobic biogas reactor | place: USA:Washington, USA | collected 2015-08-08 ...
CCACCCCCGGTTTCAGCCAGCGCTCCTTCACTCCCCCCTCGGGGCCGGGCTGCAGGTTCTGATAGTAGCCTTCAAGGAAACCGGAATACTTCTTGTCCGCTCCCGATGCCACGGACACCGCGAGGGCAAATCCCAGTACCAGTGCAAATGCGATTGTCGCCGCTCTTTTCATGTTCTTCTCCCTGATCATCATAAACGTTGGCCGGCCTGCCTCACGTTCGCCGGACCTTCTTGCCTTCGTGCCTCACGATACCCGCTGCCCTGCGGCCGGTGAGGCCGCCCTCCTGTTGTGCCTGGATTCAGATATTTCCATTGTACATGAAGCAGGAGTTGTTTTCCAGTCCTCCTTGTTGTATACCCGTCTGGGACCGGCGTCGAACGAGAGTGGAAAGGGCGGGAATGCCCTGAAATGATTGCGTCTATCGAGAATGAAGGTTCCCGGTGGCAAAGAAATGTTGAAAAATGTCCCGTATTGGCATATAAAACTTCCTGTATTTTGACATGGTTGTAGTGTTTCGAAGCGAAAGATAATGAAAATACGACTTACAGCGCTTATCATTCTCGCGGGCATCCTCTTTTTTTTCAATCTCGGGACCACCTCCCTGTGGGACCCCGATGAACCGCGTCAGGCCATCATGGCACGGGAGATGATGGACAGGGGGGACTATATCAGGCCCTACCTCAACGGTATCCCGTACCTGGAGAAGCCGCCATTCTATTCATGGATGATCATCGCCGCGGCGAAGGCATGCGGCTCGGTCGATGAATTTGCCTCCCGGGCGCCCTCCGCGCTGGCGGCGCTCCTTACCGTGGTGATGACCTTTCTCCTGGGGTGCAGGCTCGGCGACGAACGCGCGGGTTTCTTCTCGGGGCTTGTTCTCGCGACCAATTACCAGTTCCTCTCCAACGCCAGGGAATCAGTGATGGACATGACCTTTGCCTTTTTCATCGGTCTTGCCATCTACCTGGCCTTTGTCTCACTGGAGAAGGGCAAGCGTCTCAACTTTGCCCTTTCCTTCATCCCCGGCGCTTTCGCGATACTCACGAAGGGACCGGCAGGACTTGTCATACCCGTCGGGGTCGTGTTCGTCTATCTCGTGTTCAAGAAGAGCCTCCGCCGCTACATAGTTCCCCTGGTGCTCGGCTCTGTCCTTGCAACCGCCATCGCCTCCGTGTGGTTCCTTGCCGCCGGCGAGAGCTACATCAGGGAGTTCATCCTTCATCAGAACGTGACCCGCTACACGAATGCCTTCGACCACCTGGAATCGCCCTGGTATTACTTTCATAAACTTTTCTTCAATTTCATGCCCTGGAGCCTCTTCCTTCCCTTTGCCCTTTTCGGGGCCTGGAAACGGCGCTATGTTCTTCCCCTCCTCTGGTTCGTGCTCATCTTCCTTTTCTTCGAGCTGTCCCAGAGCAAGAGGGCGATCTATCTTCTCTCCGCCTATCCGGCACTCGCGCTTCTCACCGGGCTTTACATCAGGGACGCCTGGGACGGCCTCGTCGAAAGGGGTTGGACGAACACCGTCCTCAAAGCACTGGCGGTGCTGCTCGCTCTCATACCCGTCGGTGCCGTCATCGCCATGTACGTGCTGCCCGAGGAGGATGTGGCGGTCTTCAGGGACGGGCCGCTGTCCCTGTATGTCTATCTTGCCGTGCTGTTTCTCGCGGCATGCGGTTTTCTCGTCATGCTTTTCAAGAGGAACAGGCACTTCGCCCTGGCCTTTTTCCTCTTCTTTCTTGTTTTCACCGGTTTTTTCTACGGCGCCTACTACATGCCCCTCGTCGACAGGACGTCGAAGTCCCTGACCCTCATCACGGACGCCCTCGGCGATGACGGACGAACGAAGAGGATATACACCTATGGTTTCAACTCCGCCGGCATCATATTCTACGTGGGGAAACCCGTCAAAGCCCTGAGCGATATTAAGGAGATAAAAGAAGACGAAAGTGATATACTACTCATTGTCGAAGAGAAACCCACAATGCATCTCAGGGAGACTCTGGAGAAGTCCTTCGTGCCCGTGAAAAGGGTGAAGTACGAGAAGGAGCACTATATCTTCTATGTGAGGAAAAATGGATGAGAAGCCCTATGTGTCCGTGCTTGTCCCCGTTCTGAACGAAGAGGAGTCGCTTCCGGAACTGAACGAACGGCTCCGCGACGCCCTGGCGGCCATTCACAGACCCTACGAGATCATCTATATAAACGACGGGAGCACGGACCGGACGGAGGAGATCCTCGAGGCCTTCCATCGCGAGGACGGACGGATCAAGGTCATAGAGTTCAACAGGAATTACGGTCAGCATATGGCCCTTTTCGCCGGTTTCGATTTTGCCCGGGGCGAGATCGTCGTGACCATCGACGCCGACCTGCAGAACCCGCCCGAGGAGATCCCGAGGCTCGTGGCCAAGGCGGAAGAGGGCTACGAGGTCGTCGCCACGTACCGGAAACAGAGGAAGGATTCACTCTTCCGCAAGTTGCCTTCCTACATAGTCAACAGGATCACGGCAAAGCTCGTCGGTGTCCGTCTCAGGGACTATGGCTGTATGCTCAGGGCTTACCGGCGCAATATCGTCGACTACATGAACATGTGCCCCGAATCGTCCAGCTTCATCCCGGCGCTTGCCAACACCTTTGCCAAGAGGATAACCGAGATAGAGGTCGGTCACGAGGAAAGGAAGAAAGGGACCTCCAAGTACAGTCCCTTCAAGCTATTCAGGCTCAATTTCGACCTCATGACGAACTTTTCTCTCCTGCCCATACAGTTCATCAGCATGCTCGGTGTGGTCATCGCCTTTCTCGGCCTTGCCTTCGCCATTTTCCTCATGGTGCGGCGGCTCCTCATAGGCCCTGAGGGGGAGGGAACCTTCACCCTCTTCGGCGTGCTCTTCTTCTTCATAGGCATACAGATCTTCGCCCTGGGGGTCATCGGCGAGTACGTCGGCCGGATATACCAGGAAGTGAGGCGGCGCCCACGGTACATCATCAAGAAGGAATACATGTGAGAGCTGTCGTATTCGCATACCAGGAGATCGGCTACGTCTGTCTGGAAGAGCTCCTTGGCACCGGTGCCGACGTCGCCTGTCTTTTCACCCATGATGACGACCCCGGCGAAGAGATCTGGTTCCGCAGACCCGTGGAGCTCGCGCGGGAGTATGGAATTCCCGTATACATGCCGGAGAGCCTGAACGAGGAGAGGTGGATCGCCCTCATCCGCGATATGCGCCCGGACATAGTGTTCTCCTTCTACTACCGCAAGATGATCCCGAAGGCCATCCTGGACATACCGCGCATCGGCGCCTTCAACCTTCACGGTTCCCTTCTTCCGCAATACCGCGGCCGCTGTCCCGTCAACTGGGTCCTCATAGCAGGCGAGGAGCGCACGGGCGTGACCCTTCATTTCATGGTGGAAAAACCGGACGCGGGCGATATCGTCGCGCAGAAAGAGGTTCCCATCGCCTTCGAAGACGACGTCTTCTCTGTGTACATGAAGCTCGTCGGAGCTGCGCGGGAGTTGATGCAGGATGTCCTGCCAGGTCTTCAGGCCGGGACCTTCACGAGAAGGGTGCAGGCGGGACCGTCCTCCTATTTCGGGGGCCGCAAGCCCGAGGACGGTCTCATCGACTGGACGAAGGATTCACTGTCCATATACAACCTCACCCGCGCGGTGACCCATCCCTACCCGGGGGCCTTCACCTACCTTGACGGGGAAAAGCTCTTTATCTGGAAGGCATACCCCGAGAATGTCTCTCCACGGGACGTCCCCCCGGGGATGGTGATATCGGAGGACCCTCTTCTCGTGCGGACCGGTTCGGGTTCCCTGCGCCTCGTCCTGGCCCAGGTCGAAGGTGAGCAGGAGATGGACGCCGTCGAACTGGTGTCTTCCCGTGTCTTGAAAAACAAAATTCTAGGAGGTCACCCTTGAGACTCTTGGTGCTCGGAGTGAACGGATTCATCGGCAATGCCCTCGCGGAACACGTGCTCAACGAAACGGATTGGGAGATCTACGGACTGGACATTCGCAACGACAAGCTTGGCGAGTGTCTCGGCCATGAACGCTTCCACTACGTTGAAGGCGACATCTCGATAAACAGGGAATGGATAGAATACCACGTCAAGAAGTGCGACGTCGTCATGCCCCTCGTGGCCATCGCGACACCAATGACATACGTGAGGGAGCCTCTTCGCGTCTTTGAACTCGATTTCGAGGAGAACCTCAAGGTCGTCCGTCTCTGCGTCAAGTACGGCAAGAGACTCCTCTTCCCATCCACCTCGGAGGTGTACGGGATGTCCCCCGACACGGAGTTCACCGAGGACGGCAGTCCCCTTGTCCTCGGTCCCATCAACAAGCAGCGATGGATCTACAGCGCGTCGAAGCAGCTTCTCGACAGGGTCATCTGGGCGTATGGTTTTCAGCACGGCCTCAGGTTCACCCTCTTCCGACCCTTCAACTGGATAGGTCCCAAGCTTGACGAATTGACCACGGACCCGGAAAAAGAGGGAAGCTCCCGGGTGGTGACGCAGTTCATCAGCAGCCTCTTTCTTGCCGAACCCATCCGGCTCGTGGATGGAGGTTCGCAGAAACGGTGCTTCACCTATATCGATGACGGCATCGCGTGCCTCATGAGGATCATAGAGAACAAAGAAGACCGCTGCAACGGCCAGATCTTCAACATCGGCAACCCGCTGAACGAGGCGACCGTGAAAGACCTTGCCATCAAGCTGAAGACGATGTTCACGGAGGATGCGAGGACAAAGCACTACACGAGACACTCCGAGATCATCGAGGTCTACTCCCGGGATTTCTATGGCGAGGGCTACCAGGATATCGACCGCAGGGTCCCCTCCATAGCGAAGGCGAGAGAGATCCTCGGCTGGGAACCCGTCGTGGATCTCGACACGGCCCTCAGGAAGACGCTCGACTACTACCTGGAAACGAGCCTCCCCGGAGAGACGGACAGGTAGGGCGCTTTTGAGCGGGACCATAGGGATCAAGGTCGATGTGGACACCTTCCAGGGCATGCGCAACGGCGTGCCCGTCCTTCTCGACATATTCCGGCGCCACGATGTGAGGGCGAGTTTCTTCGTCCCCATGGGAAAGGACAACACAGGCAGGACCGTAAAGAGGGTCTTCACCCGCAAGGGTTTTCTCAAGAAGGCGGGCCGTGTGGGGGTTCTGAGCACCTACGGCGTGAAAACCCTCATGTACGGCCTCGTCCTGCCGGGGCCCCAGATCGCGCGCGGAAACATAACCCTCATCAGGAGGATCCTCGATGGCGGTCATGAACTGGGCATACACGGCCATGACCATGTCCGCTGGCACGATTCCATCAAGCATTTTGACGAAGCAGAGACCCGCCGGGAGGTCGACCGGCTGCTCACCGTCTACCGGATGGTCGTCGGAGAGGAGGCCCGTTCCTTCGCAGCCCCGGGATGGATGATAAACCCCTTCGTGCTCAAGGTCTTCGAGGAAAAGGGATTGGTGTATTCCAGCGACACCCGGGGTCTGTGCCCCTTCTATCCGGAAATGGGTGGGATCCGGTTCTCGATAGTCCAGATCCCGACGACCCTTCCAACCCTGGATGAAGTCATCGGGGTCGTAAGCGCCGAGGAAAAGACCCTCGTCGACCATTACCTCGGCCTCCTGGCCGATGGCCTCAATGTTCTGACGGTCCACACCGAACTCGAAGGCAAGCGCTGGAGCGGGTTCCTCGATGCTTTTCTCGCAGAGGCCGGGAAGCGGGGTTTCGCCTTCAAACCCCTCATGGACATCGCCCGTGAGTTCAAGAACACGCCCGACGGCCCCGTATGCGCCATAGAGTACGGTTCCGTCCCCGGCCGCGCCGGGGAAGTGTGCTGTCAGGGAAGATAGTTCAAGGGTTCAAAAGTTCAAGAGTTCAAGGGGTCGGACAGGCCGTGGTTGTACTTCGCCGTCGATGAGCGACGTCTTTTGGAGCCTTCACTGGCGCAAGCTGCTTCAATGGAAAGTGCGGCAAGAGAACTTCCCCATTTCCGGATAAAGTCCGAAATAGTGGCAAAGAGGACTCCTTACCGGGTCATCCCTTTCATCCCTTGAACCTTTGAACTCTTGAACCTTTGAACGTTTTCTTAAGGGATTTCCTTGATTGACAGATTTCTTTTCTGTGCTATATAAGAGCCTATAACCTGCTTTTAGAAAATACAAGAAAGGAGGCGAATATGGCGGGTAGTGTTTACAAGATCATCGAGATCGTGGGAACAAGTGAGAAATCTTGGGAGGACGCCGCTAAGAACGCCCTTGAGACTGCGGGAAAATCCCTCGAGGACCTGCGTGTCGCCGAGGTCATCAAGCAGGATGTCACGCTGGAGAACGGAAAGGTGAGCCAGTACAGGGTCAGGCTCAACATTTCCTTCAAGTACCACAGCGAGTAGTCAAGGGGAAGGGGTGATGTAGAAGAAGGGAACCTCCCAAGAGGTCCCCTTCTTTTTTTTTGCCAGAGAACTGTCTTCTAGTACATGCCGTCCATGCCGCCCATTCCTCCCGGGGGCATCATGGGCATCTGGGCGCCCTTGTCTTTCGGTTTTTCGGCGATCATGCAGTCGGTGGTAAGAAGCAGCGACGCAACCGAAGCCGCATTCTGAAGGGCCGTGCGGGTGACCTTGGTCGGGTCGATGATGCCGGCTTCCATCATGTCGTCCACATACTCTTCCTTCGCGGCGTCGAAGCCGAAATTGCCGGTCCCGTTCTTTACCTTCTCAATGATTATCGAGCCATCATGACCGGCGTTGGTCGCGATCCATCTCAGCGGGTCCTCGAGGGCCTTCTTGACGATGTTGACGCCGAACTGCTTTTCGCCGTCGAGTTTGAGCTCGTCGAGCTTGGCAATGGCCCTGATAAAGGACACGCCGCCGCCCGGCACGATGCCTTCCTCAACGGCTGCCTTGGTGGCATTGAGGGCGTCCTCGACGCGGGCCTTCTTCTCCTTCATTTCCGATTCCGTGGCCGCGCCCACGTTGATGACGGCAACGCCGCCGACGAGTTTCGCGAGCCTTTCCTGGAGTTTTTCCCTGTCGTAATCGGATGTGGTCTCTTCGATCTGGGTGCGGATCTGTTTGACCCGTCCCTCGATATCCTTCTTGTCGCCGGCGCCGTCCACGATCGTCGTGTTGTCCTTGTCGATGACGACCCTCTTCGCCTGGCCGAGGTCCTTGAGGCCTATGCTCTCGAGCTTGATGCCCAGCTCTTCGGAGATCATCTGCCCGCCGGTGAGGATGGCGATATCTTCGAGCATCGCCTTTCTCCTGTCACCGAAGCCGGGTGCCTTGACGGCGGCTATCTTCAGGGTTCCTCTGAGCTTGTTGACGACGAGTGTCGCCAGCGCCTCGCCTTCAACGTCTTCGCAGACGATGAGGAGGGCCTTGCCCATCTTCGCGACCTGCTCGAGTATCGGGAGGAGGTCTTTCATGTTGCTGATCTTCTTCTCGTTGATGAGGATGAAGGGCTCGTCGAGAATGGCTTCCATCTTCTCCGGGTTCGTTACGAAATAGGGCGAGATGTAGCCCTTGTCGAACTGCATGCCTTCGACGATGTCGAGGGTCGTTTCCATGCTCTTCGCTTCCTCGACGGTGATGACGCCTTCCTTGCCGACCTTGCTCATCGCCTCGGCGATGATGTTGCCGATGGTGTCATCATTGTTGGCGGAGATGGTGCCGACCTGGGCGATCTCCTTCTGGTCCTTTGTCGGCTTGGAGAGCTTCTTCAGCTCGCCGACGATGACCTCCACCGCCTTCTCGATGCCCCGTTTCAGTTCCATGGGGTTGTGGCCTGCCGCTACGAGCTTGGCTCCTTCGCGGTAGATCGACTGGGCGAGGACCGTGGCCGTCGTGGTGCCGTCGCCGGCGACATCGCTCGTCTTGCTGGCGACTTCCTTCACCATCTGCGCGCCCATGTTCTCGAACCTGTCCTCAACCTCAACCTCTTTGGCGACCGTCACGCCGTCCTTGGTTACCGTGGGAGAACCGAAGGTCTTCTCGAGAATAACGTTTCTGCCTTTAGGTCCAAGAGTCACCCTGACGGCGTCAGCCAGCGTGTTCACGCCTCTCAGGAGTGCCTCCCTTACATTCTGATCATACTTGATTTCCTTAGCCATCCTTTGATCCCTCCTTCCTTATTAATCTTCTACGATCGCAAGAACATCATCTTCCCTGAGAATGAGATGCTCTTCGCCGTCGACCTTGATTTCCGTGCCGGAGTATTTGCCGAAAAGGATCTTGTCCCCCGGTTTCACGGTCAACGGTGCCTTCTGGCCGCTTTCCAGGGTCTTTCCGTCGCCCACCGCAACCACCTTGCCTTCCTGGGGTTTTTCCTTGGCAGCGTCAGGAATGATTATGCCGCCCTTCGTCCTTTCCTCTTCCTCGATTCTCTTGACAAGAATTCTGTCCTGTAATGGTTTCACCTTCATTGTTTCACACTCCTTTCTGTGGTTGTTAAGTTAGCAATTGCGAAAATCGATTGCCAAAAACAATATAAGGACGGTCGGAAGTTTTTGTCAATACCGGGGGTTAAATTTTTAGCAACAAATTTACCCCTTCCCGGTACCACCTGCTGAACAGTTCGTTTTCCATCCGGTTGGTTTCGGGGTCGGAAATGATGGAGGTGAAGACCTTTTCCTTGTCGATGACGGTCTCGTACTCGCGCTCGGCCTGGGAGGCGAGGCGGTCGACCATGGCGCCGAGGATCTCCTCCTTGCTGCCCGCGCACGCCCACAGGGCCCACCAGCGGTCATAGGCCCCGCGGACCTTCTTTCTGCTTTCGTCATAATAGCTGGCGAATGAAGGAAGCCATTCTTTTATCGTGTCCTTCGATTCGAAAAAGGTCTCTTCCACGAAGGGGAAACGCTCGAGGACATCCATCTCCACGCGGATCTTCCTGATGAAACCTTCTATGATGTCTTCGGCGCCGTGCTTTTTTTTGTAGACTTTCGACTTGAGGTTGTTCCACACCTCGATGACGGGATAGATCTCCATGTTCTTTTCGGAGTAGTTGACCGTTTCGATATTATCGATCGTGTGTTTGCGCGTATCGGGGATGCCGTACATGAGAAGCCCGAGGAGGTCCGAGACGATGTGGTAGAGCAGCGACCTGTTCCTCGGACGCTTGGCGGGGAACATGAAGCAGATGAACTCGTTGAGTTCCAGGGCCTCCACGAGGTGGTCCTTCTTCGGTTCGTTGTGCATGTACTTTATGGCGTCGATGGCCAGTGTGATCGTGGCCATGGACCTGAAGTCCTCGTCGTCCTTGATGAGTTCCCAGACATCCAGGATATGCCTGCGGGGGAGCACTATAGACCTTCCTTTCTAAGCTCTTCGAGGAGAGCCTTTTGCCTGTCCGTAAGCTTCTTCGGGATATCGATGATGACCTCCACGTATTCGTCGCCGCCCTGATCGGGGACACCAAGGCCTTTCAGACGGACTCTGGAATGGCTTTTTACACCGGCAGGGATGGTGACCCTTTTCGGCCCGTCGATGGAGGGGACCTCGACGACGGTCCCCAGAAGCGCGTCAGTCACCTTGACCTCCCTGGTCACGTACAGGTCGTTGCCCGTTCGTTTGAAGACGGGATGTTCCGCCACCTTCATGGTTATATAGAGGTCACCACGTTGCCCCGAACGCCCCTGGTTGCCCTTGCCCTTCAACCTCAGCTTTTTCCCGCTCGTGATCCCTTTCGGTATCTTGACGTTCACCTCTTCCGTACCCGTCGCCGTGGCCAGCGAGATCCGTTTTTCCGCCCCATGTATGGCGTCCATGAAGGGTATCTCCAGTTCGTAGTGGAGGTCGAGGTCCTGTGCTGTCTGCGTGCCTTGCTGCTGCCTCGTGATGTAATCGTTGAAGTCCCACGCCTGCTGCCGCCTCTGCTGCTTTGCCCCCCTGCCTGCCTGCCTGCCGAAGATCATGCTGAAGATGTCTCCCCCGCCGAAGCCGAGGTCCTTGAAGAGGTCTCCCACGTTGAAACCCCTGAAGATGTCTTCTTCGCTGTAGCGCTGCTGGAAGCCCCCCATGCCGAAGGCATCGAACTGCTTGCGTTTTTCCGGGTCGCTCAGCACCGCGTAGGCCTCGTTGATGAGCTTGAACTTTTCTTCCGCCTCCTTGTTTCCCGGGTTGCGGTCGGGATGGTACTTCAGGGCCAGTTTCCTGTACGCCTTCTTTATCTCGTCTTCGGAAGCCGTTTTGGAGACGCCGAGCAATTCGTAGTAATCCTGCTTTCCTGCCATACGGTTCGTCACCTCACGTGAGCTATGTATGTCCCGGTGTCGCTGCCGACTGCCCGGGCGACCGCGGTACATTTCACCTTCATTATATATACCACCTGACGTTCTCCGTCAAATTCGCTGATGGTCTCGAAATTCCCCATGCCCTTCGCGATGACGGGGCCTTCTTTCTTCCAGAGCCTTTCGATCTCGCCCGCGATGTCCTCCCTCGGCAGACCCACGTTGCCCTTTCCCGTAGATATGATGCGGGGGTGCAGATCGTGAAGTCCAAGGCGCCGGACGTCCTCCATGGAAAGGTCGTTCTGCGCCGGACGTTCCCTGACCGTGTAGAGCACCTTCCTGCCGCCTCTCTCGAGAAAGCGCAGGAGGGGAAGATCGAAGACGAAGTCCCCGATGTTGTCGCCGAGCATCAGTATTTCGCCGCTCTCTGTGGAGACCGCGGCCGCCGCCCGGTCCACGTCGCCCTCAAGGGCAGGGATATAGCCTGTGAATGTCCCGCCGGTGAAGTAGTCCGTGGAGTTTCCGAGGGCGGACAGACGCAAAAGGTCTTCCAGACAGTCGTCAATGTTTCCGCGAAGGCCCTTGAGGGCCGCCAGAGCCTCCCTGTATTCTCTGTGTTTCAGAGTGGCATAGGGGTCCCAGACGCCGGTCCTTCGCCTGATGTGTGCCAGGATCCTGCCGGCTATCCACGGAGGCGTCGCGTCTGCGTCAAAGAGGTCTTCAAGAAGCGACAGTGACGAGTCGAGGACCCCGGGGTCATTCCCGGAAAGGGCCGTCGTCTTCCTGGCCAGTCCTTCCAGGCATGCGCGACAGGGTTCCTGAACTTTCATGACAGACAATAGGATATAATCAAACGCCATGCATTTCAACGTCAAAGGAGGGCCATGGCGTTTCCGAAATAAACGCTTTCATTCTTTTTCGCATTTGTTATAATGGGTGCAGGGGCATAGGGGTGGTTCCAGACCATACGGATTGAGACTGATCCTCACGTTCGCCGCTCGAGTTCTTTTCCTCGTCACCTGTCATCTTCTTCCGGCACGATCTGTTTTTCAGGGGGATTCCCCCCCCGCACAAAG
>ERZ764778.3893-NODE-3893-length-11321-cov-13.375644_pt1 | contig 11321 bp, 8 predicted proteins | sample MGYA00374951_ERZ764778 | MGnify/ENA primary metagenome ERZ764778 (study PRJEB28918, sample SAMN05720193) | bioreactor metagenome | isolation source: Anaerobic biogas reactor | place: USA:Washington, USA | collected 2015-08-08 ...
GGGCGTTGCTCGTGTCGCCCCCCAAGGCGGGAAAGACCACCCTGCTGAAGAAGATAGCCAACGCGGTCACGGTGAACTACCCGGACATCATCCTCATGGTCCTGCTCATCGACGAGCGGCCTGAAGAGGTGACGGACATGGCCCGTTCCGTGGACGGCGAGATCATCGCTTCCACTTTCGACCGGCCGGCCGACGAACACCTCCGGGTGGCCAACCTCGCCCTGGAGAAGGCAAAGCGCCTGGTGGAGGTAGGCAAGGACGTGGTGCTTCTCCTTGACTCCATCACCCGTCTCGCCCGGGCGTCGAACCTCGTGGTTCCTCCGTCGGGGAGGACCCTGTCCGGCGGCATGGACCCGGCGGCCCTCTATTTTCCCAAGCGCTTTTTCGGCGCCGCCCGGAACATCGAGGAGGGGGGCAGCCTGACCATCATCGGTACCGCTCTCGTGGATACGGGCAGCCGCATGGACGAGGTTATCTACGAAGAATTCAAGGGTACGGGCAACATGGAGCTCCACCTGTCCCGGAAGCTCTCTGAGCAGCGGATCTTCCCCGCCATCGACATCACGAAGTCGGGGACCCGGAGAGAGGAGCTTCTTCTTGACGAGGACGAGCTGAGCCGCATCTGGCTTCTGCGGAGGCGCATCGTGAACGTGGACGAATCAGGGGCGCTGAACCTGATCATTGATAAGCTGAAACAATCCGGCACCAACAGGGATTTCCTGCTGACCATCAAGAAGTCGTAAGACGGAGGCGGGAAGCGCCAAAAATTTGTAAGTGCAGAGGAGGTTGAGGAGATGAAGAAAAAAGAAAATTCTCCTTCATCCTATAGAGTCCGCGGAGAGCGCCCGAAGGGCAAATTTTCCGCCCAGGGCGGTTCCGGCGGACTGAGAACAGGGCGTTTCGGTTTTATGCTTGTTATCGTGTGCATGGTCGGCGCCGCCGTTCTTCTCGCCGTGGGGGCCGGAAACAGGACGGCGGGAGTGGCCTGGGGCGGCCTTTCCGATTCCGATGGCCCGGAGGAGTTTGTCCTTCCCTCTTCGGGGTTCATCGTGGTGGATATGTCCAGCGTGTACCTGACCGACGACGGCAGGGAGCTGAGCCACCGGTCACTGAAGCCCGGCGGCTCACCGGGAGCGAATGGGGCCGCCGGAGGGCCCCCCCGGGAGTGGAGCTTCCCGGACAGCGTTGTGGTCAGTGCGGGCGGAGACGGCGTATCCGGCTCTTTGTCCGCCAATTCCGGCACCTCCCGTCTTTCGGGCTTCCGCCTGAAGATGCCGGACCAGCTCCCTGTCGAGGGAGAAGCCTTCGGGCTTTCCTCCGAATCCCTTTCAAGCGCGGGGATGTCCCGCCTTTCCGGATTCCGCATTCAGTTGCCGGAAAACCTCCCTGCGGAAGGCACTCTCTTCGGGACCGGCGGGACTGAAGTGGTGAATTCCGCGGAGTTCCGCCTGGGAACCTTCGCCGTGAGCGCTCCTGCATCGGAGGCAGCCCCGGCTGCGGAAGGGGTGGTCCCTCCCGGACTTGAAAGCCTGATGCCCGGCAAAATGGAATCGGACTACGATTATGTGGTGCTGAGCACGGCATCGGACGGGAAAAGCCTTCCCCCCGAGGAGGACCTGGAACTGGAGGCGGAAGAGGAGGACGTGGTGCTCACGGAGGTGAAGCCCCTCTGGAAGGAGCACATCGTGAAGGCCGGGGAGACCATGTCCGACATCGCCGTGTCCTACGGCGTTTCCATGAGCGACATTCTGAAGGCCAACGAACTGAAGGATCCCAACAGGCTCTCCGAGAAGCAGCTTCTTCTCGTTCCTGACAGCAGCGACGCCGTGGATGCCACCCTGGAGGAAGTGATGACCCGGAAGGCCCGTGTCCTCGCCGCCCGGGAGAAGGTGGTTCCCGTGAAGGTCACCGCCTACGTGGTGGCCCAAGGGGACAGCCTGTGGTCCATCGCCAGCTCTCAAAACCTCGAGATCGACACCCTTTTCGGATGCAACGACCTGAGGAATCCCGATCTTCTGAAGCCCGGGGTGACCCTGCGGATCCCGAACCAGGACGGCATTTTCTACACCATCAAAAAGGCCGATACCCTCGAAAAGATAGCGAAGAACTACGGCATTCCCGTGGACAGGATCCGGAAGGGGAACGGGGCCGAGGCCCTGGACTCCCTGAAGGAAGGAAAGGAAATCTTCCTGCCCGGCGCAAGGCCGGAGGCCGTGGAGTCCGCACCTGCCCAGAAGAGCGGGCTCGCGAAGAACCAGCCGAAGAGCGGGGCCAAGACGGTCTCATCGGCATCCAGAAGTTACAGGTGGCCCGTCATGGGGAAGATTAACAGCCCCTTCGGATGGAGACGGCATCCCGTGACCCGCAGAAGGGACTTCCATACGGGCATTGACATCAAAGCCCCGCGGGGAAGGGCTATCAATGCGGCGAAGGCGGGCCGGGTGGAGTATTCCGGCTGGATGGGCGGATACGGCAGGGTCGTGGTCGTCCGTCACAACGACGGGTATTCCACTCTCTACGCCCACTGCAGTTCCCTGTCCGTGCGGAACGGCCAGTCCGTGTCCCAGGGACAGACCATCGCGTCCGTGGGAACGTCGGGCAGGACCACAGGGCCCCATCTCCACTTCGAGATCCGCCAGGGGAAGAGCCCCATGAACCCTTTGAAGATGTTAAGATAGGCAATAGTGACCATGACATGCCGTGACAATTTCGCTATTCTGGACCGGGGAATTCCCTGGTCCATGTTTTTTTGACGCGGTCTGCCGTAAATTTCTTTATCGTGGAGGATGGAGGAAATGTCGAAGTACGTTTTTGTCACCGGCGGGGTTGTTTCTTCGTTGGGCAAGGGAATCACCGCGGCGTCCCTCGGGGTGCTTCTGAAAAAACGGGGCCTCAGGGTTTCCATAATCAAGCTCGACCCCTATCTGAACGTGGATGCGGGCACCATGAACCCCTTCCAGCACGGGGAGGTGTTCGTGACTGACGACGGGGCGGAGACGGACCTGGACCTGGGGCATTACGAGCGGTTCATCGACGAGTCCCTCAGCGCGGACAACAACGTGACCACGGGCAAGATTTATTCCTCCGTCATCTCCAAGGAGCGGAGGGGCGATTACCTCGGCGGGACCGTGCAGGTCATCCCCCACATCACCAACGAGATCCAGGAGAGGATCCTTCGGGCCGGCGAGGGCCGGGACGTTGTGATCGCGGAGATCGGCGGCACCGTGGGCGATATCGAGGGGCAGCCCTTCCTCGAGGCCATCCGGCAGATGGCCACCCGGGTCGGGCGGGAGAACGTGGTCTACTGCCACGTGACCCTGGTGCCCTGGCTCGAGGCCGCCCGGGAGCTGAAGACGAAGCCCACCCAGCACAGCGTGCAGGAGCTTCGCCGCATCGGCATCCTGCCCCAGATTCTTGTGTGCCGGTCCCACTACGCCATCGAAGACGAGATGCGGGACAAGATGGCCCTGTTCTGTAACGTTCCTCCTGAGGCGGTGATCCAGGCCCTGGACGAGCCCACCATTTACAAGGTTCCCCTGAGCCTGTACGAGCAGAAGTTCGACACTCTTGTTCTCAAGTACCTCTCCATGGAATCTCCCTGTGAGCCCGACCTGGCCGACTGGCGGCGGGTGGTGGACGGATTCTGCGCCCCCTCGGGCGAGGTGGAGATCGTCATGGTGGGCAAGTACATCAACCATAAGGACGCCTACCTGAGCGTCACCGAGGCGCTCTACCACGCCGGCATCCACCACGACGTCCGGGTGAGGATCCGGTCGGTGGAGGCGGAGGATATCGAGGAGCAGGGAGCCGACGCCATTCTGTCCGGCGCCTGCGGCATCATCGTCCCAGGAGGATTCGGCTCCCGGGGGATCGAGGGCAAGATCGCCGCGGCGAGGTACGCCCGGGAGAAGAAAATCCCCTACCTCGGCCTGTGCCTGGGCATGCAGGTGGCGGTGGTGGAGTTCGCCCGCCACGTCTGCGGCATACCGGGAGCGAACAGCTCCGAAATCGACCCCGGATGCACCAGCCCTGTGATACACTTGATGGAGGAGCAGGCCCACGTGGAGGACAAGGGCGGCACCATGCGCCTCGGCGTGTACCCCTGCGATCTCGTTGCCGGAACCAGGGCCGCCGAGGCGTACGGGACCGGCCAGGTGCTCGAGAGGCACCGCCACAGGTACGAGTTCAACAACGACTACCGGAGCCGTCTCGAGGAGAAGGGAATGAGAATCGCCGGCATCTACTCGAAGAAAAACCTCGTGGAAATCGTGGAGCTTCCGGATCATCCGTGGTTCGTAGGCGTCCAGTTCCATCCTGAGTTCCGGTCCCGCCCTGTGAAGCCCCACCCGCTGTTCATGGGGTTCATCGGCGCGGTGGTGAAGCTTGTGAATTCCATACCAGGGAGGGAATAGCCATGAAAAAAACAGTTCTCGGTCTTGTGCTCGCGATTTTTGCCGTGTGTGCCGCCGGTGCCGGGGCATTTGCGGAAGAGCAGCAGTCCACGGTGTTCCTCATGGGCAGGGTTGAGCGCCTTCTGTACGGGAGCGAGCGAACCGGAGGCCTTATCGACCGCCTGAACGGCGTGGAAAAAGAGATGTTCGGCCGGGAACTTCCCGGAAGCATCGCCGAACGGCAGAACGCCCTTCTGAACTTCATCGAGAAGGGGGCGCCCGAACAGCCCTCCGTCCTGTTCAAGCTCGCTGTGGCCGAATGGGCCGTGGGCCAGAAGGTTGATTCCCTTTCACCTGCGGTCGGGAGGGTGGAAGCCCTGGAAGTGGATCTCGAAGGGACTCCCCAGGTTGACCGCCCTGTCTCCATGCGTCTTGAGAGGATCCTCGGGCTGCTGCTGTCCGATCCCGTGACCATGCAGGACGCGGAGATCCCCGCCGGAACGGTGGTCAAGGGGGCCCTGAGCCGGACACTTTCCCCGAAGACGGCGAAGAAGGGTGACCTGGTGGACATAACGCTCCAGAACGACCTCGCCGTGGGGGCAAATCTCGTTGCCCCCCGGGGGAGCCGGATGCAGGCCACGGTCACCGAGGTCACCAAGCCGAGGAGTTTCGGCCGCCCCGCGGAGGTCAAGATTTCCGTGGAAAAGCTCTTTCCCCTCGGCCCTGAAGAGATTTTCCTGACGGTGGGAGAAAACACCAAGAAGGCCACGGAGGCCGAGTCTGCCCAGATGGCCGCCGCGGGGACCAGCGTGGTGGGGGCTATCCTCCTGGGACCCATCGGTCTCGCGGGCGGGTTCCTGGTCCGGGGCGACCTCAAGGAAATCCCCGAGGGAGCGGTGGTCTTTGCCGAGACCGCCGATACCTTCCGGGTGTCGTCCTACCCTGTTCCCCTTGGGCTCCAGGGAATGCTGAAGAAAGAAGAACCCAGGCCCGAGGAGAAGAAAGCACCGGATTCAAAGTAGGGAGGTACGGCAATGAATGAAATGAAAAAGAAAACGCTTGCCCTGATCCTGGCGTCCGTTCTCGCCCTGGGCGGGACCGCATGGGCGTTCAACCTGGGCGACCTCATCGGCGTCGTCGGCGGCGGTTTCGTCGTCTCCGCCATCGCCGGGCCCATCAATGACTTCATCAACACCATCACCCTGAACAAGGGAGCGAAGGTGGAGGGACACACCAAGGTCGTTCCCATCGTCTCCATCGGTTCGGGGACCCATATCGGGGCGGCCCAGGTGGCCGGCCCCCGGGGCGACGCCATCAACGGCACGAAGGCCGTGGCCCAGATCGAGGCCACGTTCCAGAACCGCCTGAGGGTGAAAATCCTCGTGCCCATCGACTCGGAGAACCCCATCCAGAGGTTCCGCCGGGTCCAGGGCGTGGGCGTGTCGGCCATTATCGATTTAAGGCTCTAGGAGGCAGATTCTTCTGTGGTGTTTTCGGCCATAACAAAAATCAGGAACGGAACCCTTTCCCTTCTGGCGGTCCTGCTGTTTTCCGTCGCACCTGCGGCGGGGAGCGACGCCATCGGGGAAGCCACGGCCATCCTCGAGCGGTGGACCTCCTTCCACTGGGGGCGTGACTGCCTCGTCTGGATCGTCCATTACCCGGAGGAACTCGTGGATCCCTGGGTCGAGTCCGAGGCCGCCCGGGGCGGAATGTCCGATGGGGAAAGGGAAGAATACCGCAAGGCCTTCGTTTCGGAGCTCCGGATCGCCGACACGGAACCTTTTCTTGTCACGGTGTACGCCTTCGGTCCCCGCCCCCTGGATTTCGGGGGGTTTGCGTCGGCCGTCCGGCTTGTGAAGAAAAACGGTGAGGCGGTATCTCCCCTGAGTTACGAAGGAAAATTCGACCAGCCCGTGAGCGGCATCGTCCAGGGACTGGTGTTCTTTCCGAAGCAGCCGGACAAGGAGTTCTCCGTCGCCATGAGGCGCCTCGGCGTCGTGGAGGAGCAGCTCTTCAGCTTCGGAGGCGAGGGGGCCGGAAACACTCCCGTAGCGTCCCTCCCTCCGGAGAAGGAAAAGGAAGTGGTGGTCGTGGAGCTTCCTCCCGCCCCGAAGAAGGATCCGCCAAAGCCGAAACCCGTGAAGGAACCGGAGCCGCCGAAGATGCTGCCTCCTCCCCCGGTGCCCGCCCAGCCCGTAGAGCTGGCGGAGCTCCAGACCCGGCCTGCGCCCGAACCTGCCAGGCCCGAACCGGTGGAGGAACCGAAAAAGAATGTTGTTTTTATCAGCCGGGACAAGACGCTGGAACTCTTCATAGGGCACTGGATCGCAGGCGACACGAAGGCGATGTACGGCCTCCTCTCGTCGGCGACGAAAACCCTGCTGAACGAGGACCAGTTCGGGAAGCAGGTTAACGCCACGGGCCTCAGGCTCTCCCTCCGGGACGGCTACAAGGTCCAGTGGCAGAACGGAGACCGGGCAAAGGTAATTACCGCCCAGAAGATGCTGGTCTTCAGAAGTCTCAGGAGCAAGACGCTTTCTCTGGTCAAAGAGGAAAAAATCTGGAAAGTGACGTGGTAGAATCGTGTCGGACACGCCGGTGACAGAAAGAAGCCCATGGAGAAAAAGGATCCTCATCCTTCTGCTGGTGCTCGGCATTGGTGGGTACTTCGCCTTCGAGGTAGTAAAGGATGCGGCCCGGGACCTGAGCGAGGGGCGGATACCCGCCGGAATTCCCGATTCCATCCTTGAAAATGTGAAGATGGACAGGGAAGTGAACGGTGACCTGTGGAAGGCGGACCTGGGGAGGGTGGAACGGGGCAAGGGATGGGCGAACCTTTTTGACATCGACGTGGAACTGGTTCGTGTCAACGGCCAGGTCTGGACCATGCAGGCGCCGAGCGGCAGGTTCTTTGAGAAAAATATGCGGGCCGACGTGACAAATCCCCGGGGAACGATGACTGAAGGGGCGCTTCTTTTCCATTACAGGGCCCCTGCCGCTTCCTGGGAACAGAAAACAAACTACCTTGTGTTCCCGAAGGGATTTGAGGCCTCCGGTGATCTCGGAGCATTCGAGGCCGGGTATATGACGCTGATTCCCGGCGGGATTATGGAAGCTGACAAGGGAGCCACTGTGAAGTGGTTCGACCGGGAGGAGAAAACACAATGAGACGATGCTTTTTATTTGTTCTGTTCACGGCGGCGTGTTGTGTCTGTTTCTTCCCGTCCTTTGCCGGGGCCGAGCAGCGCGGGGATATCATCCTCGACGCAGAACAGGTGATCTACGACCAGGACAGCGGCATGGCGGAGTCGGAGGGAAAAAGCAGTCTCCAGCAGGACAACGTGCGCATTTTTTCCCACCGGATGGAGTATGACACGGTGAACCAGTACGCGGTGGCCACTTCCAGGCCCGGTGAAGTGGTGACCCTGCTGTATGGAAAAAACCGGTTCAGGGGGAAGACCCTTGAATACGACATGACCACCCGGGAAGGTGTTCTGACCGATGCCATAGGGGACCTTCCGGCGGGAATGCACGGGGGGACCGTCTATATCAGGGGGAAAAATCTTGATGTTGTTCCGCTCGATTCCGCCCTGGAGAAAAAATGGATCAAAAAGCGCCATACCAGGAGGGTGAAAGACGAGGAGGAACAGGTCGCAAAGTGGACCGATGCCTCCATGACCACATGCCCCCTGCTGAAGACCCACTACCGTCTCATGACCAAGCGGCTTGTGGTCATCCCCGGTGTCCGGGTCATCGCAAAGAACCCAAGGATCTATATCGCCGAGAAGTTTCTCTTCTCCTATCCCTTCGACTACGTGGTGCCCCTCCACGGCGAGAAGGACTACCTGCTCGGAATTTTTACCCCGAGCATGGTCTACGATTCCGACAAGGGAGTCGGTTACGCCCTTACCGGCCCCTATGCCTGGGATACGGGCGAGGTGACCATGGCCTTCCGCTACTGGAGCAACATCGACTTCGAGGCCCGTGCCGGCCTGCGGCAGCGGTTCGGAAGGAACCTCTCCGTCTTCGCCAACATGGATTATTCCTGGGAGGAACTGGAGGAGGACGAAGAGGGAAGGAGCATCGGCGAGAAGAAGCACAGGCCGTCCTGGGGAGCGGAGTACTTCTGGCAGGGATGGAACGCAAAGGTCCTCTGGTCCCAGAGGGAGAACCTGGACATCGAGAAGCGGGACCAGGTGATCGACGGGGTCCAGCAGACGAAAAACTACAGGAACATGCTTCACAGGGAGCCGGAAGTTACCGTGACGAGCCCGTGGTTTTCCGTGGGCGGAGTGCCGGATTTTTCCTGGAGGGTCACGGGGCTTTGGGGAGAATACGAAACATCCAGGACACGGCCGGGTGAAGCCCGAATAGGCACCAGGTCCGTTTGGGACGTCCAGGCCCAGTATATCGTCAAGACTGGGGACATCCGCCCCTTCTGGCGCGGGCAGTACCGGAAGTTCTCCTATTCCGGCTTCGACAATCCTACCGGCAGACTCCAGGACCACCAGGAGACCACGAGCATGTGGCTGGGGTTCCGGACGCGGCTGGGCATGTTCGACTTCGCCAACGCATGGCACATCCAGAACGTCACGGGGCGTTCCCCCCTGGGCTGGGACCGGGCGGGCGACAGCGAAGTCTTCTACACGGAACTCGGATTTCCGGTGGGGCGCGACCTCTACCTTTCCGCCATGTCCACCTACAACATCAAAACCCACAACGTGAGCGAAGTGGCCTACCGGCTCATCCTTGACCACGACTGCAGCCGGTGGGAGTTCATCTTCAGGGACGACCACCTCGCAGGGGACGATGACTGGATGACCCTGCGTTTCATGGTGAAGGCTTTCCCGGAGACGCCCCTGGCCTTCGGCGACAAAAAACTCTCGAACCCCTTCCCCAACCAGGGTGAGTTCAAGGGGAAAAAGCCTGAAGGCGTGCCGTCCCGGAGGCCCATCATGGAGGACGACTGGGGCGACGACGGCCTGACCTACAAATCCGACCCCACGCAGTTGAAAGAGACAGGGGAGAACCCTGTCCCTTCAACCGGCGCCGATTCGGAGGAGCCTTCAGGCGAGGACGGAAATCTCCTTAATCCGTAGGTGCCTCACACCCCGGGGGACCTTGACGTGTACCTCGTCGCCCACCTTCTTGTTCAGAAGGGCCTGCCCGACAGGGCTTGATGAGGAAATCTTGCTCGTCTTCGGGTCCGACTCTTCGGAACCTACGATGGTGTAGGAGAATTCGGCGGAGTTGTTGATGTCCTGGATGGTGACCGTGGTTCCGAGGGTGACGCTGCTGTTGTCGATGGTGGAGGAGTCGAGGATCTTGGCCTTGCTGAGCTGGAATTCGAGGTAGGATATGCGCGTCTCGAGTTTTGCCTGCTCTTCTTTCGCCGCGGCGTATTCGGCGTTCTCGCTGAGGTCCCCGAAGGACCTGGCCTCTTCGAGCTGGCGGGATATTTCCGCTCGTCCGGTGCTCCGGAGCTCCACGAGCTCCGACATGAGCTTCTCGTATCCCTTCTGGGTCATGGTGGAGGGGCTGTCGCTGGTGTGATTGCTCAAACTTTCTACCTCCCGGTAACGTCCTCTGAACGAGGCTAGGTTCATATTACGTTTGATATGGAATTCTAACAAAGAATGTTCTGTTCGGCAATACGGAAGGAGAGATTCCTTCTTCCCGCCGGAACTGGATCGGAGAAAGGCAAGGTGTTCCAATGGCGCGAGATTCACGAAGCCGCAAGAAGAAAGCCTCCCCCGCGAAGAAGGACGGGAAGCTGCGGTATATACCCCTGGGCGGCCTGGGGGAAGTGGGGAAAAACATGTTTGCCCTCGAGTACGACGATTCGATTCTCATCGTGGACTGCGGGCTCATGTTCCCCGACGACGAGATGTTCGGCATTGACTTCGTCATCCCCGACATCGCCTATCTTGAAGAGAGAAAAGAGAAGATCGTGGGCATCGTCATCACCCACGGCCACGAAGACCATATAGGGGGGCTTCCCTTCATCCTCCCGAAAATTCCCGCTCCGCTCTACGGGACGAAGCTCACCCTCGGCATGGTGGGGAACAAGCTCTCCGAATGGGCCCCCGCCTTCACCCCCGACTACCGGGAGGTGCGGGCGGGAGAGCGGGTGGAGATGGGCCCCTTCTCGGTACGGTTCATCGCCGTGTGCCATTCCGTCCCCGACGGTCTCGCCCTGGCCATCGAGACTCCCGTGGGGACCGTGGTCCACACCGGAGACTTCAAGCTCGACCCCACCCCCATCGACGGCAGGCTGACCGATTATGCCGCCTTCTCGGAGGAAGGGAAGAAGGGCGTCCTCCTTCTGCTGTCGGACTCCACCAATGTGGAGCGCCCCGGTTTCACCCAGTCGGAGCACACTCTGTCCGGCACCATCGACCGGCTCTTCCGGCAGCACCGGTCGAGGCGCATCGTCATTTCCGCCTTCGCCAGCAACCTCCATCGGGTGCAGCAGGTGGTGGACGCGGCGGCCCGGTTCAACCGGAAGGTCGCCCTGGTGGGGCGGAGCATGGTGAAGAACGTGGAGCTCGCCCGGGAGCTGGGCTACCTTCACACCGACGAGAAGACCATCGTGGACATCGAGGACATTTCCAAAGTCCCTCCCGGTTCGCTGGTGGTCATGACCACGGGCAGCCAGGGAGAACCCTTCTCCGGCCTTGTCCTCATGAGCCGTGGAGAGCACCGGGTGATCACCCTGACGGAGAAGGATGTGGTGGCCATCTTCGCCACCCCCATCCCGGGGAACGAAAAGACGGTGAGCAACACCGTCAACCGGCTGTTTGCCTGCGGCTGCGAGGTGGTCTACGAAAAGGAGCAGGCCATCCACGTCTCCGGACACGCCGCCCAGGACGAGCTCCGGGTCATGCTGAACATGGTCCGGCCCAAATTCTTCGTTCCCGTCCACGG
>ERZ764778.3898-NODE-3898-length-11314-cov-8.271161_pt1 | contig 11314 bp, 10 predicted proteins | sample MGYA00374951_ERZ764778 | MGnify/ENA primary metagenome ERZ764778 (study PRJEB28918, sample SAMN05720193) | bioreactor metagenome | isolation source: Anaerobic biogas reactor | place: USA:Washington, USA | collected 2015-08-08 ...
AAATTGTGAGAAAAAGAGCGATATTTGAAGTAAGGCTTAGTTTATTAAGGGAGGTCTTTTAATGCGAAAAACGATTGTTTTGCTCGTAATGATGGCTTTGCTTGCTTTTATAACACAACCAGCTTTTGCTGATATGCAGCCAATATTTGAAACTATTTCTCCCGATCAGATTGCCGATATTAGTATGAATGACGATTGGGACAAAATGACCGCTGTTGCCAACCCCGACAACACCTTCAAGCAAGTTGAATACTATGTCAAGTCCACCGGTGCCACCAGTGGTATAAGATATCGCACGAAAGAAATCACATTTAAGGCAGGTCAATATGGACCTGGAAGCTTGGGAGCTGCAGAATTCCGTTCAAACACTCCCGGTCCCGGAGAAACTATCTACGATAAAGTAATTTTGCCGAGAGACTTCTTCCGTGGGCTTTTGGGAAGTACCATCCCTAACGGTCCTCAATTAGTAGGAGAAGCGTTAGATACTGAAAACTACTTGTATGTCGGAGCCATTTTAGAAATATATAACGCCAACACAGGCCAGGTACTTGAAACTATTACCAGTGAAGAAGAATGTCAAACAAAGGGAGCCGCGCAGGGATTTGGCCCAAAGGACATAGCGGACATGAAGTCCCGCTGGCAGCAAGTACCTTTGCGAACAGCACCATCTCCAGACTTCTTCCCGACCCCCGAAGGTTCTAACCAATGGCGGGAAGAATACAAAGACCCCAATAAAGGAGCAAAAACATACAGTTATAAGCAAGGCGCAACTGAAATAACTTTCCCTGTAACCCTTCGCAACGCTGGTGAAAAAGCCATAACCGATTTCCGGGCAGTATGGTTCGGTCAAGGCAATGATCCCGTCATGGGATGGCAGGAAAAGCGGCAAACTTGCAACTGTTTAAAGAGCACAATCTACTGGATTGAATTGTTTAATCGGTTGTAGTTATGAAATTCTGATACAATAATGGGTAAATATGTTACTATTATTGGCAGATGGTACCTTAAATATAGAAAAGAAGGAGTTTGTATATGTTGTGTCGATGATTTGGCTAAGCGATTTTAGTGAACTACTCACGACCGAAATCGTGAGTAGTTCATATAATCCATAGTTAGGAATGAGGATTATGGGAAAGTATCTTAATATCGTAAAATATTGGAGAAATAGTCTTGCTGATGCGGAAAAAGTTAATCCTTCAAGTATACAAAGAGATATACAGGTTGAAACTAAGCAAGTTGAGGAGAACGCATTAACAGAAAAGATTTTTGATAAAGTGTATGACGAAGCGACAAAATCAAGGGGAAAAGACGAAGAAGAAGAACTAAATTTAAGCAAGGGTATTGAGGTATTGATATGTCCATTTTACTATCAAGTAGTAAATTTTCACACAAAAACAATAAGCACCCTCGCACAAAAAATTTACCCCTTATGGATGCCAGCCAAAATATTTGAAGATGGGCATTTAGAGCCAAACAATGATAAGCCGTGTTGGATACCCCGGAACTATTTAAGCCCCAGCACTGATGTCAACTCTCCGATAATAGGAGAACTGGCAGATTTGGAAAAATATTTAATTAATAATCCTATTGAAGATTACGGCACTGACTGGCATAAGGAATTAACCTATTCGATGGACATGTATAATGCTGTAGTAACCGATAATATTGAGTATTACGAAAGAATTAACAGAGCAGTAATTATAGTGGACGATGTCCCGGGAAATACAACCCGACATATTGTCTATGCTATGGATTATCTAATTCGAAAAGCACAAATACCTAATCTTCTGCGAACCCTTTGTTGTGTTTCTGCACGTCAAGAAAAGCCACTTCTTTCACCAGAAACGCATATTAAATACTCTTCTCTTCATTTGGGTCAGATGAATTACGAGTTTCCATTGTCTGAATCACAAAGGGAAGCTCTGCATCATTTTTTTGATATTTATGATTATGAAATTTTAGCTGTCAATGGGCCGCCTGGTACTGGGAAAACAACATTAATACACAGTATTATAGCCAGCTTATGGGTTAAGGCTGCTTATGAAAATAGCAATAAACCTCCCATTATTGCAATAGCTTCAGCCACAAATCAAGCTGTAACCAATGTTATTGATAGTTTTTCGAGGGTATTTAATAGTAGTAAGCTGGCTACAAATAAAGAAGCGAAGGATCGCTTGCGTCGATTTATCAACTCACGGGGAGATATAGAGCAATTTTCTGCAAGATGGTTGCCTGATGTTTGTAGCTATGGTTTATATTTAGCTTCGTCAGGAAAATATAAAAAGAATAGCGATAATACTGACTGGCAAATTACTAATACAATGGAAGCCGGATTTCCAAGCAGGGAAAACGATTCCAATTATGTTGAAAATGGAACAAAATATTTTCTTGAAAGAGCCAGCAGTTACTTTGGTGAAGATATTGAAAACCTTGATACAGCTAAAAAACACATACACAAAGAATTAGAAAAAGCAGTCAGGGCAATAGAAAACATTGTTGATTCAAGAGCTGAATTATACAGGGTCATAAAAACAATATTTACGCAGTTTCCAGATTTAGATCAAAATGAAGAACTAGAATCTCAACTTACAAACAAACTATATGTATTAAAACAAGTTCGAGGAGAATTAAATGATAAGCACAATAAAGAAAAAGACAATTATTTGAATACTCAAGCTATCATAAATTCTTATAAAGAGGATTTTAGTCAGTGGAAAAAACACATAAAAGCATGTTCTTGGTGGCTAAAAATATATTCTAGTTTTTCATCACACGGAAAATGGCGCGTTCAATTACGCAACAAAGACTATATTTTATCTCAAAAAAACTTAACAGGGAAAATTAAAAGTCTTGATCAGTATTTAGATGGTATCACAGAAAAGCAAGGCGATGATATTTTTTGGGAATTGATAGCTGATGAGGAAAAAGTTTTGAAGGAAATTGAAGAACAGGTAGATAAAATACTATCTCAAAAAGAACATATTGAAAAACAACACAATGAGCTAAAAGAACACCAACTTAATTTGGAGCAAGCTCAAGATGAGTGGGAGCAATACATAATATGTTATGGTTTATCTCCTAAGAAAGAAGAATGGATGGAATCCCTGGATGTTTCATTGCGATTTTTGGCTTTTCTGTGGGCAACACATTATTGGGAAGCGAGATGGCTAGAAGCAGCCAAGAAACTTATAGAAAAAAACCAAAAAAGAAACTCATATCAAAATACCGTCAATGACAAGTATCATAGATATGTCATGCTTACTCCGGCCATGGTTACAACGCTATATATGCTGCCCGGATATTTTAAATATTATGACGGCGCGATCAATGTTCCATATGTCAATTTTATTGACTTACTTATTATTGACGAAGCTGGGCAAGTGCTTACTGATGTTGTGTCCGCATCATTTGCATTAAGTAAGAAAGCGCTTGTATTGGGTGATGTGCAGCAACTAGAACCAGTCTGGAGCCTTCCTCCTCATGTTGATATTGGAAACCTGAAAAGATATAGAATAATTGAAAAAGATGGGGAATTCCTAGATGTTGTTAAGCAAGGAATTACATCTTCCCAAAACAGTTTAATGGAATTAGCACAAAATGCTTGCAAGTATCATAAAACATATCCCGGTGGTAGACCTTATCCAGAGCGGGGGATGTTCTTGTGCGAACACTATAGATGTGATAAAAAAATTATTCAAATTTGCAATGAACTTGCTTATCATGGCAGACTTATTCCGTTTAAAGGCAAGGAGACCCGAACAGGCTTATTGCCCCCTTTAGGGTATGTTGATATAGATGGCCGAAGCGAAAAGGTAGGAACAAGCAGAAAAAACAAAACTGAAGCAGAAATTATATTGAAATGGATTATTGATAAACAACAGTATTTGCTTAAAACTTATGGTAAAGGCTCAGGTAAACATAATATTGAAGACATTGTCGCTATATTAACACCCTTTACTGCCCAAGCCAATCTAATCTACCAAATTATAAAAAACGAAGGCTATACTGATTTATCTGATATAATTATTGGAACTGTCAATAAATTACAAGGCTCGGAGCGCGAAGTAATAATTTTTTCGCCAGTATATTCTTCAGAGGACGAAACTACATTTATGTTGGACAAAAATCCTAGTTTACTTAATGTTGCTATTTCAAGAGCTAGGTCCAGTTTTTTGTTTTTTGGAAATATGTCGATATTAAAAGGCCATCATTCCGCAATATTACACCGACATTTAATTGAAAATGGCGAACCTGTAGCATAGTAGTCAATTATCCCTCCTGTTGTTATATCAGGAGGGTTTTTCTTTTTTCCGAGCCCCATATATGGTATAATATAGAAAGGAGGATAATTTTAGAGAGTTGACGGAATGCCCAAATATCAATATAGGAGTTGATTATTTTGATAAAGATAAAACATATTAAAACCCTGGCATTAGTGCTTTTATTGTGTTTTGTTGCCACAATATCTGTGGGTGCACAGAATTTCCCCGACATAAATAATCACTGGGGGAAAACTATTATAACCCGTGCTGCCGGTGATGGAGCAATCAAGGGTTATCCCGATGGAACTTTTAAGCCGGATAACACACTAACCGAAGCCGAATTCCTGACGATGTTAATTAGGACTTTTGAAAGTATTGAGCCAGGAATCCCTGGCATAAACCATTTTACGATTTTGCTAATAAGAAAAATTACCCTGTTGGCAGTAATCCCAATTCTATAATTTTGAGAGCCAGAGTAGCAGAAGTAGTAGCTGGAACCCAAGGAGTTAATTATTCTGGCAATGATGCTATCCAATATTTGTTAGGGAAGGGATTGGCCAAGGGGTGTGATCCAAACAATATTACTATTGCTAATTTTTTAGGCAGCAAAGCACTTACCAGAGCTGAAGGCATACAGTTTATATACAACCTAAAAGACAATGGTATAAGTGAACTAAAAGATAGGCCATCTAGTCCTTCACCTATAAATGAATTGCCAGCCCTACCAGGGGCTGTAAATGTGGGTGAAGTGCAGGATTTGGGCAGTACAACCGGAGTACAGAATGTTAAAGCAGATGGGTATAACCTTATTATGAGTACCACAAATGGCGGGGTAGCTTTTTTGGGTATTGGTGACGAAGCATATCCAAGGCAGTCAATTCGGGTAGTCTGCACCAGTCACCCGGAGTTTAATACATGCAAGTGGTCATATCCAGACGGGACGTGGAAAGATAGGCCACAGGATGTTTGGACAAATGATTATATGTTGTTCAGGGAAGGTTATACTTCCAATCCAAAATCCGGCATGACCGTAACCTTCGATATTTATGGCGGCTACAATGGTGATGATAATGCAACTGGTGTTAAAATAGCCGCTATTCGCAAAACACTCCCATAATTCCTGTTGTAAACCGTATCTCAAAGAGAGGCTAGAAATAGCCTCTCTTTGTTATGAAAAATTCAAATTGAAAAGGAGAGATGCATCTTGAAGAAGTTTCTTTGTTTTATTATTATGGCAGTATTTTTAATTGGCAATTGTTTGCCGGTTTATGCAGATGGAATAGGTGATGAACAGTGCTCAGATTATCCAGGCGTAATTGATTATCGGCAACATGATATTGGGCTTACTCCATCCCATCAGAAACCCTCCGCCAAGTTTTCATTGCAGATTAAAGACGCAGCAGGGAATTTACGGACTGAGGCAATAAGTCCAGGTGGTACTTATTTAGCAAACAATCCTATCGCTTCTTCGCAAGACTCCCCGGTAATCAACGCCTCTATAGGCGACAGTATTGTAATAAATAATCTCAGTACCAAGGGTAGCGGCAACAGCATCAATAAATACGACATTCAATACCGCTTTGTACCCAAAGGCAGTAACCGGGAAGATTGCCAAATCCACTCTCAGATAGTCAACAGCTTCAATTCAGCAAAAAACATCATAGAAAACTTAAAAATTGAAAACGAAGGCGCTTTCGAAATATATTTATGTGTTGCTGATAATGCTTCTTGTCTGCCGGGAGCAACCAACTGGAGTGCCAACGGGAATATACGCAGTATTAATACTTCCAATCCGAATTTTCCTAACGGGATCTTCTGGTATTTCACCGGTGCGGTAGTAGAAGTAGGCGGTGAAGCACCCGACTTCTTCCCGACCCCCGAAGGTTCTAACCAATGGCGGGAAGAATACAAAGACCCCAATAAAGGAGCAAAAACATATACTTACAAGCAAGGCGCAACTGAAATAACTTTCCCTGTAACCCTTCGCAACGCTGGAGAAAAAGCCATAACCGATTTTCGGGCAGTATGGTTCGGTCAAGGCAATGATCCCGTCATGGGATGGCAGGGCAGTAATCCACCCTGGAAATCTGACCCAGCAGAAATTAAACTAGACAAAAACGGAGAGCAGACATTTACCGTTACAATACCGTTGCCGGTTCCTGAAGCCAGTAAAGGATTGATAGCTTTTAAAGCCAACGTAGACGGCAAAACACCTGCAAATGAAACCAACCAGGACAACAACCTGATGTTTGTAAAGATCCAGCCTGAAGGCGTAGATATACAAGTTGATTTATCGGATCTTCCGTTTGTATATTATATTAATCCCGGTGAAGTTGCCGATGTATATGTACCGCTTTTGATATTGCGCAACGACAGAAACAGCATGCCGCTAAACCCGGTAGACATTGATGTAAATTATTCCGGGCCATTCGGCCAAGTAAACAAGCAGGACACGATAGGCGACAATGTGATCTGTTATGAATTAAAATTTAAGCTCAATAAGGCCGGCACATACAAGATAAGAGCAGAAGCTTGGCCTATAGGAGCAACAGACATAAACCCGGCCAACAATAAAGACGAAGCCACAGTAATAGTAAAACTCAAGAAAAAATCAGATGCTCAGAAAATAAACCCAGATTCTCAGACTAGGGTAAATTTAAGAAGCTGATGCCTCCAACTACGCCCCCGAAAATCGGGGGCTTTTTTATCTCAAAAAATAGGAGGTGTTTGCATGCAAACATATACAGTAGAACAAACAGCAAAATTATTGCAGGTGCGAAAAAATTTCATCTATGATCTCATCTACACGGGACGCATAAAAGCTCTTAGATTATCCGAACGAAGGTTTAGAATATCTGAACACGCACTAAATGAATTTTTACAGCAGGAAGAAGCGGCACGCAGAGAACTGCGTGTGCTTAATTAAAAAGGAAATGGAGTAAGCAATGTAGAATACTAACACTGCTTGCTCCTCCGTTAGGAGGAATATTATGATACGGCAGCGCGGGAAAACTAGCTGGGAAATCCGAATATACCTTGGAAAAGGGATAAAACCCTACGTTGAGACGTTTCATTCTCCGGTTAAGAGTTTGGTTCAAGAGAGAGAGCGTGAGCTAAAGAAAAAATTTCGCGTGGGTGTAGGAGGTCCAAATCGCGAAATAAATGACTCTTGGGCAACATCTGGACGAATGGCTCGCATCAAAAAAACGCTCGATAACTGATGTAACCTGGCGTGGGTACAAAAAGCACATAAAAATAATAAAACCATATGTTAAACATTTGAATTTATGGATTTTGGACTCTAATGCCTTGGAGACGGCCATAACACAAAGTCCACTGTCGTCAACATATTCTAAACGATACCAGAAAAATGTGCTAGACACCCTGCGGACTGCAATTAGAGCAGCTATCTCTAAGAAGAGAGCCCCACATGATGCTTTGCTCGGGCTAGAGCCCGTAAAAGTACCGAAACAAAAGCGGAGGGTTCTAACTCGAGACGAAATCACAAAGCTTTTGAACATACTAAAAAAGTATAAACATGGCTTAGTTGTAAGAATACTCTTGGTTTCAGGTGCTAGGCTGGGCGAAATTTTAGGTTTAACATGGGATCGGGTTGATTTTGACCGCGCCGCAATTATTATTGATCAAACAATCGACACTCAAAAACGAAAATTAAAGGCCGATACCAAGACCGAAAATGCACCTCGGACGATTATGCTTGACGCAACAACAATGAGATTTCTCAAGCAGCATAAGCAAAATTTAGCTTCTGCGATTGTCCGACCAATTAAAAGAGAATATGACCTGGTCTTTCAGTCTAAAGACGGTGGCCCCCTCTACTATAATGCAGCTAGAAGGACGTTGCTCTGGGCTTTGAAAAAAGCAGAGCTAGATGCAATTCGTATCCACGACATACGCCACAGCGTCATAACGCTTCTGTTACAAGAGGGAGTGCCTGTAATCACAGTTGCGGCTTTGGTCGGTCAAAATCCGGAGACAACCAATCGGGTATATGCTCATGTTGCGAGGACAGGACAAGGGGTGTCATAAGGGGATTAAAGCAAGTGGGTGGCAAAAAGAGTGGCAAGGTTTTTAAAAGGCCTATATAATGGGATTAATTATAGAGGCAAAAGGGTTCGAATCCCCTCGTCTCCACCAAAAAATCAAGGGGACACGGTTAGAATAAATCGCTGTGTGCCTGTGCGGGTAAGAACAAGAATTACATCATTTCCCTCAATACGATAAATCAGAAGCCAGTCGGGTTGGATATGGCACTCGCGATAACCGCTCCATCTGCCGGTAAGATTATGGTCGCGGAATTTGGTAGAATTTCTTGATTTTTCGTAAAATCTCCTGCCGTCGCTACTTTCCCAGTCCTTTCAACTTTTTTATTGGTTCACCATTCATAATGGCTTCTATCTAGGCTTTCAATTCACTATCACTTTTCAGTAGTTTATTTTGTTCATCAAGGGCATTGAGCCCTATTCTCCTGCTGCATAATCTCCTTCCCATACAAAAAATATAATGCTAGATAAACCACCGAATCGGGTATGAGGTGATTGGCATTGACGAAAAAAACGTTTAAGGTTAAAATTACAACATTATAACAGTGTAGGATATAATATATTACTAATAGTTATTATGTATTTCTCCGATTATGTTGGAAAGAGTGAATTATGGCTTAATTGAGAGAGGTGTTTGTGGGGCTATGTATCGTTGTGTGTCCATTTGGTAAAAGATTGGGCTTGCGTCAGAAGTACTGAGGCTATGAAGAGAGACTTCAAACAACTGTACGGCACCGCAGACTGTGTTTATGGAAGGGAGAATTTTGTTTTATGTTAGACAAATATATACAAGGATTCGCCAGTGCCAGAGAAGTGAACCTAATGCGAATAAAAGAGGCCAAGGAGAACGGTGCCAAAGTGGTAGGCATTTATTGCACTTATTGCCCCCAGGAACTAATTTTGGCGGCAGGAGCAATTCCAGTGGGGCTTTGCGGGATGAGTGAGAACCCTATAGCTGCTGCAGAGGAAACTTTGCCGCGCAATCTCTGCCCTTTAGTAAAATCCTCTTACGGATTTGCGGCCACTGATACCTGCCCATTTTTTCATTTTTCCGACTTAATCGTTGGTGAAACCACCTGCGATGGTAAAAAGAAGATGTTCGAAATTATGCAGGTTCTGAAACCGGTACATGTTATGCAGCTTCCCCACGTTAATAACACTAAGGCATCATTTGAGCTGTGGGTGGAAGAACTACGGTGTCTGAAAAAACGCCTGGAAAAAGAATTGCAGGTTACCATAAGTAACCAAGACATATGGAAGGCCATAAAGATTATCAACCAGGAAAAGCAGGCAATTAAGGCCATGTTCGATCTGAACCGAGCCGATCCACCACCTCTAAGCGGAATGGAGATGCTCACTGTTGCCTGGTCCCGCAGCTTCAGCAGCGATAAAGGAGAGATGATCGAAAACCTGAATTTAGTGGTCCGGGAGGTTGCCAATCAACCTGAGGACCGGCGAGTAAAGGCACCACGGGTGCTGTTGACCGGCTGCCCGGTGGGTCTGGGTACTGAAAAAGTTATCCGCCTGACCGAAGAACTGGGAGCTTATATCGTTGCCATGGAGAACTGTTCCGGTTACAAGACCCTGGAACTGCAGACCGATACTAATAGCGCGGACCCTATTGTAGCTCTGGCAGAAAAATATATGGCTATACCCTGTTCCTGCATGAGCCCTAATCCCTACCGGCTGAAGTTAATAGAGAACATGATCAATGAATTCCGGGTGGATGCGGTCATCGATCTAACCTGGCAGGCTTGCCATACCTATAACATTGAAGCTTTTGAAGTAGGCAAATTGGTGAAGTCCAAGGGGCTTCCATACCTACACCTGGAAAGTGACTACTCCAATTCAGATTTGGAGAGTCTCAAGGTTCGCATAGAAGCAATGCTGGAGATGGTAGAGAAATGATAGTAATAGGCATCGATATAGGTTCGGTGGCTGCTAAAGGTTATATTATCAGCAATGGCAGCCATCACCGAGCCATGATTCCTAGCGGATGGAGCCCCCGTGAGGCAGGACAGGCGTTAATCGACCAACTCCTTGATGCATCGGGATTAGAGCGAGATCAGGTAGAACGGATATATGTCACAGGTTATGGCCGGGTAGCTTTTGAGCATGCAGATAAAACTGTCACGGAGATCAAGTGCCATGCCCGGGGGGTCGCTGAACTCTATCCTGAGGTCCGTACCATCATCGATATCGGCGGCCAGGACAGTAAGGTGATCAGCACCGGGGAAAAGGGCCAGGTGTTGGATTTTGCCATGAATGACAAATGTGCTGCGGGAACCGGACGATTTCTACAGGTTATGGCCACCGCCCTGGGGCTGGATGTCAGTGAACTGGGGGATGCTGAGGATCCTCGACAAATGCAAACAATAAGCAGTATGTGTACGGTATTTGCTGAATCGGAAATAATCGGATCGCTGGCTCGGGGTAATCCCAAAGGCGGGATTATCGCCGGGCTGCACCAATCGGTGGGAAAAAGAGTAGCGGCTATGGTCCGGCGTATGGGGATAAAGGAACAGGTAGCTTTCACCGGTGGGGTGGCAATCAACCCGGGAGTCAGGCGTGCGCTGGAGGAAGAGATCGGAACTAAAATTATTGTACCCGGAGCTTGTCAGTACACTGGTGCTCTTGGCGCAGCTTTATTGGCATTGGAAACTCTTAGACGGGATTTGTGAGAAGATTACCACAGCAACTAAGTTGTTTTCGGAAAGTAATATGCGGTATAGAAGAGGAGGAATTGTAAATGGCTGATTACAAGCAAATGTGGGCCAATCTGGGTATGGACCTGGAGAAACATGACGTTCTGTGTGAGGTTTTACCTGAGGCTTTTGGAGGGGTTTACCTCACCCAGCAAGATCGTCCCAAGGGTATGGACTTCTATGATTTCGTGGTATCCGAGATTCACGGGGTCAGGCCGGCAGAGATGCTTCAACATCAAAAAGAGGGCGGGAAGGTGTTCGGAACCTTCTGCGTATATGTCCC
>ERZ764778.3900-NODE-3900-length-11312-cov-12.453584_pt1 | contig 11312 bp, 10 predicted proteins | sample MGYA00374951_ERZ764778 | MGnify/ENA primary metagenome ERZ764778 (study PRJEB28918, sample SAMN05720193) | bioreactor metagenome | isolation source: Anaerobic biogas reactor | place: USA:Washington, USA | collected 2015-08-08 ...
CTCCATCGCTGCCTGACCGCGGTCACCCCGGGAAGCGGCCGCGACCGGTATCTCTACGGCATCTTGAACGAATTCATCTCACGGGGGGGCAAGCGAACCCGCCCGGCCATGGCCATGCTGGCCTGCGAGGCGGTGGGAGGGGATGCCCACAAGGCGCTCTCCAGTGGGTGCGCTATCGAGGTCTTCCACGTGGCAGCGCTCATCCACGACGACATCATGGACTCCAGCCTTCTGCGGCGCGGTGAGAAGTGCGTGCACATCGTGCATGGCGTACCTCTGGCCATCAACGCCGGCGACTACGCTCTGGGGCTGGTCTGCACCATCGTGGTCCGCGATCCGCTGATCGACGACGCCACCAAGCTGGCCGTGCTGGATATCATCGGCGAGATGAGCCAGCGCACCGTGGAGGGGCAGGCCCTCGATGTCGGGTGGGTGCGCGACGACGTCTACGATCTCACTCCCGACGATTACCTCGACATGGCGCTGGGCAAGACCGGTTTCTACAGCGGTATTGCTCCTCTCACGGTGGGAGCGATCGTGGGCGGGGGCACGGCGGAGGAGACCCAGGCACTCGAGGAGTTCGGCAAGAGCATCTCGATCGCCTTCCAGATCCAGGACGATCTCTTGAACATCATAGGCGACGAGCAGACCACGGGTAAGGACTATCTCACCGACATCATCGAGAGCAAGCGGACGCTCATGGTGGTGCACTGCCTCACCGTCGCCGAGCCCGCCGACCGCGAACGCCTCATCGGCCTCCTGAGGTTGAAGCACGACAAGACCATGGATCAGGCAGGCGAGATACTGGAGTTGCTTACGCGTTACGGCTCGCTGGAGTACGCGCGCGAGATGGCGCGCGACCTGATAGCTGAAGGGCGTTCGCATCTGAGCGCCGTCCGGGAATCGCCGGCGCGGGACATCATGGCGTCGATGGCGAAGTACTTCCTCGACCGGGAGAAATAGGGCGCCGCTAACGAGACGGCGTCGGTAGCGAGGACGGCTGTGGACGAAGAGACACGCAAGGCGCTGAGGACCCTGCCCTCTGTGGAGGAGCTGGTCAGCCATCCGGCGGCTGCCGGCCTCCTGGAGCAACATCCGCGCAGTCTGGTGGTCGATGCCGTGAGGGCTGCGCTCGAGGCCGCCCGCAAGACGATCATGGCGGCCGGCGCGGGCGCCGCGGGCTCCGGCGCCCCGGCCCAGGGTGGCACGGCGCAGGCCCCCGCCCCGGCGGGCGCCGCGGCCGTCACCCCGGAGGCGCTCCTGACGCAGGCGGCCGGCCTGCTCGAGTCGTGGTCGCAACCGGGACTGCGACGGGTGGCCAATCTCAGCGGGGTCATCATCCACACCAATCTGGGGCGGTCCCCGTTGGCGCAGAGGGCCATCGAGCGCGTTGTGGAGGTCTCCCGAGGATACTCCAACCTCGAATACGATCTGGAGGCCGGCGAGCGCGGTTCGCGCGAAATCCACGTCGATGCTCTCCTTGCGCGCATCACCGGCGCCGAGGCGGCCTTCGCCGTCAACAACAACGCGGGCGCTGTGCTCCTGCTCCTGATGGCGCTGGCTTCCGGGCGCGAGGTCTTGGTATCGCGCGGACAACTGGTGGAGATAGGCGGGTCGTTCCGTCTGCCCGACATCATGCGCGCCGGAGGGGTGCGCCTGGTAGAGGTCGGCACTACCAACCGCACGCGCATCGGCGACTACGAGGCGGCCATCGGCCCCGACACGGCTCTGCTCTTGCGGGTGCATACGTCGAACTACCGGATACTCGGCTTCACCGAAGAGGTGGAGCTCTCCGACATGGTGGAGCTGGGTCACAGCCGCGGTCTGCCCGTGGCCGACGATCTCGGCAGTGGTGCACTCGAGAGTCTGGACGTCTTCCACGGCGAACCCAGCGTGGCCGCGTCTTTGCGGACGGGAGTCGACGTGGTCTGCTTCAGCGGCGATAAGTTGCTGGGGGGTCCGCAGGCGGGCATCCTGGCCGGCCGGAAAGAGGTCATCGGGCGGTTGCGCAAGCACCCCGTGGCCCGTGCTCTCAGGCTGGACAAGATGACCCTCGCGGCGCTCGAAGCGACCTTGGAACTCTACCGCGACCCAGAACTGGCGCGGAGGGAGGTCCCCACGCTCCGTTGTCTCAACCGCACGCCGGATGAGACGGCGGCTCTGGCCGCGCAGCTCCAGACGGCCATCGAACGCTGTTGCACCAACGGGTTCATCTTGGAAGTGGATGAGTCTATCGCCAGGGCCGGCGGAGGATCCATGCCGCTGATGGAGCTGCCCTCGCACGCGGTACGCATCCGCTTTCCGGAGCCTCCGCTTCCGGGAGGTACACCCGACCGGACGTCGTCTCCCACCGTGTCGGCCTTGGATATCGAGCTTCGCCGGGCTCCGCTCCCCGTGGTGGCGCGGGTCTCTCAAGACAGCCTGCACCTGGACGTGATGGCCCTGGACGAGCGCGATGTGGAGGCCGTGGCCGAAAGCGTGGCCTGGGCGGTCGCCCGTCTGGTCGCCGCGCCGGACCGGTAGCGGGGGCCTACCCATGCCCGAACGCGACGCGACACCAGCAGAGGCCGGCGACTCCACCGGGCGCGGCCCCGGCGCTCCCGAGCGGCCCCTCACCGTCGGCACCGCCGGTCATATCGACCACGGCAAGACCACTCTCATCAAGGCCCTCACCGGCCGCGACACCGACCGGCTCAAGGAGGAGAAGGAGCGCGGCATCAGCATCGAGTTGGGCTTCGCCGAGCTCGTGCTCCCCAGTGGCCGCCATATGAGCGTCGTGGATGTTCCCGGTCACGAGCGCTTCGTCAAGACCATGGTGGCCGGCGCCACCGGTATCGACCTGTTCATGCTGGTAGTGGCCGCCGACGACGGTGTGATGCCGCAGACCCGCGAGCATCTGCGCATCATCGAGATGTTGGATATCCCGGCGGGCATGGTGGCCCTTACCAAGACCGACATGGTGGACCCCGAGCTCGTGGAATTGGCGGCGGCCGATGTAGAGGACTTCCTCGCAACCACCAGGTACGCCGGCGCTCCCGTGGTCCCGGTGAGCGGCACCACCGGCGCGGGACTCCCCGATCTGCTGGCCACGCTCGACCGGCTGGGCGCGGGCGTGCCGCCGCGCGCCGCCTACCCTGCCACCCGCATGCCCGTCGACCGGGTCTTCTCCCTCAAGGGCATCGGCACGGTCATCACAGGGACCCTGTGGTCCGGCAGCATCAGTGCCGAAGACACGGTGGCGGTGCTGCCGCCGCGCCCGGGGAGGGGGACGGCAGGCCGGGGCGCCGCCGGGCTCCGCGAAGTACGGGTGCGGAGCGTGCAGGTGCACGACCGTGAAGTGGCCGCCGCTTCGGGCGGGCAGCGCGTGGCGCTGAATCTCACCGGCATCGACCGCGACGAGGTCGATCGCGGACAATGGGTGGTGAAAGACCCGGCCATCGAGCCCACCTATCTCGCGGACGTGCGGCTGACCCTGCTCTCCGACGCGGCCGGTCCGCTGCCCCGCATCTCCCGCCAGCGCATCGACCACGGCACCGCGGAACTCCTGGCCAAGATCGTACTGGCCGACCGCGAGGTCCTCGAGCCCGGCGACTCCTGCTACGCGCAGGTGCGCTTCGAAGAGCGGGCGCTGGTGTATCCGGGCGATCAGTTCATCCTCCGCTCGGTGACGCCGGTGACCACCATAGGCGGGGGCCGGGTCATCGATCCCGCGCCGCGCAAACACAGCACGGGAGCCAAGTGGCGTGACCGCCTGACCCTGCTGGAGGAGGGCCCGCCGGATGCCATCGCCGCGCTCTTGTTACAAGAATCGTTCCCGATGGCCCTGGTGCGCGGGAGACTCCAGGAGAGTCCCTATCTGTGGCAGTTTGCAGCCCCGGAGATCGGCGCGGCAGTCGCCGGCCTGCTGGCCGACGGCAGGGCCGCTGTGGTCGAAGGGCGCGCCCAAGCGACCACGGCGACCGACGGGGCTGCCGACGGCCGCCCCGCGGCGCCGGCCGGCAAGAGCGCGCGCCTGGTGTACGGCCCGTCGCTGCTGACCCTCACCGATGCGACGTTGCAGGCTCTCAAGACCCGTGCCGCGAACGACTCACTCAACCCCTATCTGACGCTGGGGGAATTGCGGCGGGAGCTCACGGCCGGCAAAGACGCTCCCGCGCTCGACGCCGCTCTGGAGCGGCTGCAGACGGCCGGTGAGGTGGTGCGCACCGAGCACGGGTACGTCTGGACTGAGGCTGCCGCCGCGGCGGGTGGCGCCGCCCAGAACGAAGCGGTGGCGCGGCTTTTGCAGCAGTTCACGGTCGCGGCTGCTCCGGGCGGCGGGGCGGGTCCCGGCTCCGGCGTGGACGGCGCCTCGGCAGGCGCCGATGCGCCGAGTGCCGAGAGTCCCACCGTGGCGGTGGCGGCCGAAGCGGCGGGGCTTGCTCCCCGCGAGGCCCAGAAGATGGTCGACGCGTTGGTGCGCCAGGGCATGCTGGTGAGAGTGGGCGAAGATCTCTACTATCCGCCCGACCGGTTGGAGAGCATCCTGGGCTGCATCGCGACTGCCATGGAGACCGCGGGAGAGCTCACCCTGGCCGAGGTCCGCGACCTGCTCGGCACCTCACGGCGATACACGCAGGTCCTACTCGAGCACATGGATTCTGAGGGCCTCACGCTCAGAGTGGGGGAGGCGCGGCGCTTGCGCCGCCGCCGGCGGTAGGCTCCGCGGGCCCCCGCGCGGGCATCGGCTTCGGGTATGATTAGCGGCGTGCGGAGCGGCGCTCGGTCTGGTGGCCGGCCCGGTCTTCAAAACCGGTGTTGGGGGGTAGGCCCCTCCAGGGTGGGTTCGATTCCCATGCCGCTCCGCCATACTGATTCGCACGTATTTCTGCTTGCGGAGCGTTTCCCCGCCTGGCCCATTGCGTATGGTCCGCATGCGCTTGCCGTTCAGACTGAGAACTCAGTCAGGATTGCGACGCCACCGACTGCCTCGAGCGCTGCGGAGAACCCATTGAGGAGGAACGTTTCAAGGGCGTGCCCTACGCCACCCTCTGCCTGCGGCGTCAGTGTGCCGCCTCGTTGCCGTACCGCATCTTCAAGGACGCTCTATGACCAGCCAATATTGTCGCAGAGAATCCCGGTTGTACCCTCTTTGCACGTATGCAAACCCCAAAGGGGACCGCCGCCTCCAGCAACCTTGCAAATGGCCAACACACTTTCTTCCGGCTTGCTTCGCACGAGAATCACGAGTTCGGGCTGCTGCCACGGTTGCTTGTAAGTTTTCACAGAAACGCTGTTCCCCCCCGGCTCACCAGGCACCGAAACAATTGGATCAGCTGATCCTCTCATTGGCTTCGACCTCCAAACGCACTGATTATACACGGATACTCACGCCCGTTGATGTCGGTGGCTCTGATGTAGACGAGCATTCGCGGCATGGCCGGCAGTGAAGAGGCTGAGTGAGATCAGCGCGAGGCACGCTGCCGCAGGTCGTGAGGCCGCTTGAGTAGCCGAGAGCCGGGTTCGTGGTGTGGCCGCCGTCCCGCCCATAATCCCAACAGCGCAAGCAGCATCAGAGCCAGCACCACCAGCACCATACCGGCGATCTCCGAAGCGCTCAATTCCTCGTTCAGTTGCAGCCAGGACGCAAGGACCCCTATGACCGGGGTCCCGATGGTTCCCAGGCCTGCTATGTTCGCGGGCAGGGCGTTCAGGATGTAGAGCCACACGAGAGCAGCCAGGGCGGTCGCGACCAGTGACGAGTAGAGCAGCGACCCTATGAACGCGCCCGTCCATTGGATGCCGTCGCCCGGGAAGAGCAGCGCCGCGACCACCAGCGGGATGGAGCCCAGGAACGTCTGCCACGCGGTGAACGAGAGCAGGTCGACCTTGTGGCGCTGTCTGAGTATCTTCGCCACGATGGCGCCCCCGGCGAAACAAAGGGCCGCTGCCAAGGTGAGGAGGCTGCTGAGAATACCGCGGAGCCCCCACGGCTCGATGATCAACACCAGCCCGGCCAGACCAAGGACCACGGCTACCCATTGGCCGCCTCGCAACCGCTCACCCAGTGCCATCCAGGCCATGAAGAGCAGCCAGAACTGCCACGTGTTGGCGAGCATGGCGGTGTGCCCCGCTCCCCCCGCGACTATCGCGGTGGATGTCAGCCCTATGAATCCCCCGACCTGCAGGACCCCGACGGCGGCGGTGAGTCCCACCCCCGTCGGTCGCAGCGGACGTCCGGTGAGGGGAAGCAACGCGAGGAGAAGCACCCCCGGCACGAAGGTGCGCAGCGCCGCGAACACGAAGGCGTTGCTGTACATCACGCCGAGCTTTCCAGGCACCCAGGAGTAGCCCCACAGGAGGGGCAGTATCCCGAGTAGCACGAAAGGTAGGTAACGGGACGACCGCACCGGGCCTCCTCTTCAGCGCGTCCTTTACCGGCGATTCCTGCCCGGTCATTCTGTCAGAGCCCGGCCGGCGCCGCCAGCCTAAGGCCCCGCGGCCGGCCGCCCCGGGCCGGCGGCCCGCAACGCGCGTCCCCGTGCGGCGCCGGTGCGGATGGTCTATCGTGGTTGGTGAGAGTGGGCCGCGCAACAACCGAAGAGGGGAGACGCATGACTGCCGATAGACCCAACGAGCGGACGCCGGTGTGCGCGCTGTGTGGACTCAGGACCTGCGAGAAGGAGCCGGGAACCGGGATGTTCCCCACCTTCTGCCCCATGCTTCTTGAGCCCGAGGTGCTGGCGGAGGCGGAGGCGGCGTACCTTGCCGATTCGGACCTGGAGCGGATGTCCGTCGAGGCGGCGCGCACCGAGGCAGGGGGATACGGCGTGGCGACGCGGGTGGAGGAGACCATGGACTTCGCGCGCCGCATGGGATGGCGGCGGCTGGGGATCGCCCACTGCGTCGGCCTCATCAAAGAAGCCAGGATCGCGTACGACATCTTCACCGCGGGCGGGTTCGAGGTCTACACGGTGTGCTGCAAGGCCGGGTCTATCGACAAAGAGAAGCTCGGCATCCGTGACGACGAGAAGGTCCACCCCGGCGGGTACGAATCCATGTGCAACCCCGTGGGTCAAGCCGCTCTGCTGGCCAAGGCCGGGACGGAGCTGAATGTCGTCATGGGCCTGTGCGTGGGCCACGACAGCATCTTCTTCATGCACTCAAAGGCGCCCGTCACGGTTCTCGTGGCGAAAGACCGGGTGCTCGGACACAATCCGGTGGCCGCGCTCTACACGAGCCACTCGTATTATCGGCGTCTGCGGGTGGAACGCGCGGAGTAACCATGCTGGTCGCGGTATGATTCTGATGAGCGATGAAGACGCCGCAGTAGCCGAGCGATCGGCTGAAAGGAGGTCTCCCTGTGTCTACAGCAGAGACGTCGTTCCGCAATACCCGGCCTCACCACGTGGGCGTGGTGGTGAGAGACATCAGCAAGGCCATCGCCCATTTGGAGGCACTTGGGTTCGGGCCGTTCATGTTCGACGAGGAGCACAAGACCTTCGCCATCCATTTCAAGGGCGAGTTGCACGGTGAGCCTGCCGAGTGGGTCACCACCATCAGCAATGGCCAGATGGGCGACGTCCAACTCGAGCTCTTGGAGCCCACGGAGGGCGCCCAAGCCCTCAAGGAGACACTCGACGCCCAGGGCGAGGGGCTGCATCACATCGGCTGGCTCTCATCCGATGTCCGGGGTGAGATGGAGCGGGCCAAAGCCCGAGGCGCCAAGGTGTGGACCAGCTCGTTTCCAGAAGGAGAGCCCGGCTTCTGTTACTTCGAGGGCACCGGTCTGGGCAACATTGCAATCGAACTCAGGGAGCCGTGAGCCATGAGAGCAGCACTTAACTACGGGCCGAATGACACCAGAGTGGAGGATATCCCTGAGCCGGTTCCCGGCTTGGGCGAGGTCAAAGTCAAGATCGCGTACTGCGGCATCTGCGGCAGCGACCCCGATATCTACGACGGCACCTTCGGCCTGCTCAAGGCTCCGTGGTGGCCCAAGCCCCCGTTCCAGACCGGCCATGAAGCGTCCGGCGTCATCGAGGAGCTCGGCACCGGACTGTTGGGCGACTGGAAGGTGGGCCAGCGGGTGGCCATGAATTTCCGCAAGTACTGCGGCGCCTGCTACTACTGTCGCAACAAGATGGAGCAGTTCTGCGAGAACGTGAAGTCGTACGAGGCGGGCTTCGCCGAGCACGCTGTGTACTCGGAGAGCTGTCTCTATGCGCTGCCGGATGACGTCAGCATGGAGCGAGGCGCCATGCTGGAGCCGGTGACCATAGCGGTGCACGCGGTCGATCTCGGCAATATCGCGCCGGGCAAGACGGTGGCGATATCAGGGGCGGGAACCATCGGACTGCTGGTGATGCAGGTGGCCATCCGAGCTGGGGCGGCGCGCGTCTTTGTTTCGGATCCCATGCCTGAGAAGCGCGAGATGGCCATGAAGCTGGGCGCGGATTGGACCGTCGATCCTCTGAGTGAGGATATGGTCTCTGTCGGCCGCGCCCACACGGACGGGCGGGGTTTCGACACCGTGTTCGAGTGCAGCGGCAAGCTGAGCGCCGCCGAACAGTGCATCCACCTTGCCGACAAGGACGGGACCGTCGTCTGGGCGGGCTCCTATCCTGAGGAAGTGGCCTTCCCCATCCACCCCTACTACATGTTCGCCAACGAGCTCACCGTCCGCTCCACGATCCTGGCGCCGTTCGTCTTCCCGAGGGCGCTGAAATTGCTGTCCAAGCTCGATCTGGAGCCGATGATCACCGACATCGTTCCACTGGAAGACATCGCCAAGGCGTTGGCCCGCCGCAAGACGAGCACGGCCATCAAGATACTCGTGCAGCCGTGAAACCGTTTCCCAGAAGGAGATCCGCCAAGAATGAGTGAGGTCGCCCTATGAGTGAGAAGATCAACTGCCCGGCGTGCGGCATGCTCCTCTACTACGGAGAGCAGATCAGCCGCCGTCTCTACATGCGGGCCATACCCGACGAGAACGCGGTGCTGTCGGCGTACGGCAAGACGTGCCCGCGCTGCGGCGCCGACCTTTCCGCCGATTCGGTGGAGATCGAGATCCGGAAGCGCGCGACGGCCGCCGGGGCTACAGCCGCCGGCGCCACCCGCGGAAGCGAGGTGACCCATGGCTCATGACGACGCCCTCATCAAGGAGTTGGAGGCGAAGGCCAAGGTCCTCGCCAACGACTGCCTGGATCAGTTCTGCACCTTCAGCCAGGGCCACGTGGGCGGCACCATGTCGGTGCTCGAGATCATCACGTCCCTGTACTTCCACCACCTCAAGTTCGACCCCAAAGACCCCGACTGGCCCGAGCGCGACCGGGTGATCATGTCCAAGGCGCACTGCTGTGAGGCCATCTACGCGGCCCTCGTGGAGCTCGGCATGTATCCCAAGGAGACTCTCGGCACCTACTACTGCTACGGCTCGCCTTTCCAGGGCCACGCCGACCGCTGGTGCACTCCCGGCATCGATTTCTCCGGCGGTTCGCTGGGCCAAGGTCTGTCGTTCGCGGCCGGGCTGGCGCTCTCCGAAAAGCTCAAGTTGAAGCTCTACCCGCCCTCGCGCGAGGACACCTTCCTTCCCCGCTACATCGTGCGCTACAACCCCACGTTCCGGACCTACTGCATCATGGGCGACGGCGAGATGAACGAGGGCCAGGTGTGGGAAGCGGCCATGTTCGCCACCAAGTTCAAGCTCGACAACCTCATCGGCATCGTGGACTACAACAAATGGTCGCTGGACGGCCCCACGAACGACATCATGCCCATCGAGCCGCTGGTGGACAAGTGGAAGGCCTTCGGCTGGACGGTGTACGAGATCAACGGCCACGAGTTCAGGCAGATCCTCGACACACTCGACATGGTGGCCTACCAATACGGCGACAACAAACCCAAGGTCATCATCGCGCACACCATCAAGGGGCGCGGGGTCTCCAACTGGGAGGCGCTGCACATGCACTTGGGCCGCGGCGAAGAGATGATGAAGGGCGTGCGCGAAGGGAGAGCCAAATATGGCGACATGGAATAAGCATGTAGCGATCGGCAAACCCGTGGGCGTCGGCAAGGGGATAGGCAAAGGCATGAAGACCGCCTTTCTCGACAACCCGCGCGCGCTGGCCGTGCTCGAGGATATGCAGTTTCCCGAGATCGAGTGGTTCGTCGACAACATGTTCGACCGCATGATCGAGTGCGGCATCTCCGAGCAGAACGGCGCCGGCGTGGCAGCGGCCTTGGCCGCCGAGGGCTTTGTCCCCGTGATCAACAACTTCCTTTTCGCGGGCATGAGCCGGGCCTACAACCAGATCCGCCAGAGCATCCTGGTAGACCGCTTCAACGTGAAGTTCATCGCCCGCGAGGGCGTCTGGGGCGAGGTGGGAGTGTCCCACGCCACCGTGGAGGGCTGGGGCAGCCTTCGCGTGTTGCCCAACCTCGTCATGATCAATCCGGCCGATTCCGTTGAGGCCGAGAAGGCCTCGGTGGCCATGATGCAGTACGTCGGGCCGGCCGTCATCAAGCAGGAGATGAGCCCCGACCCGGTCAGCATCTTCACCGAGGACTATCCGTTCAACATAGGCAAGGCCTACTCGCTGCGCGACGGCAAAGACGCCACCATCATAGCCACCGGTTACATGGTCACCGAGGCCGTCAAGGCCGTCGACCTGCTGGAGAAGGAGGGCCTCGACGTCGGCGTGCTCAACATGAGCACCCTCAAGCCGCTGGACGAAGAGGCCGTCATTGCCGCGGCGGAGCGGACCGGCGCCATCGTCACGGCCGAGAACTCCAGCGACATCAACGGTCTTGGTGACGCCGTGGCCTGCTGCCTCTGCGAGAACCTGCCTACGCCGCTTATCAAGGTAGGCGTGGAAGACGAGTTCGGCCAGTCGGGCCTCATCACTGACGAGAAGGACGAGCTCATGGAGCACTTCGCACTCAGCGCCGCCGACGTGGCCGTCTCGGTGAAGGAATGTATCGCCAAGAAGGAGCGTCTCCTGAAGCAGGGGCTCCAGAGGGGAGGGTCGTGATGAGGGCTCTAGTCATCGGGGGCAGCGGTCTCTTCGGCAAGAAGACCTGTCAGGCGCTGCTGAACGACCCCGATTTCGAGCGGGTGGTGGCCTTCGATGTGGTGCCGCCGTCGGATGTGTTTCTCGAACGGGTGGCCCGGCCGGCCGGCGATCGTTACGAGTTCGTGCGTGGCGACATCTCCGACCTCGAGCAACTGCTGAATGTGGCGAGCAAGAACAAGATCGATCGGATAGTCAACTGGGCGATGATCCTGTCGAAGGACCCCTATCCGCGCGAGAACACCAAGATCGGCGTGCTCG
>ERZ764778.3932-NODE-3932-length-11240-cov-9.985159_pt1 | contig 11240 bp, 6 predicted proteins | sample MGYA00374951_ERZ764778 | MGnify/ENA primary metagenome ERZ764778 (study PRJEB28918, sample SAMN05720193) | bioreactor metagenome | isolation source: Anaerobic biogas reactor | place: USA:Washington, USA | collected 2015-08-08 ...
CTGCTCCATCCTCCAAATAGCCACTGCTAATCTTGCTGACCTGGCTTACGGATAGTTTGGCCGGAATCCTTTCTGCTTCCTGGTGAGGATATTTCCAGTTCAACCGCTTTCTAATCTCTTCACTTTCAGCAGAAGGGCATGGATGGCCCCCTTGTTCTAAAAGTCTTAACCATTCATGCTGTTCTTCCTTTTTCCTTATTTCCTCAGCGCTTAACTGCCAGGGACTGATAAGCTTAACTTTCCACCTGGATTCATCTTCCCATAGTATTTCCCTGTCCCAATCTCCTCCGGCTATTTCTCGCAGGTACCGCCCCTCTTCCTTATGTCTCATAATAATGGGGATAAGCCAATCCAGAAAACTCCTGGCCCGAGACTGGTTATAGGAATTTACTGCCTGACTCCATCTTCGCCAGGCACTTTCCAGCCGGCGGGTAGTTCCCACCATAATTAACTTTTCTTGAGGGCGGGTACAAGCCACATAGAGTATTCTCATTTCTTCAGCCAGGTTCTCCAATTTTATCCGGTTCTTAATGGCCAGGCGGGCAATGGTGTCGTGATAGGTTCTAAGCTGGGTATTGATGTAACGAGGTCCTATTCCCAGCTTCCGGTGCAACAAAACATTTTCGTTGCTATCCCTAATATTGAAATTTTTGCCCAATCCGCCCAGAATAACCACCGGGAACTCCAGGCCCTTGCTCTTGTGGATGCTCATAATGCGTACTACATTATCGTTCTCCCCGATAATGCAGGCATTCCCCATATCACTCCCACTAGACTTGATTTTTTCTATGTACTTTATGAAACTAAACAGGCCTTTAAAAGAGCTCTTTTGAAATTCTCGCGCCCGGTGTAGCAGAATTCTAAGGTTGGCCTGGCGTTGCCCCCCCCCCGGCATTGCCCCGGCATAGTAATAATAACCGGTATCCATGAAGAGCTTCCCAATAAATTCATCTAATGCCATGATGCGAGACTCTAATTCCCACTCCTTTAGGCACTGTATGAAGAACACTAATCTATCCTTCAAGTCATCATTATTCTCTTCCATATAAATTTCCATGGCCTCATAAAAAGAACAGGATTGTTTTTTCGGGCGGGGAATCAGCTTGGTCCTGATCTTAATAAAATCTTCTATACTGAATCCGCCTATGGGAGAGCGCATTACACTCAGAAGAGCTATGTCCTGTCTTTTATTATCAATTAAGCGTAAAAGGTTTATAAACAGATTCAGCTCTAAAGTATCAAAATAACCCGAACTGGCATCAGCATAAACCGGTATGCCTTCTGCGCTTAACTGTTCCATGAATATCCCGGCAGAGTTTCGAGTAGCGCGCAGCAATATTACCATATCCCGGTATTCTATTTTTCTCCTGCATTGCAGCTTAGGGTCATAAATATCTTCCTCCATGAGCTGTCTGATCTTTTGGGCAATTAAGAGGGCTTCCATTTCCGTATTATCCATTTCAATTATGCGCTCAATAAAATCATTTTCCGCTTCACCCGGGATTTCTCGTTCTTCTGTTTCATTCTCCTCTAACTTGGTAATAAGATCCGGGTTGTTTTCCAGTATACAGATCTCCACCCTCTTAGCTGTGTTCTCTTTCTGCTTTCCTTCCTGGCTGGATTCTACATCTATTTCTTCGTATTTTAGTTCTTGGCCAGTATTAAGACCGGGATAGAGATAGGATTTTTCATCATAATCAATTTCCCCCAGTTCTTTTGACATTAAATGACGGAAAATATAATTGACGGCATTGAGTATTTCAGGATGACTACGAAAATTCTTATTAAGATCAACCCTTCTGTTTACGCTGCCATCTTGCAAGGGGTAAGAGTTTTGTTTTTCTAAAAACAAAGAGGGATCAGCCAATCGAAAGCGATAGATGCTCTGTTTGACATCCCCCACCATAAACAGGTTATCTTCTTTTTTGATATAGTTTAGTATAGTCTCTTGTACCAGATTACTATCCTGGTATTCATCAATAAATATGTAACTATAATAATCCCGGTATTCCCGAGCTACTGCTTCATTACTCAGGATCTGCAAGGCCAAATGCTCCAGGTCATTGAAATCGACTATGCCTTTCTCTCTTTTCTTTTCCTGGTAAATTTCCGCAAAATTTTTTAAGATCTCCCTCAGGTATTTCATAATGGGGTAGATTTCATTTAAATCTTGCAGGTATTCCAACGGATCACGGCCTAGCAAACTATTTATAGCGTTAAGTATTTTCTTACTTTCATCCCGTAGAGTCTTTACTTGATTCTTAAGGTTTTCATCCACATCGCGGGAAACCCTCCCCAGGCGGGTAAAATTGAGCTGCTGCAGGCAGGAATATAGGGCAGGCAGGCCCTGATCCGCGGCCTTTAGCAGAAGATCAACCCATTTCTGATCATTTTCAATAGCTTCAAGATATCCCCAGGGTCCACCGGCTTTATTGCAGAGCTTGAGGGCCTGATTTAAAATATCCTGGGCAGCAGATAGTTCTATCTTTATTTGTAGGCTCAGCTCACTGGCCCAGGGATTATCTGCCCAATTATCTTCACCCAGAGCCAGATTATCAATTTTCTCCTCTAACCAGCTGAACGGCTGGGGATGACTCTGAATAAAGCTGTGTAAGCGTAATATAAGGGCTTCCAGCGGTTTATCGTCTTTATTGCCGCCGAACACCTCCACCAGATCCCCAAAACCATCATTCCCCTTTTCGTACTCCCCATCCAAAAGCTCTTCCAGGGCTTCCATCTTAATCAATTCAGTCTCAGTACTATCGGCAATTCTGAAATGAGGGTCAATATTAACCAGGTGAAAATGCTGCCGTACTACATCGCTGCAGAAGGCATGAATGGTACTGATGGAGGAGCGATTTAATAAATAGAGTTGCCTTCTGAGATGCCCGTCTTCTCTTCCTTTCTCCAGTTCTTTAAAAAAGGCGGCGTTGATTCTTTCGCGCATCTCTCCGGCGGCGGCCTGGGTAAAAGTTACTATAAGCATGCGATCGATATCAATTCGATCACGAAGAACAAGTTGAATTATCCGTTCCACCAGAACCGTAGTTTTTCCCGAACCGGCGGCTGCTGCTACCAGGAGGTTGCTATTACGCGCATTTATTGCTTCTTCCTGTTCTATTGTCCAATGGGCCATATTTTCACCCCTAAATGGCCAGCTTAAGCACTTCGTTTACCGCGGTCCAGTCCTCACGCAGAGATTCGGTACCCATCAAAGTCCCGATATGTCCTCCCTCGGTTAATATCTCGATCACATCCGCAGCCGGGGTTGAGATATATTTCTTAAGAGCAAAGGCCTGCTCAGGAGGAGTAATATGGTCTTTCTTCCCGGCCATTATGATTACTGGACAACTAATATTCCTTAAATCAACCGGACGGCCATCGAGCTGAAAACTGCCAGGCTTGGTGAGATTATTCTCCTTGAATATGTTTTTTACAATCTCCAGATAAAAACGCCCGGGAAGATTTTGCGTATATTGATACCAATTTTCGAAGTGTATAAAACGCTTAATTCCGTCTTCATCGCCCTCTTTGATCATCTGCCAGAGACGAAAATACTTGCGCACATAATGCTCTTCCGGCTGCATGCTCTTAAAACCCTGTAAAATATATTTACCCTGCATTACCCCACCGCCGGAATTAACCATAAAGCGAAAAACATCAATGGACAGCTTTTGGGCATATTCCACTATGGGGGAGGGTTTGGCATTAACATCTATCGGAGCTGCTGCTGATACCAGCGAGGAAATCTTATCCGGAAAAAGAGATGTATAAATGCTGGCCTGCCAACCGCCTTGACATTGCCCCACCAGGTGAATTTTGTAAACCCCGGTTCTTTTTCTTACTTCTTCCACCGCTTCATCGGTCAACCTTATATAATCTTCAATTCCCAGATCTTTATACTCAGTAGTAGCGGATAACCACTGGGTAACATAAACATCATAGCCATAGCGGTGAAATACCCGAACCAAACTTTGGGCCGGGGAATAATCGGCCAGGTTGGAATGGTGTCCAGCTTGAGGCGGTAAAATCAATACCGGCCTTTTAGCCGAACTCTCATACTTGTTGGGGAAATGCCGCAAGCACAAGGTATCATGTACTAATATGATATTGTTAGGAGTAGACCAGGTAGTAAAAGGCTTTTCCAGATCTATCAGTATATCCATATATCTTTTTAACCTGGGGTCAAATAAAGATATATACTCATTGTTCTGAAGTATTTCCAGGAAAATTTTATGTCGGTTGTAGAGATCCGGTTGATCCATCCAATTCATTTTTAGCCCCTCCTAATTTTAATCTGTATTTCTGATTATTCAGCATAGTTATTCCATCTCCCTTATGTAATATATCATGGGGATGGTTCTCCTGATATATATCACAGATGTAGCCTCTAGCAATATATCTTCGGGACGGTTCTCCTGCTTATAAGCGGATTTTGCCATCCTTAATATCCTGATATTTTTCTGGAGTTAAAGTAAGATAAGCATTACGCTTGAGATCGAAATAGTAAAGAGGATCTTTGACTAGCGCTGGGTTAAAGCCTTCCTCCTGTAGTTGCCGCCTTTTTTTTCGAAACAACCTGGGGTCTACATGAGCACAAATACGGATAAATACCGGGCGGGCATGGTCAGGCATTCTGCGATTGATATGATCCACTAGATTATCCCAATCCAGAGGTACATCATCCAGCAATTGCAGAGCGGCCATCCCACAGTTTCCCTCCATGCCGGGAACCTTTACTCCATAAACAAAGGCTTCTTCAATACTACCAAAAAATTTATTTATAACATCTGCCACCTGATTAGCAGAAACGGTTTTACTCTTCCAGCGGTAAGTGTCACCCAAACGATCAACAAAGGATATATAATCTCCATCATGAAGTTTTACCAAATCACCCGTGTTAAAATATTCGTCCCCTATTTGCAATACATCGCGGACAATTTTGGCTTCACTCATCTCACTATCATTAACATAGCCCCAAAATGGGTTATTAGCATTTATTTCCGAAAGAACGAGTCCAATCTCACCCGGCTTACAGACTACTGCTAGTCCTTTATCGTCTCGAATTATGCTCTCATTGTCATAGTCATACTTTACCACTTCTCCCTGCCGCATAGCTCTCAAGTTAAGATTGCCGCACATACCGGGGATCTCATCCTCATTGATGTAGGTTCCTACGCCTTCAGAAGTTCCATAAGCCTCAACAATCTTCTTAATCCCAAAACGCTGCTGTAGTTGCTGCAGGAGATCACCACGGGTATTGACCCCTACAATATATTCCAAAGGATTATCCAAATCATCGGCTTCTTCCGGCTGATTGCAAATAAAGCGCAACATTTCCCCCACCGCCATAAAATGCGTAACCTTATAGCGGCGAATGTCCGGCCAGAAATTGCTCAACGAGAAGCGCGGTTTTATTACCATACTGGCACCAGCTGCCAGCATACTGGAGAAGCAAATATTAAATCCCATATTATAAAAGAAGGGAATGACTAAATAAATAATAGAATTCTGATTCATATTAGTCAGCATAGTAAACTGCTGTCCCATAAGCAGCCATCTTTTTTGTGACAGCATCACTGTTTTGCGTAATCCACTGCTCCCAGCAGTCTCCATATATATTATTATATCTTCACTGTTTGATTTTCTGGTGCTTTCCGGATTATGAGTAGGACAGTCGGACAGTAGTTGATTCAAGTCTTCAGCAGCAGGTGGCAAGGTAATATTCTGCTCCGCAGTTTCCACCAGTATGCGTGCTGGAGTTCTCAGCCGGATTCCATTGATTACCGATTGGTAGATTTCCAGAAATTCATGGCCAACGATAAGTGCTCGGGACTCACTGACATTAATGGCATGAGCCAGGCGTTCCCCTCGAATAACCGTATTTACCAGGTTCACCACGACACCCAATTTATTTAAACCACTGGCCGCCATCAGATATTCCGGCCGGTTATCCATCAATAATGAAACCACATCACCCTTTTTAAACCCCTCTTGCTCAAAGAAATGGGCATAACGATTGGCCATCTGATTAAACTGTTCGTAGTTGATATAGCGATCACCATAGATCAGAGCAGTTTTTTCGCCTTGCTGGGCGGCCCAGTTCTCCAATTGCCAACCCAGGGATAGTGTCTGCGGTTTTTTCAAGCTCTCGATTATTTTCAAATGCATAGCCTCAAAATCCTTATTGTTCAATTTTTCTGTTCCTCCCACTATAATCAATCTAAAATTTATTCCATTGCTAAAAGATTTACCAAGATGCCTTTGCTTGAATAAAACATATACCGCTCAGCTCCCTTAATTGCAACCGAAGGATGTAGGGAACGACCCCCGTGTCGTTCCGAATCAGGTGCAATAACCCAAATAGCGATACCCGCAGGGTGCTGGTCAACACCTGCGGCTTGTATATTTATATATTTATATGCATAAAAAAGGGTTTTTAATGGAATCAAGCGTTGTTTTGGCTTTCCTTAATAATCTGGTAATAATAAGTGAAATTATCTTCATTTTTCCAATAATTTGCCATCATAAAATAGCTAAACAGGGCCAGATCCTTCTCTACTGGGGAGGCGGGTTTAAAAAGTGAGTAAAAATTATTCACACACTCTTCCCAGGCACAGTCCTGTTCCGAAAAATGAGGAAACTGAACTCTAAACATATCTCCGTAACACTCCAACGAGCTTGCCTTTAGCAGTTTCCAAACCGCCAGGAAAGCCACTTCATTTTTTATCTCCGGCTTCTGCACCAAAGATTCATAAAATGGAAGGAAGGAATCTTCAAAAAAAGTCTTAACCTGAGGTGATACCTCAATTTCTTCCTCATATGGAGCTAAGATTTTTACATAGGCGTTGCTTCTTTTCTTTTCCGTCAAATATTCAAAATCCCAATAACTGTCAGGATTAAGTAAAACTGCATCCCCTTTTTCTTTAATAAATTTGCAGGCTAGTTCCTTCACCTCACTATCAGTTTTCAGTGCCAGATAGTGTTCTTCAATTTGCTGGTTAAAGTCCTGCCAGAGCTGTTGTACTGATTTCATTTTATTCTCTAGGTATTTAGCGTAATGTTCTTCAAAGAGTTTTTCCACCTGACCCGCCTGGGCTTCATTACTCATAAAAGTAACAATTTCCAAGGATTCTCTTTTCAAATCCGATACCCGATGCACAGAAATCCAGCGCGAATAACCCAAAATATCCGTGGGCAACACTACGGTATGATAATAATAGCCACTATCTAGTTCATCCAGATGCAGGATGAAGTTCTTGCCATTGTAGGAAATAAAATTCATTTCTTTCTGAGTTAGAAGCAGGGTACCATAATTATAGTTCCTAACATCTCTGTTTCTGGTAAACTCAATCAGAGCCACATTTTTTAATTCGCTTATTTCTTCAAATTCAGTTTTCCTCTTCCTTAATTCACTGGCCCCGTCCTTGAAGAATTTGTACCTTATCAATACCCGGTAAGCATCTTCCCGGTTAATAATAACCGTTTCTGATTGTTCGCCATCCGGATAAACAATGTTAATATCCAAAATATCCTGATGCCCTTTCTCCTTTCGATCCAAGCGCAGCATAGTCAAACTATCAAACTTATAGCTTATGCCATTAAGTTTCGCTGCGGGCGCTCTAAGGTATAATTCATCAGTAAACAAATCAATAATGACCTTGAATCCCTTAAAACTACTATCAGATATTCCGCTAAAACTTACAATTTTATCATGCTTTGCTGGCTTCATCTCCATTCCCCCATTGAAAGATTAATAACTAGATATTTCCACCTCTGATATTTAATCATTCTATCACAAGTGATTTTTATTGCCAATCTATCCTTTGTTGTTTTCTTCCATAATGCGGTTTAACACTTCTTCCCGACTCATTGGCTTAAGATATCTCCAGTTGTTGTCCGAAAATTGCCGGTCAAACTGGCATATAGAGGGATAAGAACAATAGGTACAAGCCAGTCGTCTACGAGTATAAACCGGTTCTATTCTTATCTGGCCGTTAACTATCTCCTGTCCAATTCTCTTAAGCAATTGGTCCACATGTTTCAGCAAAGCCAAGAATTGCTTAAGGGGCAGCACCGATGAAAAACGGTAAAATTCATCCTTGGCGCTTAGTCCCAGTGGTAAAACTGTAGAGTAACCATTTACTTCACGATCCATCTGGCGAACGATTTTAGCATCAGCCAGCACCAAACCTGTTAGTTTTAGTTTTTTCGCAATCTCCTTTTCCACTACTTCCACAATCTTTTCTTCACTGTTAATCATAGGGTCATCTATCTTAAAGTAGAAAACCCCTGCTGGCACGACTTGCTTCTTCCCCATTTGCTCCCAGGCTGTCAACAGCGCTTTTAAATACACCATCAACTGCAAGGATAAGCCGTGAAAAACCTCGGAAAGATGAAAATCCTGTTGGCCTGACTTGTAGTCCAAAATTCTAACATAACAGCTCTCTTCTAATTCTAACAAATCAACCCGGTCTATTCTTCCTTCCAAAATAACTTTTTCTCCATTTTCTAAATCTATTTCAACCGCAGGAAGCATTCCTCCCCGGCCAAAGGCAACCTCATAATCCCAGGGTTTAAAATCACCCTGCTGAATATGTTCCGTCAAGATCCATACTGCACGCCGGCTTATTCTCTTCAATCTATTCAGTAAATACTGGTAGCGCGGATGGCTGTTAAATATCCCCTGACCAAAGCTCAAGGCTATTTCATCCACTATTACATCGATAATAGCGTTGCAGTCCTCTTTACTCAATTCCGGCCATTGCCGGTTATTCTCCCGTAGTTTATGACTAAAGTGTAAAAGACTATCATGAAATATAAGCCCCAGGTCCGGACTATTGAGTTCATAATTCTTTCTTTCCTGCGGTTGTAGACCGTAGCGAACGAAATGGGCAAAGGGACAACTTACAAACTGCTCCAACCGGGAAACACTGGAGCGAAGCGGTGTGCCAAAAAGACGTCGGGATACTTGGGGTTCGATGGGTTCAGGCTGATTATTATGGAAGAGCCCTTGGAGCAGCAGTTCTCTTGAGCCTTGCCAGCTTTCCTGCTCAAAATACCAGTGGTAAACATCCCACCAGAAATCCTCCAATTCTTTCCCATCCAAACCCAAACGCAGCTTTTCCACCAGGTGTTTAAAGCTGCTCTCCGGGGTAGCAATCATCTGCAGTTGCCACTGGCGATCCTCCAGCAGATTAGTCTTTAATGATAGGGAGGGGAAGATCATTCTAAGCTGATCGATCAAAAGCGAAGGACGCAATGCTCTCCCCTCTTCATCCGCCAGGGCATAGCTAAAGTAGATTCTTTCAACCGGTTTGGCCAGCGCACTATAAATCAAAAAGCGTTCTTCTTCCCAGTTCATTTCCCGTTCATAGCCCAGATCCAGTCCCTTTTCTTGCAATACTTCCTTTTCTGTTTCACTTAAAATTCCTTCTTCTCGCCCCAAAGAAGGCAGTATCCCATCATTGACTCCAATTACATAGAGACATTTAATATCATGGCTTTTGGAACGTTGTATATCACCAAGCAAAACTTGATCAATGGTGGTGGGAATTATTTTAATTTCCAAAGATAAAAAGCCAGCTTCCAGTATCCTCTTAAATTCCTTAAGATTTACTTTTTGCTCGCCCATTATCTCCACCATTTGCTTTAAGATTTCTATCATAGCATTCCACAGCTGCGAGCTTTCACTGGCTTCTTCAAGAAACCCCCTGGCCATTAAATCATTGGTCCATTTCTCTAGTTTTGAGTAAATGTTTTCTCTCTCCAGAAATGCAAAGAGGGCCTGAGCCATTTCTCTTATTGTATTATTCCCCTTAAGCATAACGCCAAGATCTTCGAGCGGTTTAATAAACAGAAGTCGCTTCTGGTTCAATTCAATAAGGCTTTCTGCATCACCATACGAGAAATCTTCCTTCCATTTGTCACCTTTGATTCCATATTCCAAAGCATAGTTTTCCAATATTTCCACTTCATCTACACTCAAATCACTGAAACCGCTTTTGAGATAAGTAAAAATATCTTCATAGCGGTATCCTCGGCTGAGTATTTCCAGAGCAGCAAGAATGAACTCAAAAATGGGGTGGCTCATGATATCCCGTTTTCTATCCATAAAAGAGGGTATGCCGTAATCCCTAAAAGTTCTTCTTATTAAGCTTCCATAGCGATCCATATCATGACAGACTACCGCCATATCCTTCCAGCGATAGCCCTGGCGTACTAAAAGCAAAAGTTCCGCTGCCAGGGCCTCAACTTCACTATTTATATTAGAAGCAGCAAATAATTCTATATTCTGCGGCTTTTTAGCAAATATTTTTCCCGGGTAGGCAAAGATCTCTGCCTCCAGATGGTTTATCTCCAGACTCTTCAACATCTCAGCCGGACGAGGATCTACACAGATTAATTCTTCCTGCAAGGCATTTTTTTGTACCATATCGCGGATTTGCCTGTAGCTACGCGCTGGTATTTGGAATAAATCCAAATCAGTTTTATCCGTAGTATCCGGGTCAAGAGTAAAGCAAATTGTAGTATCACGGGCCATTACCATAATCTTTTCTATAATTCTGAGGGTTTGGGGGGCAAAGGTGGTAAAACCGTCAATCCAAACTCGGGCGTTTTTGAGGAAGGTATAGTGTTCTAATTTTTCCATTAAAAGAGCCATATAGTCTTCACTATCAATATATCGCCCTTCCATATACTGATTAAAACGTTGGTATATTATGCTTATATCTTCTAATTTCTGCTTAATAATCTGATCGGTCATTTCTGCAAAAACAGCATCCAACTGCAAATCCTCGGGACGGATATGGTGTTGTTTAAAGTCTGCCATTAGCTGGCTGATCTGCTTTATAAACCCCTCCTGACGGATTGCCTTTTTATACAAACCCAGTTCCGGGCTGCATTCATCTACAATTCGTCTTAAGACCATAATCTTTCCCTGTTCATTGAGAAAAACCCGGGTTAAGCCCCCTACCCGGCTAAAGATATTCTGAGCCAGGCGAGTAAAACTTAAAACCTCCAGGCGCATAATACCTGGCAAGCGGAGTTGACTAATCACATCCCTTTCGGCTTGCAGCGTATATTGTTCAGGAACCAGCAAAATCAAAGCCTGCTCCTTGTCGCTCCGCAAAGCTGTCTCGATTTCCTGGTAAACTAAATGGCTTTTACCTTTTCCTGCTCTTCCCAGTATGTATCTTATGGCCATTTGCCCACCTCTTGTAATTTTTCCGCTGCTTCCC
>ERZ764778.3934-NODE-3934-length-11234-cov-8.361034_pt1 | contig 11234 bp, 10 predicted proteins | sample MGYA00374951_ERZ764778 | MGnify/ENA primary metagenome ERZ764778 (study PRJEB28918, sample SAMN05720193) | bioreactor metagenome | isolation source: Anaerobic biogas reactor | place: USA:Washington, USA | collected 2015-08-08 ...
TGATCGGTCAGCACTGCGGTCATGACTTTATCTGCTCCCTGGCCATTGGATAATTCGATCTCCAAACCCTCTTCTTGGAAAAATCCCTGGGTTAAGGCCACGTATTGTGGAGCATAGAAAATAGAGTGTGTGACTTCACAAAGTTTTACCTTGGTAAGCTCCTTACTGGCATGATTGCAGCCAGTCAAACCCAAAGACACCCCTAACAGGACAACCAAAAGCAACAATACTGATTTTCTCATACTTTTCCTCTCCCCTCTCAAATTAACCCACTCTTTCTCAGGACAAAACGCTCAAAATAAATCACTCCCTGGTACATTATCGTCGCCGCTATCCCTAAAATAACTACACTGGTCATGACCAGATCAAGTTTGAAAACTTGACCGCCATAAACAATGAGATAGCCTAAACCAGCCTTGGAAACCAGAAATTCGCCGACAATTACGCCGACCCACGATAAACCCACATTGACCTTAAGCGCATTGATGATATTCGGAAATGATGCGGGAAGCAGAACTTTCGTCAATACCTGGGATTTACTCCCGCCAAAAATCTGGACCAACTTGATTTTTTCTTTATCAATGCCCATAAATCCATTTAAGACTTCCAGTATGGTAACAATCAGGGAGATGGCCAGAGTCATCACAATAATAGCGACCGGACCTGCGCCGATCCAGACAATGAAAACCGGTCCCAGCGCAATTTTGGGCAAACTGTTCAAAACAACCAAATATGGTTCAGATACTTTCGCCAAAAAATTTGACCACCATAACGCGATGGCTATTAGAACTCCCAAAATCGTCCCCAGAAGAAATCCGATAATGGTTTCCAAACAGGTTATTCCAATATGTTGAAACAGCACGCCTTGTTCATAGAGATTTTCAATGGTTTGAATCATTCGGGACGGCTGGCTGGTAATAAACGGGTCGATTATCCTGGTTTGAGCCAGAATTTCCCACAGGCCAAAGATTAACAACAATATCAGTAGTTGAGTGAAACGAATCGTCATTTTTTCGCGTTTGAGCTGGGATAGATAGCGGGTATGTTCTTCTGAAATGAATTTTTCCTGGGCAACTGAGCTGGAGATTTTCAATGTATTATCAGACATGGATATCCAACTCCTTCCAAATCTCATGGAAATAGTGCCTGAATTCCGGTGCTTCTCTGGAATGCATTGGGGTATGGTCGTGGCAGGTCAATAGGATATCGTAAATATTTTTAATGGTTCCCGGCCGATGTGACATGACAAGAACTCTATCGGCCATGCTAATCGCTTCTGCGATATCATGAGTAACGAGGATGGCAGTCTTCTTTTCTTTCTTGATGATTGCGTAAATATCATCACTGACAGCAAGCCGGGTCTGATAATCCAGTGCGGAAAAGGCTTCATCAAGCAGAAGTATTTGTGGGTCGGTGACCAGCGTTCGAATGAGAGCAGCTCTTTGTCTCATCCCCCCCGATAGCTGATCTGGATATTTGTTGCGAAATTCAAAAAGTCCATAAGTTTCTAAAAACATAATTGCTTTTTCTTTAATCTCCGGCGTAAGTGCCTTTTGAATTTCAACGCCGAGCAAAATATTTTTCAGAATCGTTCTCCATTCAAAGAGATGATCCTTTTGCAGCATGTATCCGGTTTTTCTTGAAGGCCCGGTTATTTTCTCACCTTGCAAGAATATGTTGCCGGAAGTTGGAGTTAGCAGACCTGAAATTAAAGATAAGAGGGTAGATTTGCCGCAGCCACTAGGGCCTACAATACACACAAACTCGCCTTCACTTACAGTAAAGTTAATATTTTCAAGGGCATGGATCTCACCATTCGCGGATTGATAGGTCATGCCAACATCACGTACTTCCACTGCCTTCACATATCCACTTCCCAGTAGCTATTTTTAATATATTATTCAGTGAACTGACAGTAAGTGAGACTTTTGCAATTTTAAATCAGAGAAAACGGATTATTGATTATATTCTGGGCAGGTCCCAAGATGTGTTCCCCATTAAAATGTGTACTGTGAAAGGGTTATATGAGGAGGAGAATTATAGAGGTTGGGTTAGTCGTTCTCAGTCTTTGGTTTATCAATGCCGGCAATCAATCTGGCAAATTTCTTCTTAACGTCAAAGTCTGCCAATCTTGAAATCATGATTCTTTGTGCCTGGGGTGAACCTGCACCGTGCAAGGATTCAACAACATTAGCTAGCATTAAATCGACATTGTAGTTGCATGTAGGAATACGATACCCCAAAGCCGAGCAGGCTATAGAACCACTAATTTATTAATTCCTAAAAAAGTCTCCCGTCATGCTACTTCAGTAACAGGAGACTGCTCGTATTTATTTATCAAGTAAGTTAGAATGTTTGGTGCCTGGCACCCGACTTATATCTGATCTCAGGCCTTTGAAACTTGCCTGCCTTAAGAGATTATCTTCGGTCCATTCGGCAAATTTTATTTCTGCCACCAGTTTGGGCTCCAGCCAGGTAACTTTTTCGTTGGGCTTGGGCTTCGGCGGGAACTTAAAAGGGGCAGCTGTCTTCGTGATAGCTTTAAATTTTTCTTCGAGCTCTTTCATCCCGGACTCGCTCAGACCGGTTCCGGCACGTCCGGCATAAATTAAATCATTGCCTTCATATATGCCGAGAAAGAGTGAGCTTATTCCGCTCCTTCTTTTATCGGAAAGTGTATAACCTCCGATGACAAATTCCTGTCTCTTATCGCACTTAAGCTTGATCCAGTCACCATTTCTGGTACCGCTGTAAACGGAATCAGTTTTTTTACCCATGATTCCTTCCATTCCCATCTCACAAGCCGCTGCGAAGCTTTCCTTTCCGTTTCCTCTGACATGCCGGCTGTACCATAAGTTTTTCGGGGCATCCTTCATCAGGCCTTCAAGCATCTCTTTTCTGTCGGTCAGACGGTGGTTGCGGAGATCTGTTCCGTCCAGTGACAGTAGGTCGAAGAGGATATAGGTAAGGTTTTGGGCTTGTGGATTTCTCATAAAGTTCTGAAGAGACTGAAAATCCGTCTTACCTGATGCGTCTGTGACCGTCATTTCACCGTCCAATACCATCGCCCTTCCGGCAGCCCAATCGATGAGAGAAGAGGCGATAGGCTGAAACCGTGTAGTATAATCGTTGCCGTTGCGGGTCATGAGACGCACGCTGTTTCCTTCTACAAATGCCATGATCCTGTAGCCATCATACTTCAGCTCATAGATCCAATTCTCGCCTTTGGGAACCGTGTCTACTAGTTTGGCAAGCTGAACATTTACAGCACTAAAGGGATTCTTCGTGATTTTTTCGTCGGCCCCTTCTTCAATTTCCATCACGGTACGTCCAGTTCTGATGCTGGTGGTATATTGGCTAATTCCGTCGGAAGTATCAGCGTACTCGTCTTTTTCCTTGAGTAAAAGCCAATTCTCCTTGGTTTCACCAGTTTTTCCCTTTAGCCTAACCAAGGCCCAGTTCCCCTTGAGCCTTCTTCCTTTTAGAACAAACTTTAGCGTCCCCTCACGAAGCGCATTATCAACATCTGCATAGGGCTCCCAGTAACCTTCATCCCAGAGCATCACGGTGCCACCCCCGTATTCCCCTTTGGGGATAGTCCCCTCAAAGTTCCTGTAATCCAAAGGATGATCTTCAACCCGCACAGCCAGCCTTTTGTCACGGATCTCATAGGAAGGCCCCTTGGGCACCGCCCAGCTTAAAAGAACGCCATTCCATTCAAGACGCAGGTCATAGTGCTCTCGGCGGGCCATATGGTGCTGAACAACAAACCTAAAGCCCTCTTCAAACTCCGCCGTCTCACCTTCCGGTTCCCCGGTCCTCTCAAAATTCCTTTTTCGGTTGTATTCTTCAAGTTTTGTCATATGAGTACGCCGGTTCCTTATCCTTTTTATGTTCTATGCTGGCTTTGGGGGCTACCATAAAGTCGAAGACTTTGCTGGTATTTACTTAATGTCTTAAAGCCTGGTATTTAGGATTGTAGTTGATGGGGAGTCGAGGTAGTTTCCAGGCTGGTGAAAAATACAAGTTTTTTTTATATGCCGCTATATATTTGCATCTATTAATCTTTCCCAATCTCATCTTTACTATTCTCCCACGCGCTATTGTATATTCAAGCGCTGGGACATGCTGGACGAAGAAGATAAACCAGATGTTATGTCAGGCTTGTATAATCTGGCTAATTATGATGCGGTTGATACCAATGATGTGATCATACCTTGGGGTTCAGGATGTTCTTCCATCGTAAAAGATCCTAAAGCTGCCTGGCAGATTAAAACTCATCAATCATTCATAAATTTGGACACATTTTGATATTTCGTGCAACAGCTATATTGGCAATAAGTGAGTCCAATTGGATTATCGAAGACCGCCCTTGGCTTAGTTCATCCAGGCGTCGATTAGCAGCGGGATGGTAATGATCACCATTTTGTTCCGCGAGCTTGCCTGCTTTAATTGCTTCGCGCAAATAGTCGGAATTTTGGAGCCTTTTTTCATGGGGAATCGGATTCAAAATTAGATTATGCCCCCGAACTATTAAGCCTAACTCATCATGGCTTAGCGCCTGCATAAGTTGTGTTTTTTGGTCCGCAAACACGTAACCATCACAATATTCAGTACCGACACCAAATGTTTTTACGCCGTTTTTGTGCAGCCAGCCTATAGTTCCGGGAATATCCAGCATATCTTTGGGCGAGGTCGCCACCAGAGTTATTTCGGTTTTCGCCAAGACAGGAAGGTCGTAGCAAAGCCGTTCCTCGATTATATCTCCAATTCCCCCTATGCCTGCACTTACAACTATCGGGCATCTTAAATCCCGGGCAACTGCAATGGCAGCTGAGGCGGTGAGAAACCCGTCAACCCCTTCTTTCATGCCTTTATAAAGGGTCAAGCCGTCTAGCCTTCGCCAGGATTCGATTTGATCTTTATAATGAAGAAATTCCACTATTGATCCTAAAATAATGCGTCCTTTTTGCAGCCAGGTTACGAGCGCATCATCTGGCCATAGCTTTTTTATCTGGCTGTTGCTGACAGAAACCAGTCCTTGACCTAATAAGGCTGTTTCAACGACAAAACTTGCAGAAATCTGCATAGACATATACTCCTTTCCATACAAAAACTATAACGCTGATAAATAACACCGAATCCGGTATGAGTTGATTGGCAATTGACGAAAACAACGTTTAAGAGTAAAATAACTACATTATAACCATAATAGATATAAAGTATTAATAATAGTTATTATACATTTCTCGGATTATATTGGAAAGAGTGAATTATGGTTGCCAAAACATCTAATCCTTTGGTAAGGGTATCGCACCTAAATAAATCATATGGAAATATTACTGCGCTACTCGATGTCAGCTTGGATATTTACGCAGGTGAGATATTGGCGATTGTCGGCGATAACGGAGCCGGCAAGAGTACCCTGATCAAAATGTTGGCAGGGGTGGTCAAGCCTGACTCCGGGTATATAAAAGTCAGAGAGCAAACCTATCCTTATCTGTCACCAACGAAAGCGATCCATCTGGGCATATCAACGGTATATCAGGATTTGGCGTTAGTTGATTGCCGGGATGTAGTCAGCAACATTTTCCTGGGCAGGGAACTCGTTTATGGTGGCTTAATGGTTGACCGCCGCAGAATGGAAAAGCAAGCCCGCCAGGTCTTGGATAAACTGCAAATCAACATCCCTTCCTTGAAAACACCAGTAGGCCTCTTGTCCGGAGGGCAAAGACAAGGAGTGGCGGTGGCCCGGGCTATCATCCAGGGAGGAAATGTAATTATTTTTGACGAACCTACTGCGGCTATGGGTGTTCAGGAATCCGCCAAAGTAATCAGACTCATGCAAGAATTGGCGCGCGCGGGGATGGCGGTTGTGGTGATAAGTCACAATTTGCATCATGTGTTTGAGATCGCAGAACGTATCTGTGTATTGCGCCATGGACAGATCGTGGCAGTATGCAAGGCTTCGGATTATCAACCCAATCAGATCGTTGAGCTCATTATGGGGGTTACACCTATTACCACGGATGGCATTGGAGTACAAAAAGATGCAGCAAATTAAGCGTTGGTTATGGTCATGGAACGAGCAATTTTCCCAGATTTTACTGGGTTTGATCCTGATTATTATGGCTGTCCTGTTGCATCATGCATCCCCTTTCTTTATGACCTGGGATAATTGGCGTAACATTTTGGACCAGAGCGCATTGCTCGTTATTGTTTCATTGGGAATGACCTTTGTTATTTGCACAAGCGGGATTGATTTATCAGTTGGCGCGATCGCAGCCCTGAGCGGAGTATGTATGGCTTTGGCGATGCATGCCGGATTGTCTGTCGAATTATCTATCTGCCTGGGTTTAGCTGCCGGAGCTGCGGTAGGGGTGTTTAATGGTCTGTTAATTGCCAAGCTGAATCTCAGTCCCTTCATCGTCACCCTGGCGGCTATGTCGGTAACCAGGGGGATTGCCCTGATTCTCACCAAGGGCATCCCCATTTACGGATTTCCCGTAAACTTTACCTGGTGGGGCAGTGGTCATATTGGTTCGCTTAACCCACCTATTCTCATGGCTGTATTGCTCGGTTTGCTGGCAGCGTTGGTTCTCAATAGGACAAAACTGGGCTATTATACCCTGGCGCTGGGCGGCAATGAGGAAGCGCTCCGGCGATCCGGTGTAGCCCACAAAACCTATAAGACCATTGTTTACACTATTTCCGGATTGACCGCAGCTGTAGGCGGATTAGTGATAACCGCACGTTTGAATACGGCTGAGCCGCTGGCAGGCTGGATGTTGGAACTGGATGCAATCGCTGCAGTTGTTTTGGGTGGTACGGATATGAAGGGAGGGAGAGGAAGCATCACCGGAACCATAATGGCATGCCTGCTGTTAGGGATGCTGCGCAATGGTTTAACGATTTTAAATATACCGTCATATTATCAGCAACTTACCATCGGTTTAATTATCCTGGCGGCGATCATTATTTCTGAGTTGCGGCTTAGAAATGCACCGGGACATGGAACGATAACGAAGGAGGATTAGAGTGAAACGTTGTAAAGGGTTAATCACTGTATTGTTATTAGGTGCCTTTTTGATGTCGATTGTGGGATGCGCGGGCAAGACAACAACCAAGCAGGAACCCCCCGCTCAAGCTCCCAAGGCTCCCGTCGCTGATAGCAAGGTGGCTGAAAATGAAAAAATATTAATGGACCAGCTGCAACCGCTACCGAAACTGCAACAAGGTGAAAAAATCGGCATATTGGTCATCACGCTGGCCAATCCTTATTGGGTCTCGCTCAAAGATTCATATGAACGGGCTGCCCAAGAACTAGGGGTTACCGTGGAAGTGATGGCGGCACCAACCGAAAATGACGCCAAATCTCAGCTGGAAACTTTGCAAGCCATGGTGGCCAAGGACTACAAAGGTTTAATTGTGTCTCCGATCGAGCCCTTCAATCTGGTGCCCGGGGTCCTGGCAGCCAATAAAAAAGGGATTAAAGTCGTGAATCTGGGACCTGGCATTAATGTGGATGCGCTCACCCAGGCAGGCGCCCATCTGGATGGCCGTATCACGGTGAACTTTGAAGAGCAGGGCGAAAAAGCTGCCCAGTACATTGTTGAAAAGATTGGCAAGGAAGGCGGAAAAGTTGCCATTATCCAGGGAATACCCGGAGCAGGACAAAGCGAAGGCAGAACCACCGGAGCCAAAAGAGTATTTGAAAGCATCCCGAGGATCGAGCTGATCTCCATTCAACCAGCCAACTGGGATCGGAATACGGCCTATAACATTACTACCAACCTTTTGCAGTCCAATCCCGATATTAAGGGCATCTTCTGTTGTAATGATGTCATGGCCCTGGCTGCCACTGACGCGCTGACTGCAGCCGGCAAAAGAGACGGCAGATACGTCTTTGGAGTAGATTTTACCAATGAAGCCAAGGAAGCCATACAGGCTGGCAAACTTGATGGCAGCATCGCCTATTCCATGGATGCCTATGCCAAAGCGGGCATCATACTGGCGCTGAAAACCATTCAGGGCATGGACGTTCCCAAGCAGGTCAACAGTCCACTGGCCGTAGTTACGAAAGAAAATATCAAAGAGTACGAAACCTGGCATTAATCTCAGTTAGCGATAGAGTCGGCTGTTTACTGAACAGCCGACTTATCTGACCTTAGGGACACGTCCGGCAATATTGCCAGGGTTAAGGGGAAATAAAATGCATTTAGAAAAACAATTAACAGAGATGGCGATTGTCTGCGGTTGGGACTATTGTGGTTTTGCCGACCTGACCCCTTATCACTCCTACATGAGTGATTTTTGTGGCCCTTTTATCAAGCAATTTCCCCGGGCAATTTCCCTGGTCATCCGTCTTTCCAATGCAGTTGTTGACAGCATGGAGGAGCAGGAGCGCGATAAAATACTCTCTTTTCATAATTACAACTATTATGCCATAGACTATTTACAGAATACCGGTACCGCCAAAATAGCCAATTATCTGGAGCGCAATGGCTGGAGGGCTTATCCCGTTCCGGCCTCCTATGGTGTATATAAGGAACGTTTGGCTGCCCTCGTATCACATAAGTTGGTGGCCAGAGCAGCCGGTTTAGGGTGGATTGGCAAGAATAATCTTTTCCTTACCCCTTGGGAGGGACCGAGGGTTCGATTGGCCAGCATCCTCACGGATGCTCCGCTGGCAACCGCCCAACCCATTGAATCCGCCTGCCGCAACTGCAATATATGCCAGCTTGCCTGTCCGGCCGGAGCGATAAAAGGGCGGGAATTTAATGAACGAGAAGCGGATAGTGAGCGGTTGGATGTGGCCAAGTGCTTCAATTTTATGGAGAATCGTAAAAAGGAATGGGGTATTGAGATTGAACGATGTGTTTGCGGGCTATGTGTTGCTGTGTGTCCATATGGTAAACGCTTGGGATTCCGGCAGAAATGCTGAGCCTATGCTGAGATACTCCAGCCAACCATATCGCCCCGCGGACTGTGTTTATAGAAGGGAGAATTCTGTTTTATGTTAGACGAATTTATGCAAGGATTCGCCAGTGCCAGAGAAGTCAATCTGATGCGGATAAAAGAAGCCAAGGAGAACGGCGCCAAAGTGGTCGGTATTTACTGCACCTATTGCCCCCAGGAACTGATCCTGGCAGCAGGCGCAATCCCGGTGGGGCTTTGCGGAATGAGTGAGAACCCGATTGCTGCTGCAGAGGAAACCTTGCCGCGCAATCTCTGCCCATTAATTAAATCCTCTTATGGATTTGCCGCCACAGATACCTGCCCGTTCTTTCATTTTTCCGACTTCATCGTAGGCGAGACCACCTGCGACGGTAAAAAAAAGATGTTCGAAATGATGCAGGATTTGAAACCGGTACACGTTATGCAACTTCCCCATGTAAATAACACCAAGGCATCATTTGATCTGTGGGTGGAAGAATTACGATGTTTAAAAAACCGTTTAGAGAAAGAACTGCAGGTCAGCATAAGTGACCAAGACATTTGGGAGGCCGTAGAGGTTATCAATAAAGAAAATCAGGCTGTCAAGGCCATGTTCGACCTGAACCGAGCTGATCCGCCACCGCTCAGCGGAATGGAAATGCTCACCGCTGCCTGGTCCCGCAGCTTCAGCAGCAATAAAGGAGAGATGATCAAAAACCTGCATGCAGTGGTCGAGGAGGTAGCCAATCAGCCTGAGAACAGGCAAACAAAGGCACCCCGGGTGCTGCTGACCGGTTGCCCGGTGGGTCTGGGTACTGAAAAAGTGATCCGCCTGACCGAAGAAATGGGGGCCTATATCGTCGCCATGGAAAACTGTTCCGGTTACAAGACACTGGAACTGCAGACCGACACGAACGTCACGGACCCGATTGTGGCTCTGGCAGAAAAATACCTGGCGATCCCCTGCTCCTGCATGAGCCCCAATCCCTACCGGCTGGAGTTATTGGAGAAGATGATCGATGATTTCCGTGTAGATGCGGTCATCGACCTGACCTGGCAGGCTTGCCATACCTATAATATTGAAGCCTTTGCAGTCGGCAAATTGGTCAAGTCCAAGGGGCTTCCTTACCTGCACCTGGAAAGTGACTATTCCAATTCAGATTTGGAAAGTCTCAAAGTTCGTATTGAAGCGATGTTGGAGATGATAGAAAAATGATCGTAATCGGTATTGATATCGGTTCAGTGGCCGCCAAAGGTTACCTTATCAACTATGACAGCCATCACCGAGCGCTGATTCCTACCGGATGGAGCCCCCGAGAGGCGGGACAAACAATCATCGAACGACTTCTTGCAGCGTCAGGATTAGCATCAGATCAGGTTGAACGGATATATGTTACGGGTTATGGTCGGGTAGCTTTTGATCAAGCCGACAAAACGGTTACTGAGATCAAGTGTCATGCCCGGGGAATCGCTGAGCTTTATTCGGAGGTCCGCACCATCATTGATATCGGCGGCCAGGATAGCAAGGTCATCCGCATTGGGGAGCAGGGCCGGGTGCTTGATTTTGCCATGAATGACAAGTGCGCAGCGGGAACCGGACGATTCCTGCAGGTGATGGCCACCGCTTTGGGGCTGGACGTCAGCGAACTGGGAGATGCAGAGGATCCTGGACAGATGCAAACCATTAGCAGTATGTGTACGGTATTTGCTGAATCGGAAATAATCGGATCACTGGCGCGCGGCAATCCCAAAGGCGGGATCATCGCCGGGCTGCACCAATCAGTAGGAAAAAGAGTAGCGGCAATGGCAAGACGTATGGGGATCAAGGAACAAGTCGCTTTCACCGGGGGGGTGGCAATTAACCCGGGCGTCAAGCGTGCGTTGGAGGAAGAGATCGGAGCCAAAATTATGGTGCCCGAAGTTTGTCAGTATACTGGTGCTCTGGGCGCAGCTTTATTGGCCTTGGAAAATGGTTAGGCGAAGTTGGAAAGCGCAAGTAGAAAACGCAAGTGCGCAAGTGGAGAGTAAAATTAATATTGAAGAGGAGGAATTGTAAATGGCTGATTATCGGGAAATGTGGGCTAATCTGGGGATGGATCTGGAGCATCACGACGTGCTGTGCGAGGTACTTCCTGAGGCTTTTGGGGGTATTTACCTCATCCAGCAAGATCGTCCCAAGGGCATGGATTTTTATGATTTTGTAGTAGCCGAGATTCACGGGGTCAGACCGGCAGAGATGATGCAACATCAAAAAGAGGGCGGGAAGGTGTTCGGAACCTTCTGCGTATATGTCCCGG
>ERZ764778.3950-NODE-3950-length-11204-cov-5.208180_pt1 | contig 11204 bp, 10 predicted proteins | sample MGYA00374951_ERZ764778 | MGnify/ENA primary metagenome ERZ764778 (study PRJEB28918, sample SAMN05720193) | bioreactor metagenome | isolation source: Anaerobic biogas reactor | place: USA:Washington, USA | collected 2015-08-08 ...
GTTGTTGCTTGTCGCGGGCTGCCTGCTCCTGGCGGCGATCCCGGTTTTTGCCGGAGAGGACACCATCACGCAGGTGTCGACGATAGACGCCCTTATGACGGGCGTGTATGACGGTCCGACCACACTGGGTGAATTGCGCGGGAAGGGTGATTTCGGCCTCGGAACGTTTGCCGCGCTCGACGGGGAGATGGTCCTTCTCGACGGTGTCTTCTACCAGGTCACAAGCACGGGCGATGTCAGAAGACCCGGTCCGGATACGAGGACCCCTTTCGCGGCAGTGACCTTCTTCACGGCGGACAGGACGGTGCCCCTCGCGCCGGGAACGGACTTCAAAGTCTTTGCTGCAGAGACGCAGAGGAATTTCCCGACGCGGAACAGCTTCTACGCCGTCAGGATAACAGGGAAATTCAGAATGGTGAAGACCCGCAGCGTTCCGGCACAGCAGAAGCCATACCGGCCGCTCACGGAGATAGTCAAGGCGCAGCCGGTCTTCGATTTTGCCGATGTCACCGGGACAATGGCGGGATTCTGGTGTCCTTCCTTCGTGAAGGGCGTCAACGTGCCCGGCTACCACCTGCACTTCCTCCGTGCCGATGGAAAGAGGGGAGGCCACGTCCTTGACTTTGTCGTCGACAATGCGACGATGGAGATCGACGACTCCCGGGAATTCTCCCTCATCCTCCCCGATGACGCCGCTTTCGATAAAGCCAACCTGGAACCCGACAGGACCACTGAGCTCAAGGCGGTGGAAAAGTGAGAAAAGAAATGTCTCAGGTCTCAGGTTCCGGGTCACAGGCGCAAAAAGACCCGGACCCAGCTTCTGAGACGTCGTCGGGAGGTTACAAGAAGGGAACATACTAAGAACTCCAATTACGAAGGGGCAAGCTGTTGAGCTTGCCCCTTTTCTGTTATTCCTGTCTTGAGACCTGAGACCTGAGACCTGAGACCTGAGACCTGCGACCCTTACTTGCTTGCCAGGCAGATGTCTATCGCTTCGTCCATCTTTTCGATGAACTTGAAGTCCATGCCGTTCTTGATGCTTTCCGGAACCTCCTCGAGGTCCTTCTCGTTGAGCTTGGGCAGGACGATGTTCCGTATCCCGGCCCGCCGTGCCGCGAGGACCTTCTGCTTTATACCGCCCACGGGCAGTACGAGGCCGCGCAGGGTGATCTCCCCCGTCATGGCCACATCGTTGCGGACGGGCTTGTCCGTGAGGAGCGAGACAAGGGAAACGAGCATGGTGATGCCCGCCGAGGGGCCGTCCTTGGGGATCGCCCCCTGGGGAACGTGAACGTGAAGGTCGTTCTTTTCGAAGAAGTCCTCGGGTATCTCGTAGTCGCCGTACTTGCTCCTGATGTAGCTGAGCGCGGCCTGTGCCGATTCCTTCATGACGTCGCCGAGCTGGCCTGTCAACGACAGGGCGCCCTTGCCGCGCATCTTCGTGGATTCGATGAAGAGTATGTCCCCTCCCGTCGGTGTCCAGGCGAGGCCCGTGGCCACCCCTGAATACTTTGTGCGTTCCGCCACCTCGGAGAAGAACTTGATGGGACCGAGGAAGGTGTGGATGCTCTCTGCGGTGATGGTCTGTTTCTCCGTCTTGCCCTGTGCCACGTCTTTGGCGACGGCCCGGCAAATGGCGGCTATCTCCCTTTCCAGGTTACGGACACCCGATTCGCGGGTGTAGGAACGTATGACGACCTTCAGGGCCTCCTCTTCAAACTCGATGTGGTCTTCGGAGAGACCGTGCTCGGAGCGTTCCTTGGGGATAAGGAACTGCCGTGCTATCATGAGCTTTTCTTCCTCGGTATAGCCGGGAAGCTCCAGGACCTCCATCCTGTCCTTCAGTGCCGGCGGTATGGGATCGAGCATGTTCGCCGTAGCGATGAACATGACCTTGGAGAGGTCGAAGGGGACTTCCAGGTAGTGGTCGCTGAAGGAGAAGTTCTGTTCCGGGTCGAGGACCTCGAGCAGGGCGCTCGAAGGGTCGCCCCTGAAGTCCGTTCCGATCTTGTCGACCTCATCGAGCATGAATATGGGGTTGTTGGACCCGGCTTTCTTGATGCCCTGCACGATCCGGCCGGGAAGGGCTCCCACGTAGGTGCGCCTGTGTCCCCGTATCTCGGCCTCGTCCCTTATGCCTCCGAGGGATATCCTCATGAACTTGCGGCCCAGGGCCCTGGCGATCGATTTGCCCAGCGACGTCTTGCCGACGCCGGGAGGACCGACGAAGCACAGAATGGGTCCCTTCATGTCGGCCTTGAGCTTTCTCACAGCAAGGTACTCGAGGATCCTCTTCTTGACCTTCTCGAGGTCGTAGTGGTCTTCGTCAAGTATCTTCGTTGCCCCGTCTATGTCGAGGTTGTCCTCTGTTGCCTTTGACCAGGGCAACTCCGTCAGCCAGTCGAGGTATGTCCGCGCGACGGTGTATTCCGCGGACATGCTGCTCATCTTCGAGAGCCTGTCGAGCTCTTTATCCGCCACCTTGCGCACCTCATCGGGCATTTTGGCTTCTTTTATCTTCTTCTTGAGCTCATCGACCTCGTTTATCTTGTCGTCGCTTTCGCCAAGCTCCTTCTGGATGGCCTTGAGCTGTTCCCTGAGGTAGTACTCGCGCTGGGTCTTGTCGATGCCTTCCTTCACGTGTGACTGGATCTTGCTGCTGAGCTCCAGCGTTTCCACTTCCCTGTTGAGGTAGATCGTCGCCTTCTTCAGCCGCTCCTTGAGGTCTATCTTTTCCAGGATCTCCTGCTTTTCGATGACCGATATGTTTATCGTCGAGGCGATGAGGTCGGCCAGGTTGCCCGGGTTCTCCACCTTCGACGCTATCTGGGCAAGTTCCGATGAAAGGTACGGGGCCATTTCGATGGCCTTGCGGTAGAGGTTCTTGAGGTTGATGTACATGGCATCTATCTCGATGTCCTTCTGGTAGTCCTCGAAGACAGGGAGGATGTTTGCCTTGATGTTGGGATCCGCCTCGGTGAACTCTATCACCTTGCACCTGCACAGGCCCTGGATCACGACCCTCTGGCTGCCGTCGACCATCTTGACCATCTTCATGATGGTGGCCACGGTCCCGACGGTATAGAGGTCTTCCGGGCCCGGGTCCTCGATATCGGGATTCTTCTGCGTTATGATGGCTATCATCTTGTCCTTGCTCATCGCTTCATCGACGAGGCGTATCGATTTCTCGCGCCCCACGATGAGGGGCATGACAAGATCGGGGTACGCCACCGTACCCCTCAGCGGCAGAACGGGCAGTTCCGCCGGTATGAACATCCTGTCTTTTATGCTTTTGTCGTTCTTTAAGCCGATTACCATTAATTCCCCCTATCGCTTGACATCCTCAAATTCCGCGTCCACGACGTCGTCATCCCTTCTGCCGCCCTGCTGGGCCTCAGCCTGCGGGCCGCCATCCTGTCCCGGAGCGCCCTGCGACGTTGCCTGCGACGTTTTCTTGTAGAGTGTCTCCGCAAGATGATGGGAGGCTCTGGTGAGGTCTTCCGCCGCTTTTTTTATCCTCTCGGCATCGCCGCTCTTGATGGCTTCCTTCGCGGGGTTCAACAGGTCCTCGACGGCCCTGATGTCCTCGGCGGAGAGCTTGTCCTTGTTCTCGTTGAGCGTTTTCTCGGTCGTGTATATGATATTGTCGAGCTGGTTACGCTGCTCGATCTCCTGTTTTCTCTTCCGGTCTTCCTCGGCATGGGTCTCCGAATCGTGGACCATCTTCTGGATATCGTCTTCGGAGAGGCCCGTGGAAGCGGTGATCTGTATGCTCTGTTCCTTTCCCGTCGCCGTATCCTTTGCCGATACGTGGAGTATGCCGTTGGCGTCTATATCGAACGTGACCTCTATCTGGGGTATACCCCTCGGCGCCGGCGGCAGGCCGATGAGGTGGAACCTCCCCAGTGTCCTGTTGTCCCTGGCCATCTCCCTCTCTCCCTGAAGGACATGGATCTCGACGCTCGTCTGGCTGTCCTCGGCTGTGGTGAACACCTGGCTCTTCTTTGTCGGGATGGTGGTGTTGCGCTCGATTATCTTCGTCATCACCCCGCCAAGTGTCTCGATACCCAGTGACAGCGGCGTGACGTCGAGAAGCAGGACGTCCTTCACTTCGCCGGCGAGAACGCCTGCCTGGACGGCCGCGCCAAGGGCGACGACCTCATCGGGGTTCACACCCCGGTGCGGTTCCTTGCCGAAGAATTCCTTCACGATCTCCTGGACCCTGGGGATCCTGGTGGAACCGCCGACGAGGACGACCTCGTCGATCTTGTTCGTCGGGATCTTTGCATCGTCAAGAGCGCGCCGACAGGGTTCTATGCTCCTCTGGAAGAGATCGTCGGCGAGCTTCTCCAGTTCCGCCCTCCTGAGCTTCATGTTGAGGTGTTTCGGGCCCGAGGCGTCAGCGGTGATGAAGGGGAGATTGATCTCCGTCTCCACCGTCGCGGAAAGCTCCACCTTTGCGCGCTCCGCCGCCTCCTTCAGCCTTTGCAGGGCCATCCTGTCCTTTGAGAGATCTATGCCCTGATCTTTTCTGAATTCGGAGACGATCCAGTCTATCACACGCTGGTCGATATCGTCGCCGCCAAGGTGGGTGTCGCCGTTGGTCGATTTGACCTCGACGACGTTGTCGCCGACCTCGAGGATGGATATGTCGAAGGTGCCGCCGCCAAAGTCGTAAACGGCAATTGTCTCATCCTTTTTCTTGTCAAGCCCGTATGCCAGGGCGGAGGCCGTCGGTTCGTTGATGATGCGAAGGACGTTGAGTCCCGCTATCCTTCCGGCGTCCTTCGTGGCCTGCCGCTGCGAGTCGTTGAAATAGGCCGGCACGGTTATGACCGCGTCGTCGATCTGCTGGCCGAGGTACGCCTCGGCTGATTTCCGCAGCTTTTGGAGCACGAAGGCCGATATCTCCTGGGGGGTGTACTGCTTGCCCCGGACATCGACACGGACGTTGCCTTCCTGGTCTCCAACCACCTTGTAGGGAACCGTCTTGATCTCTTCCTGCACCTCGTTGAACCGTCTTCCCACGAACCTCTTTATCGAAAATATGGTGTTTTCGGGGTTTGTGATGGCCTGTCTTTTGGCCGTCTGCCCGACGAGCACCTCGCCGTCCTTCGTGAACGCGACCACGCTCGGTGTAAGCCTGCTTCCCTCTTCATTTATGATGACCTTCGGCTCGCCTCCTTCCATGACCGCAACGACCGAATTGGTGGTGCCCAGGTCTATACCTATCACTTTTCTTGCCATTTTCATCTCCTCCTGAAGTTTTTCGCGTCTAGGCTAATATAATGTTGCAGCCTGACGTTGTCAACGTTGGGACAGAATCTTTTTTTGAGGCTATCCGTTTGAAAATACGGAGAGTTATCGGTAAGAGACGCGAAGGGTGATGGCCGGCGGTTCAGGCCGTGTCCGGAGGCCGGCGGGAGGCATTCCGGGCCCTGAGGCGGGCACAGGTGAAGGACAGCAGAAAGAGGGCAAAATTGACGAGGACTATGGTGGCCCCCGCGGGCAGGTCGAGGACAAAGGAGATGGTGATACCAGCCAGCACGGAGAGGATGCCGGTGAAACAGGAGATCATGATCGTCGCTCTGAAACCCCTGGCGAACTGCAGCGCCGTCACGGCGGGGATGATGAGCAGTGCCGAAACGAGCATGATCCCCACGACCCTCATGGCAAGGACGACGGTGAGGGCTGTCAGAAGGACGAGGATGCGGTTGATGCGGTCCGTGCGTATGCCCGATGTCCTGGCCGATTCCTCGTCGAAGGTGATGGCCAGGAGTTCCTGGTAGGAAAGGGTGATGACGATGATGAGGCACAGGCACAGCAGGACTGAGGTCCACACCTCCGCGTAGCTTATGGCCAGGATGTTGCCGAAGAGATAGCTGAAGAGATCGATGTTGAAGCCGCCCGCCACGCTCGCGATGAGGATACCCCCGGCTATCCCGAGGGAGGAGACGATGCCGATGGCGGCGTCACCGTAAAGACGGGCCTTGTCGATGAGCTTGAGGATCCCGAGGGCGCTTGCCGCCACGATCGGGACCGCCACATAGAAAGGATAGGCCTGGAAGAGGAGTCCCACGGCGACACCTCCGAAGGTGACGTGGGCGAGCCCGTCGCCTATGAGTGAAAGCCTGCGCAGGACGAGAAACGTCCCCAGCGCCGAACAGAGCGCGGCTATGAAGGAGCCCGCAAGCAGGGCCCGCTGGATGAACCCATGGCTGAAAAGGTCAAGGAAGTCCAACGGCCCCTCCGGGCAATGAATGAGAAGACGGAATAAGGTATGGCGCGCCCGCCCAGACACATCCGGCGACAGTTTGGCTCGTGGTCATTGGTGATTGGTCAATCATCATCACGTGTCATGCCTGTGACAGATCATATGCTGGGAGTGCTCGCCGAAGTAGTCCGTCATGTCCGTCGAGAGGCAGAAATCATCGAAACCACCAAAAAAGATGAGACTTTTGTCCAGATAGAGGAGTTTCGAGGCGTGCAGGCCGATGGTGCCTATGTCGTGGGTTATCATGATGATCGTCACCTTCCTGTCCCTGTTGAGACCCTTGAGGGTCGCAAAGAACCTTTCCCTGCCCTCGGGATCGAGGGCGGTCGTCGGCTCGTCGAGAATGAGGAGCTCGGGCCCGGCCACCAGCGCCTTCGCTATGAGCACGCGCTGCTGCTGGCCTCCTGAGAGCTCTCCTATGAGTTTGTTCCTGATGGACGTGATATCCACGAGTGCCATGGCTTCGTCGATGGATCTCCTGTCCCCCCGTGCGACCCTCCTCGGGAAACTCTTGCCGGCCAGCAGTCCCAGCGCGACGATCTCTTCCACCGTGGCAGGAAAGTGGGGATTGAAAGCTGATATCTTCTGGGGAAGATATCCGATCTTCCTCCATTCCCTGAAGACATCGGCACTCTGTCCGAAGAGCGTGATCGTGCCTCCTGTCGGTCTGATCAGGCCGAGCAGCAGGCGGATAAGGGTGGTCTTGCCGGAGCCGTTCGGCCCGACGATTCCCAGAAATTCCCCTTTTTCGAGGGTGAAGGTGATATCGCTCAGTATCTCGACGCCGTTGAACCGGAAGGACAGGTTCTCCGTCGTCACCACGCGCGTCATCTGCATTCAAGACCTTTCCTGAGATTCTCGAGGTTGTTCTCCATGAGAGAGATGAACGTCGCACCCTTCTCGAACTCGTCCTTCGTCAGGTTGTGGGCTCCGTGGAGATAAAGGAGCGTTGCCCCCGTCTCCCTGGCGAGAAGCTCCGACACCTTCGGATTGATCAGTTCTTCGAAATAGACGTAACGGATACCGTTCTCATCCATTTTCTTCTTGAGGGCGATGATCTTTCTCGCCGTCGGTTCGGCATTCGGAGACCCTTCGTAGGCGCTTACGTATTCGAGGCCGTACCTGTGCGCGAGATAGCCGAAGGCGAAGTGGCCGCCGTGGATGAGGGTCTTCTTCCTGCATGTCCCCAGGGCTTCCCGGAACTTTCCGTCGAGCCTGGAAAGCCGTTCTTTGTAATCCGTTGCGTTCTTGCGGAAAAGATCACTTCCCCGGGGGTCGGCAGCGCACAGACCCTCCGTGATCGTGTCGACCATTGTCATGGCATTCCCGAGATCCATCCAGATGTGCGGGTCGTAGGCGCCATGGTCGTGGTGCCCGTGGCCATGCTCCTTTCCACCGCCTGTATGGTGCTCGCCACCGCTCTTCATCAGCCTGATGCCCCGGCTCGCGTCGACGGTGATAAGGGTCTTGTTGGCGACTCCTTTGAGCAATTCTTCCGACCAGGGTTCCATATACCTGCCGGTGTACACGAAAAGCTGCGCGGAATCGACACGCGCCATATCGCCCGGTTTCGGTTCAAAGGTGTGGGCCTCCACCCCCGGCGGCAGGATGAGGGTCACCGTGGCCCTGTCGCCGGCTATCGCCCTCGTGAGATCGTAGAGGGGAAAGAGGGTGGTGACGACGGTGATCTTCCCGGGGCTGTCGGAGACATCCTTCCGGTCCGGTCCGCAGGAAACGGCTGTGACGAGGAGCGCCGCCAGAAGAACGAATATGGCCGGCCGCAGCGTTTTCATTGTTCCTCTCCTCTGCCAGCCGAGCAGTCGCTGCAGATCCCGAAGACCTGCATGATGTGCGATGATACGGTTGCATTCAGGGTCCGCGAGACCTCTTTCTCGATCTCCCCGAATGCGCAGAAATTGAGATCGTCCACTTTCCTGCAGGAGGTGCAGACGAAATGATGGTGGTGTTCCCTGTTACCGCAGAAGAAGTAATAGAGCTTCCGGTCCGGATGAATAACCTTGGAGATGATGCCGCGGCCCGCCAGTTCCTCCAGGTTGCGATAGACCGTGGGAAGCCCGATGGCGCGAAAACGCTCCTTCATTCTTGCCCACACCTCGTCGGGGCTGAGGTAGATCGAGGCGTTGCGCAGGATATCGAGGATGGCGAGCCTCTTTGGCGTTGCCTTGAGTTTGAGTTCCTTGAGAATATGGTTGTGATCCATCATGACAATCTAAATAGAAATCATTTTCGTTTATTCTATGTGAAAGAGAGGAGGATGTCAATGCCACAGTGCGGGAAACACTGCCAGGGTAGGGTCCGGAGCGTCTACCGTTCCACGGGGTTGCCCCTTTTCACCCATGCGCGATATCCGGCCAGAAAGGTCATGACGTTGGTGTATCCCGCGTTCCGTGCCGCGACCGCGGCCGTGAAGCTGGGGGCTCAGCCGTACCCCCTGCAATAGAAAACGATGGGGGTGTCCTTTTCAGGGGGGAGAAGGGACGCCAGCCTGTAGAATTCCTCCTGGGGAATGTGCAGGGCGCCGGGAATATGACCCGACGCGTATTCGAGGGTGGTCCGGTTATCGACGATAAGAAGTCTCTTCTCCGTTTCCATCAATCCTTCAAGTTTCCTGATGTCGATGTCTCCGATGCTGTCGACGAGGAAACAACCGGCCGGCATAAGAAACGAGAGGTTGAACGCCAGGAGGGCGAGAAGGGGCAGGGCATGTCTCAAGGCGGCGGGCAAATGGCGACTGGTCATAGGTTGCTCAAGGGAACGTTGTGATTCACGGGTTGTATATCTTTCGGACCTTTTCCTTCGCCTCGCTGACCTGTGCCGGTGAAAGCTTGAGTCCCGCGGGCGTGTGTTCCGGTTCCGCGCCGATACTGTAAATGCGCTCGGGAAGGCCTGCCTGTTCCTTCATGCCCGGAGGCACTTCGGGGACCACCCCTATGGCCCTGTGCACATCGTCGGGGAACTTTCCGGGATCGGCCGTCTCATAGATCACCGCCGGCCGGTCATGCTTTCCGCGGAGGTATTCCTCCAGGGCGGCCCAGCCCACGGCACCATGGGGGTCGAGGATGATGCGGTAGCGCTCGTGGACGTCCTTCATCGTTTCAAAATGACGGGGATTGCTGATCCCGAGGGAAACGATGTCCCTCCGCATGGCCTGCATATCGGGCATGCGGTCGATCATGCCCGGTCTCGTCACGTTTCCCGTCGACGGGTCTCTTTCGTCGTACATATGGCCGCCATAGAAATCGATGAGGCGCGCCAGGTTGCTCGGATGGGAGACGATCATGGCCGATGACGGGGATTTGATGGAAGGCCGCACGGTGTAGGTCCCGGAGGCGAGGAAATCGGGAAACTCGGTATTCTCGTTGACACCGCATATGATCGTTTGGACGGGAAGCCCCATCTGTCTCGCCAGGACGGTCCCCATCATGTTGCCGAAATTGCCGGAGGGGATGCTGGCGATGAAGGGCTCCGAAGAGGTCTCCATCTGCGAATAGGCGTAAAACGGGTAGACTGCCTGGGGAAGGAGCCTGCCCACACTGATCGAATTTGCCGAGGTGAAACGCTCCCCGTCGCCGAAGAGTTCGAGGGCGAAGGACGTGTCGCCGAGGATGTTCTTGGCGAGTGCCTGGCAGACATCGAAATCGCCGTTCACTTCAAAGGCGTGGACGTTGCCGCGAAGGGTGGTCATCTGGCGCCGCTGTCCTTCGCTGATGGATCCCTTCGGATAGAAGACGATGTTGTCGATGTTGTCGAGGCCGAGAAGGGCGTCCGCCACGGCCCCTCCGGTGTCTCCGCTCGTGGCCACGATGACGACCCTTCTCAATCCCCTCTCGCCGAGGAAGTGGTTGAGCATCCTGCCGAAGAACCTGGCGGCGTAATCCTTGAAGGAGTAGGTCGGTCCCCGGGTGAGCCATATTATGTGGGTCCTCCCCGTGACCTTCTGCACCGCGGTGGGGATCCTCCTGGTATCGTAGGCGTCGTCGAGGAGCGATCTCAACCGTGCCGGGGGCACCTCATGCCCGAGGAAAGGTTCGAGCACCTCGTAGGCTATCCCGGCGTAGGTCATGCCCTTCATGGCCTCTATGCGTTCCCGGGACAGGACGGGGATGTCCTTCCGGGCCATCATATACAACCCGTAGTTCGACGCCATCCCCGTAAGGAGCGCGGTCTCGAAATTGACGCGTTCCGCCGGGTTGTTGGTGCTGTAGTACACGATCTCGCCCATGGCAGGTTAAGCATACAAAAAGTTTGCTTTTTTTTCAACTTCCTTTATAATTGTCATACGATGGTCTTCATGAGACCCTACCTGCTCCGCGGGATGATCCTTCCCGCATTCTTTCTGTTCCTGACCGCCGGCGTTGCCATATCCGATCCCATGCCCGTGGGGGAACCCCGGACCCAGGAGAAAGCGGTCGTTGCCTCCGACCCTCTCCCCAGGGCGTCGGTCGTAAGGAATCCCCATGGTTTCCTTCAGTTCGACGGGACGGGCTACCGGGTTGTGACGAAGGAGGTCAAGCCGGAAAAGACGAACCATATCCGGCTGAAGCCCGTCGGGCCTTCGGGGCCGAACGGAACGGGTTCCACCGTCTACACCCTCGAAGTGCTCGAGGACAGGGCCTGTGAAGAGGACAACCGGCAGAACCCTTCTGTGAATGACGGGGCCCGCATTGCCGTTGAAAGGGTAGAGGAGCTCGATAAGAAGAAGAACGCGACCCCGGAGCCGAGGAAGGAGCACAAGGCCGACGTGGGTCTTGGCATGAAGGTTTCGGAATCGAGCGAAGTGATGGTCGGTCGCGGCCTCGTTCTGGAGCGCAGGGAGGACAGAGGCCTCGAATCCCGCGACGACGGCTGGCGTTTTCGCTTCAAGACGAACTTCTAGGGATTGCCCGGAGGCCCCGGGAGCCACTTCTTT
>ERZ764778.3955-NODE-3955-length-11191-cov-4.473330_pt1 | contig 11191 bp, 8 predicted proteins | sample MGYA00374951_ERZ764778 | MGnify/ENA primary metagenome ERZ764778 (study PRJEB28918, sample SAMN05720193) | bioreactor metagenome | isolation source: Anaerobic biogas reactor | place: USA:Washington, USA | collected 2015-08-08 ...
ATCAGGCGTTTCCCAAAGGGAGCCACCGGTTGCAGCCTTCGCGCATCACGGCGCATTTTGGTCCGGTCATCACGCTGGAGGAGATCCGCGCGGCCATGCCGGACAAGGGCGGGTACGAGGCCGTGGGCGCCCTGGTCATGCAGCGCATCCGCGAGCTGGCTCCGCCGGCCGCCGCGGAGTGACCGGTTTTGCCGGAGAGGGGAAGGGGATCAGGCCGGGAGGATGGCCTGGAGACGGGAAACGACCATTTCGATGGCGACGCGGTTCTGTCCGCCGCCGGGGATGATGATGTCGGCGTAGCGGCGGCTGGGCTGGACGAATTCAAGATCCATGGGGCGGACGGTGTCGAGATACTGGAACACGACGGAGGAGAGGGTGCGGCCGCGTTCGCGGGTATCGCGCTGGATGCGGCGGATGAGGCGGATGTCGGCGTCGGTATCCACGAACACCTTGATATCCATCAGGCCGCGCAGTTCGGGTTCGGCGAAGATGAGGATGCCGTCCACGAGAATGACGGAGGCGGGCTCGACGGTGACGGTTTCGGGGAGGCGGGTGTAGGTGGCAAAGTCATAGACCGGCAGGGGGACGGGGCGGCCCTGGCGGAGTTCGCGGATATGGCGGGCAAGCAGGTCGCTTTCGAGGGCGTCGGGGTGGTCCACATTCTGCTGCGCGCGCTGTTCCATCGGCAGGTGCGACAGGTCGCGGTAGTAGGCGTCGTGGGGGAGATAGGCGATGTGGCGGGCGCCGACGCGGTCGAGAATCTGGCGGGCGACGGTGGTCTTGCCGGAGGCGGTGCCGCCGGCGACGCCGAAGACGATGGGCGTTGAGCTCATGGAGGGAATCTAGCAGAAACCGGAAGAAAGGCCAAACGGTCGAACAACCGGATCAGGGATGGGCGGCGTAGGGGAGGGAGGAGTGGTGGACGTGGATGCGCAGGCGGCCGAGGGGATCCTTGAGATAGCCGAAGGTGAAGTTGGCCTTGGTTTCCGCGCCAGAGGCGGCATCGGTGAAAAAGTAGTTGCCCATGGCAACGGCGGAATCGCTGTCGATGGTGATCTGCTGGTCGCCGAAGCGGACCTGCGACCAGGGTTGGAGGGCGAAGCCGTGATCTTCGGCGACGACGCCTCCGACGAAGTAGGAAACGGCCTGGTCGAGGGAGGGGCGGAATTCCACATTGGAAGCCTTGGTAGGCTTGAAGAGGACGGGCCCCAGATCGTAGGCGTAGAGGGTGGAGACGGCTTGAGCCGCGAGCGTTTGGGCGTCGCCGCCCGCGGTATGGGCCTGGCCGATGGCGACGATGGCGTCGCCCCAGGCCTTCTGGGCGGCGCGGACTTCGTCGGGGGTGATGGGCCCGGAGGCGAGGGCGGCGGCACAGAGGCCGAGGAGGATCGGAATCGCGGCGAATGGTCGGATCATGGGGAGGCTCTTGGAGGTTGGATGCTTTTCAAAGGGTGCCGAAGAGGCGGTCGCCGCAGTCGCCGAGGCCGGGGAGAATGTAACCGTGTTCATTGAGCTTTTCATCGAGCATGGCGGTATAGATTTCCACGTCGGGGTGGGCGGCGTGCAGGGCGTCGAGGCCTTCGGGGGCGGCAAGGATGGAGACAACGGTGATGCGTTCGATGCCGCCCTTGGTTTTGAGCAGTTCGACGGCGTGGGCAAGGGAGCCGCCGGTGGCCAGCATGGGGTCGAGCAGGAAGGTGCGCATGGAGGCGGCGTCCGGGGGCAGGCGGAAATAGTATTCCACGGGTTGCAGGGAGTGTTCGTCGCGGTACACGCCGACATGGCCGACTTTGGCGGAGGGGATGAGATTGAGGATTCCGCTGACCATGCCGAGGCCGGCGCGGAGAACGGGGACGAGCAGGACCTGTTCGGCCAGCTGCAGGGCGTCGCAGGGGGCGAGGGGGGTGTGGATGCGGACGGGCCGCAGGGCGAGATCGCGGGTGATTTCATAGACCAGCAGGTAGGAGAGTTCCTCCAGCGTGGAGCGGAACAGCTTGTTGTCGGTCTCGCGGTTGCGGAGAATGGCGAGCTTGTGCTCGATCAGGGGGTGTTTCAAAACAGTGACAGTGGCGCTCATGGGGCGGTTCCTCCGATCGGGAGTGAAACCTAGCAAACGGATTCGGAAAAGAAAAGCCGGGGGATCCGGAGCCCGCCGTGGCATGTCAAGGCATCCGGACCGGCAGCGGGTCGGTTGGGCGGCCGCGCGGACGCGGCGGAGGAATTGTGGAGGGGGAACCGAATAGTTGTTTGCAGGGCGGGGGGGGAATGCAGTACAAAAGAGCGCAAAGGCCAGGGAAGCGGTAAAAGGCTTCACTTGGCCGTTGCCGAATGGTGAAACAGACCGCAAGGAGCCCGCTTATGGACATGGATCGGATCAAAAGCGTGATTGACCTGATGCGCGAGCACGAGCTGAGCGAATTTTCGATTGAAGACCAGGATTTCAAGCTGTCGCTGAAACGGGGGAGTCCCGGGATGGCGGCGCCCCTGATGGGGGCGGGACTGGCGCCGGCGGCGCTTCCGCCTCCGGCGGCGGCGCCCCCGCCGCCGGCGGAAGAGGAACTGACGCCGATCGCGTCGCCGCTGGTGGGGACCTTCTACCGGGCGAGTTCGCCGGACGCGGATCCGTTTGTGTCGGTGGGCGCCCGGGTGAACAAGGACACGGTGGTGTGCATCATCGAAGCGATGAAGGTGATGAACGAAATCAAGGCCGAGACAAGCGGCGTGATCAAGAAGATCCTGGTGGAGAACGCGACGGCGGTTCAGTTCGGGCAGCCGATGTTCCTGGTGGAAAAGGGCTGAGGCCGGCATGTTCAAGCGAATCCTGATCGCGAACCGGGGCGAGATCGCCGTTCGCGTGATCCGGGCGTGCCGGGAGATGGGCATCCGGACGGTGGCGGTGTATTCGGAGACGGACGAGACGTGCCTGCACGTGCAGCTGGCGGACGAGGCGGTGTGCATCGGCAGGGCGCCGGCGTCGGAAAGCTACCTGAAGATCGCCAACATCATCAGCGCGGCCGAGGTGACGGACGTGGACGCGATCCATCCGGGATTCGGCTTTCTGTCGGAGAACGCGCACTTTGCGGACATCTGCGAGGACTGCGGGATTACGTTCATCGGTCCCTCCCAGGACAACATCCGCAACATGGGCGACAAGAACAAGGCCCGCGAGATGATGCGCCGGGCCGGCGTGCCGGTGACGCCGGGCAGCGACGGCGTGGTGAAATCGCCGGAAGAGGCGCTGGCGATCGCGAAGAAACTGGGCTATCCGGTGCTGATCAAGGCGGTGGCGGGGGGCGGCGGCAAGGGCATGCGCATCGCGCGCAACGACGTGAGCCTGGCGCAGGGGTTCATGACGGCCAGTTCCGAGGCGGAGCGGGCGTTCGGCAACGCGGATGTCTACGTCGAGAAGCTCGTGGAGCGGGCGCGGCACATCGAAGTGCAGCTGCTGGCGGACAACCACGGGCATGTGTACCAGCTGGGCGAGCGGGACTGCTCGATCCAGCGCCGCCACCAGAAACTGCTGGAGGAGACGCCCAGCCCGGCCCTGACGCCGGATCGCCGCAAAAAGCTCCTGAAGGCCGCGGTGAAGGCGGCGCAGGCCTGCAAACTGCGCAACGTGGCGACCCTGGAATTCCTGTGGAACGAGGATGCACAGGAGTTCTACTTCATGGAGATGAACACGCGCATCCAGGTGGAGCATCCGATCACGGAAGAGGTGACGGGGGCCGACCTGGTGCAGCTGCAGATCCGCGCGGCGGCGGGCGAAGTCATGAAGTTTTCCGATGACGAATTCACGCCGCGCGGCCACGCCATCGAAGTGCGCGTCAACGCGGAGAACCCCTACAAGAACTTCACGCCGTCGCCGGGCCCGGTGCAGGCGGTGCATTTTCCCGGCGGACCGGGCATCCGGGTGGATTCGCATGTGTATTCCGGCTATGTGATTCCGCCGTACTACGACAGCATGATCGGCAAGATCATCGCGCGCGGCCGCACGCGGGAGGAGGCGCTGACGCGGATGGCGCGCGCGCTGGCGGAATTCAAGATGGCGGGGCCGGCGACGACGGTGCCGGTGGCGCAGGCGCTTCTGGCGGATGCGCGGTTCCTGCGGGGCGAATACAACACGCATTTTCTCGAACAGTTCATGAACGATGTGTTCTGGGTGTCCTAGGCGGGGGGGCCGATGAGCGGGTCGGGCCGGGCAGCGTGGCGGCGGACGCGGAGCCGTCTGGAGACCGCGGTGGAAGAGGCGCTGGGGCGGCTGGCCGGCGATCCGCCGGCGGTCCGGCCGGCGGAGGCGGATGCGCGGGTCGTGGTGCTGGGCGGCGGGACCGGGCTGTCCACCGTGCTGGGCGGGAATGCCTCTCTGCCGGCGTGGGGAGAGCGTCCCGTCGCCGGCCTGAAGCGGGAATTCAGGGACGTATCGGTGGGGGTTTGCACGACGGATGACGGCGGTTCGACGGGGGAACTGGTGCGACGGCTGCCGATGATCGGCATCGGCGATACGCGCAAGGTGATGCTGTCGCTGATGGACCGCGGGGAATGGATCCGCCGGTACGGGCCCGATGTGCCGGCGCCGGATATCATCCGGCAGGTCTTCCAGCATCGCTTCGGGGAACGGGTGCCGAGCCGGGCGGAGCTGCGGGATCCGGTGAGGGTGCTGCCGCCGGAACAGCGGAACGCGTGTCCGGCTGCGCTTCGGGCGGAGCTCAAATCGCTGGCGAACGGCGCTCCCGACTGGGTGCTGGAAGCGATGCGCGCGCCGCGGCACTGCCTGGGCAATCTGCTGCTGACCCTGGCGGTGTTCCGGGGCGTCCGGACGCCGCGCGCGCCGACGCTGGCGGAGGTGGAGCGCGGCCTGGCTGCGGCGGCCCGGGTCATCGGCGCGCCGGCGGGGCGGGTGCACCCGGCGACGGCGTCGCCGGGAATGCTGATTTACGAATACGCCAACGGAGTGGTGGCGGCCGGACAGTCGCGCGCCGCGCGCGCCCGGCGGGGCTGCGCGGTGCGGCGGGTGCGGATCTCGTTTTCGGGAACGCCCCGGGCCAATCCGCGGCTGCTGGCGGCGCTGCGCCGGGCCGATCTGATTGTCTATGCGCCGGGCAGTCTCTACAGCAGCATGCTGCCGGTGCTGCTGACGCCGGGGGTGGTGGAGGCCATCCGCGCCAATCGCCGCTCCGTGAAAATCCTGGGCGCCAACCTCTGGATCCAGGAAGGCGAAACCGACATGTCGTTCCGCGAGGAAAGCCGCGGATTCTGGGTGTCGGAACTGATCGAGGCCTACGGCCGGAACGTGCCGGGCGGCATCGCGGGCCTGTTCGACGTGGTGCTGGCCACGAGCCTGGACACGGTGCCGGGCAGCATCATCCGCAACTACGCGCTGGAAGGGAAGCATCCGATCCATCTGGACCGGACACGGGTGGCGGCGCTGGGGGTCATGCCGGTGGAGGCCAGCCTGTTTGCCAACGGCCGCGGCCAGCGGGAGTCCATGATTCACCATGATCCCGCCCGCTTTGCGACGGCGGTCCGCACGATTTTCGACGGCTGGCCCCGCGGGAGCGTTCCGAAACGGGCGCGGGAGACGGGCGGCGCACCCGCCCGCCGCGCACCGTCCACGCCGCCGGTGAAGCGCGGCGAGCCGGCGAGCGCGCGCATGCGGGCGGCCGGCGCCGCGCTGGCGGCGGCGGCGGTCCGTCCGCCGGAGCTGCGGCCGGCCCTGGAGGATTTTCTGTGGGACTATCCGGACATCCGCCCGGATCATCTGCGGGGCTTCGACGGGGTCCGCGTGGTGGAGAACGGCTGCTGGAAGCGGAGCCGCCAGTGGGACAATGTGTTGGGCTACTACGATCCCGGAACACGGCATATCATGCTGCACCGGCATGCGCTGCGGACGCCGCAGGCGCTGCGGGCGAATTTCGCGGTGGCGCTGGGCGAGTCGCTGCTGGGGCGGTACATCGCGGACAAGCGCTGGCGGGAAGTGCCCGGCGATGACTGCCGGGTGTATGAAATCCGCCTGCGGCCGGCGCGCGAACGGGAATGCTGGCTGTCGGATGCCGCCTTGCGGGCCTATTTTCGGGCGGCGGGCATGCTGCCGCGGGCGGGGGACCCGCTGGTTTGCCGCCGGCCGGTGGGGAGGGGCACCGGCTTTCTTCCCTGCGGCATTCTGTTCGGGCTGATGTATGCCTGGATGCTGGACGGCGCGTTTGTGCCCGCCCTGGATTTCGAGATGCGGATGCTTCAGTGGCCCGCTTCGCGCCTGCTGCCCTACCAGGTGCGCGAACGCGCCGCGCATCGCGAACTGGTCCGGTTTTTCCGCGAAGAGGTGTTCCGCAACGGCTGAAGGCCGCGCCTCTTCTCCTTCGGGCTCGCAGAAGGCATTCGGGCTTTCCTCCGGGGAAGGGTCGGTGTATCGTCCGGCGCATGGTCCATCAGGTTCCATCGGAGACGCGGCAGCTGGCGGCAGGCGACCATCTGCGGCTGGTGGTTCGCAACGGCTGGGAGTTCGTGGAGCGGCCGAGGATTTCGGGCATCGTGGTGATTGTGGGGACGACGCGCCACGGGTGCCTGGTGCTGGTGACGCAGTGGCGCGAACCGGTCGCCGCGCCGGTCGTCGAATGGCCGGCGGGGCTGGCCGGGGATCTTGCCGGCAGCGAGACGGAAGCGCTGGAAGAGGCCGCGCGGCGCGAACTTTTCGAGGAAACCGGTTTTCGGGCGGATACGATGACCGCCGAGCTGTCCGGGCCGCCGAGCCCGGGCATCTCCAATGAAATCGTGACGATCTTTCGGGCGCGCGGCATGGTGCGGACGGCGGCGGGCGGCGGGCGGGGGGCGGAGCGCATCCGGACGCATGTGGTGCCGATCTCCTGGCTCTTCCCCTGGCTGGACCAGATGCAGGCCAAGGGATACCTGGTGGACCCCAAGGTGTATGCCGGCGCGCTGCTGCTGCGCAAGGAAATGGACGAGGGACTGTATGACTGAGGATCGCGCCATGCCTGTGACGGATTCCCGCCGGACCGCCGTGGAAACCCCCGTGTACGCGGTGCCTGACGACAAGCGGATTTCAGTGGGCGCGCCCAGCCTGGCGGCCCTGCCGAACGGCGCCCTGCTGGCGGCGTTCGACCAGTCCGGTCCCGATGTGAAGGGGCTGCCGGGCAAGAAGGGGCACGACGCCAAACGCAACCGGTGGATGCAGGGGCGGGTGATGCGGTCCGCCGATGGCGGAGCCACCTGGAAGCTGTCTGCCACGTATCCCTTCCGCGATGCCAGTCTGTTCCGCGACGGGGGGGATGTGTACCTGCTGGGGGAGGCCTCGGGCGGGCTGTGCCTGATGCGGTCTCCGGACGGCGGAGGCAGCTGGTCTGCCCCCCTTGACTTGACGGGCGATCAGGAATTGCGGTGTTCGCCGACGGCGGTGGTGGCGCAGGACGAGTGGTGGCATGTGCCCTGCCTGGCGCCGTCGGGCGGAGACTGGGGGCTGATGGTCTGGCGTGCGCCCCGCGGAGCCAGCCTGATGAACCGAAAGGCCTGGACGGCGGGCCCGGTTTCTCCGCCGCTGGCGAACGGACTGCCGGAACGCTCCGGAGCCTGCGGGGTTCCCTGGCCGGGATCCCGTCCGTCCTGGCGGCACCCGGTGGCGATTCCGGAGGTGGATGCCCGGCATCCCTGGCACGGGGGAGGGCGGCTGCAGATCGCCGCGCCGGCGGGCGCCGGCCGCGAACACTGGGCCGTGCGGGTGCGGGTGGATCGAGATTGGGGTGTTGCGCCACAGGAAATCGAGGGCGGCGAGCCGTGGCTGTGGACGCCATGGCCGGGGGGGCACGGGAAGTTCGATTTGTTCGTTGACGAATCCGCCGGCCGGTACTGGCTGGCGGGAAGCCGGGGACAGAGCAGGCTGGCATTGGGCCGGGAGGCCGGAAGCGAAGCGGGGCTGAACGCGATCGGGTTGTGGACATCGGCCAATCTGGCGGACTGGTTTTTCGTTGCCGACCTGGCCCGGGGCGGGGAAGGGCCTCCGGGCGTGCGCTGCGATCCATCGCTGGCGGTGGCGGGTGGCGATCTGGTGGCCGTCTGCCGGGCCGGCGGTCCGCAGAGCCGCCGCGCCCGGGAAACCACCCGGGTGGTTTGTTCGCGGCTGGAGCAGTTCCGGACGCTGTCCGGAGCCGGTTGAGCGGTTTTTAAGCGTGATTTTCAAGGAACGGCGGGGTACAGTCGCAGGACAGCATTGCTGGGAGGCTTCAGGATGAACGAACAAGACTCGACCATGCACAAGGACGGAGAACGGCGGCGCCGGCTGACAGTCTGGGCGCTGGCGGCGGGTTCACTGGGGCTGTTTCTGGCCACCTTGAGCCGGGGCGCCTTTCCCGGTCTGCCGGCCCGGCACCTGGCGTGGCATCTGGGCCTGGATGCGGCACCGACGCTTCTGGATTCCCTGTGGGGCCGGCTGGTCCGGTTGTGCGCCCTGCTACCGGGAGAGTCCCTGGCGTTCCGGGTCGGCGCGCTGAGCGCGGTGTTTGCCGCGCTGTGCGTGGCGTTGACGACCGCGCTGGTGATGCGCATCCGCTATCCCGTGCATGATCCGCACGATCCGGCGGAGACGGGCCGCGAAGGGCAGGCGCGCTGGCTGGCCGGGGTGACGGCCGGACTGGGCATGATGGTTTGCATTCCGTTCTGGGTGGTGGCGACGCGTTCCCTGCCGGATGCTTTTCACCTGTGCATGCTGCTGGGCGCCGCGTTTCTGCTGTCGGAGTATCAGCGGACCGGGCGCAACGGATTCCTGTACGGCCTGGGGCTGCTGTACGGCGTGGGGGTGACGGAATTCCCGACGTTCTGGGTGCTGGCGCCGTTTGCGGCGGTTCTGGTGGCGCGGGCGATGTTGCAGCGCGCGGCATTCAGCTGGCGGGTGGTGCTGCGCATGGGGTTGTGGGCGGTGCCGGGCCTGCTGCTATACGTGTGGAACGGCTGGACGCTGTGGTCGGACGCCGCGATTCGGTTGCGCGGATTCGGTTCGCTTTGGTCGGTGATCTGGTTCATCTGGCGGGACCAGTGGCATCAGATCGTTCATGCCCCGCAGACCACGGGCTTCCTGATGGTGTTGGTGCTGACGCTGGTGCCGTGGGGCGTGATGTTCCTGATGCGCCCAAAAAAGCCGGCCTGGCGCTATTCGGCCTGGCAGGTGTTTCTGCGGCTGGTGGTGCTGGCCGCCGCGCTGGGCGCGCTGTTCAATGCCCCGCTGTCGGCCTGGCGCATCTTCGGCATGCATTATCTGATGGTGACGCCGTACCTGATCCTGGCGGCGTGCGCAGGCGTGGTCGCGGGCGAATTCTGGGTGATGGGCCAGGGGCGCGAACACCGCAATGCCGGCATCGGCCAGCCGCTGCGCCGCCTGATGGGCGTGCTGGCGCTGCTGATTCCGTTCTCGGCCCTGGCGGCGGGATGGTTGAACCGCCCGGTGGCCGATGGCCGTCCCGGCGGCGAAGTGGAAGCCATGGCCGGAGAACTCCTCGATGCCCTGAAGGGCCGCGATGTGCTGCTGACCGACGGCGTGCTGGATGATTCCGTCCGGGTGCTGGCCCGCGGACGCGGCCTGGATCTGACGGTGATCGGGGTCCCGCAAATGGCCTCCAAGCTGCACCGGGATCATCTGGCCGAACGCTTCACCCATCCCCGCCAGCAGGCGCTCCTGCAGGTGGGCTTCAGCGCCTTTGTGCAGGATTTTCTCTCGGACGACGCGCAGCTGCGGCGGACCGCCGCCGTGGAACTGGCCGGACCGCTGCGGGAGTTCGGCTACCTGGTTCCGGACCGGCTGGTCTATCGCGTGGTGCCGAACGAGGCGGAAACGGATTTGCCCTCGCTGGTGGCGTCCCAGCAGGCATTCTGGCGGCGGCTGGAAGCGTGGGGGGGGGCGCCGTTGGACGAGCGGAATCCCGCCTGGGGCTACCGGCAGTATCTGCTTCGGCTCGCGTCCAAGGTGGCCAACAACCTCGGGTTCGCCATGATCGAGCGCGGCGATGCCGCCGGAGCCGAAGACCTCTTCCGCCAGGCCCGCCGGCTGTTTCCCGACAATGTCAGCGCCCTGCTGAACCTGCTGACCCTGGCACAGGCCGCGAATTCGCCGGAACGCGAAGCGTACGAAGCGGAGTGGGAGGCCTTCAAGGAGCGGCAGATGGACTCACGGGTGATGTGGTCGCTGAGTTCCCTCTACGGCTATGTTCACAATACGGGCTATCTGGTCCGGCACGGCATGATGTGGGCGGTTTCCGGAAAGCCCCAGATGGCCGAAGCGGAAATGCGCCGGGCGTCCGGCGGCCGGGCCATGGATCCGCGAGTCAAGGCGTTCCTGGCCCGCGCCTATTTGCAGGAAGGGGACCTGGAGCGGAGTACCGAATACTACCGCGAGGCCCTGGACGAAAACCCCGCCGACATGGGCAGCCTGCTGATGATGGTGCAGCTGGCCATCCACGCGGAGGATTTTCCGGAAGCCGAACGGCTGCTGACCCGGGCGGAAGAGGCGGGGGTGCCGGCCGAACAACTTCGTTTCGAGCGCGCCGTGCTGGCCTATCTGCAGGGCCATCCCGATGACGCGCTGACGGCACTGAAAACGCTGGTCGCGCAGCAGCGCGACGACGTGCGGGCCTGGGCGCTGCTGGCCCTGCTGACGGCGGACGGCCGCGATCCGGCTGTCTACGAGCAGTCGCTGAAGGCGCTTCAGGAATTGCGCGGCGCCTCGCCGGATGTGCGCCTCATGCTGGCGGAACTGTACCTCAGCCGCGAGGAATGGGCCCTGGCCCGTGCCGAACTCGACCAGGTCACGCGCATGAATCCGCGGCTGATCCGCGCCTGGGAAATGCTCGTCCAGGTAGATTTCCGCGAACGCAAGCAGGAACTGGCCGAAGACCATGTGCGCATCCTGCTGACGCTGGATCCGGCTAATTACACGGGCAATCTGATGCTGGGTTCGTTCCAGTACGCCCGCGCGCAGTACGCCCTGGCGGAATCCTCCTACCGGGCGGCGCTGGCGGTCCGTCGCGACCCAACGGTTCTCAACGATCTGGCCTATCTGCTGATGGTGAGAGGCGATGCCCCGGAGGAAGCGCGGACCTTGATCGAGGAGGCCCTGGTTCTTCAGCCGGACAATCCCGTGCTGCTGTCCACCCGGGGGGAATTGAATCTGCGGGAGGGCCGGTTGGATCAGGCC
>ERZ764778.3958-NODE-3958-length-11183-cov-80.838066_pt1 | contig 11183 bp, 8 predicted proteins | sample MGYA00374951_ERZ764778 | MGnify/ENA primary metagenome ERZ764778 (study PRJEB28918, sample SAMN05720193) | bioreactor metagenome | isolation source: Anaerobic biogas reactor | place: USA:Washington, USA | collected 2015-08-08 ...
CGCTCTGCAGGAGTGCGATGAAGATCGCCCATGCCTTCTTGTTCCCCAGGGGTCCCGTGACGCTGATGAAGGTCGGGGGGACTCTGGATAACTGGCGCTCAAGGGTGGTCTCGTTCATGCTCCACACCCGGATACGGTATAACCCTCTATCTGTTACCGGGATATATAACCCTGTCCGTAAAAGTAACAGATCTGTTATCTCCATCCCGGGAACCCCACCGGATCCTTCTTCACCCCTGACCCACCACGTACTGCAATGCCTGCCGACCGGGAGATCATCGACGCGGCGCTTGAGAAAGCCCGTGACCTCGGGGCGGACGTCGCGGGGGCCGTCCCCGCCGGCCGGCTCGTCGACTGCCCTTCGGCGGTTGCGGAGGGGGTGTGCGGCTCTCCGGCCGACCGTGGAACCTACATCGTCCTCGGCCTCTCCCACGGCCCGGAGCACCCCGAGCTCGACCTCTGGGAGGAGGGCCGGGGAACGCCCGGCGACCGGATCCTTGCCGGGATCGGGCGAAACCTCGCCCGATGGCTCTCGGAGTGCTATGGCATCAGCGCCCGGGTCGTCCCCTACCAGGTCGAGGACGGCGGGATCTACCTCAAGGATGCGGCCTGCATCGCGGGCATCGGGAGGATGGGGAGAAACAACCTGGTCATCGTTCCGCGTTACGGGCCGAGGGTCCGGTTCCGGGCGGTATGGGTGGACCTGGACTATCCCGCGGAGAGTCTCCCGGGGCCCGCCATCCCCTGCGCCGGCTGCGAGGGTTACTGCATCCGGGCCTGCCCGATGGATGCCTTTGAGACCGGACTGTATAGCCGGGAGCGGTGCCTGGCGCGGATGAACGCCGACAAGGCCGCCGGCAAGGAGCGGATCGACCACTGCCGCGCCTGCGAGCTTGCCTGCCCGACCCGTGACTGATCCTTACCTCAAGCGGGGCGCCCTGCTTTGAGTTCTTCAAGCGTCGCCATCACCGCATCCACGTGCCCCTTCACTTTCACCTTCCGCCAGACGGCGGCGATCTTTCCCTCCGGATCGATGATGAACGTGCTCCGCTCGACGCCCATGTACTCCCTCCCGTACATCTTCTTTGTCACCCAGGCGCCGTATGCCTCGATCGTCCGGCGTTCGGTGTCCGAGAGGAGGCGGATAGAGAGGTTATGCTTGTCGGAGAACCGCCGGTGGCTCGCGGTCGAGTCGGGGCTGATGCCAAAGACCGGCGTCCCTTCCCGGGCAAACGCCTCCCTCGCATCGGAGAACGACCGGGCCTCGAGGGTGCACCCCGACGTGTTGTCCTTCGGGTAGAAGTAGACGACCGCGTAGGCCCCCCGCAGGTCTGCAAGGCAGACCGTCTCTTCGTCTGCATCCGGAAGGCAGAAATCCGGTGCCGGCATACCCGCTGCAAGTTCGCTCATAATCAGTGAGTCTTGCTCCCGGGGGATAAAAGAGTGCTGGAACGCTCGCATCTCCCCCTTCGGGCCGACGCGAGAGCCCCGGGAGTGGACCGGCCTGAGGGGTTTCAGGATAACCCTGGCCAAAACCGGGATTACAGTTTCAAAAGCCCTTTCTCACGCAGGTAATTGCCCGGACCTGTCGTCGAATACATCGCTTTCAGGATATCCCCAAGGGGATCGAGGATAGAAGTCTTCGATTCAAATGCATCTGCAAGCGCCTTCAGCCCGTTCTGGATGCAATCGAAGTGAACGGGTTCAAGCTCTACCGTCGAATCTCCCGAACAGATGCGTTTGAACCGTTCCAGCAGTCCGTTATAACTGGTGTTCAGAACAAAGTCAGCCAGAAGATAGTCTTCGGTAAATGAATACCTGAGCGTCCGGTTGGTGATCCCATATGCTGCGGAGAAATAGTAGATCTTCTTCTCTACCTTCTCCTCCTTTCTCATCATCAGTTCAATGCGCCGCAATTCTGCGACCAGCTCTCTTCTGAAGAAATCATCCTGTGACATGTTACCCCCTACTGGATATACTCGGGAAATCCCATCTCATACTGATCGGTCGTTGCATACGGAGAAACGGGGTATGCCGGACCAGGTTCGCCGGCGCAACATCCGCCGCCGGCACCCCAGCCATGAATCATTGGTTCCACCGGGAAGATCTTCCATCCTTCTTCGGTGGATGTTTCTCTGTCTCTGGCCGCTGGCGCATGCTCCCGGAGATAATCCCGGATTTCCCTGACCTTTTCATCACCCAGCATCCGGCCGATCAACGCATTGTTCATGATCTCAAGTGACCGAACAATCGGAGATGCCGGATTGATAGAATATTGGAGGACCCGATCGTTGGTGGCGATGAGGATCCCCCACTCGACAAACTTCTTAACCACCCTCCCGGTCGTGACCCGGCTTACGCCTGCTTCTTCCGAGAGCTCGGTGATGTTGAACTTCATATCGTAGAGCGGCAACAGGAATTCAAGAAGCCGTAACTCACAGGTGTTCCCAAAAACCCCTTCAAAGGGACGAGTCATACCTATCATACTCCCAAGTTCTGATCAACAGCTTTCATTAAATCGCTCTATCGCGGCGATGTATACATGCTATGTGGTGATAACTTTTGTTATCGCTTGTGATAAAAATATTTTGTATCGCTCCTGTGACCGGGGCATTACAGGCCGTCGAGAGTGATGTATCTATGACTTATCAATGTCTGGATTGCTCTATTCATATCTGAGATGTAGTATTTATCCTTCTTTTTCCTGATTTTCGTAATGTATCCTTCGTTGAGCAGTATTTTTATTGCTTCTTTACATGAGGGATACTCCCTGGTGGGAAATTTATTACTATATTGTTTGCACAACAGTTCCGAATGATATCCCTTATCTATGTTCACACATCTCCTTTTGTAGAGCAAATTGAGGATGAAAAGAGCTTCTCTCGGGAGACTGCACGACATGAGATCCCATGAACGTTTGGATTCTTATGTTATATAGTCTACGTGGCACCGATCCGCATTCCGGGTATGTGGCCCTGCCGATTCCGGATTCCACCCTCGGTGAATCGCAGTTGGATTTCAACCACTCTCCCTCCTGGATCATCGCGGATATTCTCAAGAGAGAGTTTGAGATCCATGAAGTGATCGAAGGCCTCCTCCCCTCACGGAACTCCACCAGGATATCCATATCGCTTGCCGGCGTCTCCTCGTTCCGTACAACGGATCCGAAGAAGCCGATTCGGGCCACGCCGTAGCATTCCCGGATGGTATGGAGGTTCTGCCGGATCCGGGCAAGGGGATGCGTCGTTACTCTTGAACACCACACCCATCCTCTTATACTCCCCGGCGCCCGTTCGCGCTGCCGCCGTCAGGTAGTTCCCTCCTCGATCCCCCTGACCGCCCGCTCTATGGCGGCAAAGGCCTGTTCCTCGTCGACCGCGACCTCCACCCAGCGGTCGGCGTCGACGAAGTAGAGGTAGGGTGTCGCCGGCCGGCCGAGGATCTGCTCCGCGGCATGCCGGTAGACCGTCATCTGGATCGCGTACTCCCCGGCATCCCCCGTCTTGTAGTCGATGAGCACCCAGGACCCGTCCGGCCGCCGCACCAGACGGTCGATGGACCCCTCGAACATAACACCGTTCACCCGGGCAACGAACGGCACCTCGCAGCGATCGTCTATACGCCCCTGCATAAGGGGTGAGGCCAGGAACCGCTCGTAGAGGTCGCGGTACTCCTCCGCCCGGCCCGCATCCATGCCGTAGCGCGATAGCACCGCCGCAGGCTCCCGGCCGCGAAAGACCTCGTGGACGGCGAGACCACGGGTTACCGGGCCCGGAACGGTCGAGAACCGCGGCATACGGGACGCTGCCGGATCGCGGAAGGAGCGCTCAATCTCGCTTACCGAGTAGACGTGCTCCTCCATCCCGCGAGGGAGGATACCCGCCGGAGCGACGGCCGGGATACCGTCCGGGACCGTTATGCAGACCGGGGCGGCCTCCTCCACATCGACCGGTATCGACGCCGGATCGAGGGTGAGCGGGATACGGAGCGCCTCAAGGACGGCTTCGCCCCGGGCATAGGCCTCCGGGGAGAGCCCGAGGCAGTGGGCGAGCCAGGCCATCCGGGTCTTTCCGGCCGCCAGGGTCTCCGGGGCCTCATCCGGCCTCACTCCGCAGAGGACCAGGTGGTCTTTTGCCCGCGTTGCCGCGACGTAAAAGAGCCGTTTCCTCTCCGCCTCCTCTTTCTGCCGGTATTCTGCCTTGAGGACCTGGAGGATGGGCGTATCCTCGCGCTCGTAGTCGTGTGCCGGGTTTGGTATCCTGACACCGAGCCTGAGCCCATCCTCGACCATGATGGTCGCCCCGCCGGCCCGCGGCGTCTCCGCAAGGTCCGGGACGACGACGACGGGGAACTCTAGCCCCTTTGCGGCGTGGACCGTCATGATCGAGACCGCGTCCGAGGAGGTGAGGTCAAGGGGCGCATCTCCCTCGCGCTCGCCGTCATCGATAGAGCGTCCGAGTTCTTCGACCAGATCGGCGAGCGTGACGGAGGATGCCCGCGCGATCGCGATCAGTTTCTCGACGTTTGCGACCGCCTGCTCGCCCCCGGCCGTCCCGCCGAAGATGACCGTGATACCCGACTCATCGATGACCCGCCGGATGAGGCGGGCGGGCGGGAGCCTTCGGGCGACGGAGAGCCAGCCCCGGAGGGTCGTCGCCGCCGCTATGGCGTCCGGGTCGCCGGATCGCTGCAGCCGCTCCCAGAGGGAGGTCCCCGCGATCGCAAAGAGCCGGGCATCGGAGAACCCGAAGTAAGGCGACCGCAACGCTCCGTAGAGCGCCACGTCGTCACGGTCGTTTACAAGGAACCGGAGGATGTTGTAGATGTCGTATAGCTCCTGGCGCTCGTAGAACCCGAGGCCCGCGTGGACGCGGTAGGGGATGCCGTACCGCGCAAGCGCCCACTCGTAATAGGCGAGGTTCGTCCGGCGTTCGAGGAGGATGGCGATATCGCCGTAGCCGGCCGGCCGGCTCTCCCCATCCCGCCAGACCGACTTCTCCCCCCGCTCGACGATGGCCCGGATCTTCTTTGCCGCCATATCCGCCTCGGCCCGGCGGCCCGCTGCCCGGTCCCTGACCTTTTGAGGGAGGAGGATCTCGACCGAACCCGCGCCGTCAGACCGGTTCGGCGCCAGCGGTTCGTAGAGGAACTCCCAGGGCCGGCCGCACTCCGCCATCAGGGCGCCGAATATGGCGTTCGTGAACTCGACGACTGAGGGTGCGCTCCGGAAGTTGACGTCGAGCGCGATCGTCTCCCCGCCGAAGTCCCGTTCGATCATGTCGCGGGTATGCCGGAACTGGGCGACGTCGGCCTCCCGGAAGAGGTAGATGGACTGTTTCGGGTCGCCGACGATGAAGAGGGTTCCCGGTTCCCGGCCGAGGATGACGTGGATGATGGCGATCTGGACGGGGTCGGTGTCCTGGAACTCGTCGATCAGGATGAACCGGAACCGGTTCCGGAAATGCGCCGCGATCTCTTCGTGGTCGACGAGGAGCCGGCGGGTGCGGTTGACCAGGTCATCGAAGTCGAGCGCGTTACGCCGCCGCTTCTCGGCCTCCACCGCCCGAATGAAGGCATGAAAGACCTTACCCAGGTCGTGGAGGAACGCAAGCGTTGCCCGGGTGAAGGGGTCGTCCGGGTCGAGGGCGAGCGAGAGGGCCGCCTCGTTATCCTCGATGCAGCCTTTGAGGGCGACGTAAGCCTCCCGGAGGCGCTTGAGGTCGTCTCCCGCCCAGTTCTTCCTCTGCCCCATGTTTGCCCGGAACCCCGAGCCCCTGTGGATCTCGATGAGCGCATCCACCGTCCCGGAGAGGTGCCTCTCGACGGCCCGGAGGTAGGCCTCGGCCGGGTCCCGCTTGCCGGGGTAGCGGGCGGCAAGACCCTCGAGCACCTCGATCGAGGGGCCGGCACGGTCGCGGAACGCGAGAGAAGCCTTCTCCCGCTCTTCCTCCACGATCGCCCGCCAGGCGTCGAGCACCGCCTCCTCGTTCTCTGCAAGGGCGGCAAAGAACGCTTCGGCGTCATCGCGGTGCCTGGAGAGTGCGATAAGGTAGTTCTTCAACTCGTAGGCCCCGACCGCCCGGAGGGCACCGATCACCGCCTCCCGGTCCTCCGCCGGCGGGTCGCCGTAGATGAGGTCGTCCATCGCTTCATCGCGGAGCAGGGCCGCCTCCCGCTCATCGAGGACGGTAAAAGAGGGGCCGACGTTCGCCTCGAGCGGAAACTCGCGGAGGACCGCGGCGCAGAAGGCGTGGAAGGTCGATATCTTCGCCCAGAGGAACTCATCGCGGACCGCATCCCACGCCTTGCCCTCCTTCTCGGCGAGGGCCTGCCGGACCCTGACCTTCATCTCCGCGGCCGCCTTCTCGGTGAAGGTCAGGGCGAGGATGCTCCCGACACTGGCGCCCTCCTCAAGGAGGCTGATGTATTTCCGGACCAGGACATGCGTCTTTCCTGTCCCGGCCCCGGCGGTGACGCACTTGCTCCTCGTGTGGTCGAGCGCGGCCCGCGCCTGGCGCTCAGTCAGTCCCATCGGCGTTCACCTCCCCGCCCGCGGTTATCAGCCGCAAGCCGTCGAACCGGCAGATGGTCTTAAATCCGCAGTAAACCGGGCAGGGGCCGGCATCCGACCGGGGCGGGAACCGCCCGCCGCGTATACCGGCGAGGTACTCCCCGGCCCGGGCGAGGGAACCCTCGACCAGCGCCCGTATATCCTCGACACCGCTCTGCTGCGATCCCGGGAAGCAGCCAAAACAGTCTTTCATCGCCTTATCCCAGAAGACGGGCCGGTTCCGGACATCCCCGCGCCTGATGGTGTAGTAGGTGCCGGCGACCCCCTGCATCCCGGTCAGGGTCTCGACCGCCCGCATGTAGAGCGGGAGCTGGAGCGCCTTCCCCGCCCGAATATCCTTGAGAACAGGGTGCCTGGATCCGGTCTTGTAGTCGGTGATCGCGAACCGGCCGTCGGGCAGGACGTCGACCCGATCAACCCTCCCCCGCAGGCGGAGGGTCTCGCCGCCGAGCGGGACCGCGACCGCATCGGGGACCGATAGGAGGTCGACCTCTCCCGGCGAGACCGGGAGGCCGAACGAGACCTCGAAGGCCTGCGGGATGAGACCGGAAGCCGCCATATCCGCATCGTGCCGGAGGAACCGCTCAAGCAGCCCCGGGCCGGCCGCGGGCGACCCGAGGAGGTGCTCCTTCTCCGCGACCCAGGCCGGGCTCGTGAACGTGAACCGGTCGGCCTCTTCCCGGCCGGTGGCCTGGATCCGCCGGAGGGCGTCCGGGAGGCCGGCTTCGGTGACCGGGCCGTTTCCGTCCCGCCGCCAGCCGGCGTAGAACCGGCAGGCGACCCGGTGGACCAGGTTCCCCCGCTCCTGTGCGGTCAGGTCGGGATCGGCCGGGGGCAGCGGCGCAAGACCGAGGACCTTCTCCATGGAGAACCGGAACGGGCAGTCGGCGTAGGTATCGAGCGCCGTTGCCGAGAAGACGGCCTCTTCGCCGAATCGGCCGGCGATCGCCGGGTCATCCCCGATCAGGCCGTCGTAGGGGGAGTCGTAGCCGCCCTTCCGGTGGTAGTTCTCGATATTGAGCCGGCAAACGGCCTCGCGTACCGTAAGCCCCGGGGGATTTGCCGCCTCTCCCCGGGCGAGAAGGGCGCCGGCCCGCCCGGCTCTCGCGAGCCGCGAGTCCGGAAAGTCGCTATTCCCCCACGTCTCCGGGGCAAAGGCCTCCCGGACGGCGTCCACAAACCCGGAACGGACAAGGGGCGTGCTGCCGTCGGCCGCGGGGTAACTGATGTAGACCCGGGATTGGGCGGCAAGAAGCGCCGCGATGAAGTGGTAGCGTTCCTCGCGGAGGACGTCGTCTTTTGAACGGGTGCCGAGGCGCCGGGTCTCGGCATCGGTTGCGAACGGGAGGCGGGTGGTCAGCCGCGGCATATCGCCCTCGACGAGGCCGGCGATGAAGAGGTAGGGGACGGAGATATGCGGGACCTCGCGGATACCGATGACCCGGACGGTGTTCCTGTTCCGTCTCCGGCCGGCCCGGGATCCGGCAATGAGGATGCCAAGGAGGGATAAGAACTCGGAAAGCGGCACCTTGTCGCCCGGGAGGAGCCGGGCGAGTTCTTCGAGTTCCGCGAGGGCTCTCGTGAACCCGGCAAGGTCGCGGGCCTCGTCGTCTAATAGGTCGGGTTCTTCCCCGCCGGGCATCACCGGGGCCCGCCACGTATCGAGGAGCAAGCGGTAGGCGGCGATGTGATCCGGGATCGTCTTTGCTCCCTCAAGGGTTGCAAGGTCGGCAAAGAGCCGGCGGATAGTGATCCGTGCCGCCTCGATCGCGGCGATCTTTTCTGCGTTCCGATCTCTTGCGGCCTCCGGTTCCGGCTGCTCATCGAGGTTCGCGGCGAGTGCTACAAGCCGCTCATCCCAGGTGCCGGCAACGATCCGGGCCTCCCGCGAGAGGATGTCGAGTTCGGACCCCCGGGTAAACGGCAGGTAGGGGGAGGTCACGAGGGCGATGACGTCAGAACGCCTGTAGCCGCGGGCCGGGGCGGCGAGGACCGAGAGGAGCGCCTGGACGAGCGGCGATGCGGAGAGCGGCCGGCCCACGGAGACGGTGCAGGGAACCCCAAAGTCGGGGAAGACCTCGTCGACGTAGGGCGCCGCCCCGTCGAGATCGGGGAACGCGACGGCGATATCGCCCGGCCGGACGCCGGCGGCGGCAAGATCGCGGATCTCCTGCGCTATCGCCCGGACTTCGTCGAGCCGGTCTCGCCGTTCTGCGATGCGGATGAGCCCTCGATAGTCCCCGGGCGGGCCGCGGGAGAAGAGGCCGGCGACCGCTGAGGTCTGTTTGCCCTCGATGATCTCGTCGGGGTGCAGCCACCCGCCGTCGTCCGCGAAGACCGCCGGGTTTGCGGCGCAGGGTATCGCGTAGAAAAACTCCTCCGCGGACTCCCGGAGGGCGAGGAGGAGGTCGCGCTCGAGCGGCATCGGCTCGAAGAGCCCGTAGACGTAGACCGTACGGAAGTCGCCCGAAAGGAGCCGGATTGCCCGGGCGGTAAGGGTGCTCTCGTCGATGAGGCGGTGCTCGTCGAGGAACCGGGTGTAGGTGCGGTAGAGGGCGGCGATCTCGGCGCTCTTTGCGCCCTGCAGATCCCCGAGGGCGGCCGGGTAGTCGACCTTCCGCATGGTGAGGACCGAGAAGAGGATAGCGAGATCGTCGACGGCGCCGGCACCGGAGAGGAGCGGGTAATCGCCGCCGGCGAGCAGCCGGGCGATGATGAGCCGGGACCCGGCCGCGGGAATCGAGGTCTCTCTCGCCGCGTGTTCGGAAACGATCTTTCTGGCGATGCCGGCGAGGGTCGTGACCGCGTCGGCGACGAGCGGGACCCCTTCCTCCCCGAGGCGGCGGACGACCTCCCGGGCGAGGCTTGCGGTCGGGGCGATGAAGACGGTCCCGAACGGGTCATGGCCGGCGGCTTTCCGGAAACCGGCGATGAACGCATCGAGACCCTCTCCGGGCAATCGGCGGTAGAGAACTGCTGGGGACAATCGATAATCTCTCCTTACGAGAGATAGGGGGCGGGAGAGGGATGAGGATTGTTATTTGGGTTTGGGGAGATCCTCTTTTCAGTTTGCGACCGGAGGATCGGCCGCTGCCCCCATTGCCTCGAGCCCGGGGAGAAATTCCGCCATCACGTTCCTTTGATCACCAGCAGCGTGATGTCGTCAAACTGGGGCGTATCCCCGGTGAACTCATGGAGATCGGATAATATCCGGTCGAGGATCCCCTGTGCCGGAAGCCGGGCATTCTCCCGTATGATCGCGTTGAGCCGGGGCACCCCGAACGGTTCATCCCGGGCGTCGATCGCCTCCGTGACGCCATCGGTGTACATGACAACCACATCGTCCGGCTCGATCACGAGCGACCGGGAGAAGTAATCCTGGTTCTCGAACGCGCCGAGGATGATACCGGTTGCCGGGAGTTCCTCGAGCACGCCGGTTTTGCTCCGGAAGACCACCGGGGGGTTGTGGCCGGCGTTGACGTAGGTCAGGGTCCGGTCTTTCTCGCGCAGTCTCCCAAAGAAGAGGGTGACGAACATCCCGGACTTCGCGTCCCCTGCGATGATGTTGTTGGCATCGTAGATCGCCTGCGCCGGGTCAGGGTGCCAGAGCGCGTTCACCCGGACAACGATACGGGACAGCGCCATGAAGAGGGCTGCCGGGACGCCTTTCCCCGAGACGTCGGCGATGAGGAGGCCGAGGGTTCCCTTATCAAGGGCGACGATCTCAAAGGGGATCACGTCGAAGAAGTCGCCGCCGACCTCTTTGGCCATGATTGCGCGGGCGGCGATATCGAACCCTGCAATCCGGGGGAGCACCTTCGGCATGAAACTCATCTGGATATCCGCGGCGATCTGGAGCTCGGCGTTTGACCGGGCAAGCCGCCCCTCCATCTCGCGGCGTTCGGTGATGTCCCGGATCGACTCGATGGCGCCGGTGACGGTGCCCTCCGGGTCATACAGCGGGCTTGCCTTGGCCCAGAAGAACCTGCCCGGCCGGCCTTCCTGGCCCGGGATGAACGTATCCACGACGAGCACGTTCCCCTCCCGCTGCACGTGGGTGTAGAGGCTCTCCAGTTCCGCATCCGGTATAAAGACGAGGTTGGCCAGCATCGGCCTCCTGTCCCGGTAGAACGGGAGGGAATACTCGTGATCCCCTCTCCCGATCATGGATGCGGCGGGGATGCCGGTCAGTTTCTCCATCTCATGGTTCCACGTGATGACGATGCCCTCCCGGTCGATGGCAAACGTGGCATCGGGGAGAAAATCGATGATATCCGCGAGACTCCGCCGGGACCGGACGATCTCCTGTTCGGCGCGTTTTCGGTCGGTGATGTCGCGGATCGTCTCGATGGCGGCAACGACGTTGCCGTCCTGGTCGTAGAGGGGAGATGCCTTGGCCCAGAGGACGGCCCCGCCCGGCCGGAAGCCCGGGACGAAGATATCGACGACGAGATTATCCCCGATCCGCTCCACGGTGTCGTATCGCTCCTTGATCTCGGCGTCGGCCATGAAGATGAGGTTTGCCAGGATCGGTTTCTGGACCCCGTAGAACGGGACCGCGTACTCGTACCTGCCCTTCCCCAGCATCTCCTCCGCCGGGACGCCGGTCAAC
>ERZ764778.3959-NODE-3959-length-11177-cov-4.029221_pt1 | contig 11177 bp, 10 predicted proteins | sample MGYA00374951_ERZ764778 | MGnify/ENA primary metagenome ERZ764778 (study PRJEB28918, sample SAMN05720193) | bioreactor metagenome | isolation source: Anaerobic biogas reactor | place: USA:Washington, USA | collected 2015-08-08 ...
GTGGGGACCGTACCTGTGGATCAGAATGCCGGCCTTGTCGCCGCAGTCATAAGCGTTGCCGCCGATGTGCCCCCGGCGCTCTGTCAGCAGCACCCGCCTGCCGCCCCGTTCGGCAAGCTCACGGGCGGCGACTGCGCCCGCAAAACCGGCGCCGATCACCATGCAATCAAAGGATTTGGCCACGGAAATGCCTCCTTCCGAAATGGTGGGACATCTTTTGCCGCCCTCTATTTTAGCACAGATAGCGGAAAAAGGAAACCGATAAAAACTTGTTTTTTTCTTAAGGAAGCGCGCAAAACCGGGGACTGTTGTGTTTTTTCCCGCTTTCGTATATAATACAGCATTGATACATCCGAAAGAAGGCGGCGACAGATGAAACTTGGAATCGCAGGGCTTCCCAATGTGGGGAAAAGCACCCTGTTTAACGCCATCACCAGCGCCGGCGCCGAGAGCGCCAACTATCCCTTCTGCACCATCGACCCCAATGTGGGGATGGTGGCTGTGCCCGACCACCGGCTGAATCAGCTGTCCGGGTTGTATAAGCCCAGAAAAACTACGCCTGCCGTGGTGGAGTTTGTGGATATCGCGGGGCTGGTGAAGGGGGCCTCCAAAGGGGAGGGGCTGGGCAACAAATTCCTGTCCCATATCCGCGGGACGTCGGCCCTTGTCCATGTGGTGCGCTGTTTCGACGATGAAAACGTCATTCATGTGGAAGGGGACACCGATCCCCTGCGGGACATTGAGATCATCGAGCTTGAGCTTGTCATGGCCGATATGGAAACGGTGGAGCGGCGCATTGAAAAAGCGGTCAGGGCGGCTAAGGGAGACAAGAAATACCTGCATGAGGCCGAGGTGTTCACGGGGCTGCTGGAGCATCTCAACGAGGGCAGGCCCGCCCGCGGCTATGACTGCGCGGCGGAGGATTTCGGCCTCATTGCCGCCGCCGAGCTTCTCTCCCTGAAGCCGGTCATCTACGCCGCCAATCTGGATGAAGCGGGGTTTTCCGATTACCGCGCCAACCGCTATTATCAGCAGGTGGAGCGGCTGGCCGGCAGGGAGGGGGCGCAGGTCATCCCAGTATGCGCCAAGCTGGAGGCCGAGATCGCCGAGCTCGACGCCGGGGACAAGCTGGCTTTTCTGGAGGAACTGGGCATCCCGGAATCCGGGCTGGACCGGCTGATCAAGGCATCCTACGCCTTGCTGGGGCTGATCTCCTTCCTCACCGCGGGGGAGGACGAGTGCCGGGCCTGGACCATTACGAAGGGCATCCGGGCCCCCCAGGCAGCGGGGAAGATCCACAGCGACTTCGAGCGGGGCTTTATCCGCGCCGAGGTGGTCTCCTATGACGATTTCATCAAGTGCGGCTCCATGGCCGCGGCCAGGGAAAAGGGACTGGTGCGCTCGGAGGGCAAGGAATATGTGATGCAGGACGGAGATATCGTCCTGTTCCGGTTCAACGTATAATGCCGGCGGCAATCACCGCCCCGCCGCAGCCGGACCGGCGTCTTTCCGGCGGTTTGCGCATCGGCGGCATCGACACGCTGCGGGGTGTATGCGTGGTTTTGATGACGCTGTTCCACCTGGGGTACGACCTCCATTTTTATATGGGCCTTCCCCAGCAGATCCTGTTTAACCCCTTTATGACCGCCTGCCAGACCGGCGCGTCCTGGGGGTTCATTTTACTGGCGGGAGTATCCTCCCGTCTTTCCCGGAGCAATTTGCGGCGGGGCGCGCTGATGCTGTGCGGCGGTGCGGCGGTGAGCGCGGTCACTTACCTGTGGGGCGACTTTGTCCGGTTCGGCATTTTGCAGTTTCTGGGCTGCGCCACGGTGTTCTACGGCCTGACCCATCGAATATGGCGGCGGCTTCCGAACAGGGCGGCGCCCGCTTGCTATCTTCTCTTGTTTGTCCTCACGCGCATGGCGCTGCCGCTGGTGATGCAGGTGCCCCACCTCTACCCGCTGGGCATTATCACGCCGGGCTTCCGCTCCGCCGACTATTACCCCTTTTTCCCATGGATTTTCTGGTTTCTCTTTGGCACCTGGCTGGGCGGGACTTTGACGGAGAAAGGGCCGCCGCGCTGGCTTTCCCGGCTGCGGCAGAGACAGCTTTCCTTTCTGGGGCGTCATGCCCTGGCCGTCTATTTTATCCATCAGCCGGTGCTGCTGGGCGTATGTGCGGCCATTGCCGCGCTCACCGGCCATGATTTGCCCTTTTAAAACCGCATCACGGAGGTGGGGTTATGAGAAGCGTTCTGATTACCGGCGCGTCCCGGGGAATCGGCGCGGAAACCGCCCGGCGCTTTGCCGCTGCAGGCTATGCCGTCGCGGTGAATTACAACCGCTCGGAAGAGGAAGCGCAGGCTCTGGTGCGCATGCTGCGGGAACAGGGCTGCAGCGCCATTGCGGTGCGGGCCGATGTTTCCAGCCCCGGACAGGTGTGCCGGATGGTTGACATTGTGTTGGATAATTTTTGTCAACTTGACACTTTGGTGTGTAATGCAGGGATAGCAAAACAAAAATTACTCGGCGATATGACGGAAGAAGAATGGCATGAAATCTTCGCCGTAAATGTGGACGGAGTGTTTTACTGCTGCCGGGCGGTGCTCCCTCACTTCATCCACCGAAAGGCGGGGCGGATCATTACGGTCTCCTCGGTATGGGGGCTCACCGGCGCCTCCTGCGAGACGGCCTATTCCGCCTCCAAGGCGGCTGTGATCGGGCTGACAAAAGCCCTGGCCAGAGAGCTCGGCCCCTCCGGAATTACGGTCAACTGCGTGGCGCCCGGTGTGATTGAGACCGGAATGAACGATGGGTTTGGGCCGGATACTATGAATGCTTTGCGGGAGGAGACCCCGCTGGGGATGCTGGGCACGTCCGCCGACGTGGCTGAAAGCATTCTGTTTCTGGCCTCCGGGAGGGCTCGGTTTATCACCGGACAGGTACTCAGCCCCAACGGCGGGCTGGTGATCTGACGGCCGTGCCTGCCGCCATCCGTCAATATCCCCCTTTTCATTTCGCTAAAGCGCTAAAAGTCTTGTATTTTGACGGTTGACAATTATAAAAACCGAGCATATAATTGTCAACAATCTTTTGTATAAGGAGGAAACAATGAAAATGAAGAAGTTCCGTATTCTCTCTCTTGCTCTTGCAGTTGTTTTGTGCTTCGGACTGGTCGCGGGCTGCTCAGACTCAGGCTCCAAGGCCACGCCCGCCCCCTCCGGATCCGCCGCCCCTGCGGAAGCCGCGCCCATCAAGGTGGGCATTCTGGGCTGCCACACCGGCGAGTATGCCGTTTACGGCCTTGCCGTGCGCAACGGCGCCGAGCTGTATATCAACCAGCTCAATGCCAACGGCGGGATAAACGGCAAGCAGGTGGAGCTCATCATCTATGACAACAAGGCCGACAACACCGAGGCCGTCACCGCCTTCACCCGCATGGTGGGCGAGGGCATTACCGCCCTCATCGGCGACGTGCTCACCGGAAACACCCTGGCCGTTGTGGGCGAGGCTTATCCCATCAATATGCCCATGATCACCGCTTCGGCCACCGCCGCCGCGGTCACCTATGACGACACCACCGACACCGTGTTCGGCAATGTGTTCCGCACCTGCTTTATCGACCCCTTCCAGGGCGAGAAGATGGCTCAGTATGCCTCCGAGGTACTGGGCGCCGGAACCGCGGCCATCATCTATGAAACCGGCAACGACTACGCCGTCGGCCTGAAGGACGCCTTCATTGCCAAGGCCACCGAGCTGGGCATGGAGATTGTGGACGAGCAGGGCTATGCCAAGGGCGACGTGGACTTCAAGAGCCAGATGACCACCATTGCTTCCAAGAATCCCGACGTGGTGTTCTGCCCCAACTACTATGAGAACGACGGCCTCATCGTGACCCAGGCCCGTGAAGTGGGCGTGACCGGCACCTTCCTGGGCGGCGACGGCTGGTCCGGTGTTTCCGCTTACGCTTCGGCCGAGGACCTTGAGGGTTCCTGTTACTGCTCGGCTTATGCCCCGGGCAGCTCGGACGCGGTCAAGCAGTTCGAAGCCGATTATATTGCCGAGTACGGCGAGGACACCCTGAATATGTTTGCCGCCAACGCCTATGACGCCGCCATGGTGCTCTGCAACGCCCTGGCCGCCGCCGAGGAAGCGGCTCTTGAGGCGGGCACCGAGGAATACAAGCAGGCTGTGATCGACGCCATCCGTGACAACAGCGGCGGCGTGGTGGGCATTACCAGCGACGGCTATGCCTTCGACGAATACAACAATCCCATCAAGAGTGCGGTCATTATGCGCCTGGAAGGCGGCAAGGAAGTCTATTCCCAGATGTTCTGATCATCGCAGACCAAACGGGCTGAAACTATGCGGGGGGAGCATACCTCCCCCCGCATAGTTTGTTTCTTGTTTCTGGACGGTTGACGGGCACTCCTATTTTGTTGTAAACTGTAAGTTATGATCAAAAAATAGGATTGGCCTTCAGCTGTTCTGCACGCCCATCCTCCCGGGAGAAAGGATGAAAAACAACATGACTCTGTTTTCCACTATGGTAAACCAGATCATAAACGGGCTGCAGTCAGGCTCCATATACGCCCTGGTTGCTCTGGGATACAGCATGGTTTACGGCATCATCATGCTGCTCAACTTCGCCCACGGCGATATTATCATGGTGGGCGCGTATGTAGTCTGGTATGCGATGACCGCCTTTGCCCTGCATCCTCTGCCCGCTGTCCTGATGGCTGTGGCGGGCTGCACCCTGCTGGGGGTGGCCATTGAGAAGGTGGCGTACACGCCTCTGCGCGCCGCGCCCCGCATTTCTCTGCTCATTACCGCCATCGGCATCTCTTTCCTGCTGGAAAATTCGGCTCAGCTGGTGATCGGCGCGGGAGCCAAGCCGATGCCCTCCATCATCAGCGGGGCGCCTTTGGTATTGGGGACGGTGAAGATCAGCTTTACCGCAGGTATCACCCTCCTGGTTTCCGTTGCCTCCATGGCCGCTCTAACCTTTCTGGTGCAGAAGACCAAGATGGGCAAGGCCATGCGGGCGGTGTCCGAGGACATGGGCGCCGCCCAGCTCATGGGCATCAGCGTCAACCGCACCATATCCTTCACCTTTGCCATCGGCTCGGCCCTGGCCGGCATCGGCTCGGTGCTGTACACCTGCGCCTATCCCCAGGCCAGTCCCACCATGGGTTCCATGCTGGGCCTGAAGGCCTTTGTAGCCGCCGTACTGGGCGGAATCGGCTCCATTCCGGGCGCCATGATCGGAGGCTTCGCCATCGGCCTTGCCGAGGCAATGGTTTCGGCGGTCGGCCTTTCGGTATGGAAGGACGGCGTGGTCTTTGCCATCCTCATTGTGGTTCTGGTGCTAAAGCCCACCGGCATTATGGGCCGTGTCATGCAGGAAAAGGTATAGGGGGGGACGGCTGTATGAAACGAGAAGTAAAACGTATTCCCATGCCGGTGCGGTATTTCATCAATGCGGCGCTGCTGCTTGCCTTTCTGCTGGCGGTCAACTATCTGATCGGCAATAAAACCATTTCCGGCTTCAATGCTAAGATTATTATGCTCATCGGCATCAACATCATCCTTACCGTGTCTTTGAACGTTGCCACGGGATACTTGGGCCAGCTCCCGCTGGGCCATGCCGGCTTTATGGCGGTGGGCGCGTATGCTTCGGCCATCCTCATGAAGCGCATGGGTGGTTCGGCGCTGGGCATGTTTTTCATTGGGCGCGGGTTCGAAAAGGCCGCTATGGAGGCCACCATCTTTCCGCTGGGCATGCTGTTCGGCGGGCTTGTGGCCGCTCTCTTCGGCCTCATCATCGGGATTCCCGCCCTGCGCCTTAAGGGGGACTACCTGGCCATTATCACCCTGGGGTTCGGCGAGATCATCCGGGTGGTGATCCTCAACATCGACAGCGTGCTGGGCTTTCCCCTGACCTACGGCGCAGCCAGTCTCAAGGGCATTCCCAAGACCACCGGCTTTCTCAACACCTATATTGTGGTGATTCTGATCTGCTTTGCCATCCATACCATGATGAAATCCCGCCACGGACGGGCCATTCTGTCCATCCGGGAAAATGAGATTGCCGCCGAATCCTGCGGCATCAAGACCACGTATTACAAGACGCTGGGCTTTGTGGCCTCGGCGTTCTTTGCGGGGGTGGCCGGCTCCCTCTATGCCGGGTATCTGGGGCTTCTGAGCCCCGGCTCCTTCGGATTCATGAAATCCATTGAAATTCTGGTTATGGTGGTGCTGGGCGGCATGGGCTCCATGGCGGGCTCGGTGATTTCGGCTACGGTGCTCACCGCACTGCCCCAGATTCTGCTGGCCTTTGATAAGTGGCGCATGGTGGTCTACTCCCTGGTCCTTATCATTGTGATGATTTTCAAACCCTCCGGACTTATGGGCACCTACGATTTCTCCCTGTCCCGTCTGCTGGAGAAGGCTTGGAACAGGCTTGCCTTCGGCAAAAAGACCGAGAAAGGAGGCGCACGCTGATGTCCAGACGTGACCTCCGCATCCCGCTGATCCCGGAACGGGACAAGGACAAGACTCCCATTCTGGAATGCGTCGGGCTGGGGATTGATTTCGGCGGCCTGACCGCCGTGGATGATTTTAACATGACCATAGGCCGTACCGAGATTGCCGGGCTTATCGGCCCCAATGGTGCGGGCAAGACCACGGTGTTCAATCTGCTTACCAAGGTATACAGGCCCACCCGGGGACAAATTTTGCTGGAGGGCAAAGATACCGTCCATATGAACACCATTCAGGCCAATCAGGCGGGGATCGCGCGCACCTTCCAGAATATCCGCCTGTTCAAGGAACTGACCGTGCTGGATAACGTGCTCATCGGTCTGCACAATGAGATGGACTACCGGTTGTTTTCCGCCGTGACCCGGCTGCCCGGCTACTGGAACACAGAAAAAATCGCCCGCAATCGCGCGCTGGAGCTGCTGTCTATTTTTCATATGGAGTCTCTGGCCTTTCATAAGGCAGGTTCCCTGCCCTACGGCGCCCAGCGCCGGCTGGAGATTGTCCGCGCCCTGGCCACCAACCCGTCCCTCCTGCTGCTGGATGAGCCGGCTGCGGGCATGAACCCCTCCGAGACGGGAGAGCTGATGGAAAACATCCGGAAAATTCGGGATACCTTCCACATTGCCGTCATGCTCATTGAGCATGATATGAGCCTGGTGATGGGGATCTGCGAGGGCATCGTGGTACTCAACTACGGCCGCATTATCGCCAAGGGCGGTCCCGATGAGGTGCGCAATGACCCCCTGGTCATTGAGGCCTATCTGGGCAAGAGGGGGGAGTAGGCCGTGCTCAAGGTAAACAACATCAACGTCTACTACGGCAATATTTACGCCATCAAGGACGTCACCTTTCACGTGGGCAGGGGCGAGATCGTCTCCCTCATTGGCGCCAACGGTGCGGGCAAGAGCACCATTCTCAAGACGGTTTCCGGCCTGCTGCGCAGCAAAACGGGCGCCATCGAGTTTATGGATCAGAACATCGGCGCGGTTGCTCCCCACAAAATCGTGGAGCGGGGACTGGCCCATGTTCCAGAGGGTCGCCGGATTTTTCTGCGCATGACGGTGGAGGAAAATCTGGAGATGGGTTCCTTCACCCAGCCCAAGGCGGGCCTGGAGGAGCGGCTGGAGCGGGTGTATGACCAGTTTCCCCGACTCAGGGAGCGCCGCCGTCAGATCGCGGGCACCCTTTCGGGCGGAGAGCAGCAGATGCTGGCCATGGGCCGGGCCCTCATGTCCAGCCCCGGACTTCTTATGCTGGATGAGCCCTCCATGGGGCTGGCTCCCATTCTGGTGGAGCAGATTTTCCAAATCATCCAATCCCTGAACAACGCGGGCACCACCATTCTGCTGGTGGAGCAGAACGCCCAGATGGCCCTCTCCATCGCCCACCGCGGTTATGTGCTGGAGACCGGGCGCATTGTGACCTCTGCTCCGGCCTGTGAGCTGCTGGCCGATGAAAAGGTGAAAAAAGCCTATTTGGGCGGATAATGTAATTTGAAACATCCCCCCGGCGGCCACTGCCGCCGGGGGGATGTTTCCTATGGCGGGCAGCAGCCCTGATTCCAGAAAGAGAACAGGAGATTCAGTCCTCCTGAAATTCCGTCATGGTACCCCAGTACCGTTTGGGCATATGGGTCATGCGCAGCTTGGGATTATAGCGGCCCTCAATGGCGATGGTGTCGTAAAACCGGCGCCACAAATCCCGGTAGAAGCGCTCGGTGCTGCCGGGTGCGTCCATGTGAAAGGTGTCCACCGGCAGGATGGCCGTCCTGCCGGGCCGGTGAAACAACGCCTCCCGGTGGGTGCGGTCGTAAAGGACAAAGGTTTCAGCGGGAAAGCGGCCGCAAAAGTGTCCCCGGAGCAGCGGCAGGACGCGGTTTTTGGGCTCGATTTCCCCGGCCAGCCGGCCGCCGCAGTCGGAAAAACGGACAAATCCCTTGAGAAGCTGCACCTCCCGCATCAAATGCCGGACGGCATTGGTGAGCACCGCCACCCGGTCGTCGGTGAGACGGCGGGTAACGGCGGGCCCGGCCTCGTACCCCAGGCGGATAAACGCATACAGATGCAGCTCCCTGTCGGGCAGACAGGTGAGAAATCCATAGACAACCAGCCGCCGCGCGTCCCCCGATATTTTATTTCCCAGCGAGGCAAACACCCGCCCGCCCCGGTCCTCCGAGGTGATGATTTCCCGCTCCGGATAGAGCGAGAGCTGCGTATCGCCGGGGGCGGAAAAGGCGGCGGGAACCTCTTTGCGGGCATAGCTCTCGTAGACACAGGTGAGAAAGCCGGCAAAGCTGCCGTCATATGCATAAGAGACCTGCAATTGCATCGCTCTACCCCACGCCGTCAAACAGAGAGAGCTGCCGGGGCGCCCCCTGCAGGAGCAGGGGACGCTCCAGCTGCACCAGATTGCGCAGCACCCCGTCGGGGCTGAGGCGCAGGCCCTCCATCATTTTTCCGGAACAGGTGATGAAATACTGGGCCCGCTTTAATACCACCCGTAACTTTTTCAGCCCCTCGAAGGTGAGGGGGGCGCACCGGCGAGCGGTGAGGATGCGGCGGGCCGAGGTCACGCCGATGCCGGGCACCCGCAGCAGGGTCTCATAGTCCGCCGTGTTCACCTCTATAGGAAACCGGCCCATATGGGAGAGGGCCCAGCTGCACTTGGGATCCACCAGCGGATTGAAATTGGGATGGGCCTCGTCCAGCAGCTCTTCAGCCTCAAAGCGGTAAAAGCGCAGCAGCCAGTCGGCCTGATACAGCCTGTGCTCCCGCAAAAGGGGCGGCTGATACCCCTGCCGGGCGGGAAGAAGCTTGCTGTCCGACACCGGCATGTAGGCGGAGTAGAATACCCGCTTGAGATGGTACCTGCGGTAAAGTCCCTGGGTGAGCAGCATGATCTGCCGGTCGGAATCGGCGGTGGCGCCGATGATCATCTGGGTGGACTGGCCGGCGGGCGCAAACCGGGGGGCGTGACGATATTTGGCGAGCTCATGTCTGGAGTTTTGCACCCCGTCCCGGATCAGCGCCATGGGAGCAAGAATATCTGCCTTCTTTTTATCGGGCGCCAGAGTTTTCAGCCCTTCTTCCGAGGGCAGCTCAATGTTGACCGACAGCCGGTCGGCCAGAAGCCCCAGACGCCAGGTCAGCAGCGGGTCGGCCCCGGGGATGGCCTTGGCGTGAATATACCCCCCGAACCCGTACTCCTCCCGCAGAAGGCGAAGGGCCTCGATCATCAGCTCGGTGGTGCGGTCCGGGCTGCCCGCCACGGCGGAACTCAAAAAAAGCCCCTCGATATAGTTGCGCCGGTAAAAACCGATGGTAAGTTCGGCCAGCTCCCGGGGGGTAAAGGCGGTCCGGGGCACGTCGTTGGAGCGGCGGTTCACGCAGTACCGGCAGTCATAGCTGCACGCGTTGGTCATGAGCACCTTGAGCAGGGTGACGCAGCGTCCGTCCGCCGAAAAGGTATGACAACATCCGGCAGCCACGGCGGAACCGATGGCGCCCGGAGGGGCCGCCCTGTCCAGGCCGCTGGAGGTACAGGCGGCGTCATATTTGGCCGCGTCGGACAGAATGGTCAGCTTTTTTATCAACTCCATGACTGCGCCTCCGATAGAACAAATGTACGATTATAATATCAGGAAGAAGCGGCAATGTCAAGAATAATCATGGAAACCGGAGATTTTATTGAGTCGAAAACGGGCATACCGCACAAAAAAATGTGACTTGCCCTTGCTTTTTATCGCCGTGTGCGCTATAATCTCTCCGTGGCTGACCGCGCTACAATTGTCTTTCGGGTGCGGACAGCTTCAATATGCGGACGCTCCCGTCCGTACAATAAACGGAGGATCTGCTATGAAAAAGTATTTATCCCTGTTTCTTGCCTGCATGTTGATTCTGGGCCTGGTTGCCGGCTGTTCCGGCGGTTCCGGCGGATCGGCCAGCGCCGCTCCCAGCGCTTCCGCACCGGCTGCGAAGGTCGTCAAGATCGGCGTATACGAGCCCGCATCCGGCGACAACGGCGCCGGAGGAAAACAGGAGACCCTCGGCGTTCAGTACGCCTATGACGTAGCCCCCACCGTGGAGATCGGCGGCGAGACCTATGAGGTTGAGCTGGTCATCGTGGACAACGAGTCCTCCAACGACAAGGGTCCTTCCGCCGCCGCCAATCTGGTGAGCCAGGGCATTTCGGTAGCGTTGGGCTCCTATGGATCCGGCGTGTCCATCGCCGCCTCCGACGTGTTTAAAAACGCCAACATTCCGGTCATCGGAATCACCTGCACCAACCCTGCCGTCACCGAGGGCAATACCCACTACTTCCGCATCTGCTTCCTGGATCCCTTCCAGGGCACCGTTCTGGCCAATTTTGCCGCGGATACCTTTGAGGCCAAGACCGCATACTGCCTGGCCAAGCTGGGAGACGACTATTCCGTCGGTCTCTGCAACTACTTCAAGCAGGCCTTTGAAGGCCTGGGCGGCACCGTGATTTACGATACCTTCCCCGAGGGCAATTCCGACTTTACCTCTTACCTCACCAATGCGGCCAATAGCAACGCCGACGTCTTGTTCGCCCCTGTTTCCACCGAGGCCGCCGCGCTGATCATTGAGCAGACCGCTTCTCAGGGCGTCAAAATCC
>ERZ764778.3964-NODE-3964-length-11166-cov-4.594186_pt1 | contig 11166 bp, 5 predicted proteins | sample MGYA00374951_ERZ764778 | MGnify/ENA primary metagenome ERZ764778 (study PRJEB28918, sample SAMN05720193) | bioreactor metagenome | isolation source: Anaerobic biogas reactor | place: USA:Washington, USA | collected 2015-08-08 ...
TAACTGTTTTATCCCCGAGTTTCTGCATCAGTTTTCCCGGGAAACGTTGCGATGCGTACCGGGCAGGTATCAAGGCTATTGTGTTCATATCAGTCAAAGGTATAATTTTCAAAATAACTCCGGATGCTTTCCCTTAGATTCACCCGGATGCTGTCTATCCGGTAAGAAAGTACGGGGATCCGCTCATCAGTAAAACGCATGCGCCCCAGGTCAATGTCGTAATCCTTGGGAGTGCCCCGTACATCCAGACCAAAACGGAACGGAACAGGTGACCGCAGCATGGAGATATGGTAATGAAAGGTCCTGTCTATATGGTGGGACCCGGCAATGGCTACCCTGTATCGGTCCATTTGCATGATGAAGGGAAAAACATCTATCCGGTTATCGGCCATGGTGGCTTCTACACGTATGCTGTCGATCAAGTTGAGGGCCTTTTTACGGAACATCAGCTTGCGCGAGATATCGGAAAATGTCTGACCGTCCAGCAGGACCAGGCCGTAACCGGCTATCCTGCAGGCGCCACGGAGCGTGGAAAAATTCAGGTTCGTTTGCGTGTCAAGTCCCGAGGTTACAGATAATTGAACATCTGCCAGGCCCCGGAAAGAATTGATCATGGGAAATAGCGTGTCCATAGAAGGAAGCAGCCGCGTGATTTCTTCCAATAAAACATCTTTCATTTCAATATCAAGACCTGCCTGAAGGTTGTTTTTATCCAGAGTGGCGTACAATGCATTTATGGAGATATCCCCGGCATTGGAGGATGCTTCCAGGCCGTCCAGTTGCAGGTACCTGTCTGCGGCGCGCAACAACCCGTGAAGATTGGTCATCTGCAGATGACGGTAATAGGCGTTGGAAACAGCCAAAACCACCTGCAGGTTGATATTTCCCGGAACGATCAGCAGGTCGCTGCTCCCGGATTCATTCTTAATGCTAAGGGCTTTGATAAGCTCGTTGGTGTCCAGCGTATCGCTTTGCAAATCAAAATTCATCTCCAGTGTGCCCATGCCCAGCAACACCCTGCGGATGTTTTCCACATATCCGTTCAGCAGCAGATCCGAACGCCCCGCTTTGATGCGGGTATCGGTAACTTCCAGACGGTTTCCGTTCAAAGTCATTTTTAACGAATACATTTGCGTATGCAATGGAAATAAAGGACTTGCCAATGTTATACCGGAAGTCTGCAAGGCCCCGTTGATGTCCCATTTTCGCAATAAACCCCGGGTTTCACGGTCCAGATCAAAATCCAGGTCGGCATAGGAAAATTCGTGTTGGATGCGTTTGCTGCGCCTGCGGTCGGAAGATCTTAAGGATGTACGGATAAGTGAATCCCTGCGTTGAACCCACCTTTGGTTGTATGTCAATCCGGCACTGAGATTTAAACCAGAAAAGCTTGCTGTGTGAATGCCGTATACACCATGGACGCGGGTCGCATCCAGACGGACATCAATAAAAGGAATCCGCTGATCCTGATCATCCGCACGCAGGGTAAAAGCAAGGAATCCCTGGTCAACCCCCAAACGTACGGTGTCGTTGATAAAAACAGCCAAATGTTTGGCATTCAAGACACCTTCCAGTGGCTGTACGCGTGTTGAATCCCTGGTAAACATGCCCGGCGTGCTTTTTGCCGTAAGCACGGTCTGTGATATATCGGCCAGCTCGCGGCCTTTGTAAAGAATCTTCAGGCTGTCCGTAGTAAGATCCGCATCCAGCGCTTTCCCCGGATCGATAGCCGCCCGTATTCGGGTGGTACCGGCACGGCAAAAGATACTGTCCGAAGGAATGTCCAGGCTGAATCCTTTGGTCGAAACATCCGCCTTTAGCAATAGATTGCCCAATCCCGTAAAATTCAGATCGCTTATTTTGCAATCAGCCTCCAATAAAGCATTTACATCACCTTTTGCGGTATGCCGGGGCAGATCGGTTAAAAGGGAGCCAAGACTGTCCAGAACGAAATGAGTTTTTGCCGAGACTTTTACCGAAGGATCCCGGAACATGGAAGAGACGGTTCCCGCCAGGGAAACCTTCAATGCCGGACTGTCAACATCCAGCCCGTGAACGCTCAGTGTTCCTTCATCTCCTTTTTGAGGGTCAAAGGAGGACGATATTTTTGCCTGAAAAGAAGGAAACACCAGTTTTAAAGGAACATAGGACAAGCTTCCGGGGCCTGCTTCCAGGTGTGCCGAATATACCGGAAATTCGCCGCTTCCGTAATAATAGGCTCCGTTCAATTGTACTTCCATCCTTAAGGGCATGTCCGGGGCCTGAAGCAAGTCCTGGGGCAGGATCATATCGGGAACGGCGTAGGACAAGTCTTCAAAGTATGTGGAATCTACCTTGAAAAGGCCTTTCAACTCCAGACTGTCAGGGCGCAATCCCATGAACCCGTTTATATAAAGCGGCACATTGCCCAGGACCGTTTCACAGTCCCTGAAGTAATAGTCGTCAAAATTGTTTTCAAGGGTAATGTATCCTTTGACCAAAAAAGGGATGCGGTTGAACAACGTGTCTTTTCCCACGATCAGTGTATTGGAATAGGAATCGATATCTGTCTGGAGAGCAGACCCGGTCAAAGGGGATTTAGCCGTCATTTCCCGGATGCTAACGCGGTAGATCACCGTGTCTGCCAGGTCTTCGTAAGCAAAATGAAGGGTGTCGGAAGCACTCAGTTTTCCTATGGAATAAGTAAAACCGGCAGAGGTTGTGTCCCCGGGTCTGTCGGCGAAGATTTCCCAGTTGGAGCGATCGCCGGTGTTTGTAAAAAGACGGATGGAGGTGTTCTCCAGGTAAAGGCTTGGGATCTGAAGTCTTTTCCTTAGCAGGGATAGCGGCCTTATTACGGCTTCAATCTTGTTGAAGGTCAGCAGCGAATCTTCCCATGCTTTATCAGGATCGGGAGACGGAACGATTATCTGACCGTTTTCAAGAGTAATGGTAACATTGGGATAATTTTTCAGCACATTGACCGATGCTTCCGACAATGTAACCGTGGCGTCCAGGTATTGGTTGGCATAACGGTTGATCAGTCCTGTCAGCCTTTCAGGAGACAGGATCAGGGCAACGGCAGTTGTCAGTATGACCGACAACAAGACAAGCGATCCGGTCACAAATATCAGCAGACGCCAACCCTTTTTCATAAAAGCGAAATTACATTTTTTTAATGGTATAGCGCAACATTTAGCAGGTTTTACGCATCTTTGCAATATACTTTTCCATTTTGTGCAAAATGAAAAAAATCTTTTCTATTCCCATTGTTTTCTTGATTCTGACCCTGGCTTTTACAGGCTGTAAAAAAGAAGACACGGTCTATTACATCAATTCTCATCCGCAGGAACTGCATTTTGACAGCGAAGGAGGGGTAGATACGGTTGCTGTCACGTCCAATTCCGCCTGGACGGTAGATATTCCGGAAGGATGGTGTACTACCAATCTTTCATCGGTCTCAACATCCGTCAAAACTGTTTCCCTGCGTTTTTCGGTATCAAAAAATACTTCCGGGGCAGCCCGCGCACAAGACGTGGTGATACAGTCAAAATCCAACAGCAGTATAAAATCGGTGATTACCGTTTTCCAGACTTATCAAAGCGGTCCTGACGATCCCGATCCGCCCGTGACTGCCGATACCCTCACATTGAGCACTACCGACATTGAAATTCCCTGCAGGGGCGGTAATTATGATTTCTCTCTTTTTTCAGATACTACCTGGACTTACGAAGGCAGCAATGCTGCCTGGTGCAATCTTGCCCCCGGGCAGGAAGCGGGAGGGCGGGGAGAATACCCGTTTACTTTTATTGCCGATCCCTCAAAAAGCACCCAGGCCAGGACGGCCATACTTGCATTCAAGACGGTAAACGATACCATAGCCTTTTTGCACGTCACACAACGTCCTTTGGGAATATCCGTTCCTGAAGACCTGATCGCTTTCCGGGATGATGTCAACGACAAAAAAGACCTCCGACCATGGATGGACAGCGACAGTACCGTACATTTGCTGGCCAATCTGGATATGTCTTCCGTTGCAGACTGGACTCCCATAGGGGAACATACCTATTACCTGTTGTTCAATGAGAGGAACAGCAGTTTTTCCGGAACTTTTGACGGGAATAACCATACGATCAGTAACCTTAACATAACAGGGACGACCTACAGATCTACCGGTCTTTTCGGTTCGGTTATCAATGCTGAAATAAGGGATCTGATCCTGGATCAGTCCTGTTCCGTCACCGTTACTCCCGGAGATTATCAATACATGGCAACCGGCGGCATTTGCGGAACCCTTGCCGGCGGGACCGTAAACAATTGTCATTTCCGCGGCTCCATCAAAGTTTCCGGTAACAGCACCAGTGCATCCACAGGAGGAATAGCCGGAGTAATGACTACCGATCTGTATCATAATCCGGCTGTTGTTTCCTACAGTTCCAATAGTGGTTCGGTTGAAGGATTGTACGAAACCGGAGGGATTGCAGGAACGCAAACAACGTCTGTTATCAGTTATTGTGAAAACAAAGCCGGGGCGGTCGTCAAAGGGATCGAATCCACCGGCGGAATATGCGGCTATTCCGGTATAGACGCTACTATCAGGAATTCACAAAACAGAGGTGCCGTGCAGGGAACGGGTAATATGACAGGGGGAATCTGCGGAGATCAGTACGATGGATCCCTGATCACTGATTGTGCAAACCTGGCAGATGCCTTTATCAAAGGCGCTTCTTTCACCGGAGGCATTTGCGGTTATTCCAGGGTGACCTGTAGGATTGAGAATTGTGAAAACAAATCGAGTATTACCGGGTCGGACAACCTGGGAGGAATATGCGGGGTGCAATACCTTACCTGCACTCTCCGGAATTGTACCAATACCGGGGCAATCACTTCCCGGGGAACTGAAGACGAGGAATCTGCCTGGACCGGAGGTGTTGCCGGTGGAAATATTTCTTCGGATATCCTGGATTGTGATAATACCGGAATGATCCGGGGTGAAACCGCAGTGGGCGGGATTGCCGGGTATTTTTACGGGGACAACGCTTACCGGGTAACGGGATGCAGTAATGCGGCAGAGGTGGAAGGCTTACACAGTACAGGAGGCATATGCGGATCTGTTTCGGGTGCTTTATTGACTATCAGTCAGGGAACTAACAGCGGTACAGTTACGGGAAATTCGAGTGTCGGGGGTATTGCGGGTACACTTACCGATAATGCATCTGTGGAAGGATGCTTGAACGAAGCTCAAGCTGCTATCAATGCCACTGAGGGTTCTGCCGCCGGCATTGCCGCCATGGTGGATGGGTCCGGTTCCGATATCATCAATTGTAAAAATTATGCGCCGGTAACTTCTACCTGGATTGCCGGTGGAATTACAGCTTATACCAAAGGCGTTTTAAAACAATGCCTGAATACGGGAACGATTACCACCCCGTTAAACGGCATAGCTGAAGGTTCTCAGGATGAAGAAAGCATTACGGAAGGCGATATCACGGACATAACCGTATCCGGAGGAATTGCCGGTGTGTCATCTTCAACGGTTGACGGTTGTGAGAACCGTGGCATTGTATCGGGTTATTCGGCCGGAGGGGTCGTTGCCCGTTTTACATCCGGATCTACCCTTTACAAGGTGAAAAACTGCATCAACAGCGGATCTGTTACCGGGCGCAAGAGTGCCGGAGGTGTGGTGGCGTCCAATACCAGCGGCGGAACCCTGGAAATGAATGAAAATTCGGGAACCGTTACGGGATCTTTCTTTGTGGGAGGTGTTGTGGCCGAAAACCTGAGAGGAAAAATCAACGAATGTACGAATTCGGGAACCATAACCGGTACGGAAACGGAAATGGACGATACGTATTTTGCCATAGCCGGAATCTGTGCGTTCAACGAAGCCGGAAATCTTACAGGTTGCGTAAATTCGGGATCTGTCACACGTATAAGCCGGACCGGAAAAAGCAAATTTGTGGGCGGTGTGATAGGAGTGACCGGACGGGGCGATTATTACTCCGGGGGCGAACTGAAAAGCTGCTCCAATTCCGGACCCGTTAGCGGATATATTAATACAGAGTTAGGTGTGAATTGCTTTGTGGGCGGCTTTTGCGGTTTCTTTGTATCGGGGCCTGCACCTGAAAACTGTACCAATACCGGCACCGTGAACGGAGAGCCTGCCAGCGATGCGAATATGTACGGAGGAACGAATTAAAAATTGCCATTGAATATGATAAAGCCGATTAAAATTTTACTGTCTCTTTTGACAGCGGGAACTTTTTTATTCCCGACTGCCTGTTCCCGGGGACCTGAAACACTGAAAATCATGTCCTACAACATCCGCCTGTCGCTGGTGGATGACGGGCAGCACAACTGGGATATCCGCAAACCGGCTTCCATCACAATGATCAATACACTGCAACCCGATGTCTTTGGCGTGCAGGAACCGGTATGGGAACAGATCCATTACCTGCTGGACAGCCTCCCGGCTTACGCCAAACTGGGAGTGGCACGGGAAGACGGGGATTCCCTGGGGGAATTCTCGGCCGTATTTTATCTGAAGGACAAATTCGAGGTGTTGCGGGAAGGAGATTTCTGGCTGAGTGAAACGCCAGATATACCTTCCCTGGGATGGGATGCCGCACACAAAAGGATCGTTACCTGGGGCGCTTTTAAAAACAAGGAAACCGGGAACTCCTTTTATTTGTTCAATACGCATTTTGACCACATAGGCAAGGTGGCGCGAAAAGAGTCCGCACGCCTTTTGATGGACAGGATAGCCGAGATTACCGTGGACGCTCCCATCATTTTTATTACCGGGGATTTCAATGCGACTATTGATGATCCGCTCTTTGAGCCGGTTAAGGCACACTTTTTGGATGCAAGACAGGAGGCACCTCTTACCGATACCCTATCCACATACAACGGATGGGGTTCGTACAACGGGGCTCCCATAGACCATATATTTTACCGCGGTGCAGAAGCGCTGTCCTACCGTACCGTAACCGATGACTTTGGCGTTCCTTACGTCTCTGACCATTACCCGGTGCTGGCTGTTTTTGAATACGAACTAAAATAAGATATACTACCAATGAAGAAACAAGGAATCCGCATGATCAAGGGGCTGCTGGCAATGGCTCTGTTTGCAACGCTAACCGTATCCTGCCAGAAACATTATTCCGTATCCGACTTGCTGGGAACGTGGAGTTACAACGATGAACCCGCTTACACCGTTACATTCCGGGAAGACGGGACCATGGGATATTCCGCTCCCGGATCCCCTCCGTCGTTTACTCCCACCTACACGCTGGACGGCATTTATATATACGTCCGGGTAATAGTAGGCAGTACCACTGTAAACGATGTGGTCGAGATCCGTTCCCTGAACTCGACCACCATGGTATTGTATTACGACGGAAACCTTCTTTTTGACGGACAATCCCTGAACGGGGAATACATCCTGACCAAAAAATAGCTCCCGAAAATTACAATTCCTTTATCCTGATATTGCGGAACCACAACCTGGATCCGTGTCCCAGGAACCCGATCTTTCCTCCCTTACGCTCAAGCCCGGGATGCTCCCTGCCGTCTATGGGGCCTGCCGAGATGTCACCTTCCGTGATGACTTCCCCGTTTAAGGTAACGCGAATGTACGTGCCTTTGACGTAGATTTCCTCCTGATTCCATTCTCCCACGGGCCGCAGGGCATCGCGGTTATGGGCAGGGATTACCCCGTAGACGGATCCGTGGTACTGGTGATCCAGCAACCAGGGCTGGTAAATGGGATCGTAATGGTCCAGGATCTGGATCTCCATGCCTTCGTAGGCAGCGTCTCCGGTGCCGGGTGTACGAATTCCCACCCCGTTGTTGGCTCCCGGCGTGAGCTTGAATTCAAAGCGGAAAATGAAATCATCGTACTCCTTCACGGTATACAGATCTCCGAATCCCTGATCGGCAGGCTGAACCTCCAATACGCCGTCACGTGTGAAATAATCGGTCTTGTTGCCGGTCCATTGATGCAATGTGGTTCCGTCAAAAAGAATCTCAAAACCTTCAGCTTCCTCCTCTGCAGACAAAGTGAAAGGCCGGGGGCGATCCAGTTCACGTACGTAAATGTCGCGGTAGGCGACCTTGCTTCCATGTGCCTGGAGCTCAATGGCCCCGTAAGGGAAAATCGGTTGTGAGCGGTCCCAGTAGTTCTCCATGATCACGTTGTCCACCACCAATTCTCCATTCAGGTACACCGTAACGCGTTCCCCTTCCATGCGGATGAAAAAGCTGTTCCATTCACCCAACCGGTTGTCGGCCACGTGCGACGGAGCCGAAGGGTTTTTCGCATTGTTGTACAGACCGCCGGATCCCACCTGGGCACCCACATGAACACGGGCCGTGTCCCAGATCTGCACCTGGGGCGACCCACGGAGGTAGATCCCGGCATCGGCCTCGGGGCCTTCCGGGTAAAGGAGCCAGTCCACGTACATCTCAAAGTCTCCGTAGGCCTTTTTGGTACACAGGTTGTCGCCTTTGCCCAGGAACAGCAGTTTCCCGTCTTCGACCACCCATTGGCTGAATGCCACTTTGTCGGCTTCTTCCTGTGCCCGGGCCAGTTCCTTCGGGTCCATTTTGCTGCGGGAAACGGGATTGCCCACAAGACCCTGCCAGCCTTCCAGGTCCTTTTCATTGAAAATGCGCTCAAAGCCTATTTCCTCCGGCAATTCTGCCAGGTATTGCTTCACGTTCTGAATGTCGTATATACTGTCTGTGTAATCGGCTTTTTCCAGGATCCGCAGCACTTTTTCCATCCACTCCGTTACCAGCGGACCGTGAAATTCGCTGTGGTTTACCGCCAGCCGGTATATGTTCATAGCCGCTGTCAGGGCAATGTCTTTATGGCCCGATTCCAGGTAGGGGGCCGAGGCCACCATGGCCTGGAATGCGCCGGTATTTCTCATTTGCCCAAGTAAAGCCGTTATATCTTCCGGATTATTTACGCGTTCCAGCGCTTTACGCAAAAAGATCACCTTTTGCGCACCGGCCGGGTTCCACTGGTTGATCAGGGCAATGTAATCCTGAATGTTCCCTTCTTCCAGATAGCGGTCGCTTAAAAAGTCAACGGCCCTCTTGGTACCGGTCCCCGCCAGGGGAGCATAATAGAGCGATTGCGATCCCGCACCGGCCTGTTGCATCCGGGCCATCAACAGGTCGTATTGTTCTTCTGCCCCGTATCCGAACAAGCTGGCCAGAACGGCCTGTTGCAGGGGTTCGGTTAATTCCTCAGGGGAATTTTCAAGCAGGCGGAAATACGTTTCCCGGTTTTCCGGACGGACCACACCGCTTAAAGCACGGGCGGCGGCCAGGCGAACTTCCGGGTCGGGATCCTTGAGGGCTTCCAGCACCAACGGCTCGTTTTCCCGGGATTTGCGTGCTCCCAGCAAGGCCAATGCCACTGTTTTTCCTGCCGTTGAAGTGTGGGGGTACACATTCAAAACGGCCTGCACCACATCACCTTCCGAAGCCAGGAGGCACTCCAGTGCCAGGTCTGTCCTCAGGGAATCGGGGCTTGTCAGCATCCCGGCCAGGATCTGCGGACTGTGTTCTCCCGGCGTATTCAAAATGGCCCGGGCCGAGGCAGAGGCCACTTCCAGGTCTTCGTGGGCCAGCCAGGGATCTGCAATGTAAGGGATCAGGGCGGGATTGCGCTGCGCTCCCAGCCAGTCCAGCACATCGGCAAGTGCCGGTGCCGAAAGGCGTTTCATTTTTTTCATTACGGCCGAGTTGACCACCGGCGAGAGGAATGTGCGGGTGCCTTCCAGGGCGGTTCTGCGGTAGGAACGGTCCGCATCGTTCAGGGCGCGCAGGACGTTCCGCATTTCTTTTTCTTGTTGCAGGTCAAGGAGCAGGGACAGGGCAAAGCACCTTACCTGCGAATCGTTGCCGGTTTTGATCAGGGAACGGAGTGCCCTTGTGGCTTTTTTGGGATCGGCCGTGGCTACCCGCTCCAGGTAATGCAGAAAATCGTACGCCGGAGCATTGGCCATCACGTCAAAGGCAGCCATGGTTCCGCATCGGGAAAGGGATTGCCAGACCAGGGGAAGCTGCTCTTTGTTGCCGGTTTGGGCCAGGCTCATCAGCAGTTTTTCCGCCAGGGGAGATCCCAGCCGGCCCAGACCGGTAATGGTCTCGGCCCGTAAAGGCGCGCTCAGCAACAGATCAACCGCTGCCGGGCCTCCAATGGCAGTGATTGCCCGAATGGCAGTGCCTCCCAGATCTTCGGAGAACATATAAGGGGCCAGATCATTCAGGCTTTCGGGTGAGCCCAGCAATTGCAATTGCCTGATGAAAAAGGCTTTGATCAGGGGGTCTTCCGTTTGTTCAAGGGCTTTGGCGTAATGATGCGCCACTTCCGTGCGGATACCATCTTCCACTCCGGGGCGGGTTACGTATTGTACCATGCCGTCCAGGGCATATTCGGCCTGGGGCAGGGACGTTCCGTCGCTCCGGAGTCTTTGGGCAAGCATCAGGACGCCTTCCTCGCCTGTAGACAACAGGTCTTCCATCAAACGGCTGAAAAGGGCTTCATTGGCAGCCGGCAATTGGTTCAGCGCATCGCCCACCTTGGTGGCGGCCGTTCTATGGGCATCCTGGGCGTGCAATGAGGACAGTGTGCCCAGGAGGATTAGCAGTATTATTGAGATTGTCTTTTTCATAATGTTCAGATTTTCCAGGGTCCGCGCATGGGTTGTTCCAGCAACCGGTTGGCTGCCGGATCGTCAATAAATTCCATTGTATCGTTATCAAAACGCAACGTGCGGTTCAGCCGAACGGCAACAGCGCCCATGTTGACCAGGGTGCAGCTCCGGAAACCGTTGGTTTCGTTCAGGGCAAATGGCCTGCGGGTACGGATGCATTCCATGAAATCCGTCTGCTGAGGGGCAGGTTCCGGAAAATCGGCCAGTTTCAGCTGCCAGTCGGGTATGTCGCAGCGGAACCCGGGGTACACGTTCCCGTTGGGTCCGGCTATGTACGGGGTATCGGGATCTCCGTAGTCATCTCCCCAGAGGACGATCTGGCACCCGTCGGCATAGGTGTAGGTAATGCTGCGCCAGGTGCCTACTGCGTCGTGGTGTTGCTGCGGGGCGTCCACCTCTACCTTTACGGGACTTTCGTTGTCCTTGTCCAAAAGGTACTGGACCGGGTCCATGT
>ERZ764778.3970-NODE-3970-length-11154-cov-11.478692_pt1 | contig 11154 bp, 6 predicted proteins | sample MGYA00374951_ERZ764778 | MGnify/ENA primary metagenome ERZ764778 (study PRJEB28918, sample SAMN05720193) | bioreactor metagenome | isolation source: Anaerobic biogas reactor | place: USA:Washington, USA | collected 2015-08-08 ...
ACCACCGATGTGCTCATAGTCGGTGGCGGCATAGGGGGGCTGGCCGCGGCCATCAAGGCCAAAGAGGAGAACCCCGAGCTGGACGTGCTCATAGCCGAGAAGCAGACCACCGGGTGGGCCGGCAAGGCCACCAAGATCGGTGGGTTCTTGGCCTTTCTCGCCCCCGATGGCGACCCGGACCGATTCATCGACTACCAGGTGCGGTCCTGCGGTTTCTACCTGAACGACCAGCAGGCCCTGACGAAGTATGTGCACGATACCTACGGGGCCATCGAGCAGTTTGCCGACTGGGGGGCCAGACTGGCCCGCACCCCGGACGGCTCGCTGGTGTCGTTCCCGGCTTTTTGGGCTCCCGGCTTCTCCCTCACGCTTATCGATATCGACCTCATGCGCCCCATGCGTTCTCGGGCCCGCAAGCTGGGTACGCGTTTCTTGGACAAGATCCACATCGTCGATCTACTTGCCGATGGCGATCGGATCACCGGAGCGGTGGGATTCGACATCGTGACGGGCCGCTTCTACATCATCAGGGCCAAGGCCACCATCCTTGCCAACGGCAGTTGTGGCTACAAGGTGAGGAGGTTCTGGGTATCGGCCACCGGAGACGGGGTGGCGGCTGCTTTCCGCGCCGGAGCCGAGATGCGTAACGCCGAATTCGGCAACCTCTACGGACACACGGTCTTCCAGGACACCGACAGCGGCATGGTCGGATACGAGTATCTGGTGAACAGCGCGGGGGAGAACCTCGCGCAGAAGTATATGCCCGACATGGGACCGGCGGGGGTGTTCCTGCCCGTGCAGCTCGCGGTGGGTATGCAAAAAGAGATCGCCGAAGGCCGAGGCCCCATCCGCTTCGCGCCGCCACCTTCAGAGAAAGTGGCGCATGAGCCGCCGGTGGGACTGCCCAAGCTGGGCGACTGGAGGCAGCGCCTGGAAGACAGGGAGAAGCAGTATGGGCTGCCCCCCGGCGCCCAGCGCGAGGTGGGGGCGCCCCTGCACGGTGAGACCTCGTGTGTCAAAGTCGACCACGAGATGCGGACCAACCTTCAGGGCCTGTGGGCCATCGGTGATACCAGCTACGCCGGCTCGGCCGTGGCAGGGGCCATGCCTTCGCCTCCCGGCATCTCTCCCGGTTCGGGGATCATGTACGCGGTCATCAGCGCCGCCTGGGCCGGGCCGTCGGCGGCCCGCTACGCCGCCCAGGCCGCCGCGCCCCAGGTGGACGGCGCCGGCATCGAGGCCCTGAAGCAGCAGGTCTTCGCCCCGCTGGAGCAGCAAGGCGGCCTTCAGCCTGAGGAGGCCATCTCGGCCCTGCAGGACGTGACGGCGCCCATGAAGTACAACCTGCGTCGCAGCGAGCAACGACTCACGGAGGGCCTCGCGCGTATTGATGCGGTGAGAGAGAAGCTCCCAGGGCTGCAGGCCAAAGATCTTCACTACCTCAGCAAGTGCCACGAGGTGCAGAGCATGACTCTGTGCGCCGAACTGACCTTCCGTGCCGCTCTCATGCGCACTGAGAGCCGCGGGTTCCACTACCGCGAGGACTATCCCGAGACCGATAACGAGAACTGGCTCAAGTGGGTCACTCTGAGGCGAGCCGGCGGTCGCGGCGACGAGGGCATCGAGCTTTCGACGGAAACCATTCCCATCGGACAGTACGCGATACGACCTGAGTGATAGCGGTTGCTCGGGTTCGCCGGCGCGGCCACCGCTCCGAACCGGCCTGCTAACCTAAGAGGCATGGAACGCTCCGCACAGAAGACGCTGCTCGCTGCCGTCACAGCGACCGGTTTTCTCACCGCCCTGGCCATGTCGGGCGTGAACGTCGCCCTCGAGGAGATCGCGTCCGACCTCAAGCTGTCGGCCGTCTCGATCAGTTGGGTCACTCTCTCCACCATCTTGGGGACGGGCGCTCTGCTCATGCCGATGGCCCGGGTGGCCGACTATCGCGGCCGGATGTTGGTCTACAACCTGGGGCTCGCCGGTTTTGCGGTCTTCTTGTTCGCGTCGGCGTTCGCTCCGAACGCGGCCGTACTGATCCTCACGCGGGCGTTGCAAGGGGTCGCCATGGCCTTTCTCTTCTCCACCACCGTGGCTATGGTGACCTTGGCCTATCCACCGGAGACGCGCGGGCGGGCCCTCGGTCTGCAGGTTGCCGGGGTCTACCTGGGGATCACGCTGGGTCCGGTGTTGGGCGGCATCGTCACCGAGAATCTCGGCTGGCGGGGGTTCTTCATCGTGATGGGGGCGCTCAGCCTGGTGTGTCTCGTCGTGCCTCTGCGAAAGCTGCGCCTGATGGAGTGGCGCGAGCCGAAGGTGGCGCCCTACGACATCTGGGGTGCGTTGGTGTGGGTCTTTGCGCTCTCGGCCTTCATCATAGGGTTCTCGTATCTGCCCGGCATCATCGGCTACGCGCTCGTTGCGGCCGGCATCGTGGGGCTGGCTGGATTCGTCTTGCTGGAGAGACGGGCGGAGGATCCCATTCTGAATGTGGATCTGCTGCGGCACAACCGGGTCTTCGCAACAGCCAATGCGGCCTTGTTCATCAACTACGCGGCCACCACCGCCATGTCGTTTCTCATTGGCCTCTATCTGCTCTACAACAAGGGTCTCGGCGCCCAGGACGCAGGTTTCGTGATGGTCTCGGGGCCGTTTGTGCAGGCGGCTGTGTCCCCTATCGCGGGACGCCTGGCCGACCGGTTGGAGGCCCGCTTCGTAGCCTCCACAGGCATGGCGCTGTGTGCGGTGGGCCTCTTCTCCTTCGCGTTCCTGCGGGAGACGTCGCCCTACTGGTATGTGATCACCGTGCTCTGCATCCTCGGCCTGGGCTTCGGACTGTTCTCGTCCCCCATCATCCACACCGTCATGGGGAGCGTCGACCGCCGCTACGTGAGTGTAGCCGCGGCCACGTCGTCCACCATGCGGGTCTCGGGGCAGAGCTTCAGCATGGGCATCGCCGCGCTGGTGCTGGCCGTGGTCGTGGGGCGGCACGAGATCGGCCCTTCGGATCACGTGAACCTGCTCAGCAGCATCCGGATACTCTTTCTGATCTTCGCGGTGCTGTGCGTGATCGGGGTGGTCGCGTCGCTAGTGGGACCAGGACGGCGCCATGCAAAGACCCACGAAGGCTGAGCTGCAGGCGGCGGTCGCGAAGACCGTCCCCGATGTCATCGCACCGGGGCTCGTGGTGTTGTTCGTGGGCATCAATCCGGGACTTTACTCGGCTGCCATTGGCCATCATTTCGGCCGGCCGGGCAACCGTTTCTGGCCGGCGCTCTACGAAGCGGCCTTCACGCCCCGGCTGCTGCGCCCCGACGAGGACGGGGAGTTGCCGGCCTGGGGCCTGGGCATCACCAATCTGGTGGCGCGGACCACCGCCGCGGCCTCCGAGCTCTCGGCCGAGGAGTTGCGCCGTGGGGGCGCCGCGCTCGAAGAGAAGGTGGCCCGCTATGCTCCGACGTGGACGGCCTTTGTGGGCATCGGCGCCTACGGCAGCGCGTTCGGGAGGCGCAAGGTGTCGCTTGGACCGCAGGATGAGACCGTCGTCGGGTCGCGCGTGTGGGTGCTGCCGAACACCAGCGGCCTCAACGCCCACTACACGCCCGCACGGTTCGCAGAGGTCTTCCGCGAACTGCACGTGGCCACGTTCGGCGGCGACTCGGGGCAGGAAGGAACGCGGTCCCGCGCGAAATAGTCAAGGATGTAGCAACAACACACGAGGAATCCTCATGCGTCGCTTTTCTACGTGCGTGATATCCATCGTAATAGCCGGCCTGGCCGCCGTGCTCGTCCCGGCGTCTCCGGCCTGGGGGGCGCCGCCACAGACGGGCATGTGGGCGCCGGCACAGGCTGCGCCGGCACAGGCTGCGCCGCAGGTGGGCCCGCAGATCGAGAGTCAGACCGTCGCCGTCACCACCGTGAAGACCGTCGCCTTTGATCGTCCGGCGGATCACGTGACCGTCAGCTGGATAGGCAACCCGGACGCCCGCGTGACCCTGGCCTTCTCGGCCGACGGCACGAGTTTCGGTAGTCCCGTCGATGCAGGCCGCGACGACGCCGGGGAAGAACGGGGCAACGGGATGACCTACAGCGCAGTCCATGCGACCGGCGACGCGGTGGCGGTGCGTATCACCACCGACGTCCCGCTCCCGGAGGTCACCGTGGTTGCGATGCCGGCCGGCGGCGAGGTCGGAGCCCCGCTGGTGGCCACCGCGGAACCGCTGCCTTTCGATTCGCTCGGAGCGGGCCAACCGTATGCCATCCCGCGCACGAGCTGGGGTGCGGACCCCGCCCACCTGACCTGGGCTCCCCGGTTCTATCCCGCCAACAAGGTGATCGTGCACCACACGGCCGACAACATCGTCCTCGACGGGAGCCAGGAGTACTACGCGAAGCTGGTTCGCGCCATCTACTACTACCACGCGGTCACTCAGGACTGGGGCGACATCGCCTATAACTTCCTCATCGATCCGCTGGGCAACATCTACGAAGGCCGCTACTCCGACGACGACCCGGCTTCGCTCATGGGCGAGGATATCTTCGGCAACAACGTGGTCGGAGGCCATTGCGCCAACTACAACACCGCCACGGTCGGCATAGCGGTGCTGGGCACCTACAAGAGCCAGTCCATCACCGCTGCATCCCGCGCCTCGCTGGAGCTGCTGCTTGCCTGGGTGGCTACGAGATACGGTATCGACCCGCTTGGATCCGACCCCTATTTCAACCCATACAACTCCGCCTCGACCATCCAGACCGACAACATCGCCGGACATCTCGACTACCGCCCCACCGACTGCCCGGGTGCGGTGTTCCATCAGGCGTTGCCGAGCATCCGCCAGGCCGTGTTCGACCTGACGGGTCCCGTGACTGCCCCGACGCCATCTCCCACGTATCTCATTCTGGAGAAATCCACCTCGTCTCCGGTGGCCGGGCAGCAGGTGACCCTCACCGCGACGTTGAGGGAGCAGTCATCGCGGACGCCACTGCCGGGCAAGACGGTGTCGTTCGCCGTTGCTGGGGCAGCCGCCGGGGAGTCGATGCCCCTGGGCACCGCGGTCACCGACGACAGAGGGGTGGCGACGCTGCAGATGACCTGCACGACCGCGCAGGCGTTGTGGGTGAGCGCCCGCTTCGACCCGGGCCCGGCGACCTATGTAGACCCCCTCTTTGACCCTTACGCGGACCCGCAGGCGCAGAATTCCTACCGCGGCGCGACGACGTCGTCCGAGCTGGGCGTGGCTCCCTCGGGCCTGGTGGCCATCTTGGGGGCCGCGGAAGTGCGTCTCTATTGGGACTCGGAGCCGGCGGCCGGTGGTTACAACGTCTACCGGAACGGCAAGAAGGTCACCTCGAAGCCGGTCGCCATGAGCGGCTACGTGGACACCGGCGTGACGGATCCCGCGGCGTGCTCCTATCAGGTGACGGCTGTCGTGAACGGACGGGAGAGCGGGAAGTCTCCGGCCGTGACACCCAGTGCCGCGGCTCCCGTGAGTGGGGGCGGGGATGCTCCTGTGGAAGATCCCGTGGGCGCGTACGTCTTCCCGGATGTTCCTCCGAGTCATCCCTACTTCACTGCCATCGAAGACCTGGCTCACGACGGGATCGTCAACGGCGCGCCGGGCGGTCTGTTCCTCCCCGGCGGCTCCGTGACCAGGCAGCAGTTTGCCAAGATGATCGTGCTGGGTGGCGACTACCCCGTGTCGGAGGAGGATGTCTGCTCGTTCAAGGACGTCACCAAGGGGGGAGGGGCGACCCTGTATCCCGACAACTACGTGGCGGTGTGCGCCGCCCGGGGCATCACGCAGGGCAAGACGGCCACCACGTTCGATCCGTATGGCTCCATCACCCGGGCGCAGGTGCTGACCATGGTCGTCCGGGCGGCGAAGGATCTCAAGCCCCTGGCCGTCCAAGAACCCCCCGCCGACTGGACGGGACAGCTCTCCACCAAAGACCCCACCCACGGCCGTAACATCGCCTGGGCCGAATACAACGGGCTGGTAGCCGGCATCACCACCGCCACGTTCTCGGTGAGCGGCGCGGCGACCCGGGGAGAGATCGCCCAGATCATCTGGAACCTGCGGGCGAAGTAGAGGCGGCGGCGCCCACGTGTCTGCCGTGTAGCAGGTAGTACACCAGCAACGAGGCCGCTGCGATGCCGGCCATGACTCCATACATGCCCCGGTACCCGGTCACAGGGATGAGCAGGCCGCAGAACAGCGGGCCCAGCCCCAGCCCTGTGTCGCCGAAGATGTAGAAGGTGGAGGTGGCCTGCCCCATCCGGTGCAGGGGCGTCACTTTCGCCACGAGCGCGCGCCCGGACGACTGTATGGTGCCGAAGCCCAGAGCCATGAGGGCCGCCGCCAGCAGGAGCACCGCTGCGTGGTTCGCCACGGCAAGGACGCCCAGGCTGAGCGCGAACACGACCGTGGCTGCGTACATCACCGAGTTCTCGCCCTTGGCGTCGAACCGCCGTCCCACCAGCGGTCTGGTGAAGAACACGACGACGGAGTAGACGAGGAAGAACACTCCGGCGGCCGTCGTCAGTTGGATCGCCTCGGAGTACAGCGCGAGGAACGACGACACGCTCGACTGGCAGAAGTAGGTCAGCATGAGAGCCAGACCGACGGGCACCGCCTTGGGCTCCATGAAGGTGCTGAGCTTGAAGCCTTTTGTCTCCGCCACCTGCTCGGTGGTGAGTTTGATGTCTTTCACGCCCAGGAGGGGGACAAGCAACAGAGCGAGCGCCGAGATCACCACGCAGGTGCTGATGATGGCAGTGAAGCCGCCATGCTGGATCAGCACCAGGCCGACGGCGGGTCCGATGGCCGTCGACAGCGTCTGCCCCAACGTGAAGTAGCCAAGGCCCTCGCCGTAGCGTTCCCTAGGCACCACGCCCGCCACGATGGTGCCCGTGGCAAGGATGGCGGTGCCGTGCGCCGCCCCATGGAGGAATCTGATGAGCAGCAAGAGCACGGTGCTGTCCGCTGCGAAGTAGGCCAGGTTGAGGGCTACACTGAGGATCGCGCCGATATACAGGGTCCTGGTCTGGCCGATGCGATGGATCTGCTTCCCGGTGGACGGCCGGGTGACGAACGCCCCGATGACGAAGATGCTGGCCGAGAGACCGGCGATGGCCGACGACGCGCCGAAGCGGTCGGTGGCGATCTTCGACATGACGATCATGAGCAGCAGGAAGTTGACCGACTGCAGGAAGTTGATGAGCGAGATGATGATGAAGCTTTTGGTCCACAGGGTCTGCTTGGGACCTTCAGCGCCGCCTACGCCGCCCCTGGGGCCTTCAGCGCCGCTCACGCCGTTGTCTTCGCTCACGCTCTAGGTCCCCAGTCTTCCCAACCCTGTTGCTTGCCTTGGAGCCGGCCGGCCCCCGGGGGATTCTACACCTCACAGAGCTATTGACGGAGTGTATACACTCAGAGTATACTGGCGAACATGAGCGTTTCCTATGCACTACTAGGCCTTCTGGAACAGGACCCCGACCGCGGCAGCCACGGCTACGAGCTCAAGCGTCAGTACGACGACTACTTTGGCCGCGACAAGTCGCTGCCGTACGGCCAGGTCTACAGCACGCTCACGCGACTGGCCCGCGACGGCCGGGTGGTCGCCAAGGGCAGCGAGCCCGGCGAAGGGCCCGAGCGCAGGTTGTATGCCATCACCGGCCAGGGGCAAGAGGACTTCTCCACCTGGCTGGCCGCGCCCATCGCGCCCGAAGCCCATCTGCAGAGCCTGCTGGGCATGAAGATGACGCTGGCCCTGCTCCTCAACCGTCCCGCCGACGCCTACCTGGACGCTCAACGGCGCGTCCACATCGAGCGCATGCGCGAACTCACCAACCAGCGCCGGTCGGCCTCGTTCGTCGACCAGTTGCTCATAGACCATGCTCTGTTCCATCTCGAGGCCGACCTGCGCTGGATAGATCTGACCACCAGCCGCCTCGACCGCATCGCCAAGGAGTTGAAACGATGACCCGCAGTTCCCTCGTCGCCCCCGGCAGGCCGGCCGGCGCGGCGCCGCTCTACGACTCGCGCCCAGGCGCAGGTACCGGCGCGGCCCCGGACGGCTCCCGCACCGCGGTGACACCCTTGATCAGCTGCCGCAACGTGCATCGCTCGTTCGGGTCGACCCAGGCCCTGCGAGGAGCGGATTTCGCCGCCGAGGCGGGGGAGATCGTGGCCATCATGGGGCCGAGCGGATCGGGCAAGTCGACGTTGCTGCATTGCCTGGCGGGGATCTTGGTGCCCGACCAGGGTGAGGTCATGCTGTCGGGCGAGCGGATCGACACACTCTCGGAGGGGCGGCGGAGCGAGCTGCGCCGGGAGAAGTTCGGATTCGTCTTCCAGTTCGGCCAGTTGGTGCCTGAACTGTCGGCCGAAGAGAATGTGGCGTTGCCGTTGCTCCTGGCCGGGCGGTCGCGGGCTCAGGCGGTCGCGGCCGCGCGCCCCTGGTTCGCTCGGCTGGGCATCGAGGGCCTGGAGGGTCGGCTCTCCAGCGAGCTCTCCGGGGGAGAGCAACAGCGGGTGGCGTTGGCGCGGGCCTTGGTGGCCGATCCGCAGATAGTGTTCGCCGACGAACCCACCGGCTCCCTGGACTCGTTGAATGGTGAGCAGGTCATGGAGCTCCTGGTCGGCACCGCACGGGAGCGCGGTACCACGGTGGTGGTGGTCACCCACGAGCCGCGCGTGGCCGCCTATGCAGACCGCGAGGTCATGGTGCGAGACGGGCGGGCTTCCTGTGCTGACGACCGGGGCGCCTGGACGCCGCCACGTCAGACCGGCGCCGGGGACGCTGCGTGAGCGGGGCAAGCGGGGTGCGAACGGACGCCGCCCGGTCCGGCGCGGCCCGGGCGGCCGTGATCCGGCTGGGCCTGCGCCTCTCCTGGGGGGCGGCGAGGGAGGGCAAGGTCCGCCTCGTCTTGACCGCCTTGGGAGTGGCTCTGGCGGTGACGTTACTGCTCTTCACTATCAGCGGCTTCAACGCCTTGGAGGCGAAGGATGTCCGCAGTGGCTGGTTGGATACCAGCGGCGCCAACCGGATGCCGAGCGTGGACGAGAGCCGGTCGGACCCGTTGTGGTGGCGCCTCTCCTACGACATGTACGACGGCCGGCCCATCAGTCTGGTGGAGGTCGCCGCCACCGGGCCGGCGTCGCCCCTCGTGCCGGGGCTGGAGCGGTTGCCCGAGCCCGGTGAGTACTACGTGTCGCAGGCGTTGGCGAAGCTACTTGCCGAGACCCCGGCGGACCAGCTCGGTTCGCGGTTTCGCGGCGTCCAGGCAGGTGCGCTGGGCGATGAGGCCCTCGCGTCGCCCGAGACTCTCATGGCGGTGGTGGGACGGTCGGCCGCCGAGCTTGAGAGCTCCATGGATGCCTACCAGGTGCGGAGCATCGAGGCTGCGCCCACCGAGCACAGCTACTCAGAGTTCATGAAGGTGGCGCTCGGCATCGGCGCCGTGGGGCTCATGCTGCCGGTGCTGGTGTTCGTGGTCACGTCGACGCGGCTGGCGGCGGCCCGGCGCGAGGAGCGGTTGGCGGCGCTGCGCTTGGTGGGGGCGACCCCAGGACAGGTGAACATCGTGGCGGCGGTCGAAGCGGTGCTGGCCGCCATCGCGGGAACGCTTGTGGGCTTTGCGCTCTTCTACATCTTCCGCCCGCTGGTCGCGCAGCTCCCGTTCACCGGGGAGCCCTTCTTCACCGGCGACCTCTCGCTCGGCCCGCTGGCCATCATCGGGGTGGCTATCGGGGTGCCGATCGCGGCCGTGCTTGCCGGCCTGTGGACGCTCCGGCGCGTGCAGATCTCGCCGCTCGGCGTGACCCGCAAGGCACCGCCCAAGCGGCCCCGCGCAATCAGACTGCTGGCTCCGGCGGTGGCGGTGGCGCTGCTCCTCGTGCCCGCCCTCATCGACAACTTGGAGGTGCGGAACTTCAGTGTCTACGTGGTGTTCGCGGCGATAGCGCTCAGCATCATGATCGTAGGGCCATGGCTCACGTCCGTGGGAAGCCGGGTGCTGGCCGGGCTCGCCCGCCGCGATTCAACCCTCATCGCCGCGCGCCGGCTGGGGAGCGACTCTCGCCGGGCCTTCAGGGCCATCAGCGGCCTGGTGCTGGCGGTCTTCATCGGCACGGTCTTCACCTCGATCATCGCGACAGCGATGAACAGCGGCAGTGGCACGTTCCGCACACCGGATCTGCCGGCCTCGACGGTGGTGCAGCCGTTCAGCGAATCATCCGGGGGCTTCGGCGGCGCGGGCGGCTCCGGCGGCGAGGGTGGCTCCGCCGGCGCCAGCGGCGCAGGTGGCCATCTCGACCCCGGCGTGAGCTCCGACCTGGTCGCCAGGTTGGCGGAGCTGGAGGGCGTACAGGCAGTGGTCCCGGTGCTCTCCTTGCCGGCCTCGGCGACCGACTCGGACTACATCCGCTATGCGACCGGCCTAGTGACCGAGCACGATTGGGCACTGTTGGGGGGTCCGGCCGGGGAAGGTGATGGGTCCGGATACGTGGCGCTGGAGGTGACACAGCTTGCGGCGGGTTTTGTGCTGGTGGCGGACCCCGAAGCCATGGCGGTGATTTCGGCCTCGCTCGCGGATACCCCGCTGACGCCCGACACATCGAGCACCACCAAGCATCTGTTCGTGCTGACCGACGGCAGTCAGGCGAGCATCGAGCGGGTTCGCACGGCGCTGGAGGTGGCCAATCCGAGCGGACCGGTGCCCTACACTGTGGCCGAGTACATGGCCGACGAGGATGCGCTCATGAACGCGCTGCGCCGGATGGTGGACGTGGGCATGGTGCTCTGTCTGGTCATCGCCGGTTGTAGTCTGGCGGTCTCGGTGGCCGGAGGCCTGGTGGAGCGCAAGCGCGCCTTCGCGCTGCTTCGGCTGACCGGCATGCCGCTCCGCCGCCTCTACCGGGCCGTGCTTCTGGAGGCAGCCGTGCCCCTACTGCTGGCGGCGGTGGTTTCGGCGGGAGTGGGTTTCCTGGTGGCCGCCCTCATCTTCTGGAACACCGACGGGGGATTCACGGTGGCCGCGCCCGGAGTGAGTTACTTCGCTCTGCTGATCGGCGGTCTGATAGCTGCGCTGGCCATCGTCGGCGCGACGCTGCCGCTGGTGGGGCGGATGACCGAGCCGCAGACCGCGCGCGC
>ERZ764778.3976-NODE-3976-length-11139-cov-4.717701_pt1 | contig 11139 bp, 12 predicted proteins | sample MGYA00374951_ERZ764778 | MGnify/ENA primary metagenome ERZ764778 (study PRJEB28918, sample SAMN05720193) | bioreactor metagenome | isolation source: Anaerobic biogas reactor | place: USA:Washington, USA | collected 2015-08-08 ...
CGAACGTTCGCGAGGGAGATGCGCGGCCTGGCGACGGGTGTTATCCTGTCTGCGAGCTTCTTCATGGGGGGCGGTGTCATGCCCTGGCTTCTCGGGGTCTCGGGCGACCTCTACAGCTTCAGGCTGGGCATCACAATCCTTGGCGTGCTCACCCTCTTCGCGAGCACCCTCGTCTTTCGCCTCAGGGAACTGAAATGATCAGCTCCCGCGCTTTCTCCTTTCCGTGACCGTCTCACCGCCCACTCCCCAGTTGTCCGTCTCCACCTCGTCGATGATAACATAGGTCGTCTGCGGCTTCTTTCCCAGGACATCGAAGAGGAGCTGCGTCACGCCCTGGATCAGCTTCTCCTTCTGCTCCGCGGTGACCCCTTCTTTCGTTATCTTGATATTCACGTACGGCATCGTCGCCCTCCCTGTTCCACGCGACCATCCGACAGACCGGGCTTGAAACCGTCCGGTCACTCATTCAGCCATGGACATCTGTCTCTTCTCTTTCTCCCCGCCCTCAGCACCGTGTTCCCAACTGGTACCGCAACGAGGCCGGCAACGGCATACAAGAGGAGCCTCAGGTCCTGCTCCCAGTCACCGGGAACGACGAGGCAGGCAATGCCGAACCCCGCCGCAAACCACACCGCCGACCATATGATATCGCAGAAGAGCCTCGTTTCCAGGGCACGCACCCTGAGTTCCGATACCGGCTCGAATATGCGCGCCTCAAGGACATCCCTCGCCTGCCCCAGGTATTCCCCCGGCACCGCCACTCTGGCAGGCGCGTGCTCCGCGCGGGCAGCGGACGCCCCGGCATCACCCGGTACGGTCCCGGTCCCCTCCACGACAAAGGGAATCCCCGTGTCGAGAAGCACCGATCGGACCGCCGCCAACTCTTCTTCCCCGGCAACCTCGACAAGGAACACGTATCCCGCGGGGAAGGATGGACGCGGGTCGTCATCATCACGAAAATACACATCACCTTCGTCACCGGCCGATACCGCATCCTCGACAAGCGCGACATCACAGATCCGGCAGACCGTTACTCCTTCACCATATCTCGTATGACAACGAGGACAGAAGATGATCCAACTCCCCCGGAGAACCGTCCCAACCATTCCAACCGCTCTGACAATTCCAACGGTTCCAACCGTTTCCTCACGCAACCTCCCCGTTCGCCCCGATGAGAAAGTTGCCTTCGCGACCGACGCACAGGCGATAGGGTCCTTCACCTTCGCCCCGATCTTTCCAGCGTCACCGTGTCCTGACCGGTACGGTCATAATAACACGATGTCCCCCGGATTGGAACAAGAGCGGACGCGACGGAAGTGTTGACATTTCCCCCCGTTCGTGTAAATCATTGTCATTCTCGGAGGTGCAAATGCTCACAGGAAGATATGCTCTGATCGTCTTTTGTCTTGTCGTCCTTTTCGGGGGCGGCTGCGAGACGGTCGTCTTGAGACAGGACGTCCCCGTTTCCACGAACCCCATGGGGGCCAGGATACTGGCCGATGGGAAACCGGCGGGCCAGACCCCCGGCACCGTTTCCCTCGAGAGGAACAGGGACCACATCCTTACCCTTGTCAAGGAGAACTACCAGCAGGTGGACATCGTCATCAACAGGCAGTACCAGTCGAACAAGGTTCTCATGAAGGCCGTCCAGTCCGGGGTCAACTCGGGGCTCTTCTTCAAGAACGCCGGGATGGGGATGAACAGCGGGTTCAACTCCATCTCCAACCAGGAAGCAACGGGTGAGGCCTACGTCCTCGTGCCGCCGTCGGTGGCCGTGACCCTCATTCCCTTGCAGGGCCAGGCGGCGCGCCCCGGACAGGCGACACCGTATCCCGCCGCGCCTCCCGCCTCCGCTTCGGCGCCTGCTCTAGCAAACACCGACATAGCGACGAAGGACCTCATTCAGGCCGGTGTTATCGCGGGCGCGGCTGTCGGGGCGAGCCAGACCAAACCCATCGAGAAGAAGTGGGAGACCTCGTCGTCATCGAGGACGTACAAGGAACCTGACGGGGCGGTGGTCACGAAAAAGTCGAGCACATCCGTCAGCGTCGGCGTCAACCCCGCGGGACTCATAAACGCCCTCGACACGCTGTTCTCGAAATGAAAGGAGATGCATCGATGAAGAAAACACATGTTGTCATGATCGCGGTGGCCCTCGTCCTCGCGCTTTCCGGGTCCGTGATGGCCGTCGACATAGATACCCTCGACAAGGTCAGCGTCTTCATGCCGAAATCCGAGGTCATCGCCATACTCGGTCCTCCCGACGACGTGCTCGATGTCGGCGCGGGCCTTCAGGCCGAGGTATACAAGATGGAGGGCATCGATCCGATGATGGGAACGGGCTGCATCTACGACGGTGACCGTCTTGCCGGCCAGTCCTTCATGTTCGCGGGGGAGATGACCGCCGGGGCCGCCGAGAGGTTGAAAAAGCACGGCTTCGCCCTCCTCGAGGAGAAGAACGCCGCCTACCGGCTGCTCGGGAAGGACGACGACACGGGCAGGGTCTTCGTGGTCCATGTCTTCAGCGAGATGGGCATGACCATCGTCATGACCTTTGAAAAGGAATTCTACGACAGGCATAAGAAGTAGCGGTGGTCGCCGCTTAAAAGAGAGACACAGACGGAGGAACGCTTATGAAGAAAAGCCCGGCACTTATCATCCCCTTCGCGGTGATCACCACCATCCTTTTCCTGCTTTTCGCCGCCGACTGTCCCGCGGCAAGCCCCGAACTCGCCCCGGAGAAGATCGACGAGGTGGTCACAAAGATCATGAAGGAGAAGAACATCCCGGGGCTGTCGCTGGCCATATCGATGCCCGGAAGGACGATCGAGAGAAGCTACGGTATCGCCAACATGGAATACAACATCCCCGTGGAAAGGGACACCATCTTCCAGATAGGCTCCGTCACCAAGACCTTCACGGCCATAGGCATACTGATGCTTCAGCAGGAGGGGAAGCTCAGCGTCAGGGACAGGATCACAAAGTACTTCCCCCAGTACCCGCAGTGGCACGACATCACCTTGAAGCATCTCCTCCAGCACACCTCGGGGATACGGGAGATGACGGAGACGGAACCCTTCAAGAGCAATCAGATGAGGGACTGGACGCCGCGGGAGGTCATCGCCCGCATGGCCGATGAGCCCCTCGATTTCGAACCGGGGCAGAACGCCGTCTACAGCAATATCGGGTGCATCATTCTGGGCGTGGTCATCGAAAAGGTGACGGGCGTCTCCTACAATGATTTCCTGAGCGACAGGATCCTGAAACCCCTGGGAATGGCCCACACGATGTTCGGCAGCACGAGCGCCATCATTCCGAAGCGGGCATCGGGCTATGTCTTCACCGGCAAGCTCATGAACGCCCCCTTCGCGAGTCTCGTCCTGCCCCATGCCAGCGGCGGCATGACCTCCACCGCGTCGGACCTCGTCAAGCTCACGAAGGTCTTCACGGCAAAGGCCCTCCTCACGGAGAGGTCCGTGAGGGAGATGTTCGCCCCCGCCCGCCTCACCAGCGGGACGGAGTTCGTCCTTCCCGGTCCGACCATTAACATGACCTTCGGCTACAGCCTTGACTCCGTGCGGGGCAAGAAGGCGGTGATCCCCGCCAAGACGGGCGGGATATCGGGGTTCAACTCCTATTTTGCCTACTTCCCCGAATCTCAGACAATGGTGGCCGTGACGGCAAACCTTGACAACTCGCTTGGGAGCCTTGTCATCATCACCGACGCCCTCTTCGGGCTGAAGGACAGGTGAGGAAGGGTACGCCCGCGTTTTCCATCGTGATATACTGAAGGCCTCCGGGGTGACATGGGACTTTTGCGCCTGCATGATGTTTCTTTGAGTTTCGGCGGACCCCGGCTCTTCGACTGCGCCACGATCCAGATCGAATCGGGTGAGAGGATAGGTCTTGTGGGCCGCAACGGGTCGGGCAAGTCGACCTTCATGAAGCTCATAGCCGGCGAGATCCGTCCCGATTCGGGAGAAGTCGTCTACGGCGGCGATGTCCGCGTTGCGCTCCTTCCCCAGGATGTTCCCGTCAACCTCCCCGGGACCGTTTATGACGTCGTCGCCTCGGGCGGTTTGGAGCACGTCCGGCTCCTCAGGGAATACCACGACCTCACGATGCGCATCGCCCGCGGGCAGGACGACGGGCTCCTCAAGGAACTTGAACAGGTGCAGCATCTCATTGAAGCATCGGGCGCCTGGCATTACCACCGGAGGATCAAAACGGTGATAGAGCGGACCGCGCTCGATGAGAATGCGTTCTTCACGAACCTTTCGGCGGGCATGAAGCGGCGCGTTTTCCTGGCAAAAGCCCTCGTCGCGGACCCGGACCTTCTCCTCCTCGATGAACCGACGAACCACCTCGATGTGACCACCATCCTCTGGCTTGAGGAATTCCTCCTGAGATATGGGAAAACCTTCATCTTCGTGACCCACGACCGGGCGTTCTTAAGGCGCCTTGCGACGAGGATCATAGAGATCGACCGGGGTCGCCTGACATCGTACACCTGCGATTACCCGGCGTATCTCGAACGCAGGCAGGCCCTTCTTGAGGCCGAGGAGAAGCAATGGTTTGAATTCGACAGGAAGCTCTCCCGGGAAGAGGTGTGGATCAGGCAGGGCATCAAGGCCCGCCGGACCCGTGATGAAGGCAGGGTCCGGGCACTCCTGCGGATGCGTGATGAACGGGCGGCGCGCCAGGAGCAAACGGGCCTGTCCCGGTTCTCCATCGAGGAGGCCGAGCGAAGCGGCCGGATGGTTGTGGATGCAAAGGGGGTATCCTTCGCCTGGGGGGACAGGAAGATAATCTGCGGTTTCTCCACCGCCATCATCCGGGGCGACCGGGTGGGCATCATAGGTCCCAACGGGTGCGGCAAGACAACGCTTCTCAGGATACTCCTCGGTCACATCGCGCCTCAGGAGGGAAAGGTCAAGCTGGGAACGAACGTCGCCGTTGCCTATTTCGACCAGCTACGCTCCCAGCTCGATGAGACGAGGACGCTCAGAGAGAACATCGGCGGCGGCAACGACATGATCATCGCCGGGAGCGGCTCCCGCCACGTGGTGGGATATCTCCAGGACTTTCTCTTCTCCCCCGAGCGGACGATGTCGCCCGTTGGCTCCCTCTCCGGCGGCGAGCGCAACCGTCTGCTTCTGGCAAAGCTCTTCATCATCCCCTCCAACGTCCTCGTCCTCGATGAACCCACGAACGACCTCGACACGGAAACACTGGAACTCCTCGAGGAGAAGCTCCTCGAATACAACGGCACCATCCTGATGGTAAGTCACGACAGGGCGTTCCTCAACAATGTCGTGACCTCGACGATCGTCTTCGAAGAGAACGGGAGCCTCAAGGAATACGTTGGCGGCTACGACGACTGGTTGAGGCATGCAAACCCGCCTCCGGCCGCGGACAAAACGGTGCCGAAACAACAAAGGCAGAAGAAAACGAAAGCTCCGCAGGAGAAGAGACGGCTGACCTTCAAAGAGGCCCGGGAGCTTGAATCTCTGCCGCCGTTGATAGAGGCCCTGGAAGAGGAAAAGAGACAATTGACGGAAACCCTCAATTCACCAGAGTTCTATGCGGGTCGCAACCTCGAAAGGATAAAGACCGTCAACGACCGCTGGGGTGCCCTGGAGAAGGAACTCGACGCAGCCTATCGTCGCTGGGACGAACTGGAAGAACTGAAGGCCGCCCTCGGCGGTCCATCCGGGCAATGAGGGTCATGGCGGATACGGCCGCGATATTCGTCTACATGCTGGAGTGTTCCGACGGAACCCTCTATTGCGGCTGGACAAACAATCTTGAAAAGCGCCTCGAAGAACATGCCGCGGGAAAAGGGGGGGCCAAATACACACGTGGACGCCGACCGGTCCGTCTCGTCTACAGGGAACCCTGCCCGACGAGATCCGATGCCCTGAAAAGAGAGAAGGAGATAAAAAAGCTCTCTCGTGCCGGGAAGCTGCTTCTCATAGAAAAGGCGCCCGAAGGGAGGCCGATTTGACAGGCGCCGCTCTATATCTTATAGTGTTCACCGGGTCGCGAAGTAATGACCCCTGGCCGCGTGAAGATTCTCTGTCCGTAACGTTCCCACAACAGACAATTTCATCGAGCCCGATGACTTCCGGGAACGGTTCCTGCCGGATCGGGCCGTCTCGTTCCGCTGGTTTCTAATCTTGTTTGAAAGAAGGTGCCCTTGGGTTTCAATTCATTCAAGCTTCATCCGAAGATCGCCGCCGCCGTGAAGGCGCTCGGCTATGAGGTCCCCACTCCCATCCAGGTGCAGGCCATCCCGCCGGTCCTCGCCGGCAAAGACGTCATGGGCCTTGCTCAGACCGGGACGGGCAAGACGGCAGCCTTCGTGCTGCCCATTCTCGAGCACCTCCTCCCCGGCCCGCGGGGAAGGGTGCGCTCCCTCATCGTCGCGCCCACACGGGAGTTGGCGGAACAGATACACGTGTCCATCGGGGAACTGGGGCGCAACACCCATTTGAAGAGCTGCACCGTCTACGGCGGAGTGGGTGTTAACCCGCAGGTCAGCAAGCTCCGTTCCGGCGTCGATATTGTCGTGGCCTGTCCCGGCCGTCTCCTCGATCACCTTGCGCAAAAGACGATCGACCTCGAGGGCCTCGAGATCCTCGTCATCGATGAGGCGGACCGAATGTTCGACATGGGTTTCCTCCCCGACATCAGGCGCATCATCAAACAGTTGCCCGTAAAACGGCAGACGCTCATGTTCTCCGCGACCATGGCCCCGAGCATCCGCAAGCTTACCGATGAGGTGCTTTCCAACCCCGTCACGGTGAAGATCGGTCACACCAATCCCGCCGACACAGTGTCCCACGCGCTCTTTCCCGTAGAGCAGCACCTGAAGACCGCGATGCTCATGGAGCTTCTCCGGCAGACCGACACGGAATCGATCCTCATCTTCACGCGTACCAAGTACCGCGCGAAACGCATCGGACAGGAATTGCAGAAGGCCGGCTACAGGGCTGCCTCACTGCAGGGGAACCTGTCGCAGAACAAACGTCAGGAGGCCCTCGACGGATTCCGCGACGGGTCCTACCAGATCCTCGTGGCGACGGATATCGCGGCCCGGGGCATCGATGTATCGAACATATCCCACGTGATCAACTACGATATGCCGGACACGACGGACGCGTACACCCACCGCATCGGCCGCACCGGCCGCGCGGCGAAGACCGGGGACGCATTCACGTTTGTCTGCAAGGAAGATGAACCCCAGGTCAGGGCCATCGAACGTGTGCTCGGCGACAGGATCGAGCGGCGCGTCGTGAAGAATTTCGACTACACGACACCGGCACCCAAACGCGACGTTGAATTCGCACGACCGCCGCGGCCGCCGAGACGCGACAGGGTGCAGGTGAAGCCGGAACAGGCGAACAAAGGAACGGCGGACGGCAAAAGGCCCGGCACGGGTTCCCCCGGACCGGCACGCGCCGGAATCTCCGCCACCGGACCCAGATCCGCGGTTCCGTCGACACAGAGGCGCCGGAAAAAAAGGACGGGCCGGTCCTCAACATGATCTCTGCCTGCTTCCCCGGATCGCGGGCCTCATTTCCCCGCGATCATTTCCAGCAAAGCCTGCGCGGCCTGTTCCGGTCCCTTCCGTTCCCAGCCCGGGATTCCCAGCCTCGTCCGTAGCTGCCCCACGAATATCCCTTTTCTGAAGAAGGCCTGAAAGAACCTCCTCGCGATGTCGTCGTGAAGTGCCTTGTACTGGACCGCTCCGAAAACATTCACGAAATATGTGTGCACCAGGCCGACCGATGTGGTGGTGCCCTTGCTCATGGCCGTTCCCTCCCGGAACACGTGCAGCGCGCCTTCCGGGTCATCAAGCCTTTCGATGATCGGATGTTCCTCGTCGGTCTCCTCGTAGTTGTTCGCGTAGAGCACCATGTCAACGGGACAGCCTTCCATCACGTTCTCGTACGTGGTCACCGGCAGCACGATCCGTGAGTTCACCTGACTGGGATTCATGATGATCGAGCGGTCGAGCTGACCGAAGGCATAGCCCGGCTGGAGGTCATCGAGCCTGACAAAGGCCCCGACCTCCGTACCGTAGCCGATGATGACCCCTTCCTGCCCGATGTCCAGCGCCCCCATGTCATCGGCGATAATGGTCATCTCCTCGATACGGTCTTCTCCCATGGTCCTGAACGCCTCGAGCGTCTCCGATTTCCCCGCCCCCGTGTCGCCGATGATCAGAAGCGTCAGCGGGCGGTCGTCTTTCGTCACGATCCTGACCATCGCCCCATGATAGGGCATCCTGCCCAGTTTCATGACCTTGATGTTGTGGAGCGTCAGCACCATCTTCTTGAGATATCCGAAGTACCCGAACTGGTCTTCGTTCGGGCAGGCGGCTACAAGAAGGCCGTTCTCCTCATCGTCGCAGAAGACGGTCGGCATGGACGCGAGGCCGTCGAGGGCGCCGGAAGGCACCCCGAAAAGGTAGACCGCGTCGACAGGGCGATGGAGGAACTCGTCGTCGGCCAGCTCAAAGAGGTTGCACAGCGACAGACCAAGCTCATAGAACTTCTCGTGCACGTACACGAGAACGAGGAGCGGACCGACCTTGGCGGGGTAACAGAGCCACTCGTCGGGTGAGATCTCCACCAGCTCCAGGGGGTTCTGAGGTATCCTCTCGAATTTGCCTGTCCGCTTGTTCATCGGAGGGTTCAGAAGGAGCGGCGGGTACAGCAGGATCTGGCGGATCATGGGAACGTCGCGCAGCTTCCGATAGCTCCCCCCGGGTAATCCGGTGTCCTTCGGCAGCGCGATCACGGCCACTTCCGCTCCCGCCCGCACCTGCCGGTAGACATTGGGATGCATACCGGTGATGTTCTCCTCCATGTCCCGGTAAGCCTGCCGCACGAGATGGGTCAATGACTCGATCGTTGAAGCGAACGTCCGGTACGGACGCCGGTCCAGGCGGTCCCCGGCGGAATCACAGATGATGAAGCGCTCGAATTCCCTCCAGTAATTGTACAGGCCCTCCACGAAGGTCTGCAAACGGGACCGTCTGGAGACCAGGTCGTCCCATCCCTCCATCAGTTTCGGCACGGTCTCGAGCGGCATCTTGACAAGGACCTGGAATACCTGGCCGAGCTCCAGGATATCCTTGTCCCCTATTTCGTCGATCTCCTTGTCGAAGATCTCAAGCAGGGAAGATCGTTTCGCCTTCAGGTCCTGAACGAACCGCTTCAGCACGGCGAGAAACAACTCGCTTGACATCATCTCTTCCGGTGTCTCGCACACCCTGTCCCGAAGGAGCATGATGACCTTTCTTCCTACGAATCTGAATGCGACCCTGTCTTCCATGGTCCTTGTTCTCCATTCCTGTCTTTCTTTTGGGTTTCGGGCCCGTCACGGGGGCACGCCTACCCGGCGCGGCTATTCGGGGTACCGGGCCGTATGGGGTTTTATCGCCTTTCCGAGCCAGTCTATTGCCGCCGCCAGATGGCGCATGTTGGCAAGTCCTTCCTCATCGGCGGAAACCTCCCCTTTATCGCGGCCGAATCCCATGTTCCAGTAGGTCGAGCCGGGGACTATCATGCGTGACATGAGGAACATGTGGTTGATGGTATCGAAGGCATGTATGGCACCGCCCCTTCGCAGGGCGACCACGGCGGCCCCGATCTTTCCCTGGAAGGCGTTCCCGTTGGCGCGCGCCACGTATCCGGAGCGTTCCACGAGCGCCTTCATGTCAGAGCAAACGCCTCCGAAGTAAACGGGTGAGCCGAGGATGATGGCATCCGCCTTCAACATCTTCGCGAAGACCTTGTTGAACACATCCTTCTTGATCGCGCATTGGCGGTCTTTCCTGACAAGGCACATGCCGCAGGCGCTGCAGCCCCGGATATCGGTGCCCCCGACCTCCATGAACTCCGTTCTCCACCGGGCCTTCCTGAGGACGCGCAGTACTTCCTTCAGGAGTATCTCCGTGTTGCCCCCCTTGCGGGGGCTGCCGTTCACCGCTATCGCAAGCATGAATGACCTCCAGTGTCGATATGAGGACGCGCTGAAGACCTACAGGGGAGGCCTCGTCATCAGGACCTCATCCGCAGCCTGGCATCCTCGGGCTTTATTGGATCATAATAGACCGTGATCGGGTTTCCCACGGGATACTCGGCAAGGACCTTCTTTACCCTGTACTCCTCCTGGTATGCCCGGTCCACACCCTGGGCGCCGGTGTACCTCTGTCCCTCCACGGTATACTCGAAGAGGACCATGGGGAAGTAGAAGCTCCAATCCCCGGGGTTGGTGCGGGCAGCCTCCTCCACCTTGCTCCCTATCACCCTGCCCTCTATCGCGTGCCAGCCCGGCGGAATGGCCATGAGCCTCCGGCTCCCCGCCTGGTTCCTGCGCAAGAGCCGTATCACCACGATCAAGACAACCACGGGTACGCCAACAAAGAGAAGCCCGACCACCAGGATTCCGGTCATATATCCTCCTGCGACCTGGTCACCGTCCGATGCCTGTACCTTCTCGCGAGATCCGGGTGACTCTTGCCATCTGTCGTCGCTTGTCCCCTCACGATGAACGGGACGACTCACGACCTATGTTTCAATTTCTTCACAAGGGTGTACGCGCCATAGCCGACGATGGCCCCGACAGTAGCAGCGACGGGGACGACAACGACGGCGAGAGTGGTCACCGCCTTGACCGCCCGCGCCGCGCTGACAAGCTTCTTTGCCTTTCCCGTACGCGATCCCATACGTGTTCCCGACATTCTCCTGTCGAAGCTCACACTTTCTTCTTCTTCAACCATTTTCCTGCAAATTCCCCTTGTTTGCAAGAAAGAACAAGAGAAAAAAAGCGGGAGATGGGTGATAGGTTACGGGTCATGGGAAAGACCTTTCTCTTGCGCGAAAGATGGTTTTCGCCTCCCCTATCACCCATCACCTCTCTTTATCATCTTCGTTCCCGTCTCCCACGCCGACGCCACGCGCCCTCCCAGGGCGAGATAGCTTCTCTCCGGCATGGACAGGATGAGGGGGTTCACCTTCTTCATGTCCGGCACCCCCTCCGTCAGGTACCGCTCGTCGCTGTACACGGCCAGCACCTCCCCGATGAACAGCTCGTTCGTTGGCAGGTCGACCACATTGATGAGCC
>ERZ764778.3980-NODE-3980-length-11136-cov-4.814006_pt1 | contig 11136 bp, 10 predicted proteins | sample MGYA00374951_ERZ764778 | MGnify/ENA primary metagenome ERZ764778 (study PRJEB28918, sample SAMN05720193) | bioreactor metagenome | isolation source: Anaerobic biogas reactor | place: USA:Washington, USA | collected 2015-08-08 ...
TTCTATTTGGAATCACCTCCTTTCTCGGATTGAGGGAGTTTATCACCCTGACGCCGACCAAGCCCGGCGATCATAGGACATTGTTCTGGGTTTTCTTTGTTATCACCCCTCTGCAATACTGGCTCGTAGCCGTGGATTGGTATGGACTATTCGCCATCATGATCCCCGTCTACGCATTTCTGTTCGTGCCGCTAAGAAGCGTGATGAGTGGAGATTGTGATCGTTTCCTGCAACGAACCTCGACCATCCAGTGGGCTTTAATGGTATGCGTTTACTGCGTGAGCCACGCACCGGCGATATTCCTTCTCAAAATCCCCGGCTATGAAGGGCAGAGCGGGAAATTGCTCTTCTATTTCGTGTTAGTTGTTCAACTCAGCGATGTTCTTCAATATGTGTGGGGAAAAACACTCGGCCACCACAAAATCGCACCCCACGTGAGCCCCAGCAAGACATGGGAGGGGTTCCTAGGTGGAATCACAACGGCTACCCTAATCGGTGCCGGGCTTTGGTGGGCGACTCCCTTCACTCCTCTTCAATCAGCCGGGATGTCGCTGACTATTACCCTGATGGGATTTGCGGGAGGGCTCGTAATGTCGGCTATCAAACGCGACCGCGGAGTAAAGGATTACGGAACGATAATTGAAGGGCACGGAGGTGTGATGGATCGCATTGACTCCATCTGTTTTGCCGCACCAGTGTTTTTTCATCTCACACGCTATTACTTCACCTGACGAGACACCCGTTTCACGCTTCCGTGATTGGTCTTATCTCTGTGTTTCGCGGTTTAGAATCATTCTTCAACACTGGTCCCTTGCCTTCGCTCTGGGCTCACAAGGATCCAAAAGCGGATCCAGCCGTAGTAGCGGGGGCATCTTGCTCGGGTGCTTCTTCTTTCAATCTCTCCAATGGCGCGCATTCGCTCCCCCTGCTCTAATTCACAGCCGGAAATCCCTCTTCCGGAGGGCATGGCTTCAGCCATGCCCTGAAGCCATTACCCCAGCAGCAGCTCAATCGCAGGGCGGATGAGCGGGGGACGCTAATCCCTACCTATGCGCAATCCCAATGGTAGGGCGAGGTGTCCTCACCGATCCGCACTTCTCCAATTTCGTGCTTTCTGTGCCTTTCGTGGTTCAGCTCCGCTTCTCTTTGCGTCTCAGCACGAGGATAGCATCTTGCTCAATACGACAATCCGGTAGACGGAAATCTCACGATTTCCGCTACGGGACGAATGCACCCCGTCCATCTTCCCTCCTTTGCGTCTCCGGGTCTTTGCGTGAGGACCTCTTCTTCTTCAATCCAAGAACGCCGGCCCGGAACACGTGAGTGTTCCGCTACGAAAGAGTCTCCTATTCGCTTTCCGTACGCGGTCCTGTGCACGAGAAGGTGTTCTACAATCCGACGTTCCGGACGGAACACATAAACGTTCCGCTTCGCAAAGAACCCTCCGTCTAAATCGTTTCTTTGTGTGTTTGGCCCTTTTTCTGGTTTGCCGAGCTATCGCTGGACCACGCCGGAAGGGTCGTAAGAGAGCACTCTTTTTCGAAACCTTGAGGCCTTCGGCTTTGCTCTGCGCCTCGTGGTACAAACCTTCGAAAACCGGTTGTTTGAGATTGGGTTCATATGAAAGAGCCGATGCCCGCTTGCGGAGCATCCTTCCGTCACGTTCATAGTCAGGAGACTTTGGACCGGGTCGGATGATTGTTGTTGACGGGCTCCCCTGCGTGTCAAAAATGCGAAAGATATGCTTCAGCCGTTTGCAATCTGGTCGATACTTGCCCCTTTGTATAGATTTTCGGAATGAAACGTTGGATACTCGGAGTGCTTGCATGTTTTGCGGCCGCACAGGCGTGGGCCGGTGATGCGGTATCGCCGTACGCTTATGAGTTGACCCGCATTCCGGTGACCGAGAACTTCTCGATACCGATTACCAATTCGATGGTGATGATGTGGGGGGTGTCGTTGGTGCTGATTGTGGTGATCCGGCTGATGGCACGAAAGGCGGCGCTTGTTCCAGGGCGTGGCCAATCCGTTGTCGAAATGATCATAGAAGGGGTTTCGGGCTTGATTGAGCCGATTGTGGGCAAGAGGCTGGTTCGCCCGACCTTTTGGTTGTTGTCCGGTTTTTTTGTGGTGATCCTGATCCACAATTGGAGCTCCCTGCTCCCCGGAGTGGGAACCTTCGGGACCATGGATGAGGATGGGCATTTCCGCTATTGGATGCGTCCGGCGAATGCGGACCTGAATACCACGCTCGCCCTTGCGGCGATTGCCCAGGTGGCCTGGTTCTACTACGTGGTCCGCTATGCGGGCTTGGGTTTCCTGCTCAAGGATTTGTTCGGGAACAAGGCCGATAAGAAGGAAGTACCGCGCCTGATCTACATTTTTCTGTTCCCGATCTTCTTCTTTGTGGGGATGATCGAAATGGTCTCGATCGCGTTCCGTCTCGTCTCGCTTTCGTTCCGGCTATTCGGGAACGTGTTTGGTGGCGAGAACCTGATTGTGAACATGATGGATATGATGCCGTGGGTTTTGCCGGTGCCGTTTTATCTGCTCGAACTGCTCATCGGGGTGATTCAGGCGACCGTTTTCACTCTGCTGGTGTCCGTGTACATCGGGCTGATTTGCAACCATGAATCAGAGGAGGGCCATGCGCACTGAGGCGGAAGTTCGTTTTCCCACAAACCACATTTTCCGGCGGGCAAGCGCACCCACAAGAGAGTAGCGCCCATCTGCCAATCGAATCACAATAAACTAATCCAGAAACCGTATCATGATCGACCTTATCGCAACCAATCTTCCCATTCTTGCCGAAGCGGCAACTCAGGCCGTCGAGACCGTTACCCAGGTCGCCGGCGTGACTGGTGACATCGGAAAAGGCCTCACCGCCGCACTCGGATGTAGCACAGCTGCCATCGGGGTGGCCATGATCGGCACCAAAGCAGTGGAATCCGTCGGACGCAATCCCGGAGCATCCGGTAAGGTGCTCGTCCAGAGCATCCTCGGGATGGCCCTTGCGGAAGCTATCGCGTTCTACGTTTTGTTCCTCTACTGATTCTTCCGGATTTCGTATCCGCGGGAGTCAGCGGATTGATCCGGGCTCCCGCCATCTTCTATTTTCGAGACATCCATAACGCATCCCTTGCATGAAAATCTGGTTCCAAATCGCCGCCGATACGGTCGGCACTGCCGCTGATGCTGCTTCGACGAATCCGATAACCCGCCTGCTTGTCAATTTCCATGTCGATACGGAACGTTTTGTAGCGCAGGTTCTTGCGATCCTGATCGTGTTTGTGGCCTTGTGGTTGTTCGCGTCCAAGCCCATTCTCAAGACGATGGATGAGCGCCGCAAGAAGATCTCCGATGGTCTCGAATACGCGGAGGAGATGAAGCAGAAGCTGGCCGAGGCGGAGAAGCGGCAGGCCGAGATGCTGAAGGAGGCCGCCCTCGAAGCCAAGCGAATCAGCGAGGATGCGCAAGCGAAGGCCAGGGAGTTGGTTGACCGCAGCGCTGCGGAGACGGCCCGGCGAAACGAGGAAATGGTCGCCCGCACCCGCGAGGCGCTCGAATTGGAGCGCAAGCAAATGGTGTCTGAAGTGCGTGAACAGGTGTCGCGCCTGGTCGCGATCACCTCATCCAAAGTGTTGCAGCGGGAGCTGAGCGCAGAGGAGAAGTCCCGGTTTGCGAACGCCTCTTTGAAGGAAATCGCCCAGCAATAATCCGAAACGCAGTCCATGCTCAAAATCAAAGACAGACGGCAGCGCATGCTCGTGAAGCGGATGGTGGAACTTTCCCTCAAGGACGGGATTCCGGATTCCGAACGGGTATCGGCTGTGCTTTCCGCAGTTCGCAACCAGACTCCACGCAGCCACCGGACCATCCTTAGGGCTTATCTGGCAGCTATTCGATCCCTCATACGCGAGAGCACACTGGAAGTCGTCCATGCCGGTGCGCTGGATTCGCAAGGCATCGACTCTTTCCGGAAGGGTATGGAAACGCGGATGAACCGCAACCTGATGTTGGATTCCCGCGAGGATCCATCCCTTATCGCGGGATCCCGCGTAACCATTGGCGACCATGTATGGGATGCCAGTTTGCGTGGTCTGATCGCACGTTTGATTGATTGAATCCCCCAACTGCCCCATTTTGAGTATTCGTAAGAACCCCTTTTCCATTCATCACTGATGAGCTCCATAATCGAAACCATTGAAAACGAGATCAGGAATCTCGAAACCGCAGTCCGCAAAGAGAACATCGGGCACATCATCTCGATCGCCGATGGCGTGGCCCGGATCGAAGGACTGTCGGACGTCATGTATAATGAAATGATCGAGTTTCCCGGGGGGATCATCGGTCAGGCGCTCAACCTCAACGAGGGCGAGGTCGGGAGTGTGGTTTTCGGTGACATCAGCGGCCTGAAAGAAGGCGATGAGGTCAAGACCACCGGCCGTTTGTTTTCGGTGCCGGTCGGAATGTGCCTGCTTGGGCGCGTGGTGGATGCTTTGGGAAATCCGATTGATGGCAAAGGCCCGGTCGAAGCGAAAGAGTTTTTTCCAGTCGAGAAGATCGCCCCCGGGATTATCCCGCGGCGTTCGGTGAACCAGCCGGTTCAGACGGGTATCATGTCGATTGACTCGATGATCCCGATTGGGCGTGGCCAACGTGAGCTGATCATCGGGGACCGTGCAACCGGGAAGACCACGATCGCGATTGACACGATCATCAATCAGGCCCGCATCAACGATGAGGGTATCGCCAGCGGGGACCCCGAGTTCCGTCCGCTCTATTCGATTTACGTGGCCGTCGGTCAGAAGAACGCCAACGTCGCCCGCACGATCCGGACGCTGGAGCAGGCGGATGCGATGAAATACACGATCATCGTTTCGGCGCCAGCAGCCGACAATCCGGCCAATCAATACATTGCACCGTTCTCCGGTGCCGCCATGGGCGAATGGTTCATGTCGAAAGGGAAAGACGCTTTGATCGTCTACGACGACCTTTCCAAGCAAGCGGTGGCCTATCGTCAGATTTCACTCATTTTGAAACGGCCGGCCGGCCGTGAGGCTTTCCCGGGAGACGTGTTCTACTTGCACTCACGGCTGCTCGAGCGCGCGGCACGTCTCAACGAGGAAAACGGCGGGGGTTCGCTGACAGCACTTCCGATCATTGAAACCCAGGCTGGAGATATTTCGGCCTACATTCCGACAAACGTGATTTCGATCACGGATGGACAGATCTTCCTCGAAACCGACTTGTTCAATCAGGGGATCCGCCCCGCGATTGCGGTGGGGCTCTCGGTGTCGCGTGTGGGAAGCTCCGCCCAAACCAAGGCCCTGAAAAAAGTGGCGGGCCAGATCAAGTTGCAGTTGGCGCAGTTCCGGGAGTTGGCGGCATTCGCACAGTTTGGATCCGATTTGGATCCCAAGACAAAGGCACAGCTCGACCGTGGAAGCCGTATTGTGGAGCTCTTCAAGCAGCCTGCACTCAAGCCCTTTTCGATGGAGGTCGAGGTGGGAATCGTTTGGGCCATGCAGAACGACTTTTTCGACGACATCCCGCTCGATCAGATCACCCGGGCTAAGCTGAGCCTCCAGGATCATCTGCAGGGCCGCGGATCATCGGTACTGGAGAGTATCAAGAAGAAGAAGGAACTCACCGACGATATCGCGACTGCACTCCGCAAGACCGTTGAGGAATGGAAGCAGACCTGGTCCAATGACTGAGTTCATTCAGGGATGATTCGCAACCGAGCTGAACAGGCATGTCCAAGATAGCCCACATCAAGCACCGTATCCGGTCCGTTAAGAACACCCGCCAGATCACCAAGGCGATGGAGCTGGTGGCGTCGTCAAAGATGAAACGGGCTCAGGATCGGGCGATCGCGGGGCGGGATTACGCGCTCTTACTGGCGCGCCTGCTGCACATCGCCACCACGCATGCGGAGATCCCGAATCATCCGCTCATGGAGAAACGCGAGGTCAAGCGCCGTGGGATACTGGTGTTGTCGACGGACAAAGGATTGTGTGGCCCGCTCAATGCGAATTTGTTCCGTGAGATTAACAAAATCAAAGGCGAGGCCGATTTTGTGTCCGTGGGGCGTAAGGCAAAGCAATACTTGAGCCGGACCGGGCGGAACCTCGTCGCGGATTTCTCGGTTTCCGATCGAGTGGCCTTTGGCGAGGTGCGACCGATCATCGAGCACATGCTGGAACAGTATCGGAGCGGGCGCATCGACACCTTGGAGGTCGTGTTTCCCCGTTTCATCAACACGCTCATCCAGAAGACCCTTACCGTCCGGGTTCTGCCGATTTTGGATCTTCAGGAGATGATCGACACGCTCGATCTCAAAAAGGACCACAAACATGTCGAGGATCTGGAGGATAACCGGGAGATCAAGTTTGAACCCAGCGCACCCGAGATCCTCGAAAAACTGCCCGACCTTTTCATCAAGGAACAGCTTTATCAGTTCATCGTCAGCGCCAAGGCGTCCGAGCACAGTGCCCGGCGGGTGGCAATGAAGAACGCTTCGGACAACGCCAGCAAGCTGGTGGATTCCCTCATCCTCAAATACAACAAGGCGCGGCAGGCCGCCATCACCCAGGAGATTGTGGAAATCTCCGCCGCTGCGGCAAGTGATTGATTCCCCGGTGTCCAGCGCTCGCACAAATCCAAACCTTTAAGCATCAAACCTTCAGCAAGACCTTCTATCATGGCAGTAACAGGCAAAATCATTCAGGTCATCGGATCCGTTGTGGACGCGGAGTTTCCGAAAGGGCAACTTCCCGGCATCTACGAGGCACTCGAGGTCTTCATCCCCGGAGAGAAAGGTGACCGCAAGCTCGTGCTCGAAGTCCAACAGCACCTTGGGGACAGTCAGGTCCGCACGGTTGCGATGTCGACGACGGAAGGACTCGTGCGTGGGCAGGATGTGAAAGCGACCGGAACGCCAATTGCGGTTCCGGTTGGGCCGGGTGTTCTGGGCCGCATTGCCAATGTTTTGGGCGAACCGGTGGATAACCGCGGGGAGATCAAGGCGGATGCCTATTGGCCGATCCACCGCAACCCACCGGCTCTGGTGGAGCAGAGCACGGAATCCGTGATTCTCGAAACCGGGATCAAGGTCATTGACCTGATCTGTCCGTTTGTGAAGGGAGGAAAGGCCGGTGCGTTTGGTGGCGCCGGAGTTGGTAAGACGGTGGTGATCATGGAGTTGATCAACAACATCGCCAAAGCACATGGTGGATTTTCGGTATTCGCAGGGGTGGGGGAACGTTCCCGTGAAGGAAACGACCTCTACCATGAGATGTCCGAGGCCGGGGTCATCGATCAGGAGAACATCGAGAACTCCAAGGTGGCTTTGGTTTATGGCCAGATGAATGAGCCTCCCGGTGCCCGTATGCGGGTGGGACTTTCCGCGCTGACAATGGCAGAGTATTTCCGCGATGAGAAGAACCAGGACGTACTGCTTTTCATCGACAACATTTTCCGCTTTTCGCAGGCCGGTTCCGAAGTATCGGCTCTGTTGGGGCGTTCGCCATCGGCGGTGGGATATCAGCCGACCCTGAGTCAGGAAATGGGGATCCTCCAGGAGCGGATCACCTCGACCAAGAAGGGCTCGATCACCTCTTTCCAGGCGGTATATGTGCCGGCCGATGACCTTACCGACCCGGCCCCGGCGACCACCTTTGCCCACTTGGACTCGACGATCGTTCTCGAGCGTTCGATTGCGGACCTCGGGATTTATCCCGCGGTGGATCCGTTGGTTTCGGGATCGAAGGCTCTGGACCCTGCGGTGGTAGGGGAAGAGCATTTTGAAGTGGCCCGTGGCGTGCAGAAGGTGCTCCAGCGCTACAAGGACTTGCAGGATATCATCGCGATTCTCGGGATTGACGAGTTGTCGGTTGAGGATAAGCAGACGGTTTACCGTGCCCGTAAGGTGCAGCGTTTCCTTTCCCAGCCGGTGCATGTGGCCGAGGTCTTCAGCGGTATTCCCGGAGTGTATGTTCCGATCAAGGAAACCATCCGCGGGTTCAAGATGATCCTCAACGGCGAGCTGGATGACATCAGCGAGAATGAGTTCTACATGAAAGGCGGCATCGATTCGGTTATCGGGTCGAAGTAAGCCGATACCCTGAAATTTGCGGAGGAATCACCCATGGGCCTTACTCTCGAAATCGTCACACCCGAAGGAACCCTGATCAATCAGGAGGCCGACAGCGTTGTGCTGCCGACCTCGATGGGGGAAACCGGGATTTTGCCCGGGCACATTCCTTTGCTGATCACGGTGCAGCGGGGTGAGTTGAAAGTGATGACGGGTGGATCGGTGGATCACATCGCGGTGGCGGATGGATTTGCACTCGTGATCGGCGACCATGTTTCGGTGCTCACCGAAGGCGCGATCGACGTGAAGGACATCGATCTCGCACAGGTTGAAGAGGCACGGAAGCGCGCGGAGATCGCGCTTGAGGAGGCCAAGAACCGTCAGATGGATCCGGTCGAGCTCGAGAAAATGGAGACCAGGGTGCAGTTCCTCATGGCGCAGAAGCTCACCAAGGAACGTAAATACTGAGGACTTTGAGCAAGCGAGGTCCGATCCTTTGCTTCGCGGACGGTTTAATTGAAACAACCGCCGCTCAATTGAACCCAAGGGTTTCGATATAGTTGCGGATCCCGTCCAGCAGCATTTGCACCGCTACTGCGGTCAGCAGCAGTCCCACCAAGGTTTCGAGGGCGTGAATGCCGCGTTTGCCGAGAATAGTGGACAGGCGTCCTCCCAAGCTCAATACCAGCGTGGACAAAGCGGATGCGACCGTGATGGCGATGACCCACTCGCCCGTGCGGTCAGGTGCATGGGACACAAGCAATAGCACGGTGGCCAGAGCGGATGGACCCGCAAATAGCGGAATCGCCAAGGGGAAGATGAAAGGTTCTCCATCCGATGACTCGCCGAAGATACCGTCGGGCCTCCTGAAAATCATGCGCAGTGCGATTATGAAGAGGATCACGCCCCCGGCGATTCCCAACGCATCATCGGTGAGCCGGAGAATGCCCATGAAGGATTGCCCGCCAAACAGAAACGCCATCAGTGCGGCGTAAGCGATCGCACATTCCCGGGCCACGACCCGCGCCCGTTTGGCGGGATCAACCTTCTCCAAAGTGGCGATAAACACCGGAACATTCCCGATGGGATCAATTACGAAAAACAGCAGAAGAATCGCGGATATCAGCGAGAGATCCATAGTGTTGAGTGAATCCGGAGAGGTGGTTCCTGACAAGTCAGCCGGTGTGATTCATGCAGTGTTAACGAGTGAGTCGTATCCCAGAGACTACAAACGTTTGAGAGTTGTCATTTGTTCGTTCGGGCGGGCTTGCAAAACGCTCATGCCATGCACATGTTTGATTCTTTGCCGCAAATGGAGGGTTGTTCCCGATTCGGTTGCGGGGAATGCATTCACAACGAACCATCATGGATTTGAAAACCAAGTATCTTGGACTGGAGCTGAAGAACCCGTTTGTGGTCGGGTCCTGTCCGCTATCCAACCGGCTGGAGAGCGTAAAACGCCTGGAGGATGCGGGAGCTTCCGCGATTGTGATGCACTCGCTTTTTGAAGAGCAGATCATCCATGAGGCGTCCATAGAAGGTTTCACGGACCACCGCTATGGAACCCTGTTGGCGAAGGATCAGGAGCTGTACCCCAAGGCGGAGGAGTTTCCGACCAACTCCGAGGAGTATCTCGGCCAGATTCAGAAGATCAAGGAATCCACCGATCTTCCCGTCATCGCATCGCTCAACGGAATCAGCGAGGGCATTTGGATCGAGTACTCGAGGCAGATCGAACAGGCGGGCGCGGATGCATTGGAGTTGAACCTCTATGTGCTGCCGACCGACAATGATGACTCCAGTCATTACATCGAAAAGCGGATGGTTGAAATTGTGGATGTGGTGAGAAACTCGGTATCCATTCCGCTGTCGGTCAAGCTCTCCCAGCAGTTCACCTCGTTGCCGAATTTTGCTCAACGGCTCGAATACGCCGGGGCCAATGGAATTGTTCTTTTCAATCAGCTGTTTCAGGCAGACGTCGACCTTGCGCGGCGCAAGCTGATTCCGAGGCTCTATCTGACTGAGCCCCGTGATATTCTGCAGCGCTTGCGTTGGGTTTCAATTCTGTTCGGGCGCTACAAGATGGATTTGGCCCTGTCCGGTGGGGTTCACTCCGGTCAGGATGCATTCAAGGCGATCCTTTGTGGTGCACAGGTGGTTCAGTGTGTGTCCGCTATTCTGAAACATGGTGCGAAAGGATTGAAGCAGATGATTGCGGATTTCGCGGGATTGGTTGAGCAGGAGGGCGTGGAGAACCTTGAGACCCTTCGAGGTTCGATGGCTGGAGTCCTTCAGCCCAATCCGGAAGCTGTGGAGCGCGCACACTACCTGCGGATTTTGCAGGGATGGGCTCCCGATTCCACTGTTTGGCAGTGACCGGCAGTTTTGAAGCTGGCGATGACCCGTTCCGGTCTCCGTCTTTTCTGGATTGGCTGGAAAGTTCGGATTGGACGCCTTGGCTGATGCCCGCTGATTTGCCCAGACTGGGGGTTGGGGTGTCGCGGGAGCTGTTGGATGGCGGGCAGACTTTCCATTGGAACCGGGTCTTGTCCGATCCGGTTGAGCGATGGGTCGGGTGGATATCGGATCAGGCTTATCAAGTGGCGCTCAGTCTCGATGGAACCATAAGGGTGCGCGCATTGGGATCCGGGAATGCCACCGAATACGAGAGTAGGTTTACTCATTGGATAATCCAGGAAACTGATTTCCAGACTGAGTTGGATCGGCTTCCATGGAGAAGTGACTCCCATCTCGAGCGTTGCATTTGTGCGCTGCCGGGTTTGCGTGTGCTGCGGCAGGATCCGGCGACCGCGCTGCTCGCGTTCATCATCAGTGCCAATAAGCAGATCCCTCAGATTAAGGCCGCTCACCGCAAGTTGGCGCTGCGTTTCGGAGAGTCGGTGTTTCCGGGTTTCAACAGGCCTCCAGGCTGGGACGTTTTGTCAAAACTATCGTTGGAGGATTGGAAATCCTGCGGCGTTGGTTATCGGGCGCCCTATCTGATGGAAACCGCACGACGCGTGGTTGAGGATCCCGGC
>ERZ764778.3983-NODE-3983-length-11131-cov-5.545504_pt1 | contig 11131 bp, 10 predicted proteins | sample MGYA00374951_ERZ764778 | MGnify/ENA primary metagenome ERZ764778 (study PRJEB28918, sample SAMN05720193) | bioreactor metagenome | isolation source: Anaerobic biogas reactor | place: USA:Washington, USA | collected 2015-08-08 ...
TGCTCGGCCGTCCGCTCCTCCAGTCCGTCCGGATGCAGCATCCAGGCCAGATGCGGCTTTTCTCCGGCCTGGTGCTGGGCTTTCAGGCTGGCCAGTTCAGCCCGGGGGTCCGGCAGCTGAGCCAGGTAACCGACGCGCAAATGGCCGGTCAGGCGGATCTCGCCGCTGTCCGGCACTTCCTGGCCGGCCAGCATGCGCAGCAACGTGGTCTTGCCGCAGCCGTTGTTGCCGACCAGACCGACCCGTTCGCCTGCTCCCAGGCTGAAGGTCAGGTCCTGGAGCAGGCGCCTGTCCGTGTACGATTTGGATAAATGCAAAACCTGGAGAACCGTCATGATACCCTCCAAAAAAACCTGCCGCAGGCAGGTTTTGACGCGTATCACAGCCGGTAAGTGCCAGCCGTGCCGAGTCCCGGTCGTCCGGGCGTCAATCTAAAGAAGATCCGCTGCCTGCAGCGGCACAAGCGAAACAGGGCTTGTGCGCTTATCGAGTTCAGCCAATCTTCTCAATCATGGGCGTATTCCTTTCATGGCCAGGGCCTGGCGAATGATCCTATTTTAACATGGATCAAGAAGCCAGGCAATTCATGGACAGCGATGCTTTTTTCTTGAACAAAACCAAAAATCAGGCATAATGGAAGCATGGAGTGGCAATTCTATTCAGAATAAGGAGGCTTAAAATGGAAAGACTAATCAAGACAGGCCAGGTCAAGGCCCGTCACGCGCGCGATATCGCCTTTTCACGGATCGGGATCGGCTTTGAGAAACTGGACCGCAACGTTTTCGACCCGGAGAAAGCCTATGATCCAGTCGCTGCGCTGGGCGTGAAATGGGTGCGTATCCAGTCGGGCTGGGCCCGAACCGAAAAAGAGAAAGGCCGCTACGATTTTAGCTGGCTCGATGCGATCGTCGACAATCTGGTTAGCCGCGGCCTCAAGCCCTGGCTGTGCTTGTGCTATGGCAACGGCGTGTACGACGAGGCGGCTGCCAAGGTGTTCGGTGCGGTTGGCTGTCCGCCGATCCACACTGAAGAAGCCCGCGTGGCGTGGCGCGCCTATGTCGCCGCCACGGTCGCACGCTACCGCGACAGGATTTCCCATTACGAGATCTGGAACGAGCCCGACGGCCAGTGGTGCTGGAAACACGGTGTCAGCGCGACCGAGTACGGCCATTTCGCTATCGAAACCGCAAAAGCCATTCGGAGCGCCTATCCGGAGGCGACGATCATCGGCGGCGCCATCTGCCTGTGGGATCTGTTCTACCTCGACGAGGCCCTGGCCACCGGCCTGTACCGCTATCTGGATGCGGTCAGCTTCCACGAGTACACGGCGCGCGAGGAAAAGGTCTTCGAGCGCGTCGCCGCGCTGAAGGCCCTGTGCGGCCGCTACAATCCAAATATCGCGATCATCCAGGGCGAGTCGGGCTCGCAGTCGCGCAGCGGCGGCGCCGGCGCGCTCAAGGGCGGCGCATGGACACCCCGCAAACAAGCCAAGCAGCTGGCCCGCCACACGCTGGCCGACCTGATCACCGACGTTGCCTTCACATCCTACTTTTCCAGCATGGACATGATCGAGGCCCTGAACGGCCTGATTGCGGACAAGAACTCCTACCTGGACTACGGCTACTTCGGCGTGATGGGGGCCGATTTCGACGAAAACGGCTTTTCGTCCGGCGCCTACACACCCAAGCCGTCTTACTACGCCCTGCAGACGATCTGCTCCGTCTTTGCCGGCGAGGTGACCCCGGAAGACCTTCCGGTGCTGCGCAAACCGGGACGCTCGGAACGGATCTTCGGCCAGGATTTCGACGGGCCGAACCTGATCAGCTCCGGGTTCAGGAAGCCGGACGGCTCGTGCGCTTTCGTCTACTGGTGCTCATCAGACCTGATGACGACCGAATTCGAGTCGACCGTGACGCTGCAGGCTGCGGCCCTGGACGGGGACATCAACCTGGTCGATCTGCTGGACGGCAGCATTTACCGTTTCCCGGACAACATGGTCGAAGACTTGGGCGGCGGCCGGCGGCTACTCAAGAATATACCGATCAAGGACTATCCGCTGCTGTTGACCTTCGGCGCATTTATCGGCGATTGAGTAACAGCCGGTATGGTATAATCGGGCCAGAAAAGACTGCCGGGCTGCTGTGCGGCCCGGCAGAACAAGGAGGCCGATATGTTTTTACTGGGTTGCCATCTGTCCGCCGCCAAGGGCTATACGCACATGGCCGAGGAAGCGATCGGCATCGGTGCCAACACGTTCCAGTTCTTCACCCGTAACCCGCGCGGCGGCAAGGCCAAGGACATGGATATGGCCGATGTGGCCCGGTTCCGTGAACTGGCGGCAAGCCACCATTTCGGTCCGATCCTGGCCCATGCGCCCTATACCCTGAATCCGAGCGGCGCCGACGCACGTGTGCGTGAATTTGCTTTCGAAGTGATGGCCGACGACATGCTGCGCATGGAGGCGACGCCAGGCAACTACTATAATTTTCACCCCGGAAGTCATGTCGGCCAGGGGATTGAGAAGGGGATCGACCTGATCGTCGACCTGCTCGACACGATTCTAAAGCCCGACCAGACAACGCTGGTTCTGCTGGAGACGATGTCCGGCAAGGGCAGCGAAGTCGGCTCCCGCTTCGAGGAACTGCGCGCGATCATCGACCGGGTGGCTTTGCCGGGCAAGCTGGGCGTCTGCTTCGATACCTGCCACACGAACGACGCCGGCTATGACGTCGTCAACGACTTAGATGGCGTCCTGGCCGAATTTGACCGGGTCATTGGCCTGGAGCGCCTCAAGGCGATCCATCTCAACGACAGCAAGAACCCCTTCGGCAGCCACAAGGACCGGCACGAAAAAATAGGGCAGGGAACCCTGGGGCTGGAGGCCGTGACCCGTGTGATCACGCATCCGCTGCTCAGGGACCTGCCCTTTTACCTGGAAACGCCCAACGAAGTGGAGGGGTATGCCGAAGAGATCCGGCTGCTGCGCCAGATCCGGCCGGATTAGTCCTTGATCGTTTCGCCGGCTAGTTTCTCATAAAACCTGGCGATGGCCGAGTGGTCGCTCTGCCCGTCGCCGCCGGCATGGAGCTGCTGCAGAATCTGCATGGCCGTGCTGGTCAAAAGCAGCGGTGCTCCGGTCAGGTAACCGGTGTCCAGCGCGTTAGCCAGGTCCTTGATATGCAGGTCGATCTTGAACCCGGGCTTGAAATTGCCGGATAGCATCATGGGGGCTTTGGCGTTCATGACCGTGCTGCCGGCCAGTCCGCCCCGGATCGCCTCGAAGACTTTCTGCGGGTCGGTACCGGCCTTTTTGGCCAGCATCAGGCCCTCGCTGAGCGCCGCGATGTTCAGCGCGACGATCACCTGGTTGGCCAGCTTGCAAGTGTTGCCGCTGCCGACCGGCCCGATCAGGACGGCAGAGCTGCCCAGGATGTCAAACAGCGGTTTTGCCTTTGCAAAATCAGCCTCGTCGCCGCCGACCATGATCGCCAGCGTCCCGTCGACCGCCTTCGGTTCGCCGCCGGATACCGGGGCGTCCAGCATGCGGATCTTTTTCTCCTTGAGTACCGCGGCGATCTCCTGTGAGGCTGCCGGTGCGATCGAACTCATATCGATCAGAAGCGTGCCGGCGTTGGCGTGGCTTTCGATCCCGTCCGGCCCCAGCGCGACCGCCTTGACATGCGGCGAATTGGGCAGCATGGTGATGATCACCGGGTTCGTTCGGGCAACCTCGGCGATCGATGTGGCTGCCTGGGCGCCCGCCGCCGCAACGGCCGTAACGGCCTCGGCGTTGATGTCATAGACGGTCAGGTCGTAGCCCGCCTTGATCAGGTTGATGGCCATGGGTTTGCCCATAATGCCAAGTCCGATAAAGCCTAATTTTTCCATCGTGATATCCTCCTAGTACCGTGCCGCCTAGATCCAGCGGCCTGACTTTTTCGAGCTGTTGTATGTTTCCAGCGGCGCCCAGCCGGTTTCGGTGAACTGGGAGAGCAGCTTCTGGATGACCCCGTAGGTGATGAACTCGCCGGTCTTCAAACCGTCAGGTTCGTAGGCGCGCACAAACTCGGGGATTTGGCAGAGCCGGTCGACCAAAGCGGGGTCGAGCGGTTTGTCGATGCCATTTTCCCGGGGCGGGTCCGCCTCGAGCACCATGTCCTGGACGCGCGTCGTGATCGAGAATGTGACCTTGGCTCCGGCCATTTCGGTCAGGTGATAGGCACCGCGCAGACCGGCTGGCATGATCACCGAACGATAGCCTTTTTCCGTAAAGAGGGCGTAAGTGCGCTTGGCAACCGCCAGGCCGGCGTGAATGACGTCATTTTCGCTGACCGCCGCCTGCATGTCGTGGGCGACATCGCGGATGTAATCGTCGAGACGGCCGACCTGCTGGACCACCAGGCAGAGGGCCGGACGGATGCCGGCCTTTTCGGCGCGGTCGGCGCCACGTTCATAAGCCTCGGCGACGGCCAGCGCCTGGGCGACAGACACATTGAGCGTCGCGCAGACCGGGATCCCCTCGGCAGCCAGCTCTTCGACCACGATGACGCCGGAACGCGTGGCCGGCAGCTTGATGGCGATGTTGTCGCCCCAGGCGTGGATGCGGCGCGCCTGGGCCAGCATGCCGGCTGCGTCACCGGCCCGGCCCGGATTGAGCTGGCCCAGGGCCAGGCCTTGCCGGCCGCCGCTTGCTTGAAACACGTCCTTGAACTGGCTGGCCGCGTAGACAGCCACCAGCCTGAGCAGGGCTTCCGCGCGCGGCTCCAGGTCCAGGTCGCCGGAGATGGCCTGGACTTGCTCGCGCCAGAAATCCGGCTCGTTCTGGAAGGTGCGGTACGTCAGGACCGGGTTGGTCGTAACGCCCAGCGCGCCGCGGGAGCGCGCCAGCAAGATCTCGTCCGGGCTGCCCGAGTCGTGCCACCAGCGAGTCGGCGTCTGCTCGTTCAGCCAGTCGAAATAAGTCTTAGCCATCGGGTACCTCCTAAATATCCAGGGTCTGGAGCGGGTTCCAGCCGTTGTCACAGAACTGGTTCAAGGTGCGGTTGGTCGATCCGTAGGTGATGAAATCCTCCGGAGCCATGCCGTCCGGTTCATAGGCGCGCACGAACTCGCGCATCGACTGGAGACGGCGCAGGATGGCAGGTTCGACCGGGGCATCGATCCTTTCGCCGAACGGGCCTTCTAGCGCGGCTAACCCGGCGGCGATCTTGGGTGCGATCGACATAATCATGCGGGCGCCGGCCAGTTCCGTGATATGGTAGGTGCCCCGGCAGCCGGCCGGCATCAGGGCGCATTCATAGCCGCGTTCCTGGAAGATCCCATAAGCGCGCTTGATCGCGGCCGTGCCCGCCCAGATGATGTCCTCTTCGGTCGCCGGACCGCCGCTTTCCTGCATCACATCGCGCAGGTAGTCGTCCAGCCGGCCGACCATCAGCACAGCGATGCCCAGGGCCGGTTCGCGGCCGGCCGCCCGGCAGCGTGCGGCGCCGCGCTGGTAGGCCTCGGCGGCCGCCAGCACCTGGGGGACCGTGAAGCTGACTGTCGCTGCGACCGAATAGCCCTTGGCAACGCAGTCTTCCAGGACCAGCAGGCCTGCCCGTGTGGCCGGCAGCTTGATCGTGATGTTGGGCGCGGCCTGGGCATAACGGTCAGCCATTGCCCGCATGACCGCGGTGTTGCCGGGCCGGTTGGGATTGACCTGGGCGCAGCAGTGGCCATACCCGAAACCGCGGGCGCGAAAATCCGCGACACGGGCGGCGATATGGCCGGCCACCTGGCAGATGAGGTGTTCGGCGCGCGCGTCGCCTTCCGAAGTCCCTGCTGCCGAGACACCGCGCGACCGCCAGTCGGACGGGTTGGCGCGCAGCGTGGCGTTGACAAGGAAAGGGTTGGTCGTGACACCGACGGCACCGTTGCCGATGGCCTCTTCCAATTCCGCCATCACGGCGCTGTCATGCCAGTAGATCGATCGGGTCGCGCCGGACAACCAGCGCAGGTAGGTGTTTTCAGTCATGGGACATCCTTTCTGGTTCGGCCGGAGCCAGGCGGTAGGATTCGACATCCAGGCAGGTTTCCAGCGCTTTCAGGTAGCTAAGGCCGAGCCGGGCCGAGCGTTCGGCGTCCGGCCAGGGCAGGCACTCGCTGGTGACCACACCGCTGTAGCCGATCGCGCGCAGTTCGCGCAGGACCCCTTTGAAGTCGATATTGCCGCCGCCCGGGAAACGGCGGTTGGAGTCGGAGACGTGTACATACCCCAGTACAGGCGCACTGGCCCGAATGGCGGCCGTAAAATCCGGATCCTCGATCTGCATCGAGTGCGTGTCGATATGCAAGAGCAAATTAGTCCGGCTGAGCCCCAGCAGGTAGGCCGCTGTCTCAGGCACCGTGTTGAGATAGTTGTCGATGTAGCGCGTGATCGATTCAACCAGCAGCGGAACCTGGCGCGGCGCTGCATAGTCGGACAAAGCCAGCAGCGCTTCGCTCAAGTAGCCGAGATAGCGGGTCTTTTGGCGCATGTCCGGGATATTGGCGCGCATCGTGCCGATCACCACGCCGCAGGACAGCTCGGCAGCCAGGTCGATGTGCTCGGTCAGACGACGGATCGCAGCCTGCCGAACCCTGGCCTCGTCGCTAATCAGGGACAAGTGGTTCAAGCCGTATTCCAGGCCGGTGGACAAGGCGCAGAAATCTAGGCCGGCGTCGTTCGCGCGGCGCCTGAGCTTGTCCGGGTCAACCTGGCCCGGGTTGCGCAGGTGCAGTTCGAGCGCGTCGTAGCCGATCGAGCGCACCTTGTCGGCATACCCCTCCAGCGGCCCCTGGAAGACAGACGGCTTGTCCGGCGTCAGCGTTTCCAGGGAACAGACCAGACCGTAACGAAACATGGCGCTCACCTGCCCTTACCCGACATACAGGCCGCCGTTGATGTCCAGCGCCAGGCCGGTGATAACCTCGGCGGCGTCACTGGCCAGGAAGGCGACGGTCTGGGCGATATGGTCCGGTTTGCAGATCTTGCGGATCGGGATCTTGGCCAGCAATCCGGCCAGCTGGGCGTCCGACCACTGGCGGATCATCGGGGTTTCGGTCGGCCCGGGGCAGATGCTGTTGACCGTGATGCCGAACGGCGCGTATTGGCGGGACAGCCCGTAGGTCATCGAAATGATGCCGCCCTTGGATGCGGCGTAGGCCAGGCTGCTCTCATAGCCGCCCATGCGCCCGGCCAGCGAGGCCATGTTGATGATCCGCGGCTGCGGCCGCTCCTTGAGGTAGGGGAAAGCCAGCTGCGCGACGAAGAAGCTGCCTTTGAGGTTGACCGTCATAATGCGGTCCCATTCCTCTTCCGTGATCTCCTGGACCGGCGTCGAGGAGAGGATGCCGGCGTTGTTGACCACGATGTCAAGCCAGCCCAGACGCTCGACGGCGTCGCTGATCATCGCCCGGATGCTGTCCAGTCTGGCGACATCGACAAAGCCGGCGACCACCTCGGCCCCCTCCCGGACGAGGTCGTCCGCCGTTGCCTGCGCCTGCTCCTGGTGGATGTCATAGATGGCAACCCGGGCCCCCTGTCGGGCCAGCTCGGAAGCGATCGCCCGGCCAATGCCCTGGGCGCCACCGGTGACCAAAGCCGTTTTTCCTGCCAGTGTCATGTGCGTACCTCCTCGATGCGTGTTTTCCCGTAACGGGTTTAACGATCAATTGCTGGTGCCATTATAGCGCTGGCTGCAAAAAGGTGTCAACCGAGCCAGCTTGCCAGATGCAGAGCGCATCGGTACAATCAAGGCGAAGACAAGCGTAAAATCCGTTCGCATCCCGGGATAACGGAGGATCTGATGATCAAAAGAAACAAGCGTGTTACGTTGAAGGACATCGCCGCCGAAGCCGGTGTGTCCATGATGACGGTTTCCAACGTGCTTAACGGGCGCGGCAGCGTCTCCGCTAAAACCAGCCGGCGCATTACGGAAATCGCCCGCCGCATGAATTACCGGCCCAACCAGGTCGCGCGCAGCTTGCGCGTGGAGGAGACCAGGACGCTGGGCGTGGTTGTCTCGGACAGCTCCCAGCTTGTGCTGTCCAAGGTCATCCGGGCCATCGAGTCGGAAGCGGCACAGGCCGGCTACAGCGTCATCGTGGCCAATACGGACCAGAGCCCGCAGCGCGAAAAAGCGGCGATCGAACTGCTTTTAAACAAGCGGATCGACGGGCTGCTTTTAGCCGCGCCGCTGAACACGGATGACAGCCAGATGCGTACGCTGGTTCATTTCGGCATTCCATTGGTGTTCCTGATGCGCACCAGCCGAACGGTTCCGGTCAACAGCGTCGCCAACGACAACGAGCAGGGCGGCTACGAGATTGTCCGCCACCTGATTCAAACAGGCCGGAATCCGATTTGCTTTCTCAGCCTGCCCCGGGAATCACAAAGCGGTCAGAGCCGGATCGCCGGTTACCGGCGCGCGTTCCAGGAAGCCGGCCTGAACTGGCGCGACGACGCGCTGCATTACTGTCAGCCGGAGATCGCATCCGGCTACGATGCCATGAGCCGATTGCTCGAAGACGGGGCCTGCGCGGGCGCGGTCTGCTGCGGCTGCGACCTGATCGCGGTCGGCGCCATCCGCGCGATCCAGGAACGCGGCCTGGCGGTGCCGGACAACCTGGCCGTGACCGGGTACGATGATATCGACATGGCTGAGTACCTGTGTGTGCCGTTGACCACGATGCGCCAGCCCAAGGACGAAATGGGTCGCGAGGGCGTCCGGCTGCTGCTCGAACAGATCCGCGACCCAGAGCACGAGCCGCGCCAGGTGATTCTGCCCAGCACCTTAGTCGTGCGCGGATCGGCCTGAACGGGAGGGAAAGAGATGAAAAGCTTTCGCAAGGAACTGACATTCAACCTGCCGGCGCGGCGCGGCTTTGTCAACATCACGGACCAGGTTGTCCAGGCGCTCCGGGAAAGCAACGTTCGCGAGGGACTGGTCCTGGTCAACGCCATGCACATCACAGCCAGCGTTTTCATCAACGACGACGAGAGCGGCCTGCACAGCGACATGGAGCGCTGGCTGGAGAAGCTCGCCCCGGAAAAGCCTCACAGCCAGTATGCGCATAACGGTTACGAGGACAACGCCGACGCGCATCTGAAACGTCAGGTCATGGGTCGGGAGGTTGTCGTAGCCGTGACGGCCGGAAAGCTGGACTTTGGTCCCTGGGAACAGATTTTCTATGGAGAGTTCGATGGCCGAAGACCCAAACGCGTCCTGATCAAGATCATCGGCGACTGACGGGCAGGTCAATTTTTGCATAGGCTGTGCGAGCTTCTATCAATACCTGCAATTGCCCGCACGGTATGACATGGCCTATAATAATATTAGCTATGCCAGATAGCAACCATGAAAGAGAGGGATTCAATATGGCTATCCAGCTTAAACAGAATTGTCGTTATTCGCTCGTGGTTCCGAGCAGTATGGGGGTTCGGATCACCCCGCTCGACCGTCAGCCCGTGCACACGGCGCGCCACTACGACATGCAGGTGACCAGTGCCGAAACCAACGTGCTCAACGTTTCCTCGTCGCTGGGCCTTCCGGTCAAGGTTCTGACCAATTTCGTCGCCGGCAGCCCGATCGCGTCGCTGATCAAGAGCGAACTGGCTTACCGTCACATCGACTATGAGGGCAAGGAGTTCGACCAGGGCGGTCCCTGGGGCTATCGTCACCAGTTCAACATCGCCGACAGCGGGTACGGCATGCGCGGGCCTCGTGTCCACAACGACCGCGCGGGCGAAGTCGGCCGCATGCTCGACGTCAAGGATTTCGACCTCGACCGGATCTTCGCCAAGGAAGGCGTTCAGATCCTGCACGTTTCGGGCTTGATCGCCGCTTTGTCGCCCAAGACCGGCGAGTTCTGCCTGGAGCTGGCCCGGGCGGCCAAAAAGCACGGCACGGTCATTTCCTTCGACCTCAACTTCCGCGCCTCGTTCTGGGAGAACAGGGAAGAGGAACTTAGCCGCATCTTTGCGGAAATTGCTTCGATCAGCGATGTTCTGATCGGCAACGAAGAGGATTTCCAGCTTTGCCTGGGCATCCAGGGCCCTGAAGCCGGCGGCAAATCGCTCGGCTCGAAAATCGACAGCTTCAAGGACATGATCAAGCGGGTCAAAGCCAGCTTCCCGAACGTGACACTGTTTGCCAACACGCTGCGCGAGGTCAAGAGCGCCAATCTGCACAGCTGGGGCGCGCTCAGTCTGGACGGCGACGAGTGGAACGTGATCGAACCGCGCGAAATCCCGGTTCTCGACCGCATCGGCGGCGGCGACGGCTTTGTCGGCGGTCTGCTCTATGGTGTGCTCAAAGGCTGGAGCGCCGAGCGCTGCCTGCAGTTTGGCTGGGCGACCGGCGCGCTGACCGTCACTTTGCTTACCGACTATGCGACACCGGCCGACGAGGAACAGGTCTGGAGCATTTGGCAGGGCAATGCCCGCGTCAAGCGCTGAAAGGGGATTAGAACATGAAAAAAGCAGATATTGGCCTGATCGGCCTGGCCGTGATGGGCGAAAACCTGGTTATGAACATGGAGTCGAAGGGCTTCACCGTTGCGGTTTACAACCGGACGACCTCCAAGGTGTCCGACTTTGTCAACGGCCGGGCCAAGGGCAAGAACATTATCGGCACGTATTCCGTCCAGGAGCTGGTCGACAACCTGGCTAAACCGCGCAAGGTGATGATGATGGTCAAGGCCGGCAAGCCGGTCGATGATTTCATCGAGACCATCCTGCCGTATCTCGAAGCTGGCGACATCCTGATCGACGGCGGCAATTCCCACTTCCCGGACACGATCCGCCGCACGGCATACGTCGAGGGCAAGGGCCTGCTCTACATCGGCACCGGCGTGTCCGGCGGCGAAGAAGGCGCCCTGCTCGGCCCGTCGATCATGCCAGGCGGATCGCCGGCGGCCTGGCCGCACATCAAGCCGATCTTCCAGGCGATCGCCGCCAAGGTCGAAGACGGCTCGCCCTGCTGTGACTGGGTGGGCGAAAACGGCGCCGGCCATTTCGTTAAAATGGTGCACAACGGCATCGAGTACGGCGATATGCAGATCATCTGCGAAGCGTACCAGCTGATGCGCGACGGGCTGGGCATGACGGCCG